>Ga0181558_10005889_pt1 | contig 10733 bp, 11 predicted proteins | sample 011ome_22_FD_133754 | JGI IMG/M metagenome (GOLD analysis project Ga0181558, IMG submission 133754) | Coastal salt marsh microbial communities from the Groves Creek Marsh, Skidaway Island, Georgia - 011507BT metaG (megahit assembly) | ecosystem: Environmental > Aquatic > Marine > Intertidal... | reverse complement strand
GGTCCTCGATCGCCCGGGGCTGGTCGCCGGCGGGCTTGTAGTCCGACACCAGCTCGAAATTCGCGCGCGCGTTGCCCGCCGGGTGATCGTCGGTAAACACCGGGCTCGGCAGGTCCTGCGCCACCGGCAGGTATTTCGCCTGAATTTCTGAGAGTTCAGCCATGGGGCTTTATATAGGTCAGGCGGGTGCGGAAAAACACTCGGCTGTGGCGCGATGTTTGACCTAAATCAATGCCACGGTCTGGCACCAAAATAGGATTTCCGGGAACTTACACGGAGACCTGTTATGCCCCTCGAAAACATGATTGTCCTTGGAATTGTCGGTGCCGGAATGATTGCCTTTGCGGCCGTGACGTTCTGGCTGACCACCGAAAGCGGTGCGCGCCGCAAGCAGGAACGCGATATCGTTGCTGCCGAGTAGCAATTGTGGGCCGATACGGCCCTTCGATATTGCGTACCAAACGGTCCGGGACTAGGTTCGCACCCGCCGAATAACCTTACAGCGGGTGCAGTCCCATGGCTCTTCTTGCCGAACGTCTTAACAGCATCAAGCCGTCGCCGACGATCGCGATCAACACTCTCTCCCAGGAGCTGAAAGCCGAAGGACGGGATGTGATCGGGCTTGCCGCCGGTGAACCGGATTTTGACACGCCGCAGAATATCAAGGATGCGGCCGCGCGTGCGATGGCCGAGGGCAAGACCAAGTATGTCGCGCCTGCGGGTATCCCGGAGCTGCGCGAGGCGATCTGCGACAAGCTGAAAGCTGACAACGAACTGGAGTACACCCCGGCCCAGGTTCACGTGGGCTGCGGCGGTAAGCAGACGATTTACAATGCTCTGTTTGCCACCATCAATGCCGGCGACGAGGTCATCGTCGCGGCACCGTACTGGGTGTCTTACACCGACATCACCCTGCTCTGCGACGGCAAGCCGGTGGTGGTCGAGACCAAACAGGAATCCGGCTTCAAGCTGACACCGGAACAGCTCGAAGCCGCGATCACGCCACGCACCAAGTGGCTGATGCTGAACTCTCCCTGCAACCCTTCGGGTGCGGCCTATACGGCTGATGAATTGCGGGCACTGGGCGAGGTGCTGCTGCGCCATCCCCATGTCTGGATCATGCCCGACGATATGTACGAGAAGATCGTCTATGATGATTTCCAGTTCTCGACGATCGCGCAGGTTGTACCGGAGCTCTATGACCGCACCCTGACCCTGAACGGTATGTCTAAGGCCTATTGCATGACCGGCTGGCGTGTCGGTTATGCGGCCGGTCCGGCGGAGCTAATTAAGGCGATGAACATGATCTCGTCCCAGTCCACGACCTCGACCTCGACGATTTCCCAATGGGCGGCCCTGGAAGCACTGCGCGGTTCGCAGGATTTCATTGCGGAACACAACAAGGTCTTCAAGGAGCGCCGCGATCTGGTGGTCTCCATGCTCAACCAGGCCGACGGGATTACCTGTGCGACCCCGGAAGGCGCGTTCTACGTCTATCCGTCGGTGGCGGGCATGATCGGCAAGACAACGCCGGACGGCGATGTCCTGAAGACCGATGAAGACGTCGCGCGCTATCTGCTGGGTGCGGAAGGCGTGGCGGTGGTGCATGGCGAAGCCTTTGGCCTGTCACCCCATTTCCGGGTGTCCTACGCCACCGCGACCGAAGTTCTTGAAGAAGCCTGCACCCGCATCCAGCGCGCAGCCGGAGAACTCCGCTAGCCGTCTCGCGTCGTCGGTGGCGCCACGGCGCCTTTGGCCTTCCTGGTTCCGAATTCGCGTCCACCAATCAGGTTTTCGGCCCGGAGGTGATTGTCTTTTCGCGCCGGGGGCCTTGAAAATGCCATGCGTCAACTCATATTTAGAATGGTTCTAATATAAGAGTTCGAAGCATGGCATCCCCCATCCCGTCCATTGGTGCGCCGGTCAATATCGGCATTCCCGAAGCTCAACGCCAAGAAATCGCAGACGGGCTGTCGCGGCTGCTGGCAGACACCTACACCCTGTATCTGAAGACCCACAACTTCCACTGGAACGTGACGGGGCCGATGTTCAACACCCTGCATCTGATGTTCGAGACCCAGTACAACGAACTCGCTCTGGCCGTGGACGAAATTGCCGAACGAATCCGAGCCCTGGGCTTTGCCGCCCCCGGAAGTTATGCCGCCTATGCGGAGTTGTCGTCGATTCCCGAAGCCGATGATGTGCCCATCGCCGAGGATATGATCCGGCAATTGGCCGAAGGGCAGGAAACCGTTGTGCGCACTGCTCGTGAAGTGTTTCCGACAGCCGAGGCCGGCAATGACGAAGCGACAGCAGATCTGCTGACCCAGCGCATGCAGTTGCACGAGAAGAATGCCTGGATGCTCCGCAGCATGATTGGATGATTTTCCCGATAGGTTTCAATGGCCGGGCCGCACACACGGCCCGGCCAAAATTTTGTCTCCGCTCGGGTGCGGCCGGTGCCTTTTAGCTATAATCAACTGATGGAAAATCGGTCCGAATCATCGCCTGCACCGGCGTCCGGCCTCCTGGCCGCAGACGAAGTGCCGCCTGTCGAAATCCTGAACCCGGAGGCCACGGGGCGTGTCCTCTTGCTGTGTGATCACGCCAGCAATCGCGTTCCGCGCGCGCTCGACGGCCTCGGACTGAGCGACATCGAACTGGCCCGCCATATCGGCTGGGACATCGGTGCGGCGGATGTCACGCGGCGCATGGCCGACGCCCTGAACGCGCCGGCGGTCATGACCAACTACTCGCGGCTGGTGATCGACTGCAACCGAGCGCTCGATCACCCGGGCCTGATTCTCGGTGAAAGCGATATGACTCCCGTGCCGGCGAATATCGGTCTGGATGAGGCCGCGCGTGCCCTGCGAATTGGGTCCCTGTTCGATCCCTATCACCGCGCCATTGAGGGCCAGCTGGACCGGCTCCAGGCGGCCGGTGATCCGGGCCTGGCGCCGGTGCTGTTGTCGATCCACAGCTTCACCCCGATCATGGATGCGGTCGAACGCCCCTGGGAGCTCGGCATTCTGTGGAACCGGGACCCGCGCCTGCCCGAGGCGTTGATCAGGAAGCTGCGCGAAAACCCGGATTTGACGATCGGGGACAACGAACCCTATTCGGCGCGTCTGGGATACGGCTACACGCTCGAAGGGCATGGCGATGGCGCAGGTTTTGCGAATGCGTTGATCGAAATCCGGTAGGATCTGATCGACACCCATCACGGTGCGGAAGACTGGACGCAGTGCCTGCTCGATGCGCTCGCGCCTATTCTGGAAGACGACAGTCTGTACCGGATCCGAAATTCGGAGACGCCCAATGACGGCTGAGACGATGGAGGGATACACGCTCGAGATCGAGGAAGAATATCTTCTCGTTGATCCCGAGACCCGCGATCTTGCCGGTGATCCGCCCGCTGCGTTGTTGCAGGAAACTGAGGCTGCGGTTCCGAAAGAGGTGGGGGCGGTTTCACCGGAGTTTCTGAAGTCCCAGATCGAGGTGGGAACCAGCGTCTGCGCCAATTGAGCGAAGCGCGCCAGCGTCTGATCGAGCTGCGAAGAACTGTGGGCGCGGTGGCTGAGGTGCATGGCTATCGCATCATCGCGGCATCCACCCATCCCAGCGCGGACTGGCACGATCAGGTCCATGTGGACAAGGAGCGCTACAACACGCTGGCGGCGGACTTGCAGACCGTAGCCCGCCGCCTGCTGATCTGCGGCATGCATGTGCATGTGGGGGTCGAGGATCAGGAACACCGCATCGATGTGATGAATCAGGTCAGCTATTTCCTGCCGTACCTGCTGGCTCTGTCCACCTCCTCGCCGTTCTGGCAGGGACAGGACACGGGGCTCCTGAGCTACCGGCTCAGCGTGTTCGACGAATTGCCGCGCACCGGTCTGCCCGAACGCTTTGACAGCTGGGGCGAGTACCAGCGTCATATCGATATGCTGATCGAGGCCGGGCTGATCGAGGATGCGTCAAAAATTTGGTGGGATGTCCGGCCCAGCGCCCGATTTCCGACGGTGGAGATGCGCATCACCGATATCTGTACGACCCTCTACGACACTCTGACGATCGCCGCGCTTTATGTGTGCTTCTTTGCCATGATTATGCGCCTGCGTCGCGACAATCAGCGCTGGCGGGTCTATTCCAATCTTCTCATCAATGAAAATCGCTGGCGCGCCCAACGGTATGGTCTGACCCAGGGGCTTGTGGATTTCGGCAAGGGCCAGATCTTGGCTTATGACGAATTGCTCGAAGAAATACTGGAATTGGTATCCCCGGACGCCATTGCGCTCGGCTGCGTGACGGATGTCGAACATGCGCGTCAGATTCTCGAACGCGGAACCAGTGGACAGCGGCAGCTCGATATCTACCAGAAAGCCCGTCAGGGCGGTGCCGATGAGCCCGAGGCGCGCCGGGCTGTCGTGGACTGGCTGATCGAGGAGACAATGGTCGGGGTGACCTGACCGAGCTCTGTGGCGCGGAATTGGCCGCGATGCGTTGCGCCGCCGCCTCCGGCGCCTATATTGCAGAGGCGAACAAACGATCCCAGGAGAGAGATGCCATGGCCGAACTCGACAAAGCGACCCAGACCGAACTGGAAGCGGCAGCCTTCCGCACCCTTGTGAAGCATCTGCAGGACCATCCGGAGGTGCAGAACATCGATCTGATGAACCTCGCCGATTTTTGCCGGAACTGCCTGTCGAAATGGTACCGGGCCGCAGCAGAGGAAAAGGGCCTCGACCTCGACTATGACGAGGCACGCGAGATCGTCTATGGCATGCCCTACAGTGAGTGGAAGGCCAAGCACCAGACCGAAGCGACACCCGAGCAGCTTGCCAAGATGCAGGAGAAGCAGGGCCACTGACCCCGGACGGCGTGCGGGTATGGTGGCCGCATCTCCCGAGGAGACTTTGATCGGTCCCGAAGCGCTTTCGCATCCGGATTCCATCTGGTGTCTTGATCGCTATTTCAATGAAATCGATCGCCGGTTCCCCGACGGATTCGATCGGGACGCCGGAGGCGCCCCCGATGACAGCATCTATGCACCGCCGACAGGCGCGTTTTTGCTCGCCCGTGCCGGCGACCTGCCGGTTGGGTGCGGCGGCGTTGCCTTCCGTGAAGGGTATGCCGAGATCAAACGCATGTGGGTCTGCGACGACGCACGTGGTCAGGGTCTCGGCTATCGCCTGCTGCTGGCGCTGGAAGAGGCGGCGGTTCAGGGCGGTTTCACCAGGCTTCGGCTGGATTCCAACAACACCCTTGTCGAAGCGCAGAAGCTCTATCGCAGGGCCGGATATGCCGAAATCGCGCGGTACAATGACAACCCCTATGCGCAGGTCTGGTTCGAGAAAACCCTCGGTGACTGAAGGCTATCCCCAGGCCGGCTTTGCCTTTCCACAGGTGTATGGGTTAAACGCTGCTCCATCGCGCATGCATGCGCAGACCATCGTTTTTCGGAGAGAGTTTCATGTCTGACACCGGCGGAATCGCAGCCGAACGCCTGCGCAGTTTCATCGAACGGGTCGAGCGTCTGGAAGAAGACCGCGCCAATCTGAACGCGGATATCCGTGAGGTCTATTCCGAAGCAAAATCCGCCGGTTTCGATGCCAAGACCATGCGCGCGATCGTTCGTCTGCGAAAGCTGGAGCCCAATGAGCGCCAGGAGCAGGAGCACCTGCTTGAGGTCTATCGCAACGCGGTTGGCGTGTGATGCGGCGGCAGATCCCTAGTCGTTGATCCGCGCAGAGGTCGGGAAGACCAACGCCGGCGTATCCGGGCGCGTTTCCAGCGAAGCCAGCATCTCGGCCTCGCTCGGTCCATCCGCAAGGCCGATGGTCCAGACCCGAAAATGCGTGAGCGCGTAAGTTCCGAAAGACGTGATCATCGCGACATCGGCCGCGTCCCGGCCGCGCACCATCTCGATGCGGCCTATGCGCGGGGTGTTGTGGCGCGCATCGAATGCGTGCCAGGCACCGTCGAGGAACACCTCGAACCATGCGCAGAAATCGGTAGGACCGCTCTCCGACGCGTCGATGTCGGAAATGTAGCCACTGACATAGCGGGCCGGAATATTCATGGCCCGGCACAGCGTTATGGCCAGATGTGCGTAGTCCCGGCAAACCCCGCTCTTCTCGACATGGACGTCATAGGCCGTTTTGGTCGGGCGCCCGAACTTGTAGTCGAAGGTGGTCTGTTCGTGGACGTAGTCGCAGATCGCCTGCACCTGCTGCCAGCCGGGTGTGTAGAATCCGAAGGCGTCCCAGGCAAAGTCGCCCAGCCGGTCTGATTCACAGTAACGGCTGGGGGCCAGATACATCAGGGTTTCGGATGGCAATTCCGGGACCGGGGCGAGTGGTGCGTCCGGCAGGACCGGGTCCGGGCTGCCATCCATTTCGGTGACACAGTCCGACCAGAGCACCTGGCCGCCTTCCGGTGCCACGATCCGCGTGAAGAGGTTCCCGAAAGCATCGAGATAGGTATCTTGTGGAATTTCGGGTTCCGTCCGGATTTCTTCGGAACCAATTATGCTTCCGGCAAACATCGGGTGCGGGGACAATGCCAGCAGCATCGGGACCTGCGCGTCGCAGGTGAGCGAAATTTCAAACCCAAATCGGATATGTGCGGTGTTCATGCAAGCTGCGTAGCACGAAACGGCGCAATCCGTGACACCGGGTTTTCGTTTTGCCTATTCCGCCGCTTTCACCTGGACCCCGTCCGGGTCCCGGTATGCGCGCAGCAGGGCGGCTTCTTCCTGCTTGGCCTTTTCGAAATGCTGTTCCTTCACATGGCCGTAGCCGCGAATATGCTCGGGGATCGATGCGATCGCCACGGCAAGTTCGTGGTTCTGCGAGGTCAGCCCGGACAGCAGTTCGTCAATGGTGTTTTCGTAGTCGGCAATCAACTGGCGCTCCTGCTTGCGTTCGGCCGCATAGCCGAAGATGTCCAGCGCGGTGCCCCGCAGGAATTTCAGCCCGGCCAGGACCCGGAAGGCCGTCAACATCCATGGGCCGAATTCCTGTTTCTCGAGCTCCCCGGTCTCGGGGTCGCGTTTGGCGAAGAGCGGCGGGGCCATGTGGAACTTCAGCTTGTAGTCCCCCTCGAACTGGTCACGGACGCGGCGCTGGAACTCGCCATCGGTATAGAGCCGTGCGACTTCGTACTCATCCTTGTAGGCAAGCAGCTTGAAGTAGTAACGCGCGACAACTTCAGCCAGCCCAGACTGCCCCTTTGTGCGGTCGCCCTCGGCCTTCTGCACCCGAACCACCAGATCCTTGTAGCGGCGCGCATAGGCGGCGTTCTGATAACTGGTCAGGAAGCGAATGCGCCGCTCGACGATCTCCTCGAGGCTGCTTGCAATATCGGCCTGTTTCAGACGCAGCGGCGTCACCGGTTCGGCAGCGCGCGCGACACGGGTTTCGTCAACGGCCGCACGGCGGCCCCAAAGGAAGGCATCCTTGTTGAAATCGACCGCGACGGCGTTGAGTTCGATCGCTTGCTCTAGGGCGTCGCGCGAAATCGGCACCAGACCCTTCTGCCAGGCATATCCGAGCATGAACAGGTTGGTGGCGATGGAATCACCCATCAGGGCGGTGGCGTATCGGGTGGCTTCGACGAAATCTGCCGAACTGTCCCCCACCGCGACACGAATTGTCTGGGCGAGTTCGCCGGCATTGAGCATAAAGTCGGGATTGCGGGTGAAATCCCCGGTGATCGTTTCATGGCTGTTGATCACCGCCCGGCTCACACCCGTCTGCATCTTGGCGACGGCATCGGTTCCGGCCGCGACCACCAGATCGCATCCCAGAATCAGATTGGCGCTGCCCGCGGCGATTCGTACGGCATGCAGATCTTCGGGCGTGGTGCCGATCCGGATATGGCTGATGACGGCTCCGCCCTTCTGGGCGAGACCGGCCATGTCGAGGACTGAGACGCCCTTGTTCTCGATATGGGCGGCCATGCCAATCAGCGCGCCGATGGTCACAACGCCCGTGCCGCCAACGCCTGTCACCAGGATGCCGTAGGGCTCATCAAGCGCAGGCAGGTTCGGTTCGGGCAATGCGATCCCGTCGAAGGCGCTGTCGGCATCCACCGGTGTCTCTGTGTCGGGTTTGCGCAACCCGCCACCTTCGATGGTCACGAAGCTTGGACAGAACCCGTTCACACAGGAATAGTCCTTGTTGCAGCTCGACTGGTCGATGGACCGTTTCCGGCCGAACTCGGTTTCGACGGGAACGACCGACAGACAGTTCGACTTGACCGAACAATCGCCGCAGCCTTCGCAGACCTGTTCATTGATCATCACCCGCTTGGCGGGATCGGGAAAGGTGCCGCGCTTTCGACGGCGGCGTTTCTCGGCGGCGCAGGTCTGGTCATAGACCAGTACCGAGACCCCGGGATAGTCGCGCAGGTCTTTCTGAACGCTGTCGAGCTCGTCGCGATGATGCACCGTGACGCCATGGGCAAAGGGTGTACCGGTCGGGTATTTGTCCGGCTCGTCGGTGACGACGACGATTTTTGCGACACCCTCGGCCTCGACCTGACGGGTGATGGCCGGCACGGTGAGCGGGCCGTCATGATGCTGGCCGCCGGTCATGGCCACAGCGTCGTTGAACAGGATCTTGTAGGTCATGTTCTCGCCGGATGCGACGGCCTGACGAATGGCTATATAGCCGGAATGGTAATAGGTGCCGTCGCCGAGATTGACGAAGACATGATCGTCTTCGACAAACGGAGCCTGTCCCACCCAGGACACGCCTTCACCGCCCATATGGGTGAAGGTCTCCGTGTTGCGGTCCATCCAGATCGACATGAAGTGACAGCCAATGCCGGCGAGCGCGCGGCTGCCCTCGGGCACCTTGGTGGAGGTGTTGTGGGGACAACCGGAGCAGAAATAGGGGATGCGTTTGACCGAGGGGGGCTGCTGGGCCAGCGAGGCTTCCTTGCGCGCCAGATAGTCCATCCGTTCGGAGATCGATTCCGATTTATGCCAGCGTGACAGGCGACCCGCGATGGCGCGGGCAATCTGGGCCGGGGTCAGTTCGCCCGAGGAGGGGAGGAGCCAGTTTCCGGATTCATCGAACTTTCCGGTGACCTTCGGCCGGGCGGAATCCGGCAGGTTGTAGAGCTGATCCTTGAGTTGATCTTCGATCAGCGGGCGTTTTTCCTCGACCACAAGAATCTCGTCGTGACCTTCGGCGAAGGCGCGCATGCCCTGGGATTCGAGCGGCCAGGCCATCGCGACCTTGTAGAGGCTGATCCCGATATCGGCGGCCTGTTCTTCGGAAATGCCCAGATCGTCGAGCGCCTGCCGTACATCGAGATAGCTCTTGCCGGTGGTGACAATACCGAGGCGGCGCCTCGGGCTGTCGATCACAACCTTGTCGAGCTGATTGGCGCGGGCAAAGGCCAGTGCGGCTTGCAGCTTGTATTTGTGAAGGCGCTCTTCCTGCTCGAGGAATTCGTCGGGCCAGCGGATGTTGAGACCGCCCATGGGCATCTCGAAATCGTTCGGTGTCACGATGTCGATTCGGTGTGGATCCACATGGACCGAGGCCGAACTGTCCACGGTCTCCGCAACGGTCTTGAAGGCGACCCAGCAACCGGAGTAGCGCGACATGGCCCAACCGAAGAGCCCCAGATCGAGAAACTCCTGCACGCCGGCCGGATTGAGAACCGGGATCATGGCGTCCACGAAGGCGTATTCCGACTGGTGGGCGGTGGTCGAGGATTTGCAGGTGTGGTCGTCCCCGGCCAGCAGCAGGACGCCGCCATGGGGGGATGAGCCGGCCAGATTACCGTGCTTGAGCGCATCGCCCGAACGATCGACGCCCGGACCCTTGGCGTACCACATGCCAAAGACGCCATCGTGTTTGGCACCTTCCGACAGGTTGATCTGCTGGGTCCCCCAGATTGCTGTGGCGGCGAGATCTTCGTTCACACCGGCCCGGAAGACGATGTTGTTGCGCTCGAGAAATCGTTTGGCCCGCTCCATCTGCTGGTCGAGCGCCCCCAGGGGAGAGCCGCGATAGCCGGTGACATAGGCTGCCGTGTTCAGCCCGGCGGCCGCGTCGCGCTGGCGCTGCATCATGGGCAGGCGAACCAGGGCCTGGGTGCCGTTCAGAAACACTCGCCCGGATTCGAGGGCATATTTGTCTTCAAGACTGACCGTTGTGCGCGTTTCGGCTGTCTGGGCCATGTTTTTCTCTCCCGTTGGAACGCATTCTGCGCGGTTCCAGACAGGAAATGTAGGCAGCGCTGTCTGAACTGTCTATCGGTCGCGCGACATGAGCCCATTGACGCAACAAATATTCCGTCGCACCGCGGCTTCCTTTGAGATTTGTTCTCAGGTGCTGCAAAGGGTTTGCGATTCTGACCCGTGGTATGTTCGCGTGCATTTCACACCGGGCTCGCCTATATCAGACGCTCCCGCAAACGAGGCATAACGAGCGTAAACCATGACCGTACTGGTGACCGGAGCCGCAGGCTTCATCGGCATGAATGTCAGCCTTGCCCTGATGGCACGGGGTGAAAACGTCGTCGGGATCGACAATGTGAACGACTACTACGATGTCAGCCTCAAGGAGGCCCGGCTTGCGCGTTTGATAGCGAACGATCAGTTTAGCTTCGTGCGCGCGGATATCTGCGATGCCCAGGCTCTCGCCGAAGCCGGGCAGGATGCGGACCGGATCGTGCATCTCGCGGCCCAGGCCGGGGTGCGCTACAGCCTC
>Ga0181558_10005888_pt1 | contig 10734 bp, 7 predicted proteins | sample 011ome_22_FD_133754 | JGI IMG/M metagenome (GOLD analysis project Ga0181558, IMG submission 133754) | Coastal salt marsh microbial communities from the Groves Creek Marsh, Skidaway Island, Georgia - 011507BT metaG (megahit assembly) | ecosystem: Environmental > Aquatic > Marine > Intertidal zone... | reverse complement strand
AGACACGCACACATCACGATGACGGTGGTGCGACGCGCGTGAAGGGCGACGCGGGTGTGTGATTGGTGTCGCGCGCACACCGAGGACGCGCACGACGAACGAACGAACGATGGAGTTTGAGCACGATTACGACCAGGCGTTGATCGATGGCAGTCGACACGTGATGATTGCTGCGAGCATGGAGTCGTCGTCGACGACGTCGACGGCGTCGTCTTCGGTCTCGAAGGAGGCGCTAGAGGAGAATACTCGAGAGGCGGTGGAGCGGTTACGAGACTCGGTGCGCGCGGCGCCGATAGGTGTCGTTCGCGCGCGATTTATTGCATGCATAGTGCCTACGTTAGATGTTCTACGCCTAAGATGTCAAGCGCTGAACGTGGCGCTGGGGAAACCGCACGAGGACGCGCCTCCAAAGGTTGTGGCGAGACGCCGAGTCGCGGCGGAGCAGGCGCTCGAGACGACGCGGGTGGCGTTGGAAAAGATGATGGGTGGTAGCATCGAGGAGGACGTGAGTGTGCGCATATTCAGTGCATTAGTAGGCGCGTTGTCGTTACCACGCATTGGCGCGTATGAAAGTGTGTGCGAAGAGGTGCTATTGACGTTGCGCGCATTTTGCGCGAGCGCTCGAGGAGCGGAGGACTCGTCAACCGCCGCGTTTCAAAGCGAGCGCCTGGCACCAATGGTTGGCTTTACTATCTCTACATTACTCACCATATCACATGAAGAAGCAAGTGCAGGGGCGCTGGGGAGTAAGTCGTTGCGATCAAGTGCCTTGCTCACGCTCGAGAGAGTGATTCATTTCATTGGCGACGCCGACGCACTGGCGTTTTTTCTTCCGGGCGTCGTGTCTGGCTTGACGAAGGTTTTGGTAGCTGGGAGTGGCATTCGAGCAAACGAAGGTGCAGGACCAGGTGGTACCGCTAGTGATGGCGTTGAATACGCGTTGATCTCGTTATCTTCGATTTTAACGCTCGTTTTGAACGACAATTTATACGAGAGCCATGTCAGCGGTGGCGAAAACAAAACGAATAAAGCGGACACCTTACAGGACGCGTTGAAAGAGATTGTGTCTCGCTCTTCGCGTGAAGACGACGAAGTTTCGCTGCAAAAATTGCAAACACCAGTATTAAATGATCAAATGTCCACTGGAGACGTTTCCGAAAGAAGTTTCAATGTTAAACGAGACGGTGAATGGTTGCGAAACACAGCGCCGCGCGTTGAAACAGCTTTACTCGCAACAATCCCACCATTTGTCAGTAGCGCTCGCTCATCAGTGAGATTGGCCGCGGCAAAACTAGCAGGACAAGTGCTTCAACACTGCTCTGATGTTCTCGGACTCAAGGTTCGACGCAAAATGCTTGAATGTTTGCTAACGCTCAGCGGAGATTCCTGGTCTCAAGTCTCGACGCCAGTTTTGGAAGACTTGCGGTCGCTAGATAAGCTTGGGTGTATCAACACTGACGATTTGGAAATTCTGATCAAAGATGATTTAAGCACACTCGCGGATGTGCTTCGTCAAGATTCAGCTGCGGCTGCAGGGCATTTGCAGCGACTTTGTACTGAGCTCGAGTTCACCGGGCCGAGCCGTCTCAAGGAAATACTTTTTATCAGTCCAAGCTCGCGGCAAAGCCTGTGCTTGAACGTTGTTCAGTGTTTAGTGCTCACGTCACACGTCTCATTGAAAGAAAGAGCCGCAAAGGCGGTGCATCTAATTGACCTCGGGGATGCCTCGGTATCTACTGACACACTTCCGAGAGAACCGCTGCGATTGCAGTATTTTCCAGAGTCATCAATGTATACGAAGTTTGCGACCATCTTAAGAATTCTGGGGCAAGCCACAATAGCAGAGAGTGATGTACTCGTCGAGCCGCAGCTTGTGCCGATCGCGCAATTCTTTTTGGGTGCGCTCAGAGATGGATCAGAAGCAGACCATACGGGCGACGCACTCGTCGTGGCTGGAGCATGGCAGAGGAATGCAACTGCGCACGTAATCGCTCTGAATGAAATCATCCATGGAGTCTTGATCGGAAATCATATCGGCAGAAAGTATCTCACGCAAATGTGTGGTCTAATTCTTGAGGAATATGTGTGCAGCGAGGTGTGGGAGCTAGATGCGTTGAATCCTGACAATGCTTCATTGTTGCGTGCCATAATGGAAGGCTTGGGCGTCATTGGCCAAGGCTTGGGGACAGATTACATACGCACCAGTTCGTTCTTAACATCTGCATTGTGTCCGCTACTAGATAAACTTGGAGAAAACTCGGCTGAAGTGAGAGATACTGCTGCGCTGGTTCTGACTAGAATCGCCATACGCGGTGAGTACGCCTCTGCTGCTGATGATTCCCCAATTGGTCGACTCGTCGTTGCAAATGGAGATTACGTTGTGGATATGCTGTCAAGATATATCCGACATTTAGATCAGCACCCACGTACTTCGCAGCTCTTCGCCGCCGTGTTGAGGAGAACGAACGCCGCAAGGAGTATGGTGAGGCTCTTGGCTGAACCAATTCGTTCAGCTTTGCGCACGCTATCAATTACATCACGGAACCGATATCAAGACCATTCTCGAAACTTTTTGTTAGTGACTCGAGAATATTGTCGAGCTATTGTGGGTGAAGTCGAAAGTATTCGCACGAAATCGAAGTCAGTAGTTGGTGCAGTGCAAAAGTATCATCCGGAAGAGCCCGATAGCGATGATGAACTTACCGAGATTTTTGTCGACGAGTTATCAAGCAGCCTCTCTGAAGACATCGAAGGCACTCGAACGAATTGCATCAGTCGAGCACGTCTTTTGCAGTCTATGGTGGTTTCTAGTCTCGAAATACTTGAGACGATTGGGGGATTGTTAGAGTCTCCTGACGCTGGTGTTCGGAGTTTAGCCGCAAGGTCGTGCGCACTCGTCATGCAGAGTCTTGGTAAAGCGGAGTCTGCATTGAAAGATGAAAAGTACACTTTAAAAGTACTGCAGTCTTATAATGGTCTAGATTCCATTCCGTTCGACTTGACCTCTCTCCATAAAGAGGCTCGGGTTTTGCCTCACGTTCATGATATGTGGCCTCACGTTGTTTCATCGTTGAGCGATAAAAACCGCATCTCTATTCAACCAGAGCCATTTGAGGCAACTTTACAACTTTTAACAACAATGGCCATTGTTAGTGGCGGGGATTTCATTGCAAAACGCATGCACACGGATCTATGGCCATTTTTAGCGCGAGTTCTTGAACATGGCGTGCGCCACGTTGATCTTCAAACGCGTTCATTGGATTCACTTACTATTGCAGACACCATCGATACAGGGCTGCTTCGCACATCAGAAATTTCACCGGAGCTTACAAAAAGTATTCGTATACTGATTCTCAAGGCGTTGACTTTGATTGCGTCCGATAATTCTTCCAAAGATGCACTTCGAGACCTCGTTACTCCTGCCATTCCAATCGTATCAAAACTAGCTACTTCTCACATCTCTTCGACAGAAGTACAAGAGGCTGCCAAAAAAACGTTGGCTTCGTTTGCGAACGTCAATGCAGACGAACTATGGTTACACCTTATGCTTTTGACTGCTTGTTCAGGAGAAGTATACACGATTTCATCTCCCACGTGTGCTGGTGGTCGGTGCTCTCTCCCAACAATTGAAGAGTTGCTGCCCTCATGTGGGTCGAGTCCTGACAAGCGCGCCGTCATTGAGGGAGAATTTGCTCGAGATCTCTTAAAATCTTTAGCATTATAGTCTCATTAGCAATTACTCTAGTCTAGATTCTAATACAAGCACGCGCACGTGCTCGCTTTGAGCAACAAATCAGGGGCTCGTTTCTCACTGCTTCGACCAGGTTCGCATCACAATCCTTGACGGTGTTTAGCCATCGTCTCATGGCTCAGCATGAACGCATGTTGACGGATATCGTATTCCTTGATATTTATGATTGTCGAAATAGACGCGAGCTTCGTGAATCACCCCTCTCCACGGTAAAAAGTATTGGACTGTTTGTAACCCATCGAAAAGCACCGATGCCCCATACGTCGCAAATTGTCCAATTCCTGGCAAAGTGCCGTCTTTCGTCGCATAGGGTGGTAGAATATTAGTAAACATTTCCTTTATGCTAGAGATATCACCATTGAAGCGATTTGATGAGTCTGTGTGAAAGCTATTGCCGACAGTAATCTTCTCATGCAAGTTACCAGTGACATTGAAAAATGGTTGAAATACATACTGACCCATGACGGAAGGATCCGCAATACCACGCAGCTTGTCATTGATATAGACTTTTGTGGTGTTCGAGACTCCATCGTACGTGCAAAGTATTTTAAAACTTTCTCCGTCGCGCGCTGTGAAGCCCTTTGCTTTCACAGCCGAGTCGATGACGCGCAGGCCACCTCCAGCGCTTAGCGGTAGATTGTTGTAAGAATCCATGTAAGTCTGCGTTCCGAACCTTATCTGTCCAGAATCGGTGACATACACGACAAGAGAACCTCCACAGAGTGGTTGGTACGGCGCACATCCACCAATCGTCAAAATTGTCTGCGCAACGGCGCCCGAACATGGAATGCACCACCACCATGAAACGTACGCGCACCAGGGATTACAAATCGGCAGTGCATCGTAGGTAACGACAGTTTCGACGGAAATTCTTCGACCAGCTCGTTCATATAGTCCTGTGTAGATGCGTCATTTAATACATCATGGTAAAATAATTAATTGGAAATGCGGTGCAAGAGTTTTGATAATTAATTCGAAATAAATAATTCTTACCTGGTAAGTCATATGTGCACGGTGCATTATCGCATCTATTAAACATCGAAACTTGGCCGTCGACGAGATGAAAAGCGTTCCCTGCACGATATACGAAATCTGCGGTGCGGCAACGAGTTCCAAACCGCGGTAAAATCACATTATCGATCTGTAGTTTGCGGAATTACATTGTTCGAATTAATTAATTTTCATAAAATTTGAAAAATTAATTTACCACATAAAGCTCGCCATTGAGCGCATGCTGACCTGATGCCATGTCCTACATCATACTGAGTATTGCACATAGTGAAATTGTAAACTAATTCGCTGTACCGGTGAAATAATTCGTGCATAATTACTATTGGGTGCCCTGGCCGAATTAATTAATCCAACCTCCGTATAGAAAGTCTTGTGAGCTCACCTCGAATTATCATCTGAAAGTAGTTCTGGACCGGCAATGTGCGGCATAACCACACTAGGATTGCTCATGGCGCAGTAAAGTCCAAGACATGCTGTTTCAGCGCCATAAATTAAATTGTTACCACCCTGGATAAGCAGTCAATCTATCTGTTGGTAATTAATTATTTCGATGGATATCGCACCTCGGAATACGACGAAAGCGCAGTAATTAATTCAGTATCATCTGATATGTCTTTTGAAAGCCAAGGATTGTAGTATTCTTCGTAAATACTGCTCAATTCCTCCCTTCGTGGTATAATCATGAGCATAATTAAATCGTACATTAAAGCGCTTTGGCTGTTAACAACGTTTTCTTGCGTCGTTGCGAGTTCGCCGAGTAATTTGAACCACGCAGCGTTATTTGGCGCAAATATTGTGGAATCGCCAATATCATAACCGTGTCGCTGTAACTCAGGTCTGAGACCCAGTACGCTTACCAGTTCTTCGTAAATGCGCAGTTCTGGCGTGCGCTCGATGCGGTCGTAGAGGCTCAATCCTAGTTCTGCAGTAGGTGGAATGAGCATAGCATCTAGAATACCTAAAACTCCATTTGTCGTCGGAATATCACGCCTGATGAGCTCCGCCGAGTTCAATCTTCCTTGAATGGTCAGCCGTGTTTTGGAAGGCAACAGAAATCCCAACACTCTCGGCACGAGCGAAGCGTAATCTTCAATTATACGAATTTTCTTGGCAGCTGATGCGCCTGTGAATGTGCTTGTTTCTTTGAGCAATCCAGGATACATCAACTTCGTAGAAAACTCTTGTTGCTCTCGAATGAGTCCTACGCGAAATGTAAGTCTGTCGTCTACAACTGCGCGCGAGCCGATGACATGATACTCAACAATTTGTTTCAACAGTGCATCTTGTAGCAATAACTCTTGAAACTCCCAACCCAGATATACTAAAGCGAGTTGAATAGCGACGTTTGTTGGTGCGAACGCAATACCGTCGACAAAAACGTTACTTTCAGAGGGTGTATCTAGCTCAAGGAGAAGCGCGGCATTTATTGGCGCTCGCAACATATTTGCAAACATTGACAGTTCGCTTCGCAATGATATCTGACGAAATGCCGTCAAAGTTGGTGGTATGAGTATGTCATCGATTACGTGCACAATTCCGGTGCATGCATAGATATCAGGAGCGACAATTCGAGCATTATTTGATTCGTGACTGCTCGTTGCGAGGCCCAAAATCCGGACACTTCGCTGCGCAAACATAGCAACATCTGCCATGTCAATCATAATTCCAGGCGCTTCAATTTGCCCAGGAATAGCGCTCAGGATGGAATTAACACCCACGGGCTTGAGCTGTTGACCGTACGAAAAGCTAGTCGTCAGATACTTTTCCAGACCAGGACTGTTTGCGTTGTCACCATTGAGTGCGCTTGCCTCTGTGTACAGCAGAATGGAAAGCAAAAGCGTGACATCAGTAAATACTGCACTCTTCGTTAATTGTGTGCGTTTGAAGAATCGACGCCATGCTCGATCAGATCCAAGAAAGTATACCTTTAATGGACGAGCCGGTGTACAAGATTTGATACTCGACACACCTTGTGGATCAAAGTCACCATCGTCCTCGCTCGACTCAACCTGAACTCTTAGAGCTTCTGTTGCTTGATAGGCTTGAAACGTTATACTTAACTCAGGTATTCTGCTTGCAATCGAGTAAACACTTGAGAATGCACTTGCTTGCGAAACCAAAAACGCATCGATGATGTTCACATTTAGTAAATCACAAAGCTGGAGATTTCCCACAAGAACATTTGCAAATCTCCCTAATTCATTGTAAAATCGTATTTGTCGGACATTGGTATTTTGTGAGATTTTCACTCGTAACTGTGAGTTTGCTGCAGTAAGAACATTTGATGAATACGTTTCCAACACATCACCATCGCGCAGTGCTCGCATATTTATGAGTCCTTTAATGAACGACGTTTCAAGAATTTTGCACGCGGTTGTACCATCCATCGAAGTAATATTACTCAAACCTCTGTTATAATTCAATGAACTTGCTTCGAATGCGTCATCGGGGATGACAAGGAGCGTCAATCCTGTTTGACTTTGAGCACCTGCGAGCGTCCCGAGATACTGCAACGTTTCACATTCCATCAGTCCGAAGTCGAGCAACTCGGTAAAGTATCGAAAAGATGAGTTTTGGGACACATTAGGTAATGTTTCATTAAGGCGCTCGCGTAGTGCTGTTGCGAATGACACGCCTGTGAAATTTTGACAATTCGTAGCATTCGTAGAGATTGCTTTCAGGAGGAGAGCTAGACCAACGACGTTCCATCGTTTCCACGACGCTCCATGTCGCATCCCAGCGCCGCATGTGTGGTACGTACGCGAGATTTGACTCTGTTTACAGCACTCTCAAAGCGGCAGGTTATGGTGGCTCACACGCGCGCGTGCGCGCTGTGGATAAAAAACGTTACTTTGATGGGACATGCGAACAAATTTTCCAATTCTAATGCTAATTCTGCAGTGCTATTGTTCGTGTACATACCAAGTGATGGTACGTGCTAATTTCTACTTCGGTGCAATCAGCTTGCGCTGATGCGCGAGGAAATACTCAATGCTGCGCTGGACTACGCCAGCTAGAGTCACGACTCCCCCAATGATGGCACAAATGCCAGTCAAGAAAGCCCCAAAAGACGATCGTGTTTCTTTGAAATCTACGCGAATTGCGCTCAAGTCATACTCGAAAAACACGCCGGCTTGTTTGTTAGAAACTAAACCTAAAGCGTTCGGCCGGGCTTTTGAGTAAGATTCCGTAACACTGTACTGATTTGTACTAATCTTTACGTCTGAGTTCAGTGGCGTGTACGTCGTCGGCACGACGGTCAAGAAGTACTGTTGCACTGAGTTGGCTGGAATCGATCGCTGGGTTCCATCTAAAGGACTAACTATACCAGGGAATCCTTCACCGAATGATAATCGATGTATTGTGTGCGTTAGGTTGAGATTTGTGTGCACGTTGAGCTTGACCATTTGAAGCCCAAGCGACAGGGAGCGTCCAGGTGAAATCACAAAACTCCCGGGAACACGGTTCACCTCGAGATAGCCCTTAACCTCACATCCCTCTTGATCTTTGTTTTCAAACGCAGCTTCAATTCCGTTCGGAAAGTACTCCTTCAAGAGATCGTTAAATCCTCCAAACAGTTGCAGTTGCGCTGGCCTTTTTTGCTCCAGCTGTGAGGACGCTGTTTCTGTTTCATTCAACATCTTGACAGCGGTGGCAATTTCTTGTCGTCTATTCGGTGCCTCGGTAGAAAATTCTGTGCTAAGTAACTTTCCATTCCTATCTAATCTCCGCTTCTTGATGTGACCATCGTGCACATCGTAGTGTTGCTCGCCCGCTTTATCCGACGTATCCAGGGCGATTAAGTCACACGCCATGCTGTGAAACGTAATATCAATATCAATTTTCATTCTCTCGGCGTTCGCTACGTGCTTATTGATTCCATGCTTGTCCACTCTCAATTCGCTCGCAATCGACGTTGTTCGGTAGGCAAAATATTCGCCAAAGAATAGGAACAAGCACAACACCCCGCACGCAAGCGTCGTGATCGCTCCCGACACCGAATCGCCGCCAGCATAGTCTTCCTTGAGCTTAGGGTTGGCATCCAACGCTGCAACAGCTCGACTTAATCGCCTCGATGGCGTCGCGCGATCCCCATCGCGATCATCACCAATACGGTCACTTACGTTTCTGCGCGTTAATCCATCTCGTCGATCTTGCATTCTCTTCTCTTTGAAGACGATAGAGCGCACACGAGAGAGAGAAAGTCAGCAAAAACCCTCGACAGTACGTGCAATATTTATGATTACACGTCAATGCACAGTGTTGTGCGTGTCCCGTGTAACACGCGCTCTGGTGTGACGAGGGTGTGTGTACATCTTGTCCTCACGGTGGTAGCAGACAGCGTGGGCGTTTCGTCTCGACAAGGATGAGCTCTAAAAATTATCATTAAACATCCTAATCATCGAGCAAAAGAGTGCAGGGAAGTACTATGGTTCAATCCGTCTCACTTAAAGTAATTGCACGGCGGCGATCGATGGAATTTTTTCTCGAAGCTTTTGCGTCACGGCCACGCGCACCGTCATGACCGACGCCGCGGGTCCGCTGAGTTTGATCTTAACAATCGGTTCTTCGATATCTATCAGCTCCAATTCGCCACCACCAGTACCAGCGAGGTAAGGTCTGATTTCGTCCAACGTTGCCTCGACGTTTGCTTCGTTCAACTCCAATCCACCCAACTCGTCTTGCACTTGCACCACCTCCATTATGTCTGGAATCTTCTCCATCAGGCGTTTTTCGATACCCATTTGCATGGTCACCGTACTCGACGGACAGCTCCCGCACGCGCCTTTGAGTTTCAGTTTTACCGCTAATCCATCGATTTCTACCAACTCGACGTCTCCACCGTCCGCGATCAAATACGGGCGCACTTCGTCGAGCACGAGTTCAATGTTATCCGCCGTCAACTCGAGCGTGTCATTTATCGAGCCCGATTCCGTGGCTCGCGTCGTCGTCGTCGTCGTCGTCGTCGTCGTCCACATCGTCGTGCGTCTCGACGATGTCGATGTCGACGCACTTAATGCGCGGCGGTAGTGCGTGCGTTGTTGCGTCGTCAACGTTCTCGTCGTCGACGCGGTCATCGTCATCGTGCTCAAGGTCATCGTCGCGAGGGCGCGTCGACGTCTCACGCGTCGGTCGATGGTCGCGCGCTCGTGTTTTTGACTTTGACCCACGCACGCGTGCCTTTCGTTCGCGTCGTCGTCGCTTTGGCGAGCGCTTTCGACCGCGATGGGTGATCGATCGATCGATCGCTCGGCGAGGGCGGGGGTTCCTATTCATGATTGGCCCATGGAGTCCCCCCCTGGGCTATTAAAAAAGGGTTTCAGCGCACCCATCGGGGCGACACACACACGAGAGCGCCGCGCGCGTGGAGGGGGCGATGTTGGCGATGTTTCACACCAGTGGACGCGTGGTTCTAGGTAAAGGATTGCGTATCGCGCGACCGAGAGCGGGTGAACATGGGAATTACGTCAACTACATCCCACGACGGGGCGTGCGAGTCGTCGCCCAGTCGCAGTCGCAGTCGCAGTCGCAGTCCTCAGACTCGACTCGACGATTGATTCGCGTGGACGCCCCGACGATGATTCGTTCTCGTGCGGTTACTGGAGTGCCACGCACGGTGTTTAGTGCGGCGGTGAGTGGTGCGGGCGTGGACGGCGAGTCTTCTCCCACGTCCGAAGGAAGGGATTTGAGCAGGCTTTGGCTCCAAAATACCATGACGAGGAAAAAGGAGGTGTTTGTGCCGCGCGACCCGGCGGGGAAAAAGGTTCAGATGTATGTGTGTGGCGTCACCGTGAAGATTATTCTCACATCGGTCACGCGCGGGTTTACGTAGCGTTTGATGTTTTGTATCGGCAACTGATGCGGTTAGGCTATGACGTAACGTATTGCCGAAACTTTACCGACATTGACGACAAAATCATCAAACGCGCAAACGAAAATGGTGAATCGTGCGATGCGCTTACCGATAGATT
>Ga0181558_10005887_pt1 | contig 10737 bp, 7 predicted proteins | sample 011ome_22_FD_133754 | JGI IMG/M metagenome (GOLD analysis project Ga0181558, IMG submission 133754) | Coastal salt marsh microbial communities from the Groves Creek Marsh, Skidaway Island, Georgia - 011507BT metaG (megahit assembly) | ecosystem: Environmental > Aquatic > Marine > Intertidal zone... | reverse complement strand
GCACACACCCTCACGCGCGACGCGATTTTCCCTCCACGCGTGTGCGCGCGCCGCACAGTTTTCCCCTATGGGTATTTAGTATACGTTCACTCGTACAATTAGAGTAGCGACTCGTTCAAATACAGGCGATTTTCGTTCAAATAAGGGGCGCGCTCGTTCTAATCAGACCACTCTACCCGTGCCCCCCCCCTCGCCCTCCTGGTCCCAGGACCATCTGGTGGGATCGTTTTTGATCGATGTCGCGGGAACACGATTGACCAATCATCACCAGGGACGACGAACGACGACGCGAGGAGTCTCGTCCTTCGTCCCGCGTGCGCGTGCGTGCGCGTGCGTGCGCGTGGATAGGGATCGACAGGGACGTAGTACGGGGGGGGACGCGCGCGACGCGCGTGGTCGGGTGTCACATGTCCGAACACGGACGGGGCCCCTCCCTCCCTCGTGACGATGAATGAATGACGATGACGATGATGATGATGATGATTATATCCACTTGGCGTGCGCTGCGACGACGACGACGACGACGGGAGAACGCGACGCCGCCGTGTGGGACACACACACACCTACCGACGACGACGACGATACAGAAGACGATGTCCTTCACTGCGAGCAGCAAGGTGGTGTTGACGACGACGAGGACGACGACGACAGGGGTGCGAACGCGCGGGAACGCGACCACGCGAGGTGGGCGACACATGGCGCGCGCGAACGCACCGAAGATGTCACCGCCGGATGCCAAGTCTTTGGTGGACGCCACGGAAACGTTTATTTTCGATTGCGATGGGGTGATTTGGAAAGGGGACTCGTTGATTGAAGGCGTGCCGGAAACGTTGGACTTGTTGCGGTCGATGGGGAAGCGATTGATTTTCGTGACAAACAACTCGACCAAGTCTCGCGCTGGGTACACGAGCAAGTTCAAGTCTTTGGGGCTTAACGTCGGTGCGGAAGAAATTTTCTCGAGTTCGTTCGCGGCGGCGGCGTACTTGGAGTCCATTGGTTTCAAGAAGAAGGCGTACGTCGTCGGCGAGACGGGCATCTTGGAGGAGCTCGACAACGTCGGCGTGCAACACATTGGCGGCGAAGCTGATGCTGGCAAGCAAGTGACGTTGAAGAGCGGGGAGTTGATGCACCACGATGAAGACGTTGGTGCGGTTATCGTCGGCTTCGATCGTAACATCAACTACTACAAGATTCAATACGCCACGTTGTGCATTCGTGAAAACCCAGGGTGCTTGTTCATCGCCACGAACACGGATGCCGTGACGCACTTGACCGACGCCCAAGAATGGGCTGGTAACGGTTCCATGGTTGGTGCTATTAAAGGCAGCACGAAGCAAGAGCCGATCGTCGTCGGTAAGCCCGCCGCGTTCATGTTGGACTACATCGCCAACAAGTACAGCTTGCGCAAGGATCAAATTTGCATGGTTGGCGACCGTCTCGACACGGATATTCTCTTTGGTAAGGATGGCGGCTTGCGCACCATGCTCGTGTTGTCCGGTGTGACCACGGAGGAAACGCTCAAGAGCCCCGAAAACGACATTGCCCCGGATTTCTACACCGACAAGTTGGCTGACTTGTTGTGCTTGAAGCCAGTCGAGGCGTAAGTATACATTCCCAAACCGCCCGCAGTTTAAAATGTGTTTAAAATTTGTTTATCATTTGTCATAAATCTACTTTCAATCAATTTTTACTAAATTTCTATGGCTATGGCGCATGCGTGCGTATGCGTGAGCGTCGTGTGTTTCGTCTAATCGCGCGAACGGTCGCGGAAATCGCGGCTATCTCGTCTTCGCACGCGACGTTCGCCGTCGCCTCTCGTGGGCGAACGACTGCGTCGGCGATCCCTGCTATGATCGTGCGTCGCCGTCGTCGTTTGAGGTTTTCCTAAATCTATATACTTAAACTTTTCATCAATCTCATAGAGCGCCAATAATGTCTTTGCGACAATTTCCAAGTCTTCCAACACCGCGCCGTCGACCAGTCGCCACCATGGCGGCGCCGTCGGTAACGCCACACCGGCGCGCCTCGCTGCTAAATAAATGCACCCACACGCAATCACATCAGGTTTGAATCGTACGCAAAGAGGTGTCAGAAAACTATCGTTGCACATCACCCACGCTTTTCGCGTCAACTGTTCGTCTAAATTGAGGCACGCGCACAACGCGTACGCGTACTTTTGCGGCGCCGAACAGTGCGCAAAAAACCCAAACTCTTTGAGCATCACCATCTCCATGAAATGCGCCGTACTCTTGGCGTTTTCATACTCAGGAGTGTTGATAATGAATACTCCCTTGGGTTCACTCTCGGCGAGTTCTTGTGCGTGTCTTATGCAGTTCAACACGTCTCGCGTCTTGCGCACGTTTTCCTCCAACTTGCACGCGAGCGTGATAGACGCCGTCACCACCGCCTTCATGTCGTAGACCGTGAGAGACTTCTTGGCGTAAAATCGATGCATGAGAGTTTGCGCAGTGGGCGTGACGACGAAATCGACCTCTAAAAGCTCGCACGCACAGGCAATCAGGGATGCACCGTACGCGCGCTGATTGAATTCACACAACTCATCAACGCCCTGGCGACGACTTGGGGTGTCGTTCACGTCGTGCGTGATGTAGAAATTATCCACAGTTGACGGTGTGACTATCATCGCAACCGTGGGCGGCGACGACGTGGACCTCTTGGGTGCGACTCGCGAGCGCGCCGCGCGCCGTCAAGTAACGCTCTCGTCGGTGCGAGTGAGGGATTTTTGTCTCTGCGCACACGTCGTCAGGGATTTGATTTGATTTGATTTGATTTGATTGTTTCATGAAATCATGACCTACAACTACGACTACGACTATTCATACTATATCAACCGAACTTGAAGCAATCCTGATTGCGGTTCGCTAAATCGCCATCGCTCTTGGTGCAAGAAGGTCTCGACGGCGACGGGTAAACGAGACGGCGTCCTCGATCCCACTGTGTGGTGGCCCGTGCCCACGAGTACGTGCGCGTAGGGCTCCCCACTATCACGTAAACGTGGCAGTTCGCGACGTAATATTGACAGCGCCTCTGTGACGTGCAAGCCGTGCAAGTCAATCGTTCCGCTGCGACCGCCGCCGCGGTGGGCGTAAATGTTTGCCGCCGCGTCTGCGTGCGCCGCCGACATTTTTGCCGCCGCTTCTCGCCCTTGACGGGATAGTTCTTTCGCCAGCGCTTTATTTCCAGCCAAGAATGCATTAGTTGCTTGCTCGTAGCACACATTTCGTACGCGTGCATGATCTCTAGCCTCGTCTCGAGTCGTTTGATAGAGCTGTGATACCGCCGCGCCGGTTTCAACCCACTCAATTTTCGTACCCTCCGACGGCGCTTCACTGCGCATATTCTTCGTCATCAATGTCGACGACGTAGATGCTGACGTAGACGCTTTCCATAGCGATGCCGCTGACGCCTTGTTCACGTTTGACATTCCACCAGACAAGAAAATCTTCTTGGGAAGCGCGTCTTCGTCTTCGCGCTCGACATCCACTCGCGCCGACCCGCGCCCACCCCCGAGCGATGGAAACGCCTCAACGTCATCCAAAACCGGTGCTTCAATCTCCGGCACATCTTCATCCATCAATAACTCAATCGCAAGCTCCACATCCCCCCCAGTATTCATCAACGCCTCTTCCAAACACGCCGCGTCCACGTCGGGAAAGCTTTCGCACAAAAACGCCAAGCTCTCGTCAAAACCACCGTCGCCCACCACGGGCGCGACCACCGCGTGGTCGGCGTGTGAGGAAACCCACGAATGAGGCTCATCGAACCCGACGCCTCCATCCCCGTCCCCGTCCTCGTCCTCGTCCTCGCGCACCAACCCGAGCGAATCGAACGCATTCGCCAGCGCCCGCGCTCGTCCCCCGTGCGCCTCCTCCTCCTCCTCCGCGAGTGTCGTCGTCGCTCGTCCGACGCCACCGCCACCGCGCGGTCGTTCGACGACGAAACTCGCCGCCGATGGGTTCAACGCCATGGCCCGCGACGACAATCGCGACGACAATCGTCTGTCGTCTGACGTCTGACGCATACGTGTCACGTGGAATGGATAATAAACACAAAAAATTCACAGTTGACTCGACGACGACGACGACGACGACGACGACGACGACGACACATATCATCGACGATATGTTGGGTGATATATATGATTGGTGTGGGTATCCAAAGCACGCATGCGAGGAGGTTGTCGTGCGTGGAGTGCGCGCGCCGAGATGCGTCGTTATGTTTGACGACGACGACGACGACGACGACGACGACGCGACGGTTAGAGGTGCCGAGGATGATGGGGGTGATGGGGGTGACGATGACGGTGCGTCGTTGGTCATGTGTGAGGTGAGGATTGATGTGAAACGAGGGCGAATTATGAGTGTTCGTCGATATGCGTCGAGGTCGACGCCCGTCGTTGGTGACGCGACGACAGTGGTTGATGTGGACGCGCGAGGCGGGGTGATGCTGCCGTGCTTTGCGGATATACATACCCACATCGACAAGGCGCACACGTGTGAACGAAGCGCGAATATCGATGGTTCATTGCGTGGAGCGGACGATGCGTGCACGCAGGATGCAAAATATTGGTCTGTGGATGATTGTAAGCGACGGATGGATTTTGCGTTGAAGTGCGCGTACTGTTACGGAACGTCTGCGTTGCGGACGCATTTGATGAGCGGTGATCCCATGCAAAAGGAACACGCATGGGAAGCGTTTAGACAACTGCGAAGCGAATGGGAGGGGAAGATCGAACTTCAAGGCGTGTCCTTGTCGGTGTTGAGTTTCTTTCGAGATGAGGTTCGCGCGCGAGAATTGGCGCACGAGGTTCGAGCTTCTGGAGGCGTTTTTGTGTTTACATTTAATACGAGTATGCATTGGTCACGGGGTGGACTAAGAGACCAGTAAACGTATCCACGTAGTGTAGTGAATATGTAGTTATTAAAAGTCAAAGTCTGAGGTCAGATAACGAGGGTTTAGCATTCAACGTTTACTCCTCCCCCTTATAAAAGAAATATCGTAAGTTAGTCGTAAATTAGTCAGCAGAAAGGTAAGTAAAGAAAAGGTAAACTGTTTTGTAGAGTTCAGATGAGTAAACTATGCATGAATGCACAGTGAAGGCACAGCTGTATGAGGCCGGGTGCCACGCGTCCGGAAAGACGCCGCGATAGACCCGGAATTTCACGTTCGGGTCCAGTGGGACCGTTCTGCGACGTCACGAGGTGTCGTCTGTAGTGCAGTAACGTTTCACAGGGATTGTCGCGACTACAGCACTGTAGCGTAAGCGGTATGTTCGACCAGATGCATGTCGGTTTCATGTTCAGGAAGCCGTATTTGCATTGCGTGCAGTGGTACTGTTGCAAGCCGTATCGTTTCTCCCATTCCAGCATGCGCGGTTGTTTTGCTAGACAGTGCGAACCTGAATTCGACGATTCCATGAAAACGACTTTAGCCTTTAAGAAGTCGATGATCCTCAGTCCTTGTTCGATCAATCGAAGTCCTTCTTCGATATCGCGAGCGCCACGTGTGTTGGCTTGACTGAACGGGTCGCATCTTCCGGAAAACCAAATCCAATCGATAACGCCAGGCGAAAACAGTGACTCTGTTTCCAGTGTTTCGGTGCGACGCTGAAAGAAATCATATAGATTCCAGCAGTACGTGGGTTCTGTCTTGGGGTCAACGTCGATCGAGATGTATCGCACGTTCTTTTGATTGCCAAAGAGTTCGACAATTCCTCGGCCTAAGCTCTTCTCTCCGCATCCCATGTCAAGGATGATGAGAGGACGGAAGCTGTTGGAGATCGACGACCTAGTGACCGGCGCGACTAAAGACATGTCCAGCGAGCGTGCGTTGTTCTCAAAATCTGGCGAGTCACCAATGAGCAGGTCGTTCTCGAAATCCGTGTTATCCAGTCCCAAAACTTTCGCGTATGGTTCTACGTAGCGTTGGAGTCGTTCGCCGTTGATGGGCGTTGATAGGTCAGGGTAGCGTTGAGTCTTGAACAATTCGTCAGGTACGTGGCGATCGCGCTCTCTCACTCGTAGGAGGTAATCGTTGTGTGGCAGGACCTCGCTAATTTCGAAGGGCCCGAAGCGTTTTGGATTGAGCGAGGGCGCTTTGACTTCGTTCTTGAGCCTGACGTCAGTGAGCCACACCAGATCCCCGACCTTGAACGGCACGAAATAACCAAACTTCTTGCGCTGTGTCTCCAGGAACTGTTGGGATAGTTTGCGGTAGTTCTCTTTCGCGGTGTGAATCACGTCCTTACGCAAATTGAGGTAGTCGGCGTAATTGTCCCAAGCGTCGGCAGTACCTGTCACGGTAGTGTTCACTCCCCCTCCTGGGCATGGAAAGAACCTTTCTACGTCACCTTGTATCGCATGAGTGGGTTCGCGACCGTGTGCAATCATGAACGGAGTGTAAGGATATGTACGCGGATTGACCGAGTCATTATAAGCGAATTCGACGGACGGCAAGGCTTCCGACCACGCCTGTGGATGTCCTTGAGCGTGTTCACTGACAAACTTGCGTAGGTATTCGAGGCTGGTCCGTATCGCTCGTTCTGCGATGGCCGCTGTCTTGGGATTGCCAGCTGTGGACACAATGTGTTCAACGTCTGCGTCACGCTTCAACAACTCTTTCAACTTGCTTGCGAGTACGCTTCCGCGATCGGTCACCACTTTTGACGGGAAGCCCCATTTACAATACACGTGCGCGTGTAACAGCTTCTGTAATTCCAACGCTTTCGTAGTTTTCTTGCACGGTATGAGTATTGCGAGACGCGAGAGGAAGTCCACGCACACGACAAACGAATTATATCCATACCTGTCCGTCGGCAAGTCCGTCTTTTGATCCATTGCCATAATTTGGAAGCATCGCGTGGGAGTGGGGAACGCCATAGGTAAGTAATGTTTGTGCGTTGTGGGTCTGGCACGTTGACAAATATCGCATCCCTTGACCCATTTCTTAACATCCAATTCCATGCCAGGCCAAAACCATCGACGCGCTATCTTGTGGAAGGTTTTAGTAGCGCTGGCGTGCATGGCGACGTCCTCATGATATGCGCGTAACACCTTGCTCCAAAGGTTGACGGCCTTCCTCGGGATATATAATACCGGCGGTGCGTCGGGCGTGGGTAGCACACTGGTTCTAAAGATGAATCCATTCGTTTTCAAATGAAAGTCCGGCACCAGTTCGTCTTCGCCAAGTCTCGCTTTCACATTGTCCTCGTCGTCTTCGTACGAATTGCGTAAGTCCTGAAGGAACTGAGGCGACAACATGGGTATGTCATTCAGGGAACCGTCCCTGACAATGTCATAATCGGTCAAAGCATTCACGACATTGATGGCTTCGGATTCGGTCGGGCGTTCGTCGACGAGTTCCACGAGACACTGGTAGTGGGCGTCCATCGTGTCGTTGACGAGGCGGTCGTGGTCGCGCTCAACGCCAAGGTCGTCTTCGGCCGCGTCCAATGCGCTTCCAATCACTACTGAGATGGCGTAAGTTTCATCATCGTCGTCATCTTCGCGCAGACTGCATATGCTTTCGCACAACGATTGGGTGCGTGTAGAGACTTTTGATGCGACGAATTGTTTCTCCGCTTTCGGTATCCCGTCAGGTCGGCTCAACGCGTCCGCGAGAAGGTTGTCGTCGCCACGCGTGTACTCAAAGCGCCATTCGATCGTGTTCAACACATCCATCCAACGTGAGATCTTGTCAGTGAGGGTCCATGTCCTGTAGTACTGTAGTGGTCGATGGTCAGATACGAACGTAACCGGGTGTACACTTCCTATAATTAGATAGCCGTATTTCTTTATGGCGTATACGAGCGCGTATAATTCGCGTTCTGCTGCGGTCCACCTTTGCTCGGTCGCGTTGAATTTCCGGCTGATATAAGCTATCACCTTTTCGCCATGAGCCGTTCGCTGTAACAGTGCACCTCCAAGACATACGTGACTGGCGTCGAGACGTAGTACAAAAGGATCCGATTCGTTGGGCAAGGCTACGAATGGGTCGGATGCGAGCGCTCGTTTGATCCCTTCGAAAGCTTGCGTGTGTACCTCAGTCCACGTCGATTCGTCCCACTCGACCGTCAACAGTTCATGCAAAGGCGAAACCGTGGCCGCGTGGCCTTCGATAAGGTGGTGCATGAAGTTTATCATGCCCAAGAAGCGCCGGAGCGATTCAGGCGACGTCGGCCGCTCGAAGTTCAACATCGGTGCCAGCTTACTCGGGTTCGGGCGTACTAAAGTGGCGTGTGGGTCGCTGCTTGCGTCAATCAGAAAGCCTAAGAACGACATTTGCGTCACGAAGAAGTCGCTTTTGTCAAATCTGAGCTGGATGCCGTGCATGTGCAACCTCTGTAGGATCTTCTTCAACGCGTCTTGATGCTCCTCGATTGTCGAGCTGGCGACTCCGATGTCATCGATGTATGCAGTGCATACCTCTTTGAGATCAGTGCCATCTAAAGAACCGTGTTTGCCCAAGACCCAATCTATGAAACGCTGTGCGACGGCAGGCGACGTTGTCAGTCCCTGTGGCATTACGTTCCACGCGTACAGATTGTCGCCGGTTGTAATCGTGACGTATTTTCGGCTCTCCTCTTCTAGTGGGATCTGGAAAAAGAAACTTTTCAGATCGAGCTTCGAAAAGATTCTTTTGCCTGAAAATAGTTGTAAGCAAGATTCGATTCGGGGCAATGCGTACACGTCTCTCACAACGCCAACATTCAGATCGCGGTAATCGCACACGAGACGAAGTTCGCCGCTTCCGTTCGGCTTCGGGATCAGGTGGACTTTCGTTGCGATTTCGCCCGTCGTCTCTGTGACTAATCCTCCTGCACGCAAATCCTCCATGATGTCCTTCAACACGGCTTTGAGTCGGGGTGACATCAAGGTTGGCTGATGTTGTGGCAATTTGGCGCCATCCTTCATCACGATGGTCGCTCGCGGCGCTCGGCTCCGCAGCCTTTCGTCGACCGCGACAGCGGGTATGACATTCTTCCGAACTAAGCCAGGTAACTGGTCTATCACCGTCTGTAGCCACGGGCGGTACGATTCTTGAACGTTTGCTGCTTTCAGGGATTCGCGTGCCAACTCCAAACACTGTGCGAGCGTTTCATCCTTAGTGAGGCTCTGCTCCCCATCTGCATCGAGCTCGACTGACGCGACTTGTGACCCGAGCGCTCCATACGACGCTATGGGTAACACGGTGCGTTTGCCATCCTTTTCCGCAATCAACCTATCGTCGGCCGAGAAGGTGACGTCCCCGAACAATGTTTTCTGTTCGGGGCGGCCTACGATGAGGTCGAATTCTCGCATCTGTCGTAACTTTGTTGGCATCACCACCGCCTGGATGTTTACGACGCCGAGTCCAGTCACCATCAGCGGGACTGTCGCCCAACCTTTGGTGATGCACGAAGAAGCGTCGGCCATTCGTAAAGTCGTTTTCCGTCCGGCATCAACCGAAATACCGAGTCTTTGTATTACGTCCGAGTACACGAGCGACAATGAGGCGCCCGTGTCCATCAAGGCTGTGACAGAATGTCCGTTGACACTTGCCGTGATAATCGGCTTCGTCATTGCTGTCCCTGCAATATAAATATCCATCTCCATCTCGTCTAGCTCCTCCTCACTGATTCTCTCGTTTTCAGTTATAATTTCTCTTGTACTAATGCTGCTGCTGTTTGGTAATGATATCCGTAAATGTTGTAGTAATTGATCTTGAAAATGAAGCGATGCGGCTTCGTCGTTAGCGGTTTCCACCCGCTCCTTTACGAAAATTCGAGAACCTTCGTCGATCGGTGAATGGAACCCCGAGATGGACCTTGACGGCGTTGATAAGTCTCCCGTACGCTATGGCGTTCTTTTCGTGCATAGGCATGTCTTCGATGGCCTTTGCAAGGGTAGCCACAGCGCTGGTGCCGCCGGCCTCGCATCGGGCGATGCCGTGGCCGGTCTGGCCGCAAAAGTCGCAAACCATCGCGGCGACGGCACATAGGTATTCTTCTTCATCCATCTCCCCGTGCTCGTATGCGTCGTGAACCGCGCACATATCGTGGACATCTCGCGCTAGCTGGGCGAATTGTGCTGCGGGCTCCAAGTCCTCGGTCGGCGACGGGTCGACAGCGGCGATGACGTGTCGGTCGCGTTGTCGCTTTTCGGCGGCGTCGTTACGCTTCATGACTGCAACTGACTCGAGTTCGTCACCGACACCAGAGTTCTTGTAAATGAATCCGAGAACACCACCAGGCACGTCGATGTCCTTGGGTTTCGCAATACGGCGACTGCCCGGGAGCAATCGTTGGATGCATGCCGAGACCTTGCGCTGTAGCGACGACCGAAATTCGTCACTCAACGCGCGCACGCCCCATGAATCAAGCAAAGTGGTCATCATGAGCATGGGCTCGCTCACCAGTTGCTGTTGCGCCGAGTTCAGGGAATAATACCAGTCTGAACGATGTACGTGAGTGTCATCGGCGTAGAGCCGACATAGTAGCGCGTCGAGACGTGTGACTTGATTCACAAGCTTGGTGTCCGTCGCGTTGACGGCGCTCACGAAATTATGCTTTTCTGTGAGGACGTCACAGAACGTTCGTGCAATCTCGAGCTTGCGTTCTGGTGATTCACGGCTTGATAGAAACGCTACAAGTTCGTCGATATTCTTGGGCTTTTGCGCATCCGTGAGTTTGAGCTCCCGAAGTGAGCTCCCGAAGTCGGGGTCGACGTCTTCCTCGTC
>Ga0181558_10005881_pt1 | contig 10743 bp, 3 predicted proteins | sample 011ome_22_FD_133754 | JGI IMG/M metagenome (GOLD analysis project Ga0181558, IMG submission 133754) | Coastal salt marsh microbial communities from the Groves Creek Marsh, Skidaway Island, Georgia - 011507BT metaG (megahit assembly) | ecosystem: Environmental > Aquatic > Marine > Intertidal zone... | reverse complement strand
TCGATGTTTTATTTTTTTCATACGCCGGCGCGAGTCGCGTACTCGCGTACTCGCGGCGCTACGCGCCGACCACGCGTGTCGCTCGCTCGCTCGCTGGAACGCCACTGGCTAGCTAGGCATACACGCGCTTGAGCTCTTCCGGTATTCCGGGTCGCGTTGCCGCGTCGCCCGCTCCCGTCGTTCGGTTCGTCGTCGCGCCGGGCGGCGCGAAGCCGCCGTCGCCGAGGATGTTGTCCAGCGGCCTGAACCTGGGCGTGGGCACTCGGTCCCAGCGCATCCACTCCCACCCCTCGCACTTCTCAGGCTCCTCGTTGGACGCCTCCACGTTCGCGGCCACCTCGGCGACCATGAACACAGTGATCCAGTGGTTGTCCTCGTCGATGACCGCCTCGGTGGTGTAGCAGTAGGTCACCGGCACGTCGTACAGGGAGATGGCGGTCTCCTCGAGCACTTCGCGTCGCGCGCAGTCGGCCCACGTTTCTCGCCACTCCAGCTTACCGCCGGGAAGCGCGTATTGCCCGGCGCCGTGGCTCCCCTTGCGCTTGCCGATCAGAACCTTGCCCTCCCTGACAATCAGGACGCCCACGCCGACGCGCGGCCAACGCTTCGGCGGTTCGGAAGCCATGCCGGCGCGGTTCCGTGCGCGCGACGGTGTGCCCAAAGCAGGCTTCAGGGAATCCCGCTTGAAAACTCGACGAATTTTTCTCGAAGAGGAGACGTTTTCCAAACACGGCGAGGCAGACTCGCATTATTCGGGAGGACGGGCGCTCGCCACTGCGGTCGGCGCGGGCGTCGCGTCGAGGTCCGCAGGTGGGGCGCCATGGACCTCACGGAGGCGCTCCTGAACCGGTACACCAACAGCGTCGTGTCCATCCTCAACGCGGTGCGTGGCCCGGACCCACCGACCGCGCGTCTCGGTCGACCCGCGGTGTCGGTTTCTCGCTCGAGGAAAGCGCCACGATCGTCCCGTCTCCGTCGACGACGCGACCGCCACCGCGGCGCGCTCTCGGGGGACGGACGCGGACCCCGAACGGCGCGCTCGCGAGACGCGCGCGCGTCCAGTCTCGCGCCCCGCTTCGACTCCCGACTTCCGCGCTCACCTCGAACCCCCCACGCTCTCGTCCCTACCTCGCGCGTGAACGAACAACAAACCTCGCGCCTGGTTTTTTTTTCTTTTTTTTCTTCCCACGTCGTCGACCGAATCGAACAGGGCCCCGCGGGCGCCGCGAGCGACCCCTCGTTCGCGCTGGGCTCGCTGAAGGACCTCCTTCCCGCGCTCGCCGCGCTCGCACCGGCGGGCGCGTCCCGTCTGGTGGACGCGCTCCTGACCTGGTACCACCAGCACCGCAGGGCGGTGGCGGCGCAGACGGGCTCCACTTGGCACGCGCGCGTCCTCGAGCTCGCCTTCTGGCACGCCGCGCACGGCGTTTTGTCGCCGCTCCCGCCGCGCGCGCTGCCGACGCGCGACGTCGCGCTCGTGGCGGACGCCGCGTTCGAGGCCATCCTGAACACCACCGCGCCGGCGCCGCCTTGGGACAAGTGGGGGAGCGACGCGGGGGATTCGCGCGGGAAAGCGATCGACGACGGCGAACGCGGACGGACGGAGATCTCGACGCGCGACGAGGGGACCGACGCGTTCGACGACGATACCGAAACGCGGTATCGCGGTATCTGGACCGAACGCGCCGGCGGAACCGAACGCGCGTCTCGCGATGATGCGTACCCGGACGCGTACGCGAGGAGAGTCGCGCGCGCGCGCGACCCGGCGGCGCCCGCGCGCCTGTGCCCGTCGCCGCCGGCGAGCGAGCTGGCGGCGCGGTGCCTGGGCCTGGCGTCGCGCCACGACCCGGCGGCGGCGGCGGAGAAGTTCGCGCGCGAGCTCGCGCCGAGGACGGAGGGCGAGCACAAGCGCGCGGAGGCGCACGCGGTGATCTACGGCGCGCGGTACCTGCGCGCGCGGGAGACGGCGGGCGCGTCTTCGAGCGCCGTCCGCGTCGGCGGCGAGGCGGACGCGGAGGAGGCGTCGGCGGAGACGTCGGGCGCCGCGCTTCGCGCGGCGGCGACCACGCTCCGGCTCCTGAACCCCGTTTCGTGGGCGCCGTCGCACCGCAAGTCCGACCTGCGGCACGCGCTATGCGCGCTGCTCCGCGGCGCGCTCGCGCCCGCCGCGGGCGCGAGGCTTCCCGAGCGCGCGCCGCCGGAGGCGTGCGCGGCGTGGGCGGAGGCAGTTTCCGAGTGCCGCGCGGACGTCGCCGGGTGGATCCGGAGCAAGGAGAAAAAACACGCCGCCGCGGGCTTGCCTCTTCTAGGCGCGCTGCACGCCGCCGAGGCGCTGTGCGGCGGTGGCTCGGGCGGCGAGGGCATGCACGCGTTCATGGACACCACGCTGCTCAAGGCGCTCCGCGAGGGGAAGCACCGCGCGCCCGCGGTGGACGCGCTGCGCGCGGTGATCGAAGGCATCGCGCCGCCGCTTCCGGAACGCGGGGGCCCCGCGCCCGTCACGCCGCCTCTCCCCGCGGAGACCGGCGCGAGGCTCCGCGTCGCGATGGCCGCCGCGTCGGCGGCGGTGAAGCGCACCAGCCACGCCGCTCCCGCGGACCCGGCGCTCGTCACCGCGGTGACGCGCGCGGTGGCGGCGACGGCGCGCGTGGACCCCCTCCTGGCTGCGGACGTCTTGCTTGACCTGACTCGCGAGGCCAAGGTGAGCGACGCGCTCGCCGCCGGTCTCGCCGCGCTCCCTGACGTCCTCGCGCTGACCGCGAGACGTCCCGCACGGGAGGATCCAGACGGCGTTCCGGAGGACACGATGGAGTCGCTCTCGCGGTCCCTGGCGCGCGACGCGTCCGCCGACGCGAGCGCGGGGTGGTCCGACCGCATCCTCGGGTCCGTCTCGGGCGCGGCGTCGGCGTCGGCGTCGCCGGGCTCGGCGACGGCGGCGCGCGCCGCCGCCGCCGCCGCCGAGACGGCGTCCTCGCTTCCGCGCGAGCTCCGGAAGCGTCTGAGCGGCGCCGCACGCGCGCTTCAGACGGCGAACCCCGCGGACGAAGGCGCGGCGGCCGTAGCGGTGGCGCTCCTGCGGTGCGCGCCGTTCGCCGTGCCCGAGGAGTGGCGCGGCGCGGCGGCGGGCGAAGCCGTGCCCCCGCTGTGCGCGCACCCGCACGCGGCGGTGCGCCGCGCGGCGGCGCACGCCGTGCGCCGCGTCGTCGTCGCGGTGCCCGCGGCGCGCGACGCCATCGCGCAGCAGCTCGCGGCGGTCATGCTCCGCGCGCCCACGGGACCACAGGGCAGCCCGGCGGGCGCGCCGGGCGTGTCCATCGCCGACGCCGACGTCGCCGCCGGCGCCGCCGGCGCGCTGCGTGGCGCGTGCGCGGCGTGGCGCCGGGCGCTCGCCGAGGCGAGCGCGAGCGATTCACTCGGGACGCCGGATTCTAAACCCCCCGTTTCGTTCGACGCGCTCAGGCCCGAAGCCGCGTGCCTGCTGCTTCTGTGCAGCCCCTCGGCGCGCGCGCGCGGCGCGGCGGCGGAGGCGCTCGGCGAGGTCGCCGCGCTCTCGCGGGAATGCGAGGGCAGGCTCGTTTCCGTCTCGGGGCGCGAGGACGCGAAGACGAGCTCGCCGCACACGCTCTTCTCGGCGCTCGAGTCGTGCGCGGGCGAGATGCTGCTGTGCGCGCTGGACGGCTCGGAGGGCTTCGAGGAGGCGCAGGCGCGGGGCGGGGCGCTGGAGGCGGCGGCGGCGGCGGCCGCCGCCGCGGGGGGGTTCGCCGCGGTGGCGCGGCACGTGCACGGCAGCGCCTGGACGTCGGCGCTGGGCGTGGTGGCGGCGCGCGCGGCGGCGGCGGCTCCCGAGGCGGCGACGACGGCGCGCGCACAGGCGCTGCAGCGCGTGCAGCTTTCCATGCTGCAGGAGGGCGCGCGCGTCAGGGCCAACGCGCCGCGCGCGCCCACGGACCCGAACGGCGACGCGTTCGAGCTCTGGCGCAACCTCGCGTGCTTCGTGTGCGCGGCCGGCTCGGACCCGGCGGGGGAAAGCCTTTCCGGCGCGGACAAACGAGAAGAAACAAACGAGAAGAAACACGCGCCGCACGTGGGGGGCGTTCCCGACAACCCCCTGCTGCTTCCGCACGGGCGGCTGGGCGCGGCGCGCGCGACTCCCCTCGGCGCGCGCGGGTCGCAATCGTCGCTCTTCGCGCTGCTCGTGCCCTGCCTGCGCGAAGGCGGCGCGCAGGCGGCGGCGGCGGCGGCCGTGCTGGCGCGCGTCCCGCCGCCCGCCGCGCCGCGCCTGCTCGCGGCGCTGGCGCCGCTGCAGGCGGAGCTGGCGGGCGGCGGCGCGGCGGCGGGCGGGGGCACGCCCTTCGACCGCCGCTCCGCCGACCGTGAGCTGCGCGCGCACCTCGCGCGGCTGCACCTCCGCCTGGCGGTGTCCGGCGCGGTGGAGGCTGCCGCGCGCGCCTCGCCGCGCGCGTCGACGAGCGACGCGAACGAAACGCGAAGGACGCCCACGCACCCCGCCAGCCCCCCGGGCTCGGGTTTTGACGGCGACGCGAACGAGTTTTCCCGCGACGCCGTCGCGGCGCGGCTGGCGGCGTTCGTGGACGGCAGCCTGGAATACGCGCGGTCCACCGCCGCCGGCGTGGAGTGCGGCCCGGGCGAGTTCGCCAGAGTGCAGTTCGCCGCCGCCGCCGTCGCCGCGGTGTGCGCGCCGACGCTCGCCGCGCTCGCGCCCGGCGCGCTCACGCGCGAGACGCGCGCGCGCTGGTGGGCGCGCTTCGCGGAGATCGAGGCGGAGAACGAACCGCCCGAGCGCGCCGGCGGTGCCTCCGCGGCGTCCCTCAGCCGCGCGAGCGCGGAGAAGCACGGCCTGAGCCTGAGCCTCACTCCGAGCGGGCGGGAGCTCTCCTCCGGAACTCTCGCGCCGGGAAGCCGGAGGAGCAGCCTGCACGGTTCCATCTCCGGGTACCCCGATCGGGGCGCGCGCAGCGATCGGAGCGTCGACTCGGAGCGCGACTCGAGACACTCCGACGCGAGCGTTCGCCGCCCCGGCGCCAAGAGGCTGGGCGCGCTCGACGCTCGCCTCGTGGCGAACACGCCGTACGCGCGATGGGGCGGCGGGGGGTCCGTGGACGCGCTTCTCCGGCTGGGCACGCACGCACCGGGAGGCGCGCGCGGCTTCGGCGGCTACGGCGAGACGGACCGACGCGGTGACCCGGTGACACCGACGAGCCGCGCGTCGAGCCTCGCGTCGATGGACTCGGACGACGCGGAAGCGCGCGATTTCGACGGAGACGTTGGACGAATCTCCCGGCGCGTCTCGGCATCCGCCCGCGTCGCCGCGCCGGCGCGCCCGACGGATCGAGCGAACGACGGATCTCAATCTTTCCGAACTGTTTCCGGCGCGTCCGGCATGACCGCGCTGACGCACCTGCTGCGCCACACGGAGGACCCCACGCAGCCGGCGTCGCTGGCGCACGCCGCGCGCGAGGCGATGGCGTCTCTGCTGGTCGGCCCGGCGTTCGACGCCGAGAGTCTCGGCGGCGGCGCGAGCGGCGGCGCGCTGCGCTGGATCGAGCGCCGGCTGGAACGCGACGCCGGAGGCGGCGGTTCCGGCGGCGCCGGCGTCCGCGCGCTCCGCAACCACCTGCGCACGAACCCCGCGCTGGCGCACACCGCGCTGGACGGGTGCTACCACGCGCACGAGAAGGTGGCCGCCGCGCACGTCTCGGCGCTCTCGGACCTGTACGCGGCGGCGGCGAGGAGCGCGGCGGCGAAGCTCCGGAACGAAACCTCCGCGGAGGAAACCGAAACCTCGGCCGAAACCTTCGTGGCCAAACCCTCGTGTCCCCCCGCGAAGCTGGTGGCGCTGGTGCTGTTTAAGCTGGTGCACCCCAGCGCGGCGACGCGGGAAGACGCCGTGGCGCTGCTGCGCGCGGTCATAGAGCTGGAGCTCGGCGGCGAGGGCGCGCGGGATCCCGCGGGATACAAAGCGGCGCTCCCAGAGCTCGCCGACGAAAAAGCGCACCGCGCGTTCCAGCTGGACGCCTCCGCCGAGCTCGCCGAGCGCCGGCCCGACTTGGGCGAGTTCGTGCTGGTGGAGGCGCTCGAGCGGCTGGCGGCGTTCCGTGACTCGAGTCGGTTCCTAAACGGCGTGCTCGGCGCGCTCACGCCCTGGGTCAAGCGCGTGCACCTGCCGCACATCGCCGCCGCGGGTCGCGCCGAGCGCCTGCTTCGCGCGCTGTACTCGGTGACGGCGTCGTCCGTCGATTCGTCGATTCGCGACGCGTCGTCGGCGGAGGCGACAGAAACGCTGTGGTTCGGCATGGGGAAGAGCCCCCGGAACGTCGTGCCTCTGCTGCGGTTCCTGGAGACCAAGGGGCTGGAGGACGTCGCGAGCGCGCACGCCATGGCCGCCTACTGCCGCACGGCGAAGCGCGCGTGCGCGTTCCTGGCGCGCGCCGCGCCGCAGCACGCCGTGGACCAGCTCGTGTACGCGGTGTCGCTCCGCGGGCTGGAGGCGAAGTACCCGCCGCGCGCGCCTCCTCGAGCGCGCCGGCGCCGAGCTCCCGGCGCGAGCGTCGCCAGCGCCGACGACGCCGACGCGCGGAGCGCGCGGAGCGGCACGGAGCGCTCGCAGAGCGCGTACAGCCTGGACGGCGACGAGGTGTACGACTCCAGCGACGAGCTTCAGGAACGCGAGGAGCTTCAGGAGACGTCGTCAGCACGAATTCGGGTCTCGGCGCCGGACCTGGCCATCGTGCTCCTGGCGGAGGTGGCCGCCGAGCACGCCGAGGCGTTCCGCGCGCACCTGCCCGTGCTCCTGCACGCGGTGACCGCGACGCTCGCGGGATCGCCCGAGCCCACCGTGCGCGCGCACTGCAGGCAACTCCTCGCCAACCTCACGCGCGCGCTCGCCGCGCGCGGCGACCCCGCCGCCGCCGAGGCCACCTCGGCGTTTCCGCCGCGCGCCGCCGCCGCGGAGGCGGCGGGCGTCCCCGACCCGATGCGCGTCGGGGGCGGGTGGCGCGGCGAGGTGGGCGCGTGGGAAACCGCGCCGTCCGGGACCGCGCCGGACCTCCTGGACGCGCGGACGCGCGGACGGAGCTTCGAAGGCGGCGGCCACCTAGGCCGCGCGGACTCGTCCTCGTATGATCCATCAGCGCCGCGCGGCGCCTCCGGCGTGTCCCCCGCCGTCGCCGCCAGGGGGCGCGCCGCCGCCGCCGAGCTGCGCGTTCTGCTCGCGCGCCGCGGCGCGGACGGAACCGGCGAAACCGGCGCGAACGCGATGGACGAAATCGACTCGAGCGACGCGGACGAACGACAACGCACACGCTTCACTTACGGCGGCGACCGACGCGCGTACGATGACGGCGACGCCGCGCGCGCGGATGACGCGCTCGGCGGCGCTTCCTGGTCGCCGGAAGCCGTCGCGCGGCTGGTGGGTTTGCTTCCCGACGCGCTTTTTTTCGAACGGGGCTTGCGCGAGCAGTGGGCGGACGAAGCGCGCCGGTGGCTCCTGCGCGCGGCGTCGTTCCCTCTCGCCGCCGCGTCCGCGCGCGTGCTCGCGGCGCTACGCGTCCCGCTGGACGCGGACGCCGCGGACACGCTGCTGGCGGCGGCGTGCGCGTCGGCGGCGGCGGCGGAGGGGGGGACCGTCGCGCGAGGGCTCGGCAGCGCCTTCGGCGGCGGCTTCTCCGCGCGGACGGGGCCCGCCGGCGTCGGCCGGGATCCCGGCGGGTTCGGGATTCGCCAAAGCGTCTCCGCCGGCGCCGTCTCCGCGCGCTCGGCGGCGGCGGCGGCGGACCTGGCGGGCCTGCTCCTGGACACGCTGACCGAGATGTTCGTGCTCGTCGAGGGCGAGCGCGAGACGGTGGCGTTCGCGCACGTCTTCTGGGGCGCCGCCGCGTGCCTGCGCACCATGCACGTGCCCACGTACGCGCGCGCGGCGAGGTTGTTGGCGGCCATCGCCCAGGCGTGGCCGCTGGACGACCCCTCGGGCGCCGCCGTCGAGATCCTGCGCGCCGCCGCGCCCGCGCCCGTGGGAACGCCTCTCGCCTCGCTCGCGCCCGCCGCGGTGTTCGCCGACGCGCGCTTTTCGAAAAGGTTCCGGGGCGCCAAGACGCTCGCCGCCGCCGCCGCCGCCGCCGCGCACGAGGCGTGGCTCGCGGGGACGGACTCGCCCGAGCGGTTCGCGCGCATCTGGGCGCTCCCGCCGCCGCCGGCGACGCCGGCGCCGGCGATGCGCCTGGCGGACCTCGCGCCCCTGCTGCTGAAGGGCCTCGCGCGGCCCTCCTGCGCGGCGCACGCGCTGCGCGCGCTCGCCGCCATCGCGCCGGCGGTGGGCGTCGGCGACGCCTGGGGGGGCGAACGCGCGCTCGCGCTGGTCACGGCGGGGCTGCTGCCCGCCGCGCTCGCCGCCGCCGCGGCGGCGGCGGAGGCGGCGCCGGGACCTGACCCGGCGCGAAGCCCGGCGCGGTCCGCGCACGACGCCATCGGCGTCGGCGAGGGCGTCGCCGCCGGACGGTGGTGCGCCGCGGGCCTGCGCGCGGCGGCGGCGGCGTCGCGCGACAAAAACCCCCGCGCCGCCGCGCTCGCCGCCGCGCTGGAAGGCGCGCTTCCCGGCGCCGGCGCGTCCTTGGCGGCGCCGCGCGGGCGCCGCACGGCGCCGCCGCCGCCGGCGGCGCGCGCGGGCGCGGGCCCGGACGCGGCGCGAGGCGCCTCCGCGCCTTCTTCCTCCCCCCACCGCGCCTCCGCGTGCTCCCGCGTCGCGTTCCTCGCGGACGCGGTCGCGGACCCCCTGTTCCGCTTCGTCGCGCCGAAACACGTCGCCGCCGTCGCGAAGACGCTGGTGGACGTCGCCGTCGCCGCGGCGCGCGCGGCGCGCCGCGCGCCGCCTGAGGACGCCGCCTCCGCCTCCTTTTTTAAAAGTGAAACGTTCGTGTCCGCGTGCCTGGAGCTCCTGATCCGCCTCGTCGCGCGCGCGTCCGCGGACCCGGCCGCGAAGGCGGCGCTGCTGGAGGCGCCCGCGGGAGGCGCCGAGCGCGGCGAGCCGGGACGCGGCGGATCAGGAATTCAAAGCTCTACGGCATCGCCGCCGCGAACGGCGTCGTCGGCGTTTGCGCCGGCGGCGGCGTTGCTGGAGGGCCCGCACAGCGCCGCGGCGCTCGAGCTGCTGCGCCGCGTCGCGGAGCTGGGGGAGACTAATTACTCATACGAGCGAAGTCCTTCGGATCCGCGTGTCGAGTCGACGCCCGCCGAGGACGCGCGAAGTACGGCGAAGTACGGCGCAGCCGCGTGGCTCGGTGCGCCCTCCGCGATGTGGAACTCGGTGGACGCCAACGGCGGTCGCGCCGTGGACCTGATGTACGGCGTGGCGGCGTCGGGGCGCATCGACCCGAACCAGGCGTCGCCGCCGGCGTGCCTCGTCGGCGACTCCGCGGTGTGACGACGAGCGCGGCGACGACGAGCGGACGTGTTCTGACGTGTTCGGACGTGTTCGGACGTGTTCGATTCTGCTCGCTCGTCATGGAGAGCCAAGAAACGCGCGCCGAGTGTAGCCTAACATAGTCTGTAGCTAGATAGCCGCTACGGTAGTAGCATCGTAAAAAAACGCGCGCGGTTGAACCTTCGGGTCCGTCTCGTCTGTCCCGACGTCGTCTCTGTCGTTCGCTTTTTTTGTTCACCTCGCGGCGGATCCGCTCGTCGACCCCCCGTCCCCACCCCCCTCTCCCCGCGCCGCCTTGAGCACAGCGCGCGTCTTCTCCGCGCGCGGGTCGTCCGCGTTCCTGTACGCGCGGATGCGCCGCACTTCCAGCGCGAACGGCCCGGAGGCAAACGTCGGGTTGCGCGCGCCCATCCCGAGCTCGAACTTGGAGAGCATCAGCTGCAGGGACTTGACGCGGTCCTTGCGGAACGCGCGGAAGTCGGCGGTGTTTTCGTCGACGACGTCCGCGCGGAGCACCGGCTTGAGGTCCGCGAACGGCACGTCCACCTCGAGCCACTCGCCCTCGGTCGTGTCGAAGGAGGCGTGCCACGCCAGTCCGAAGAAGTCATCGACGTCGCGCGCGATGAGTTTGTACCGCCGACCGTCGCCGCGAACGTCGAGGCGCACGCCGTGGTAATCCGACAGGTCCGCGGACTGCTGGAAGTTGCGCGAGCGCATGGAGACGAACCCGCCGCCGTCGCCCTCGACGACGCCCGAGAGCTTCGCGCACATGCCGCCCTGCGCCTCGGGGAGCCGCACGAGCGACACGGAGGCTTCGGACCGACCGCCCATCACGACGTCGTTCAGCGCGCCCCACGTCTTTTCGAAGACGCCGGGTTGGGTGTCCGGCGAGTTCGCGGAGAAGTCGAACAGGACGAGCTGGTTCTCGGGGTCGGCGGCGAACGGGCGGCCGGGGGAGTCCGTGCGCGGGCCGGGGACCCACGGCAGGACCTGCTGCAGCGGCGAGCCGCCGAAGTACTCGATCTCGCGGGCGGCTTCCTTCGCGCGAGAGGGGAGGAGCGCGGAGAAGATCCCGGACGCCCACCAGGAATCTTTTTCGTCCCGGCCGCTCGCGGAGGTCACCGTGAGGCGAGCGCGCGTGTTTCGCGAGGCCGCGCGTCGACGAGAAGCGCGCGAGTGGAGCGTGTCCACGAAGCGCGACGCACGAATCGCCGAGGGTGCGCCGAACGCGAGCGTCGTCATCCTTCTCCGGGAGCCGCGCGTCCTCCCGCGCGTCTGGAGAGTGGATGTCGCCTACGGCGTCGTGG
>Ga0181558_10005869_pt1 | contig 10750 bp, 8 predicted proteins | sample 011ome_22_FD_133754 | JGI IMG/M metagenome (GOLD analysis project Ga0181558, IMG submission 133754) | Coastal salt marsh microbial communities from the Groves Creek Marsh, Skidaway Island, Georgia - 011507BT metaG (megahit assembly) | ecosystem: Environmental > Aquatic > Marine > Intertidal zone... | reverse complement strand
TTGAAGAGGGCCGCCTACAGGTTGACGGTGTCACTGCGCAGCTAGGAGACCGGGTTTTTCCGGATCAAAAGGTCCTGCTCGATGGCAAGGCGGTGGAGCTTGATGCCGCCCAGGAGGTGCGGGTCCTGCTTTACCACAAGCCCGTGGGCGAGGTTTGCTCGCGCAAAGATCCCGAAGGCCGCAGGACGGTTTTTGAGTCGCTACCTGGGCTCAGCAGCGGGCGCTGGATTGTCATTGGTCGCTTGGACTACAACACCTCTGGGCTGCTGTTGTTCACCACGGACGGTGAACTAGCCAATTCGCTTATGCATCCCTCAAGTCAGATTGAGCGCGAGTACTTGGTGCGAGTGATGGGACGAGTCAATGACGATATCCTCGAAAACCTTCGGAAAGGTGTTGTTTTAGACGATGGTCCTGCGCGCTTCACCGATATCGTCGATGGCGGCGGTGAAGGTATCAATCACTGGTTCTACGTCGTGCTGATGGAAGGGCGTAATCGTGAGGTGCGTCGTCTCTGGGAATCGCAGGGGCTGACGGTGTCTCGCCTCAAGCGAGTGCGCTACGGTGAGGTTTTCATCCCCCCTAAGTTGAAAAAGGGCGAGTGGATGGAGCTGCCTGAGAAAGACGTCGAAGTCGTTTATCAAATGGCGGGTTTACCGCCCAAGAAACCGAAGCCCCTCACTGAGAAAGAACAGCAAAAGCTTGAGAGAATGGCTAAGAAGTCTGGCCGCCGCACCCAGCGGCGGATGGTGACCGGCGATCAATTTGAGCGCAAAACCAAGAAGCGCTGAGCCCCGGTTTTTCAAAGCACCACTCCCTTTACGCGCCTTGGGCGCTTAGGGCTTGGCCGTTGAGGGCAGCGCTGTCATCGCTCATTAGATAGACCCAGGCGGCCATTAACGCCTCCGGTAACGGATTAGTTTCAGGGTGTTCAGCAGGGTATGCCGTACGCCGCATTGCCGTGTTGACCGCACCTGGATTAAGGCTGTTAGTGCGAATATTAGTAGTTCCACCCAACTCATCTGCTAACACTTGCATCATCCCCTCGGTGGCGAACTTGGAAACCGCATAGGCGCCCCAGAACGCGCGGCCACGTCGGCCAACACCCGAGCTAGTAAAAACAAGCGAGGCCTTTGGGGCGCGCTCAAGCAGTGGTAGCAGAGTTTGAGTCAGCATAAATGCAGCGTTCACGTTGACCTGCATGACCTGATGCCAAGTCGCCGCGCTGGTCTGCTCCATGGGTTTGCGATCACCCAGTAAGCTGGCGTTATGTAGCAAGCCATCTAATTTACCGACCGAACCCGCTAATTCGTCAGCCAGCGCGCATAGGGCATCATGGCTGACCTGGGATAAGTCAGTGGGGATGATGCCTGGCTCGGGGCCGCCAGCCGAGACAATTTGGTCATAGACCGCCTCTAATTTGGCTTCTGTTTTTCCAAGCAGCAGAACCTCCGCCCCGTGCTGGGCGTAGGCAAGTGCCGCCGCCTTGCCAATGCCAGCGCCTGCGCCGGTGACCAGAATGGTTTTCCCACTGAGCTCGTTTGAGCGAGCTGACCAATTAGGTGGAATAAAGGTCATTGGATAATCCTCATAATCATGCCTAGCAGGGCCTCACTGCTGGCAACCACGGCATCGGCCTGCCAATCCTGGGGGCTCTCCCCCGCTTCGATATAGCCGTATGCGGCGGCGATGGTGAAGCAGCCCGCAGCTGCCCCCGCTTCAATGTCTCGGCGGTGATCGCCAATGTAGATAGAACGTTTTGGCGTCGCCCCAAGATTTTTGCAGCTGAGCAGTATGGACTCAGGGTGGGGTTTGGGGTGCATCACGTCACAGGGGGTGACCAATGAGCCCGCTTCCGGCTGAAATTTCATGGCCTTCATCAAAGGCTCGGCAAAGCGTCGGAACTTATTCGTCGCAACGCCCCAGGGGATTCCCTCTGCTGCGAGGTGTTTGATCAGCGCATAGATTCCCGGATAGGGGCGCGAGGCGGTGCCCAAAATGGCCTCATAGTGATCGAGAAACTCCTCGCGCAGATCGTCGTGGTCCGGATCTTTTGGCTGACTGCCCAAGGCAAGCGTAATGAGCGCACTAGCGCCGTTGGTAACATTTTTACGGACTACTTCGTCCTTTAGCGAAGGTAGGCCATGGGCTGCGCGCATGCGCGCGACCACGGCAATAAACTCTGCCGAGGTATCAATCAGGGTGCCGTCTAAATCAAAAATCACCGCCTCGGGGCGGCGTACCACATCCCGTAAAGGCATCGTTAGGTCGCCGGCTTGATCGCGCGAATCATGTAATTCACGGAATTATCTTTGTCGTCCAGCTTATAGCGCTTCGTGAGCGGGTTATAGGTCAGACCGGTCATATGGGTCAGCTGCAGGCCCGCTTCTCGCACCCACGCGGCGAGCTCCGAGGGTCTAATGAATTTACTGTACTCGTGAGTGCCTTTGGGGAGTAGGCCAAGAATGTATTCAGCGCCAACGATGGCGAAGGCATAGGCTTTTGGATTTCTGTTGATGGTGGAGAAATAGAGATCAGCACCGGGCTTTGCCAGGGTGGCGCAGGCTGACACAACGGCTGAGGGGTCGGGAACGTGTTCCAACATTTCCAGGCAGGTCACGACGTCAAAGCTTGCGGGCATCTCCTCTGCCAGTGCCTCTGCGGTGCACTGACGGTAGTCAATCTCCAATTGACTCTCGAGGCGATGGATCTTGGCTACAGACAGGGGCGCCTCTCCCATATCAATACCCATTGCCTTGGCGCCGCGCCATGCCATGGCTTCGGTTAACAGCCCGCCACCGCACCCTACATCGAGCAATTGCTTGCCACTCACACCCGAGTGCTGTTCGATCCAGTCGGCGCGCAGAGGGTTGATGTCGTGCAGTGGTTTGAATTCGCTAGTGGGATCCCACCAGCGGGACGCCAGCGCTTCGAATTTTGCGATTTCAGCGGGGTCTACATTGTGATGAGTCATGGATTTGCGGTCTCTTTGGCGGAATGAGGTTGAGTGCTAGTTATGGGTGTTCGTGGTGGCGGTTTTTGATTGGCGGAAGGTGCTTAGGGTTTCGCGCCATTTTTGAGCTCGCTCAATCACATCTTGTTGGTCCAGGGTGATGAGTTTGCCGTCTTTTATCAGCGCTCTGCCCGCCACCCAGCTGTGGGTCAGTTCTGAGCCGTTGGTTGCATACACCAGTTGTGAGATCACGTTGTTCACCGGTTGGGTTGCCGGGCCAGATAAATCAATGGCAATCAGATCAGCGGCTTTGCCCACCTCGATTGAACCGATCCGGCTCTCGTATCCTAGGGCACGAGCACCATTGATGGTGGCCATTTCCAGTGCTGTGACTGCAGACAGTGCTGTGGGTTCGCCGCTGTGCAGCTTGGCGAGCAGAGCCGCTGTCTGCATTTCATTAAGCATGTTGAGACGGTTATTGCTGGCGGCACCGTCGGTCCCCAGAGCCACGTTGATACCCGCGTCGAGCAGGCGTTGGGTTGGGCAGGTCCCAGAGGCTAGCTTCATATTTGATCGTGGGCAGTGAATAACGTGGGAATTAGCCTCCACAACCGCTGCAATATCCTCGTCGCAGAGCGTAGTCATGTGAACACATTGGGTGCGAGGGCCCAACAGACCAATTCGCTGGAGGATATCGATTGGGCGCTGTCCGGTGTTTTCAACCGACATCTGTATTTCGCCGCGGGTCTCGTGCAAGTGGATTTGAACGGGTACATCTAACTCGTTCGCCAAAGTGGCGACTCGGTTGAGCGTGGCTTCGCTGACCCCATAGGTGGAGTGGGGGCCAAACCCGATTTCAATTCGGTCATGGTCTCGATAGCTGTCCCTGACGCTCAGGCCTCGAGCCAGGTATTCATCGCCATTCCTCGCCCAGGCAGTGGCTATATCGATGATCGGAAAAACCAGCTGGGCGCGCAAACCTACCAAATCGGCTCGCTCGGCGGTGACCTCGGGGAAAAAATAGTTATCGCTAAAAGTCGTCGTACCGCCCAGCAGCAGTTCGGCGAGGGCGAGGTCTGTGCCGTCTCGGACAAAGCTCTCCGACACAAACGCGCCCTCGGCGGGCCAGATATGGTCATTGAGCCATGTCATGAGCGTGTAATCGTCGGCAAAGCCCCGCAGTAATGCCATCGCACTGTGCCCATGGCAGTTGATCAGTCCGGGCATAACCGCTTGCCCCGGCAGCTCGATGTGCTCCTCAGCCGGAACATTCCTCGCTTCAGAGCGGGTCAATATGGCCGCAATTCGCCCATCTTTCACTGCGATGCTGTGACTCTCCAGCACCTGGCCTCGCGGAATAATGGGTACAACCCAATCGGGGTGAATAATGAAATCAAACATGGGTCAGATCGTTTAGCGGGACACGAGCGGAGTATAACCGCTGCATCGCTGCACTTGGGGAGAGCTTTGTCTTGTAATGGCCTGTTGGGGGCGTTTTTGGTATCATGTCGCCCCTGAAGACACCACTTTCTTTCCCTCCAGATGAAGTAGGCCGAATGGCAGAAACACCCAAAGGTATAGCGCGCGAAGTTCTTCCGGTAAATATCGAGGACGAACTCAAACAATCGTATATGGATTACGCCATGAGCGTCATCGTGGGGAGGGCTCTCCCCGATGTTCGCGATGGTTTGAAACCCGTTCATCGCCGGGTTCTGTTCGCCATGAACGAACTCAACAACGACTGGAATAAGCCCTACAAAAAGTCCGCACGGGTTGTTGGTGACGTGATAGGTAAATATCACCCCCACGGCGATTCAGCGGTCTACGATACGATCGTTAGGATGGCGCAGCACTTTTCCCTGCGCTACACCCTGGTCGATGGCCAAGGCAATTTCGGTTCGATAGACGGAGATTCGGCGGCGGCTATGCGCTACACCGAGATCCGCATGAGCAAGCTCGCGCACTCATTGCTGGCAGATCTCGATAAGGAAACCGTCGATTTCGTAGACAATTACGACGGCACCGAGAGAATTCCGGTGGTAATGCCGACCCGAGTGCCCAATCTACTGATCAATGGCTCGTCGGGTATTGCGGTGGGAATGGCTACAAATATTCCGCCCCATAACATTCGCGAAGTTATCGCCGGTTGCATCGCGTTTCTCGACAATCCTGAGATCACCGTTGACGGATTAATGGAGTATATCCCCGGGCCCGACTTCCCCACGGGGGCCATCATCAACGGCCGTGCTGGTATTTTGCAGGCGTACCGTACGGGTCGAGGCCGGATCTACGTTCGCGCTCGGGCCGAGGTGATCACCGACGAGTCCAAGGGCAAGGACACGATCCTCATTCATGAGATTCCTTATCAGGTCAACAAGGCGAGACTGATCGAGCGTATCGCCGAGCTCGTCAAAGAAAAGAAAATCGAAGGTATCACCGAGCTTCGAGACGAATCGGACAAAGACGGATTGCGCGTAGTCATTGAGCTTCGTCGCGGTGAGATGGGCGATGTTGTACTGAACAATCTTTATGCCCAGACCAACCTGCAGTCGGTTGTTGGCATGAATATGGTGGCCCTGGTAGACGGCCAGCCCAAAACACTAAACCTACGAGACATGATCGAGGCGTTCGTTCGTCATCGCCGGGAAGTGGTTACTCGGCGCACGGTCTATCTCTTGCGCAAGGCGCGAGAGCGGGGCCACGTGCTCGAAGGTTTGGCGATTGCACTGGCCAACATCGATGAGATTATCGAGTTGATTAAGACATCGCCGACCCCGGCTGATGCCAAGGCAGGACTTATTGCCAAGGCATGGACCCCCGGCGATGTGACGTTGATGCTTGAGCGTGCCGGTGACGATGCCTGCCGTCCCGACGAGCTGCCCGAACAATACGGGCTGCGCGACGGTCTATATTACCTTTCTCCCGCTCAGGCTCAGGCCATTCTTGAGCTGCGATTGCACCGCCTTACGGGGCTTGAGCATGAAAAACTGCTGCAGGAATACTCCGATAAGTTGGCGGAAATCGCCGATTACCTGGAAATTCTCGGGGATCCCGATCGACTGCGTCATGTCATCAGGGAAGAACTCAAGGAGATCGTAGAGGAATACGGTGATGACCGTTTAACGGAGATTACCGACTCGACCCACGATTTAACCGTCGAAGATCTGATCACGGAAGAAGATCGCGTGGTGACTATTTCCCACGGTGGTTATGCCAAGACCCAGCCGCTGACAGATTATCAGGCGCAGCGTCGTGGCGGCACAGGGCGTTCCGCGACCTCGGTCAAGGATGAAGATTTCGTTGAGCACCTGCTTATCGCCAGCACCCACGCGACGATTCTGTGCTTCTCTAACCTTGGAAAAGTGTATTGGCTCAAGGTTTTCCATATTCCTTTGGCCAGCCGAAACTCCCGCGGAAGACCCATGGTCAACCTATTGCCGTTGGACGAGGGCGAGCGCATTACCTCAATCTTGCCCATTGAAGGCTATGAGGATGGTCACTACATCTTCATGGTGACCGCTAAAGGCACCGTGAAGAAGACCGAGGCCAGTCAGTTCTCCCGCCAGCGTAGTGTAGGCCTCAGAGCGATAGAGCTCGATGAGGATGACTGGCTGGTGGGCACTGCGGTGACCAACGGAGACTGCGACATCATGCTGTTCTCGAGTGAAGGTAAGGCGGTGCGTTTTGCTGAAAGCGCGGTTCGGGCCATGGGACGTACGGCGCGTGGCGTTAAGGGCATCAACCTGGCAGATGGACATCGCCTGATCTCACTCATCGTTCCCAAAGCGGGTAGCCAGATACTTACGGTAAGTGAGAATGGTTACGGCAAGCGCACGGATACTGCGGAGTTTCCCATTAAAGGCCGGGGCACCAAGGGTGTCATCGCCATGGCAACCACGGACCGAAATGGCCCACTTGTGGGCGCCGTAGAGGTGTTTGAGACCGACGAGCTGATGTTGATTTCAGATCAGGGAACCGCGGTCCGAACCCGGGTTGATGAAGTATCAATCTTGGGTAGAAATACCCAAGGTGTGCGGGTTATTCGCACCCGAGAAGATGAGAAATTAGTCAGCGTCAGCCGCATCGCCGAAGATGACGATGCCGCTGAAGAGTTAGAGCCTGCCAAGGCTGAGGGGGCTGACGCAGCCTCCACCGATGGCGCCACTGAGGAATAATCGTGTCACGTTCTCATAATTTTTGCGCAGGTCCAGCCGCGCTTCCGCTAGCTGTTCTGGAGCGTGCCCGCGAGGAGCTACTGGATTGGCAGGGAACGGGCGCCTCGGTTATGGAGCTCAGTCACCGCAGCGCAGAGTTCATCAGCGTGATGGAGAATGCTGAAGCGTCCCTGCGTCGACTCATGAATATCTCTGATGACTACTCGGTGTTGTTCCTGCAGGGTGGCGCTTCACAGCAGTTCGCAGCTATACCCCTTAATCTGGGTGCAGAGACGGACAGCGCGGATTACGTCGTTACTGGACAATGGTCCAAGAAAGCTTTGGCTGAAGGCAAGCGGCTCATCAACGCCAATCTTGCCGCGAGCAGCGCGGACAGCAACTTTGCAACAGTACCTCCCCAGAGCAGCTGGGATCTTGGTGGTGGTGCCTATGTCCATTACTGCCCCAATGAGACCATCGGTGGAGTCGAGTTCGGTTGGGTGCCAGAGACCGATGCACCCCTCGTGGCCGATATGTCATCCACCATTCTGTCGCGTCCCATCGAAGTCGAACGATTTGGCGTCATTTATGCCGGCGCCCAAAAGAATATAGGCCCCGCCGGTCTCGTATTGACGCTTGTGCGCAAAGATTTACTGGGTCGAGCCCGCGCCAACTGCCCTGCAACGCTGGATTGGCAGGTCGCAGCCGATAATGATTCCATGTACAACACACCACCCACCTTTTCCGTCTATTTGGCGGGTTTGGTTTTTGAATGGCTAGAACAGCAGGGCGGTCTGGCGGCCATAGAGACCATCAATCGGCGCAAGGCGGAAAAGCTGTACTCACTAATTGATAACAGCGATTTTTATTCCAACCCTGTTGAGGAGTCGAGTCGTTCATTGATGAACGTGCCGTTCACCCTCGCTGATTCCAGTCTAGATGGAGCGTTTCTTGCTCAAGCAGAAGAGCGACGTCTGCTGAATTTGAAAGGACACAGATCGGTGGGCGGCATGCGAGCCAGCATTTACAACGCGGTAACCGAAGAGTCAGTAGCTGCGCTCTGCGAGTTCATGACGGATTTCGAACAGCGTCACGGTTGATCGATGGCTAGCGACGAACAACTCGCATCTATACGCGCCCGGATTGACGGGATTGATCAGCAGCTGTTGCAGTTGATCAACGATCGGGCGCGCTGCGCGCAAGAGGTTGCTGAGATCAAGCTTGCGGCTGTGCGCAGCTCCGGTGGCGAAGTGCCCTTGTTTTATCGCCCCGAGCGAGAAGCGCAGGTCCTGCGGGCTATTCAAGAGCGCAATCCTGGCCCTTTGCCCGACGATTACATCGCCCGAATTTTCAGAGAAATCATGTCCAGTTGCCTGGCATTGGAGCAGCCGCTGACAGTGGCTTTTCTTGGTCCCCCGGGCACTTATACTCAAGCTGCTGCTCGAAAACACTTTGGCCAATCGGCGCTCCCCGAGGCATTGCCCTCAATCCCCTTGATTTTTCGAGCCGTTGAAGAGCGGCGCTGCGATTTTGGCGTCGTGCCGGTTGAGAATTCAACTGAGGGTATGGTGGGTCAGACGCTGGATTGCTTTTTGGAGTCGCCGCTACAAATTGTGGGCGAAGTCGAATTGCCTGTGGTGCATCATTTGTTTGTTGGTGAGTCAACCGGGCAAGGCAATATCACAATCATTTGTGGTCACCCCCAGGCGCTTGCTCAGTGTCGCGGCTGGTTGGACACCCATTATCCCGATGTGCCCCGAGAAACTTGCTCCAGCAACGGGGAGGCTGCGCGCAGGGCTCAAGACGAGACCGGTGTGGCTGCCATAGCGGGGGACATTGCGAACGAGACCTACCGTTTGCTCCGCCGGGCTGAGTCTATTCAGGATCACGCCAACAACACCACCCGATTTTTGGTGCTGGGTCGCGAGTCAGTCCCCCCTTCAGGGGAAGATAAGACATCTATCCTGGTGTCCAGCCGCAATCGCCCCGGTGCTTTATTGAGTCTGTTGAGGCCCTTTGAAGAGTTGGGTGTAAGTCTCACTCGCATCGACTCACGACCGTCCAAGACCGAGAAATGGACTTATATGTTTTACATTGAGTTCGAAGGGCATTTGGAGGATGAGCTGGTAGTGCGGATCATGGCCGAGCTTGAGGAACACTCCATCATGCTGAAACGTTTGGGGTCTTACCCCTGCGCGCCGATCTGAGAATTTCGTGCCCTCTTTCAACCGTCAACGCGTTGCCCTATTGGGTTTGGGCTTAATCTCTGGGTCACTTGCTCTGGCGCTTCGTCAGGCAGGGTTCCCCGGCGAGCTCATTGGCTGGGGCCCGAGAGAACCCAGTTTGCAGCGGGGTCTGGCCCTGGGGGTGATCGATCGGTACACCCTAGACTTGAACGAAGTCGTCGCTCAATGTGATCTCATCGTTGTGGGTGCACCACCCATTGCGACGGGAGAATTATTGGCTACGCTATTACCTCTAGCCGCCCAGTCGGTGCACCAGCCCATCGTTACCGATCTGGCTAGCATCAAAGGCTGGGTGATAGAAGCGGCAACGCATGACTACCCGGGCTACGTCCCCGGCCACCCCATTGCTGGCTCGGAAAATAGCGGAGTCGGGGCTGCTCGCGGCGATCTATTTGCCGGCAGAGAAATTATACTCACCCCCAATCACCGCACCGATCAACAGGCGTTGGAGCAGGTGGCGGCAATGTGGGAGCTGACCCGGGCGCGGGTTACTTCTATGTCGGTACAGGATCATGATGCTGCGCTAGCCGCTAGCAGCCATTCTCCCCACATGCTGGCTTACGCCCTTACCATGGCGCTGGCAGATGATCCCCTGGATCCGATGCAGCATGGCGGTGGAGCCCTACGCGATATGACGCGCATCGCGGGTTCGGATCCAATAATGTGGCGTGACATTGCCTTAACCAACCGAGATGCGCTGCTCACGGCAATGACCGCCGTAGAGGGTGAAATCACAGCGCTCAAATCACTGATCGCGGCACAAGACGGTGAGGGCCTCAAGGAGTATTTTGCTCGCTGTCGAGAGGTTCGAAGAAGTCATGATGCGGTGTTGAATCCATTGTTTGACGAGGGCCCCTGCGGGGACTCCCAGGAAGAGAAGATCTAGTCATGAAGTTTCAGTTGCAGCCCGGGGGCTGTTTGCAGGGGAAAATCCGTGTGCCCGGTGACAAATCCATGTCCCACCGCTCGGTAATGCTAGGTTCCCTGGCAGAGGGTACAACCCAAGTTACGGGGTTTTTACAGGGGGAAGATGCCCTGGCAACGGTCGCCGCTTTTCGGGCCATGGGTGTTGAGATAGAGGGGCCAGTCGATGGCAAGATGACGATACATGGCCTTGGCTTACGTGGCCTAACGGCGCCGTCGAACATCATGGACATGGGCAATTCAGGGACCAGTATGCGTCTTTTGGCGGGGATTCTCGTCGGTCAGCCCTTTGACAGTGAACTAGTGGGTGACGCATCGCTCATGAAGCGCCCAATGGGTCGAGTGATAACGCCTTTGACCAAAATGGGTGCGAGCATTGATTCTGCCCCGGAGGGTCGTCCTCCCCTGAAAGTTAACGGCGGGCAGTCGCTCAAGGGTATTCACTACGACCTGCCTATGGCCAGCGCGCAGGT
>Ga0181558_10005867_pt1 | contig 10755 bp, 5 predicted proteins | sample 011ome_22_FD_133754 | JGI IMG/M metagenome (GOLD analysis project Ga0181558, IMG submission 133754) | Coastal salt marsh microbial communities from the Groves Creek Marsh, Skidaway Island, Georgia - 011507BT metaG (megahit assembly) | ecosystem: Environmental > Aquatic > Marine > Intertidal zone... | reverse complement strand
TCGAACGTTTGTTTCGTCGCGCGCGGAGGATTCGGGATATCGACGCGTCAGTCCGCGCGCGACGCGTCGGCGGTGCGTTGATCAGACAAGAGAGGTTGAGGAAAAAAAAACGAACGTTCCGACGGTTCCGCGGCGCGCACGACACTAAAAAAAAAGGCGAAACAAGTGAGCGACGGCTTCGCGCACGACCGCGGCGGTTGGGCGACGCGCGGTACCATCGGGCCTCCGTACGCCAGCGCGCTCGAGGGGTGGGTCGCGGGCACGACCACGAGCAGGTGCACGACGTCTCCCTCGCGCGCCAGGTGGTCCAGCAGGAAAGACACCGCGTGTTCGGAGTGCGGCGCGTCCTCGACAGGCGCGAGAAAAACCCGAGGAGACTGTCTCGGAGGCGCCGAGCGAAGCGGGGTCGTCGCCGTCGCGGGAAGCGAGTCGGCGGCCACAGCCCGCGGTTCCGCGCGCTCGCCGGTCGCGTCGCGCGGCGTCTCACTCGCGGGGGGCTCGGAGGAAGCGGCGGCACCGGCCATCTCGCGCGTCTTCAGTCTGCGCGCGTTCGCGTCGAGCTCACAAACGGAGGACTCGAGAGTCCGAGTATACCACGACAGAGCGACGGGAAATCAATCGGCGTTTTTTCGGGTGCTTTTCGTTCGGGTGCTTTTTCCTCGCTGTTTCGCTTCGCGCCGTTCACTTCCGAAGCGCGCGCGCAGTCACCACCTCCCGACCCAAAACCGCCATGCCTAACCCCACCGCCACCTTCGAGACCACCGAGGTACGTCGCGGGCGCACATCAGAAACCGCCCGACTCGTGCGCCGCGGGTGCCCTCGCGTCTTCGCGCGTCTCGAATCACCCGATCGGCCGGTCGTCCCCCTGGATCGGATTCGTGTCGGAAATATCTCTCGGGCGAGCGTTTTCCATCGAAAGAGCCTCACCGACTGACGGACGCCTTCTTCACGACACATACACAAACAGGGCACGTTCGTCGCGGAGATCTACCTGGACAAGCTCCCCATCACCGGCAGCAACTTCGTGGATCTGTGCAAGACCAAATACTACGACGGCGTGCATTTCCACCGCGTGATCGACGGCTTCATGTTGCAATTCGGGTGCCCTTTCGCGAAGGACGCCAAGTCCCGCAGAGCCGGCACCGGCGGCCCCGACGGCGGCACCGTCTTCGAGGTCCTCGACGGATCGGGAAAGAAGATCACCCGCGATGCGGGCGGGAACATCCCCGATGAGCTCATCGATAAGACCTCGAACGAGCCCGGCACGCTGTCCATGGCCAACACCGGCCAGCCCAACAGCGGCGGCTCTCAGTTCTTCGTGAACACCGTGCACAACGACTTCCTGGACCACTGGAGGGATGACTTGTCCCCCTCGCAGCACCCCGTGTTCGGGAAGGTGACCAGCGGCATGGACGTCGTGATGAAGATCGGCAAGACCCGCTGCGACGCGAACGACAACCCCGTTACGCCCGTGATGATGAAGTCCGTCACCATCTCGTGATTGTCGAAAAGCGACACGAAAAGTGCAGTCCGCACCGGCGCGAGCAAACACCGCGGCGTGAAACCACGCATCGTGACTAAATACGCATACAGTTTGTGATACAGTTATTCAAGCAGGATCACTGCCTCTCTCGTGCGACGTGGCGCTCTGCGATTTCGATATTTGCTCGTCTCTGCCGTCCCTGGCGCGGCAGAGCAGAGGCGTCTCGCACGCGACATGGCCTCCACCGGCGCGCTCGCGCTCGGCGCGCCCGGTGCGCTGGCAGGCGCGCGCGGCGCGCCCTCCCGCCGCGTCCGCGGCGACGCGGTGCGCGGCGCCGTCGCGCCTGTGCGCTTCTCGTCGGCGACGAATCGCGCGCTTCGGCCGATCCGGGTCGTGCGCCGCGCCTCCGCGGAGGACGACGACGACGCCTCGGCGTTCGACGTCTCCGAGGGCACGGTGTGGAAGAAGAAGAAGCAGAGCAGCGACGCGGGCGACGCCGTGACTCGCGACCTCGGGGACGCTTCCGGCGGCGCGTCCCAGACGCGCGAGACGTTCGTTCGGTCCGCGACGTTCGGGTCGGTCGTCGAGAAGTCGCGTTCGGTGTCGTCGTCCACGCCGACCGACGATGAGAGCTCCACCTCGAGCGTCGACCTCGACGCTCTGTCCGCGGCGGGCGCCGACGCGCTCGCCGCGGGGTCCGCCTCCGTGGTCGCGTTGGCGCTGGGCGCGGGCGCGGTGGGCGTCACCGAGGCGCTCGAGAGCGTGCCTGTGTTGCAGGGATTCGAGGAGGCGGTGGGCTTGGCCGTCTCGGCGTACTACGCCAACAAGCTCGGCGGCGCGTTCGTCACCGCGAGCGGCCGCGAGACGTTCCGGCTGCGGCTCGTGGAGAACTTCACGCGGGTCACCGGCCGCGCGAGCGCGCCGCTCGCGATCGCGGGCGCGCTGGCAAAGACGGACAAGGAGCTGGACGCGCAGATCTCGGGCGCCATCGATCATCTGCTAAAAGCCTCGTCGGCGAGCGGAGACGCGCGCGACGCGCCCGAGGAGGTGCGGCGCGCGGTGGCGCGGTTCATCCGCGAGCGCGACGGGGAGACGCGCGCGGAGATTGATGCGCTGAGAGTGGCGAACGACGCGATGCGCGCGGAGGTGGACGCCATCGAGATGCTGCAGACGGACCTCATGGACGCGAGGCGCGAGACCTCGGAGGCCCGGGCCAACGTCAAGGTGATGAACATGGAGGACAAGGAGCGCGCGCGTCTCGAGGCGGAGGCGAGGAACGCGCGCGCCGAGGGCGCCGCGTTCGCGGACGCCATGCGCGCGGAGATGGCGTCCATGGCCGCGGACGCGGCGACCGCGGCGGTGGAGGCGGAGAAGGCGCTGCGCGAGGAGCGGCGGCTGAGGAAAGAAGCGGAGCGTTTCACTGAAAAAAAACAAAGCGCGGAGACCGAGACGGAGGCGGAGACGCGCGTGAGCGTCGCGCCGCCGACGACGCGCGCGGACGATCCCGCGGACGATCCCGCGGAGGCGGCGGTCGCGGCGGAACGCGCCGCCGCCGCTGAGCTGGCTGTTTCTTCGGCTCGGCGCGAGATCGCCGAGCTGAAGCGCCAGCTCGCGGAGTCGGCGGAGTGGACCGAAAAGGTCATCGAGGGTCTCGAGAGCGACAAAGAAAGGGAGTTGCGCTCGGCTCTGGAGGCGGCGGAGCGCCGCCGCGCGCGCGAAGTCTCCGCCGAGGTTCGCGATTCGCGCGACCTGATCCTCGAGGAGCGCGCGAAGCGCGCTGAGGCGGTAGAGGCGGCGCGCGCGGAGGCTGCCGCGTGGGCGGCCGAGGAGATCAAGGCGTACGCGGACGAGGCCAGGAAGGAGGGCGCGGCGCAGTCGGAGGCGCAGTTCGCGGAGGCGCTCGCCGCGCGCGTCGCCGAGGCGACGGCTTCGGCGGCGGCGGACGCGGCGCGCGCCGAGTCGGAGCTCTCCGCGGCGCGCGCGGAGGTTTCCGAGACCCGCGCGCTTCTGGAGGAGGCGCGCGCGCAGACGCGAGACGCGCGGGCGGAGACCGAGCGCAGGGTCGCGGATGCCGTCGCCGCCGCCGAGAAGGCGGCGGACGAACGCGCCGCCGCTTCGCTCTCGGCGGCGGAAACCCGCGCCGAAAGCAAACTCGCGGCTGTGGCGTCTGAACTCGAGGCGCGCGCCGAGGCGGAGCTCGCCGCCGCCGTCGCGTCGACGCTGGCGGAGCTGGACGCCGCGCGCGCGGAGGCTGCCGAGCTCCGCGCGCGGCTGGACGCGCGCGCCGCGGAGGCGTCCCTGAGCCTGGACGAGGCCATGCGCGAGGCGGAGGCGGCGCTCGCGGAGGAAACCGCGCGCGCCGACGCCGCCGTCGCCGCGCTGGCTGAAAAACCGAAAAACGAAAAACCGCGAAACGAAGACGCGCGCGTCTCCGAGCTGGAGCGGTCGCTGGAGGAGGCCAAGTCCGCCTCGCGACGCGCGCTGGCAGACATGGAGCGGCTCGCGGATGAAGCTGAGGGCGCGCGGCGGGATGCCGCGGACGCGCGCGCGCTCGCCGAGCTGGCGGAGTCCAAAGCGGAGGCGCTGGAGGCGCGCGCCGCCGCCGCCGAGGCGGGCGCCGCCGAGGCGGGTGACGTTTCGTCGCGAATCGCCGCCGCCGAGAAGGCGGCGGCGGAGGCGCGCGCGTTCGCCGACGCCGCCGCGGCCGCCGCGCGGTCTGACTCGGCGGAGGCTGCCGAGCAGAAGGCACGGGACTCGAGAAAGATCCGCGAGTTGACGAACGAGCTGCGCGCCGAGACGATCGAGAGCGCGCGTATCATCGAGGGCCTCGACGCGGTTCGCGCGAAGGAACTCGCGTCGCTCGAAGCGAAAAACGCGAAGGCGTTGGAAAAGACGCTCGCCGCCGCGGAAGCGGAGAGCGCGAAACGCGTCGCCGAGGCTGTGTCTTCCGGTGTCGCCGACGTGGCGGCGGTCCGGAAACAGAGCGAGGCGACGCTCGCGTCCGCTGTCGCCGCGGCGAAAGAAGAAGCGGCCGCCGCGCTCGCGGCGGCGGTTTCGGAGGCGAGCGCGCAAACCGAAAAAGCACGCGCGGAACAGACGCGACGCGTCGAGACGGAGACGAGGCTCGAAGCCGCCGCCGCCGAACTCGAACGTCGGCTCGCGGCGGCTGTGTCGGAGACGCAGACACAAACTGCGCGTGTATCGGCGTTAAACGCAGATGCTGAAGTCGTCAACGCGCGTGTCGTCGACCTGGAACAAAAGCTCCTGGCCTTTGAGTCGAAGCTTGAGGCGGCGGACGCCGTCGCCGTCGACGCGAGACGCGACGCCGCGCGCGCGACGGAGCGCGCGCGACGCGAAAGCGAGACGTTGGCGGCGACACTCAAAACGACCGAAACGCGACTGGTCGCGGCGGAGCTCGCCGCCGCGAAAGCCAGCGAAGCCGCCGAGATGTTCAAAACGCAGCTGGCGTCCGCCGAGGCGGACATCTCCGCCGCGGCGACCACCAGCGTTGGCTCGGCGCGCGACGCCGCCGCCGTGACCGACCTGGCCGGGAAGGTTGCCGCGCTGGAGACGGACCTGCTGGCGGCGGGCGCGGCGACTGCGCGCGCGGAGGCGGAGCTGCAGGCGTCGCTGGAGGAGTACACCGCCGCGCTCGCGAGCGTTTCCGCGCGTGAGAAGGCGGCGGCGGAGGAGCTCGCGCGCGCCGAGTCGCGCGCGAAGGAAGCGGAGCGCCGCGCGGATGCCCTGGCGGCGCGACTCGCCGCCGGCGCCGCCGCCGCCGAGTCGAAGCTTGAGCTTTTGAAATCGGGGGAGACGGCGACGCTCTCGGTTTCGGTGCGTTCCGAAATCGCCGGGGTCCCGCTCGTCGCGCTTTCGAGGATGAAGAAACCCGAGCTGGTGGCTGAGCTCGTCTCTCGCGGGCTCGAATCGGACGGCATCGTCGCCGAGCTCAGGCAAAGGCTCCGCGACGCGCGGAGACGCGACGGGCGAAGCGCTCTTCTCGGTTCGCCCCGAACGGTTTCCAGAAAGAACGTTTCAAAAAAGGGCGCGGCCGAGTCGGCGCTGAAACGCCCTCTGTCCTCGTACATGCTCTTCGCGCAGGCCACGCGCGCGGAGGTGATCGCGTCGAGCGACGCGCGCTTATCGGTGGGGGAGGTGGGCAAAGCCCTGGGCGCGCGCTGGAAGGCGACGGACGCGGATACGAAAAAGCGATGGGAGGAAAAGGCGCGCGCGCTCAAGGCGGCGTACGACGTCGCGCTCACGGAGGCGAGGGCGAAGGACGCGAAGGACGCGAAGGACGCGAAAGACGCGGCTTCCGAGAACCCGGGTGGGTCGAACGGTCGTTCGGGTCGCGCCGGAACCTCGTACTACAAGGTGGTGAACGGCGAGCGATACGACCGGCGCGTGCTCGACGATTGCGACGCCTTTCAAAAAGTCAACGGGAGCGTCGACCTCGCCGAGGCGAGGCGGATGTACGAGGACGTGAGCGACGGTCCGGCCAAGCCGCAGGCGCGCGGGAAAACCAGCTCGGTGACGGACGTGGAGATCGCCACGCTCGAGTACGCGCTCGTGACGTACGCGTGGACCGACGAAGCGCGCGCGTTTGTCGAAAACAAGCTGCGCGAGGACCGGTGAGGCGCGCGTAGCGATACCACCTTTTCGCGTAGACTACCGATATCTACCGTACCGTGCCTCTACAGTTGAAATCGTAGCTACTAACTACCAGAGTGCTTGTCTAAGTAATTAAGAAACACAAACGCCTAACGCCTTTTTTTTAGTGAAAAGTCTCAACACTCGTGATCGCGCGTACGCTCCCTGAACACGGCGACGACGGACGTGTGCGACTGAAGCGCCGCGCGCGCGCCGCGTTCGGCGGGCGCGATCTCGCCCGCCACGAACCCGCCGCCCAGCGGGCACGCCGCCACCGCCTCGCGGAAATCGCCGGCGTGCATGCGGTTGCCGCTCACGCACGTGTACATCACCGCGCCGACCGGAGGCCCGCTGCCGGTTTCGGAGGAATCCTCCGCGATTCCCGCCAGCAAAGCCTTGACGCGCGCCTTCCCCCACGCCGCGTCGCGCACGTGCAGCTGCACGCGCGACCCCTCGCGCAGCGCAATCGTGGACCCCACAAACACGCCCCCGGTTTCGTGGTCGGCGCCGACGATGTCGCGGTACACGTACCCGGCGCCTCCGGCGCCGTACGCGCGCGCCGCGTGCGCCTCCGCCGCCGCCTCCGCCGCCGCCTCCGCACGAGGGCGCGCCTCGGATGCGTCGGGAGTCACACTCTCGGTAGTCACGCTATCGGCCACGACGCGCCCGCGGATCCAGGCGGACCGCCCGCGGCGTCGCCGTCCGCGGTCGGGCGCGTCGTTTTCTTCGCGCGAAGAAAACGTTTTCGTCATCGTCGCGTCGGTCGTGTCGTCTTCTCGCGGTCTCTCCGCCGGCGTCGCGCTGTCGGTGACGGACCGCGTCCGTTCGAAACCGTCGTCGTCGCGCATCCCGAGCATCACCGGCATGCCCGCGACGCCTTCCGGCAAGTCGGCGAGCCGTTCGGCGAGCGCGTCGCCGGCGGCGCGCCCGTCCAGGTCCAGGACCACCCCGTCGGCGCCCGCGCGCGTCAGCGTCATCGGCGGCCCCACCGGCCTGTGCGCGTGCAGACTGTGCGCCTCCATCTCGAAGTCGCCCACGAGAATTACGCCCACGGCGCCGTGCGACGCGCACGACGACGCTCGTCGCTCGTCGCTCGTCGCGTCGTCGCCAAACGGTCCGGCGGAACCGCGTCGTTCGCCCTCCTTCGCGCCCGGAGCGTCGCGTGTCGGCACACTCGTGACCTCCTCGGACCCGGAGAACAGCGCGCCCCCGGGCTTCGCCACCGCGCCCACCACGACGGCGCCCGGCGCCGCCGCGTGCAGCCGTCCGGTGAACGTCTCTACGTCCTCAAAGTCCGCGCACGCGAGCGTCAACGCCGCCACGAACGGCGGTCGTTCTCCATGCGTGTTCTTTTTGTCATTTTTGTCATCGTCGTCGTTCGTGTGTGATTGACGCACGCCGCGCGTGTGATGGTGCTTCCCGCACTCGGCGATTCGGCGCCACTGCGCCGCGGTGAGCTGCGACGGCAGACTGGCGTCGGCGACGCGGAACGCCGCGGCTTCGACGCCGGGCATCACCCCGGCGAAGACGCTCACCCCGAACCCGTCCACCACCGCGCCGGCGCCGCCGATGGCGCCCGTCACCGTGCCCCCGAACAGAGCGGGCGGCGGCGGCGCGGTGGTGGCAACGTGCGCGTCGCGCGACCCGGCGCGCGGAGGTTCGGGCTCGGCCCGGGTGAAGCACTCCAGGACGAATCCGGGCGCGGCGCGCGGATCGGCGTACGCCGAGGACACCATCACCTGCACGAACGTCGGCACCGAGTCGTGGCCCAGGCTCGCCTTCACCTCCGCCACCGCCTCGACGACCGCCAGGGACAGGTCCTCGCGCTTGGAGAGCCCGGAGGCGAAGCGCATCCGAGGCGCCGAATCGCGCGCGGGCTCCGAGAACGCCGACGCGTCGGCAGAGACGTCCGGCGGCGCCGGGGACGACCGCGTCGCGTGCGACGAGACACGCCGGTGGTGCTCGCGGCGCCACTCGCGCGTTCGCGGCTCGACGAGGCGCCCGTCGGCCCGGCTCGACGACGGCGTCGGCGCGAGCGCCTCGGCGAAGCGCGCGAGGCGGGCCGCGGAGCGCCGCATCGCGCACGAACGCGGCGTCACCCACCCGCGCGCGGCCTCGGTCTGACGGGAGGGACGCGATGGTTGTTTTTTAGACGCGCGTTCTCTGACGTCTCTGTGTCCGCGAACTGGTCAATCACGAGTCTCAGATGTCAATCAAATCACGATCGCCCTTCTGCCCTCTCTCCATAGGAAAATATCTCTCCAACTACCGACCCCATCGGGTCGGCGAGGGGGCTCCCCGACGGGGACGCGCTCGACCTGTCGATCACGGCAGTGAAGCATCGAGACAGTCATGTGAGCGAGACCCCACGCGATTCTCGTGACGTCATCAGAACTTGAACGTCTTGCTCCCGTCCTCCGCGGTGGTGAAGTCCTCTCCCAGCAGCGTGTCGTTCTCGGCGTCGAGCATGCACGCCTCGATCTCGTCGGAGTCTCCCATCATCACCGCGCTCATGCAGTTGTCCAGCACGCGCGCGGCCGCGATTTCAGCGAGCTTCTTCTTCCAGAATTCGTCGTCCGTGTTCGCGGACGCCGCGGCCGCCACCTCCTTGGTTTCCTCGGGGGTATCCAGCTCCAAAAGGCACGCCTCGAGCCGATCCTCGTCGCCGTCCGCCATGGCTTGCATGCACTGCTCCAGGACGCGCTCGGCGGTCAGCTCCTTCGTCTTGGCGTCCCAGTCCACGTCCTTCTTGCCTTTCGCGGCGGCGCGCACGAGCGAGGGGCGGCGGACACGGGAGGCGCCGCGCGCGGCGGCGCGGACGGAGCCGATGGGCGCGGCGACGGCGAACATGGTGGGGAGCGCGCGATAAAGTGACGTTCCGGTCCGTATATGCTGACGGTGCGAAATCGGAGTGAGCCAGTGACGGACTGGTTTCCAAGTTTTTCGGGTTCGGCTCGATCAGACGGGTCGATCTCGACACTTCGCTCAAAATCACACGCGTCGACTCTGAGCGCGTCGAAGTTCCATCGTGAGAAAACGCGCACCCGTGGCGCTTTGTTCCGTCAGTATGCGCTGCGCGACCGCGACGTCGCCGAGAGTCTCCCGCGCGAAGGCGCCGCATGGCGCTCTGACCCGCCCTCCCCCCTCGTTCCGTCCGATGGCCTCCAACCCCGCGCCCGCGCCGACGGCGCTGCCCGCGCAGGCGGAGGGCATGCGCGCGCTGCGCGCGGCGGTCGAGGACAAGTCGAGGCGCACGAAGAACATCGAAGGCTTGCGCGCGCTGCGCGAGGGCCCCGACGCGAAGTCCGTGTTTTTGCTGGACCAGTTCGGCGTGCTTCACGACGGCAAGACGGCGTACCCGTGCGCGATCGACACGACGCGGCGGTTGTGCGAGTCCGGCGCGCGCCTCTTCATCATCTCCAACAGCAGCCGACGCGCTTCGGGCACGTTGAAGAAACTCGAGAAACTGGGGTTCGACCCCGATTGGTTCGAGGGCGTCATCACCAGCGGCGAGATCACGCACGCGAGGCTCAACGCACGGAACGAAACGCGATCGAGCTCCACGGAGAAGCTCGCGGCGGCTGGCTCCGAGAGCGACGCCGAGACCGACGAGGCGTTTGGCGAGCTCGGCGACCGATGCTTACACTTCACGTGGTCCACGCGCGGCCCCGTGGCGCTGGACGGCATCGAGGGCCTCGTCACCGTGGACGCGGAATCCTTCCTGGAGCGCGTCGAGGAGAAGGAAGCGGCAAGGGAGCGGAGGAAAGAACAGGCGGGCGGCGCGTTCGAGACGAACGAGTCGAACGAGACGGTCGCGAACGCCGACGACGCGAACGCGAACGACGCGAAAGCGCGCGTGACGCGCGTTGAGAAATGCCCGAAGGACGACGAGGTCGGCGCGGTCGATTTCCTGCTGGCGCACGGTACGGAGTGCGTGAACGGCGCGGGCGAGAGCGACGAAGAGCGCGCGTTGACCTCCGCGGACACGCCCATCGAGGAGATGAAGACGCTCCTGACGGCGGCGGCGAAGGAGTCGCTGCCGTTGGTGGTGGCGAACCCCGACCTCGTCACCGTCGGCGGCGAAGCCGGTTTGCTTCCGATGCCCGGTACGCTCGCGGCGTGGTACTCGGAGATGGAAGGCGCGGGGCCCATCTACCTGATGGGTAAGCCCAGCCTGGTGGTGTACGAAACGTTGGCTGAGCTCACGAACGCGTCGAAAAGCGAGACGGTTGCTGTGGGAGATTCGTTAGAGCACGACGTGAACGGCGCGGCGGCGTACGGGATCGACGTGGTGTTCGTGTGCGGCGGCATACACGCCGAGGAGCTCGGGTACGACGCGGACACGCTCATCGCGCAAAAGGTCGGCGACGGGAAACACGTCCCCGCCGTCGACGCGGCGGCGGTCGAGAAGCTAGCGGACGACTCGAACTGCGCTCGACCGACCGTGGCCGTGCCGGTGTTCAGGTGGTAATACGGGCGGCGGGGGGTGTCGCGGCGGGTGGGTGGGTTCACTCGATGTGTGTCGCGTGTCGTATCGATATCTCACGCTCTCGGTGATCGATATCTCACGCTCGTGACGGTCGCCTCGCGCGTCGTCGCCGCGAACCTCGTCGCGTAGTTAC
>Ga0181558_10005857_pt1 | contig 10774 bp, 4 predicted proteins | sample 011ome_22_FD_133754 | JGI IMG/M metagenome (GOLD analysis project Ga0181558, IMG submission 133754) | Coastal salt marsh microbial communities from the Groves Creek Marsh, Skidaway Island, Georgia - 011507BT metaG (megahit assembly) | ecosystem: Environmental > Aquatic > Marine > Intertidal zone... | reverse complement strand
TATCAACTAAGAATCCAGCGCCATCGGCAGTGCCAGCACTATCGAAGAACGCAGCATAGCGAACCGAAGACTTAACCCTTACGGCGTATGAGTTGGCGTCTTCAATTGGGTCCGCAATACTGATTATGGGGAAGCCAAAAAATAACATTAAAATACTTAAAAACGCAGCTTTCATTTGTCATCCCCCAGCTCAAGCTCCCTTAAAGCATGTCTAACACGCCCAATATTCTTTTTGTTTTCCTTTACTCTCTTCATCAGGTACCCATTGTTGAAGAACTCTGAAGTCATTTGGACATGTCCTGTACTAAAGAGTTCTGGGGCGCGAAGGCTGTTCGCAAATTCATTTATTTCGTTTTTAAGATTTTGAATGATTTTTTCATGATCATTTAAGTCATGAATTAGTTCTAACAGCCTTTCTTGGTTTTTGTCTGTGAGGGCACCACTTTTTATAAGACCCCAAAGATTATCAGTCGAAAAGCGAGAACTGGATTGGAGGCCAGCTAAAGATTCTGAAATAGCTTGATTTTTTTCTTGGGCATGTATCACATCTTGCCACTGGTCTGCAGCCTCAAAAAGAAAAGCGTCCAGCCATTCGTTAGCTGGCTGGTCTAACCAAAACAAAAAGAAATCGTAGGCTCTTTCATCATCATGCATGAACTGAATATCGCTACCAAATTCTAATGGGCGTGATTTTGATAACCCCTCAGCAGCCTCAATACCTTTTGTAAAACAAGCCGCCACGTGCTCTTCAATTTCATCATCGGTGATATTTGAAGCTTGCGAGAACCCAGTCGCCACAGGCGCCTTTGGGGTCTCTTCCTCCAATGAGCGCGGCGTCTCCTGCGACCAAAGCCCAGAGATCTTATTAAGAAAGCTGATGGACTGTTCATTCGCGTTGTAGTCATCTCGGCGCCCAGCGCTGTCTTGAATGGCTTTCATATAGCCATCAAAAAACGCATACAGCCTGTCTTTTCTTACATATGGAGGACCCATTAAAACCTCCCTCTCTGCACTAGGCTTGCAGCGCGCTCGATAGCACGTCTGCGCCGCACTGACGCCGCATTAGGTGTAATACCGAGACGTTCTGCAATTTTTGGTATCGGTTCACCGGATAGAAACGAAAAGAGAGCGTCCCGGTCTTCCGGGCGCTCAATGCTGTTCATTATTTTCTCTACAATTTCTCGCACACGGGCGGCATTTTCAGCTTCAAGACTTACCTCGCTGGAGAGAATTGACTCATGTTGTTCCTCCTCATAGGGCACCTGTCGCGATTCCTTCCGCAAGCCCCTACGATAACAATCGATCGCAAGGTTTTTGGCGACCGTGTAAAACAGGCCGTTTGACACATCAAGGTAGCTATCTGTTCTCTGCTTCCATTGTAAAACGCGAAAATAGATGTCAGAAATTAAATCCTCTACATCAATAAATCGGTTTGACTCTGCTACGGCAGCAGCTCTGATAACACCTTTTTTGCTCTGGAAAAAGGGTTCACAACCATCACACATTCTAGTCTCCTGATCTTCAAGCTAAGCATTTCATTGATAGCTGTGTGAAGGCAAATAATAGTAGCCATGGACAAAATCTTTGTTCATCAGAACACAGCGCCCATTGCTCTCATCTTTGCAGGTGAAAACTCTTTCTGAGCAAATTGGATCATCAGGAACCCACCGAGATAAAAGCAAATGGTTAAGGGCGCGATATGGGTTATATGATTGTTTGGATCTACTCTCATCTAAATCTGCGATCCAAGTCCGAATGGATTTAGTGATAAACCGCTCACAAAGATCTTCACGACCAAATAACTCTATAAAAGGCCGCCCCGACCCCAAGACAAGAAAGCCGTTGCAGGGGGCCCTTTGCACGAACTCACGGATCTCTTGTGATGAGACTTGTTGCTTCGTAGTGATGATTTCGTCGAGGTCCTTTGTAGGGCTGCTTGCCCCAAGTTTCCTCTCCAGCAGACTGATTTCATCCCACATGGCTGATTGGATCATATGGTCTGATTTCTCCCGCAACAAATGGGCTTTTACATCACGCATTTTGGGACTTATGGCAAATGCAGCGCTCTGAAAGTCCCTGCTTCCGCTATATGACCAACGACCCTGTTCGACACAATTGACCGGCACCGAATGGCAGCTGTTTGGTGCAACAATTACAGACCTTTGTATCATTCTGTTCTGTTTTGCGCCCACAATACCCTCACCATCGAGTAACAACAGGCTTTGATCGCTTTTGTTTTCTATATTGATACTCGTCACTGTCGCGTATCCTTGATTTTCGACAGCTTTTGCGAGACCTAGATCTGCGAGCTGGTCAAATGTTTTGAGGTTTTCCAGATTACCTTTCACCGTTGCATTCAATGGAAAAAGAGTCAGTCCTGCAATACGTTGTACGGGCATCGGCTCAAGTCTTGTGAAGAAGTCTCCAATAATGTTCATCTTCTGCTCCTAAAAAGTGTCGTTCACTAAAGAAACGAAGCAGGTGAACGGATCTTACAAAAATAAATTTTTTTTTGACTTCAAATATCACTTTACGGAACCAGCAAGCCGTTTTTCAATTTTTCAATTGAATAGTCACAAGAAACATATCTAAACTTTTGGATGATTTCCGTTAAAGTTCAAAATGAAATTAAAAAATCTATAAGAGCTCGGTCAGCTAGAGGGTTTGATTTTGATCAAACTCGTAAAACGATGATCTCGGTCTCTTTTAAGATTTTACATTTGTCTGAGAGCTTGATGGTACACGCTTTGATTCGGCACTGCATGTCAGTGGCCTCGCGCACCTTCTCCAGTGACAAAAAAGTTCAAGCACTGGCAAGCGGTTACCTCGATTATCTTGATAATGATGTCTTGATTGAAAATGTTTGGAACAAAGAGCTTTTCCAGCACTCAACGACCATAGCCATGGAGCTTATAAGTCATCACGATAATTCAGTGATAACAGATTTGATTCCAAGTGAACTGCAACTTGAATGTCAGCACTTACTTACCAAGTCGGACCCAATCACCTCCGACCAGTTTGATCAGTGGTTTGCGCATTCCATGGACAACTATGAGATTGTCGCTGGGCTCCCCAATGTTGCTACTTCTCTAGCTTCCGCGGTGAGTTTCTTGCGTGATAGGCTGGGATCTGGGTGCAGTATAGCAGGCAAGGCCCTTAGATATCTGGTTGAAAGTAACGACGTCATGCCAGATGAGCTCGGTCTGTTCGGTATGGCAGACGATATATTTGTTCTGGAGTTGGCGACCCAAGAGTTGGGTGGCTTTAAGACTGGGGAAAATCTCCTTTTTGAATTTGAAGGCTATTCATCATCGATTAAAGGCTTACTGATGGAGGAAGACGAAAAGCTTGTTCCTCTTAGCCTTCCTACGCGGCTTCTGATGTCGTCAATGAAATATCTTATTGATAGAGACCAGAAGAGGATGGTCTTCGCCCTGCCAGAAGTTGGCCCCAGTGGGTTATTGGCTATTCTTTATCTTTTCTTTGAGGCACCCGAACAGGTTGAGGCTGAGTTTGTTTTCCCTGAGGCTGGAGAAAACATTTATTTTCCTGTTGGGACTGGTTACGTGCGAGCAACGTATCTCGGTGAGGAGTCAGTGGCCAGTGAACGGTTTCATGTTGTCGCCTTTGATGACGCAGGTAAATCAAAAAAATATATGAGGCCTGATCAGCATCGAAATTGTGTCCTCACACCACGACCAAATAGTCGCATCTTCACTGATCAGGAGCATCTACAACAAAAACCAGACGTTGAGGTCTCTGCGCTCTTTGAAGGTGTGAAACAAAAAAAAGCAGATATGCCTTTTGTTATTTTTATTACTCAAAAAAACAGGTTTCTACATTTTTTCAATGAACTTTGTCCATTCGGTGAGCGTTTATCAACGATCTTCCAAGTTTTTTATCACAAGAAAACCGGATCAGTCGACGTTTTAGGCCATGGAGAAAACAAACTGAACGTATTCTCTGATGCAGAGGTTGCTCGTGATTTTTTCATGAAAAACCTTGATAACCAACCAACAGTCATCTGTGATGTGGCTGAACTTGGCCAGCATTTTCTTGAGCAGGTCAGCGATATTTATTTAAGCAGAGCAAAAAGCCTTATCTTTTTCTACGCGGATAGTGAAAAAAATCCATTGGAAACCTGTCGCCAGACCGAATTTGTGTTTTGTTGTCATGGCTCGGCTTATGCAGATTTTCCTGCCATGCGGTCAACGTTACAAGGTAATCAGTCCATAGGTAATTTTGAAAAGAAACTTGCTAATTCCTACTTGCGGCCCGTGATCCAAAGACTGGGTTTTGATAGCAATTTAGTCGATAGGTTCCTCGAACTATCCGCTTCGGTTAAGCAATCCTCCAGTTTGGCTGGAGAAGCATACATAGTTTCAAAAATCGGCCTCGTCTCAAATGCGACTGTTGGGTCATTGCTACCTCTTGAACATCATGAGATGGAAATTTTTGAGCGTCACATCGAAGAGCTAACAAATTGGCTAGATATGTTGGACAGGGATGATGCTGATAGTTTATCGCAGTTCCTATTGAAAAACCTCGATGCACTAGTCAATTTGCCACAAGAACGGAATCTTATCGAAACAATCCGGGGGCATAAAGTTGATGCAGTTTTTGCGCGATCTAATCCGGAAGTAAAAAAGCTCGAGGCATACCTCACTCGCTTTGATCTATCTGATGTTGATGTATGCAGTTTAACTGCGTTAGGCATGAACTCATATAATGGTGACGTGCTGGTGCCCGTCATGCCAATGAGAAATCAAATGAGGTTTCTGTGCCAGACAAAATTTTCCGATCGCCTTTTATTGAATGTTACTGCTCTGGAAGAGAGAAATTTCAAACGCACGGTAAGTAGCGCGGTTAAATGGCAGAACGTACTTGAAATTGCCAATAGGCAAACGTTCAAAAACACAACTACGGTAAAACGTTTACCACCGGAGAACAATTTTGATTTTGCTGAAGTCCTCCGAGAAAAATTAGATGAGATTGATGATGACCTCTTGAGCTCTATAAAAAATAGCTCGCAGAAAAATACAGACAGCTCAACAAACACTACCAAAGATGTTGCACTTGCATGTGTTTATCAAATTGCCGATGAAAACAAGATTGTCTTTTTACCCCCAAGAGCAAATGTAATTTGTATCAGTGACACCAAATCTCAATACATCGAAAAGCCAGTTAGAAAGATTCTGGATGGAGACATTGTCCTGCTGCGATCAGGGGGCAGAGGTGACCCGTATGATGAAATTTGTTCTTTGACCAATCCTGAGGAATTTCCTGAGACTAAAAAGTGGGCTGTACGATGGAGGGAGCGGCTACGAAAATATACCCGCTCCAACAACTTAGATTTAGTAACACTTCAAAAGAGACTAGCTGAAGTTGGTTTGGAAAGAGGGGTGCCGACCATCAATGGATGGCTTGAAAACTCGTCAACCATAGCGCCGGCTTATCCGCAGGAGTCCATTCAAGCGATTTATGATTTACCGTTTAGTGACTATCCCGAGAGTGAGGTCGATCAGGTCCTAGCGGCAATCCAGAATGTGTACTTAATGAGGAGGGAGGCTGGCAATCAGCTTCTTGAATATCTTGGTCAGACAAACCCCTCAGATTTAATTGGTGGGGAAGATATTGTGATCCGTTTGCCAACTTCTGAATTTGTGATGCGAGTCGTGCAGTTGGCCGATTCATTGGGGGAGATTGAAATACCAACCAGAAACCTATGGGACGTGCAGGAACTAGAACGGATCCATCATGCGAGTTAGCCCTGCTGAATATATCGAGAAAATCAACAGAGGCGAGGAGCGTGTTAGGCAGGAGCTCGAAAAAGCCTTTCCTAAATCAAGTTATGTTGCTCTTCATTCCGTTGGCCTTAGTCGGCACGCAAAGAAGCCTTATGGTGAAGCAGACTTTGTTGTAATCACCGACTTTGGCATCTTCTGTCTTGAGGTTAAGGGGGGAAATGTTGTCCGCCGGACCGACGGCACGTGGGAGATTGGCTATAAGGAGACAGGAAATTACTATGTTTCCTCCGAAGGGCCATTCAAGCAAGCTGCGGGTGCTAATGCCGCGATATTAAACGAGTTGAAGGCTAATAATCCGGTACGGAGCAGGAAATTCAGGATCTACTGGGGAGTGGTTTTCCCCGACATGACGTTTTCCGAAACTGACACAGAATGGGAGCCTGACCAGATTTGTGATTTTTTAAAGATAGGCGATATTGAGCGCTATCTTCTCACTCTCGGTGAACTGGTTAAGAAGATTTTTAGCGAGAGAGGAATTAAAACGACAGGTGAGGCTATTACTCGTGATGATATCGAATGGGCTGCATCAGTGTTACGAAAGGACATTGCAGTTTCCGGTACAAAAAAGACACTTCTCATAAGCAGTAAAAACGAACTTGTCAGGGAGGACGATAACCAGAAAATCATATTAGACGAATTCTTTTATGGTGATAGGAAACGCATGGTCTTATCGGGCGGTCCCGGGACTGGCAAAACGCTGTTATGCCAGAGTGCTGCGAGACATTCGTCTGAAAGTGAAAAAAAAACGCTTTTTCTTTGCTTTAACCGGCCTCTTGCCAATCAACTCGCCCTTTCACTTTCAGATTGTAAAAACGTCATCGTCCGCACAGTTCATTCCTTCATGATGGAGACATGCCGTTCAATGGAAGTGGGTGTGCAAGCTGATCAAATATATGACCATTCATATTTTAATGAAACGCTTCCAGATCTTTTTGAAGAAGCAGTATTCCGCGCGCTTGACGACGAGAAGAGTTTTTTTGACACCCTAATAATTGATGAGGGTCAGGATTTTCTCGGTGAGCATTTGCTAGCTTTGATTTTTAGTTTGCTGAGAGACGGCTTTCAAAAGGGAAACTGGCTCATCAGTCTAGATAAAAACGTTCAGGCGGAGATATATTCCAAATTTGATCCTGAGGCTTTGCAAAAGCTTATTCGTAATGGAGATTGCGACCAGAGAGAGCTTTTCAGAAACTATCGGAATCCTCGTTCAGTAGGAGAAAAAGCGAATTCATTATATCCTGACCTATTACTTCCTGTGCCATCCCGAAAATTCACCACGTATGTAAAGATATGGACCTACTCAGATGATGTAGGCATGCCAAAGGTGCTATCCCGTAAGGTTATGGATTTGTTGGATGAGGGGGTTGAGCCAAATCAAATTTCTATTTTGACCTTTGAACCTCGTGCAAAAAGCTCTCTCAATAAAATGAACAAAATCGGTTTAGCGAACCTGATGCACCTTGGATATTCAAATTTCTCGTCTCCAGACACTATAAGCTGGAGCAACGTTCAGGCCTTCAAAGGCCTCGAGAACGAATTCATTTTTCTAGTCGAGTTAAGTGATAGCGCTATAAACGATACTGATCGAGCAAAACTCTTCCTCGCACTAACCCGAACCTTGACAGAGGCTCATATCATTTGTGGAAAAAAATCCCCAATTTTGGAGTTATAGATGTCAACTTTTAGTATACGACACGGCTTTTGGTGTAAAAAAAATAATATCGAGCAAGGCCAATTTGCAAAAACTCGGGACGAGCTTGTAGAAAAAATGCGGCTGGAAATGCTTGGTCCCTCTATCAGAGATCATGCCGAGTACTTAAACGAAATACGAGACATACGCTTTTCCCCCTCGTCACAATTTAGCTGTGGCATTTTGTTTCCACAAAAGATGGTTGAGACTGAGACATCAATAGATGAAGAAGAAATTTATGATGCCGAAGAATACGATCTGCCAGATTTAGAGTTTGCTTCCGCAAATGAGAAACAAGTCAAAGCAAGAGGTTCCAATGGTGAAACTGATGATGTTCAGGATGACTTGAACTTATCAAATCAGTTTAAGCCTTCGGCCATCTCCCTCTCCTTTAGAGTGTCTAAAGCGGAAAGTATTTATGCCCGTTTCTTTTTTGGGAGGTATGGGAAAGAAGACATTGCATTACCCAAAGATGAAGGGGAGGAAATCAGCTCTGTCTATAAGCGAAGTCAGCTGCGAAGGTATGTAAGAATTGATTTATCTTCTGCTGAAGAACAGTTCAAGCGAGAAACGCTTTTCTCGCTTGACGGTAAGCCAGCACTTGAAGCGACTATAAAGATCAGAGAATTAAAAAATGACTCCCGAACTATTACCATTTCGTTGCTGAATTGTTTGAAATTGGAATCTGTCGAGGGAGAGGATGAACCCACCACTGTGGATCATTTGTTCTTCCAACCTGAGATCAGTGTGCGGCGTCCCCAAAAAGGCAGTTTCTTGCCGGTAGAGCAGAATGAGTTTTTTGGCTCAGATTTGGAGAGCCTCAAGCTAGCTGTCAGATACTCGAAGATATGTTCCTATTCTCGAGGGCACGGATGTGCGGGTGATTGGCTTCAGTCAGGTGGGGATCACAAATCTGTCACTAGAGTTTTTTCGGACTGTTTTCCGAGTTTTGAGGTTCCGGGAACGGCGCCTTTAAAAATAGGCACAAATGGCTACAAAACTGAATTTTGCGAGTTCGCAAGAACTGGCGAGAACATTGAAAGCAGCCGTCCTTCAATGATGAAAAATCTTCGCCTCCTCGCAGAAGATTATGTCCAATGGATAGGTAAGCAGAGGGAAGGCATAGATGAATTCGATAATCAGCTTAATGGCGCAGCTAGCGAAATTGTTACCGAGTGCGAGCAGACTCTTAACAGGATAGAAAGTGGCATAAAGTTTTTAGAGGCTGATGATGATGCCTACCGCGCATTCGTTATTGCTAACCGGGCAATCTGGATGCAGCAATGCCACTTCAAATTGGAAACGCGTACACTTGATCAGCCATTTTTAGATCCTTCAGAAAACCTTGAAAATTACTCAGACCGAGGGTGGAGACCATTTCAGCTTGCATTCATTCTGATGAATGTTAGCTCTATCCCTACTTCTCAGAACCCGTGTCCAGATCATGGGAATATTGTTGATCTTATCTGGTTTCCAACTGGCGGTGGTAAAACAGAGGCTTACCTTGGTTTGTCTGCATTTGCTATTGTTTATTCAAGATTAAAAAATGATATGGGAACCGAGGGCACCGAAATTATAATGAGGTATACCCTTCGGCTGCTTACAAGCCAGCAGTTTCAGCGTGCTAGCACGCTTGTAATGGCTCTTGAGCACATTCGGACTCATTTAGATCTTTCTATAATAGGATGCAAAAATTTCAGCCATACAAGCCCAATAACGATTGGTTTATGGGTAGGCGAAACCTTGACGCCGAATAAAAATAACACCGGTGATAAGAGTGCTGTGCATCGCAGACGAAACATACAGGATGGTAACCCTTTCCAGTTACTCGTTTGCCCTTGGTGCAAAACGGATCTTGAAAACCCTTCTGGTAAAACAGACACCCATGGTAATGCGGCTCCAACCTTTGATGGTTACCAGATAGTAGGCGTTGGGCGCAGCGCCGAAGTAGTTTTTAAGTGCCCAGAGGGCCGCTGTAGTTTTCACGAAAGGCCACTGCCAGTTTATGTTGTTGATGAGCAGCTGTATGAAAAGCAACCAACTGTTTTAATCGGCACCGTTGATAAATTTGCACAGCTAGCATGGCGGAATGAACCAGCAAGATTTTTTGGCGTAGGGGCAAGTAACAGATCGCCCAGTTTAATCATTCAGGACGAGTTACATCTTATCTCTGGACCTCTCGGATCAGTTGTTGGTCATTATGAATATCTCATAAGAGAAATAACCAAAAGAATGAGTTTCTCGCCCAAGATAGTTGCGTCTACAGCTACGATAAGGAATGCAAGTGAGCAGGTGCGCGTCCTTTTTCGAGCCGATGCAAATGTATTCCCACCAACTGGCCTTGAGCAGTCTGACAACTATTTTTCTGTTGCAGACAGGCCCGGTAAAGGACGTTTGTATATTGGGGTTTTTGCATCGTCGACTCCCTCTGTTGTCACGGCTGAAAGAAATCTTGTCGCTCCGCTTCTTCAATTTCCTAACTTGTTTTTTGATAATGAAGAGTTCGTCGAAGAGGTGGGCAAGGATGAAAAAACAGGCCTTCAAAAGTACAAGTTAAAAGAAAATGCCCACCGTGCAGATGTCGACCCGTTTGGAACACTCGTATGGTACTTTAATTCACTGAGGGAACTCGGCTATGCAAAAACGCTTATTGTTTCTGACATTGCTGAATACATTCCGAATATACGTAGTAGATACCGTTTCCCAATACATTTGACACGATCAAGGTATACAGACGCTGAGTTGACCAGCCGTGTTTCTGAAGTTGATATTGCTAAAATTGAAAAACAACTAAAAGCATCTTGGAGCCCAAGACCAAATTTTAAGAACCTTGATCCGACTTCTGTTCCCATAGATATTTTGCTGGCCACAAATATGATTTCGGTAGGAGTGGATATACCGAGACTTGGCTTGATGGTTATTAACGGGCAGCCAAAGAACACTGCCGAATACATTCAAGCAAGCAGTCGGGTAGGTCGTGAATACGCAGGCTCTGGGCTGGTATTCACTTTGTATAATCATGCTCGCAGTCGTGATCGGTCACATTTTGAGAATTTTGTATCTTATCATCAGGCGCTCTACAAAAATGTTGAGCCAACAAGCCTTACTCCATTGTCCTATAAAACACGTGAGCGATGTCTTGCAGCGCTTATGGTAGGATTGGCGCGAATACTCTTCGGGGTGTTGACCCCAACAGATATTGATGAGGAAAAAAAGAGAAAAATTTACAAAGGTTTGGCGGACTATCTAAGCGACGTCCCGCAAGAAGATCTTAAAG
>Ga0181558_10005849_pt1 | contig 10782 bp, 9 predicted proteins | sample 011ome_22_FD_133754 | JGI IMG/M metagenome (GOLD analysis project Ga0181558, IMG submission 133754) | Coastal salt marsh microbial communities from the Groves Creek Marsh, Skidaway Island, Georgia - 011507BT metaG (megahit assembly) | ecosystem: Environmental > Aquatic > Marine > Intertidal zone... | reverse complement strand
GGATCCAGTAGATGGCTAGGGCGCGTGTTCATCAGTGCTCGAAACATCACTTGGCGTCGGCCAGGGCTATTCTTCTCCCAACCATCAAGGATCTGTTTCACTTGCTGGCGCTGCAGGCCGTCCTGACTTCCGCAGAGGTCGCAGGGAATGATCGGATAATTCAAATCGCGCGCGAACTTTTCGCAATCTACTTCTGCCACGTGCGCGAGCGGACGATAAACAAACAAATCGCCCTCTTCATTCACGAGTTTCGGCGGCATTGTTGCAAGTCGCCCGCCGTGAAAGAGGTTCATGAAAAACGTTTCCAGAATATCGTCACGATGATGCCCAAGCACAACAGCGGTGCAGCCCTCTTCGCGTGCGATGCGGTAAAGATTGCCGCGGCGCAAGCGCGAGCACAGGGCACAAAAGGTGCGTCCTTGAGGAACTTTATCCATCACGATCGAATATGTGTCCTGATACTCGATACGATGGGCAACCTCGCGTTCTTGTAGAAACTTTGGCAATACGGTTGCGGGGAATCCTGGTTGCCCTTGATCAAGATTGCAGGCCAGAAGCTCAACAGGCAGAAGGCCACGCCACTTTAGCTCGTGTAATACTGCGAGCAGCGTATAGCTGTCCTTTCCGCCAGACAAGCAGACAAGCCATTTGCCGCTTGGTTCGATCATACCATACTGCTCAATTGCCTCGCGAGTCTGGCTCACAATGCGTTTTCGCAGCTTTTTGAACTCGGTGCTTTTAGGAGCGCCGTTAAAGAGCGGGTGAATATCTTCGGCTTTGTCTAACATGGCGTTGCCATTAGCTTGTCCTCAAAGGCAGGGCAACTAAATCCGCCCCATCTCGCGCAAACGGTCATGCAAAAGAGGCGCGCGCATATCGCCCGCCTCCAGTGCAAATACAAATGCATGTGTGAGAAAGAAGGACCGCTCTATCATGTCATTGGACTGATCCGCCGCCTCTGTGTAAAGTGCGATCAGGCCTTTACGGTCATCCTTTTCATGCGCAGACAGAAGTCGCGTCTGAAGCTCACTCATTCGGCCGCCAGTTGTTGACGATGCGATGTGACCTGATTGGCGACCCAATCGTGGAAGCAATGCGTCGGTCCGTCCATCGCTGGAGAGAAGCGTCCGCCGTCAAATCCGCGACCGTAACGGCCCTTCTGCATGCCTTCGACAACGAAAATGTCCTCAATGAAGACCGTTTTCCACTGCGTTGCGTTCTTTGCGCGCAAGGCTTCGTCAACTTTAGGTTCTGCATAAAACAAGTGCACATGCTCGACAGTTTTGTCGACGGCTTTGGGCTCTAGGATAATCGCAAAGGCATGGTCGCGTTGCACGCCAAGCAAAACATTGGGATAGACAGTAATGTATTCACCGCCAGTGTCCCATTTGTCCGAGAGGTTTGGAAAGTCAGGAAAAGTTTCGCCTTCTTGTCCAGTCAACTGACGGTACACCAAAGTACCTTGGCCTGAGTAGCGGCCGTATTCTTCGATGTTGTAGTGATCTTCGAGGCGCGAATAGCTGTTGAGCCCTGGATGAACCCACGGCAGGTGATAGCTCTCACAATAGTTTTCAACAGCGAGCTTCCAGTTGGTGTTTACATCCAGTTCAAACTTGCTGTCTTCACCGCCATGGTAGAGCGGCACGTCAAATTCTTTCCAGCGCTCCAGGAGCTCAGCATGAATTTCTTCAAATGGAGCGGCAGTGCCTGAAGCGTTGACATAAACAACACCGAGCCAAATGTAACTCGGCACCTCATACAGTCCAAGCTCGCTGCGCGGCATATCCTTGTGGGTGTTCATCCCTGGCCCGCCCACATGCGGCGTTGCAACAAGATCGCCTTTCGTTGAATAGCACCAAGAATGGTAAGGGCATCGGATTGCGCCTTCGATCTTCTTGGGCTCGGAGACAAGGATCATACCGCGATGACGGCAGGTGTTTTGAAAGACCCGTACATCTCCGTCTTTGTCTCTGATGAGAAGCAGCGGCATGCCCAGAAACTCGATCGGCTTCGCATCGCCTTTTTCAGGAACATCAGCGGCGACCGCAATGCCTGACCAGTTGTTGTAGAGAACGGCATCGCGCTCTTCCAGAAAGATGCGCTCGTCTACATAGTGGTCATTAGGTAAACCATTGGCCGTGGCCACAGGGCGCATTACGCCAGAAACATCTGTTGTCATCGCAAGTCTTCCTCCATGTTTCCCCTCTCCTATGCGGGCTTCGCCGCAAAAACTTTCCTCACCGCGACACTGTTTTTCTCACGGCGACCCATCTGGCGCTTTTTCATCGGCTCTGATGCGGTATCGGCAAGTGCTCGCCAGCAGACTCAGATGACTAGATGTGGCCGGTTTAGGATGATCGTTTTTGCAGCGTCAGTTATGTGGAGCGCTTGGGTCTTTCGCTTGGTGCGGTCAGGCGTACTTTCGAAAAGCAATAAGGGTCGCTTCAGGCAAACTAAAAACAAACGAGAGGGTCCCAAAGCGCTCTTGAGAAAGCTGGCCAAGCTCCCTCATACTGTGCTCATCGTGTTCGGGAGGGCTTCAATGAATATCGACAAAAAGATCACTGATGATCTGGTAGCCAATGACATTTCGTTTGTGACAACTGTGCCGTGCAAGCAGTTGGCAGGGGTGATTGATGAGATAGAAAATCATGACCAAATTTTTCATATTCCGTCCAACAAAGAAGACGAGGGCATGGGGCTCTGTGCGGGTGCCTGGATGGGCGGTAAGCGCCCGGCAATTATCATGCAAAATACAGCGATCGGTGTGACGATCAACACACTGGCAACCCTCATCCAGTATTACCGGATGCCACTTCCGATGCTGATCAGCTATCGCGGTGAATTGCGCGAGCCTGTGGCCTGCCAAGTTGAAATGGCGGTGCACACTAAGGCGCTTTTGGCGCAGATGAATATACCTACCTATCACTTCCACAAACAGTCAGATGTCGAAGAACTCGACATGATCCTGAAATACACCTTCATGTGCAACAAACCCGTGGCCATCCTGACCGATGCCAACTTCTGGGGAGGCTATGGCGACCAATGATCCGTTCTGAAATTCTGAAAGAAATTGCCCCGATCCTGCGTGACCAGCTGGTTGTCTGTAACATCGGTATCCCAAGCCAAGAGTTACATGCAATCGATGACCAACCGACCAACTTCTACATGCTTGGCACTATGGGTTTGGCCTCAAGCATCGGTCTTGGCCTCGCGCTTGCGCAACCCAAGCCTGTAATCGTGATCGACGGTGATGGGTCTATTCTCACCAACATGGGAACTTTGCCGACCATCGCCAACAATATTGCCAACAACTACATCCTGATGATCATCGACAATGGTTCTTATGGCTCTACCGGCGATCAACCGACCTATACAGGAAAGAAAACCTCGCTTGCCAAAGTGGCCGAGGCCTGCGGTTGCGAGCGCGTGATCGAGTGCCGCGATGTAGACACAGGCCGCGTGCTGCAAGAGGCACTGGACAGTGGCGAAATGACGGTGATGGTCGTGAAATGCGACAGCGGCAACGCCAAGATGCCCGTGATTACAATGGACCCAGTCATAATCCGCGACCGCTTTATGAAAGCCGTCGCGGCAGAGTGAGTAGGGGCGGCGGGGCTTATCCCTCGCCGCCTTGTCGCCAAAAGAGAGACTCGATCGTGTAAACTAAAATCGCCATGCCTACGGCCCCGCCTGCGGCCACCGCAAGCAGAACGATGACATCAATCGGTCCGCCAATGTCGGCAAATCCCGATCGTGTCATGCCCTGAACAAACAGCACAGCGGCAATCGCTCCGAAAGGCATCGAAAGCTGTGCCCAGAGAAATTTTTTCCAGCTTACAGCGCGGTCACGGATCAGCACAAAGAGATAGAGCGCCGTCACGATCAATGCCGCGACAACCATGGCCCAGAAAAGCCCGCGTCCGAAGATTTCCTCAAAGACGGCAATCAGCGTAGTAAATGTAAGATCTTGCATAGCGTTCTCCTCAAGCCTTGCCGCGCAGCATGGCGTTATATGTGGCTTTCAAGGCAACTTCTTTCATCAGCCAGCTGATCCACAGTTCTTCAAGCGGGGCGATAATGCCGGGAAAGCTGGGCGTTAGGTTGTTGTTGTAATCAAACTCAACCAGCATCGCGCGGCCCACTTGGGTGATCAGGGGGCAGGAGGTATAGCCGTTGTAGGCCGCATCTGTTGTGTCGCCCGCAATCTGCGCAACAAGGTGTTCCTCGACCACAGGCACTTGCCACTTCACGCTGGCAGCCGTCTTGCCCTTGGGCACGCCCGCCACATCGCCAAGCGCGAAAACCTCTGGGTAGCGCAGGTGGCGCAGACTGGCCTTGTCCACTTCCATCCAGCCTTCGCCAACCCACTTATCCGCCCAGCTCAGACCCGACTGGCGCACCACGTCAGGTGCGCGCTGGGGTGGAATGATGTGGATGTAATCATAGTCACGCTCCACAGAGCCTTCGGGCGTATCAAACCGTGCGCGCTTTGAGCCCGCATCAATACCTGTTAAAACATGAGAATAGTCAGGGGTGATCCCTCTGTCGCCAAACAGCATCCGCACCTTCTCGGAGACAATAGGTACGCCAAACAAGCTGTTGTTGTTGGCCATGTAGTGGACGTCCATCTTGCCACGCGAGCCAGCCTTTCGAGCCAGATCGTCAATCAGGAAGGTGTGCTTGAGGGGAGCGCCCGCACACTTCATCTCGGTGGCTGGGCGCGTAAAAAGTCCAACGCCACCGTCTTCCGTGAATTTAGAGGCTGCCTGCCAAGTTTTTGCGGCATAATCAGGCCCAGCATAGAGTGCGCCAATGCCGTCTTGGCCCACCATATCCAAACTAAACCCTTCGATTGCGTCGTGATCAAGAGAAAGTCCTGTTGCAACGATCAGATAATCATAGCTGAGCACTTCTCCCCCAGCGAGCGCGACTTTACGAGCTTCGGGGTCAATATTGGCGGCCCAATCCTGTTTCAATGTTACATCCGAAGGCAGCCAGTCTGTTGTTTGGCTCACAGAGTAGCTGGCCGGTTTGAGCCCTGCTGCAATCAACGAGAACCCCGGCTGATACCAATGTTCGCGGCGCCCATCGACAAGCGTGATAGTGGCCCCGTCAAGCCGCTCGATCAAACGGTTTGCAAGTGCTGCTCCTGCTGCACCAGCGCCAAGAATGAGTATGTTTGCATTGGTCTTTACCTGTCGTGGGGTTGCTTTACCTGCGCCCGCCAACCCAAATGCGCCAGCGCCCAAAGCCAAGCCCAAAAAGCCCCGCCGTGATGGCGTGCCAAACGTATCCGTCATAAGTATCCCTCCACTTTACATCGAGACAATGGAATGTGTTCACGTGGGATGCGTTGATATAGGTCAAGAATATGGTTGCGGAGAGTGCGCTTTGATCCGCTTTCTCGATGCCAACCAGCTTCAGTTTAGAATGAGTGCCGCTTTGTCCGGCAAATGATCTATCTTGTCAAAACGGGTCAGCCTGAAGTTGAACCCCTTATTTATATGATTCATTACCGTGCTCCCAGTAAGCTTTTGGATGGTTGTTTCTGGCGTTTGATCAGCACGATCTGACGGGAATGCCTCGTCCAATCATGGGGTGAGGATGCAATGTTTTTTGCGCTTTGGTTGTCTTTGCTGAAATCGGCTGTGGTGAGATTGTAGAGCTCGCACTATGCTTAGGCCAAATGTCTGCCAGAATACGGAACTACCTGATGATTCTTACTCGCTCCGCCGTTGCATTATGTGCTGTTCTTTCGCTTGCTTCTTGTGGCGTGACCTACACCCCTCAGACTGTGAGCACAAAAGACACGCCGTTGGATGTAACCGTGGTGTCGATGTCCCCATCCAGTATCGAGGTTGCTAACCGATCGAGTTATACGCCGCGTGCTTTGCCCGCAGAGTTTTTTGCGACTGCAGGCATGAACGGGACGGTGAGAGGATTTGGCGCATTTCCAGAGGCACCATCTGTTCCCAACTTGAGCCCCCCTGCGGAAATGGCCCTGCGCTTGCCACCTGAGGTGCAGACCTTGTCCTATAAAATTGGGATCGGCGATGTTGTGATCCTTGCTACGCGGGCCGCAGGAAATTCTGTCGAACAGCTTACGGGACTGCTGGCCGCCCAAAGCCAACGTCAGGGATATACGGTCCGAGACGATGGCGCGATCGCAATCCCTGAAGTGGGTGCCGTTGCAATCGCAGGCCTGACTGTCGAAGAGGCTGAGGATCAGGTGTTCCAACGTTTGGTTCAAAATCAGCTCGACTCAGAATTCAGTCTTGAGGTCGCTGAGTTCAACTCAAAACGCGTTAGCATTGGCGGTGCCGTGCGCAACGCTATTATTGCGCCTATCACACTTTCTGCGCTTCGCCTCGATCAGGCAATAACCGCTGCGGGCGGTATTACGCTTGAGAACAATGATTATGGTGTCATTCGGATTTATCGCGACGGAACTTTGTATCAAATTCCTCTTGATAATTACTTCTCAGATCAAAATTTGCAGAAAGTGACATTGACGGATGGCGATAGCGTTTACGTTGACACTGCATATGACCTTACGCGAGCGCAAACCTATTATGAGCAAGAGATCAACGCGTTGGATCTTCGGCAGCGCGCACGCAGCAATGCGCTGAGCGAGCTGGAGACAGAAATTAGGTTGCGCCGTTCTGAACTGTCAGAGCGCCGAGACACTTTCAACGCAAGATTGGCCGCAAATGCCGTGGTGCGCGATAGTGTTTTTCTTGTCGGCGAAGTCGCCAAGCAGACTCTTGTCCCACTTCCGTTCGAGCGAGATGCGACCTTATCAGAAATCTTGTTCGAAACGGGCGGTTTTTCAACAACAACAGGCAACCCAGCACAAATCTATGTTTTGCGACCAGGGGACGAAGATCAGGTCACGGCTTATCATCTTGATGCCACCAACATTGTAAATCTGACGATGGCGTCACGGATGCAAATGCGTCCTAACGACATTATTTTCGTCAAAGCGCAACCGATCACAACATGGGGCCGAGCGTTGCAGCAAGCTTTGCCCATTTTGCTGAATTCTGGGGCTGACTCTATTTAGTAATATCTTTGCCCTCGGCCGCTTAACTTGAAATATTTGAGACTGGGTTTATTGTTGTAACATTGTTTAGTTGATTCTTTCCGAGTTGAGTTGTTGCTTTATGTTTGTCGAGTACCTTTTGTCGCGTCCGCGCCATACGAAGCGCATAATGATATTCACTATGGATATGCTGCTGATTGGCCTTTGCCTCTTCGCAGAGTTTGCCCTGAGATATGGTGTGCTGTTTCCAGTATCTATTTTGCTGGATAACTGGATCCTATTTGTTTCCATGAGTGTCGTCGGATCTGTCGTTATAAACACGATGCGTTTGCCACGAATAAAACTTCATGCCATGGAAAACGGAGTGATTTTGCGCCTAGGGGCGACAGCTATCATCCTGTCTTTGTCTGCGATGTCGGTTGGGTTCATCTTCAATCTTGAAGGCCCGCGGTCTGTCCCTTTAATTTTTGGCGCACTGTTTTTCTTGACTGCTGTACTTGCACGCGTTGGCGCACTGCATCTTCTGATAAGTCTGAGTGGGAAAGGCGGTTCACGCGTCCCTGTTGCGATTTATGGTGCCGGGTCTGCGGGTATTCAGCTCGCAGCTGCGTTGCGCCAATCTCGTGAGGCGCGCCCCGTATTCTTCATTGACGACAACCCGAATCTTAAAGGCCTACTTGTCAATGGAATGCAGGTTCACGAACCGAATTGTCTGGAGAAACGCATCAAGAGACATCAGATTGAGCGGGTCTTATTAGCTATGCCGTCGATTGATCAAAGTCAGCGTACTGCGATTGTAAAACGTTTGGCGACGCTGTCGGTTGAAGTGATGGTGCTGCCATCCTACGTCGATATTATGGCAGGTGGTGGCTTTGAAAGTGCCCTGCGTCCGGTCACTCAAGACGAGCTTCTAGGGCGCGAGAAAGTCGCGCTCGATACCCCTGAGATTGCGAAGGCCTATGCTGGTCGTACAGTTATGGTCACAGGGGCAGGGGGGTCAATCGGGTCCGAGCTCTGCCGACAGCTGTTGAACTGCAAGCCTATGAAGGTTGTTCTTTTCGAACAGAACGAGTTTGCACTCTATGCTATCGATCGAGAATTGCGCGCCCTGACGGCGCACTTGCCACAGGGTCTTGATATTGTGACACGTCTTGGGTCTGTGATTGATAGAAGCCGAGTTCAGTCAGTCGTTCGCGAAGAGGGCGTTGAAATCATCCTGCACGCAGCTGCTTACAAGCATGTTCCATTGGTTGAAGAAAATGAGCTCGAGGGCGCGCGTAACAATGTGATTGGTACACAGACCGTCGCTGACGTCGCCTTTGACGAAAAGATTGAGCGGTTCATTCTGATCTCTACAGACAAGGCCGTCCGCCCCACCAACATCATGGGAGCCACGAAGCGCATGGCTGAGCTGGTGGTGCAAGACTTTCAAACCCGAAGCACATCAACGAAGTTTGCGATGGTGCGGTTTGGGAACGTTTTGGGCTCGTCAGGGTCGGTGCTGCCTTTGTTTGAGAGTCAGATCCGGGCTGGTGGACCAGTTACAGTGACGCATAAAGAAGTGACGCGCTTCTTTATGACAATACCCGAAGCGAGCAGGTTGGTGCTTCTTGCAGGTGCCTATGCCGAGGGCGGCGACTTGTTTGTTCTCAATATGGGTAAACCACAAAAAATTATCGATATTGCGCATCGCATGGTCAATCTATCCGGGCGTTCGGTGTTTGATCCAGAAACAGGCGTCGGTGATATCGAGGTGAAGGTCATCGGTTTGCGCCCTGGTGAAAAGCTCTATGAAGAGCTGTTGATTGATGGAGATAGCCTGGTTGCAACGCCACATCCGAAGATAATGAGGGCAGAAGAAGCACATCTCTCTCAGATCGAGATCGCTTCGATGATGCGTGAAGTGAGTGTGGCTATTGATCGGTCTGACAGCGATCATCTGCGTGCGTTGATCCAATCGAGAGTTGAAGGCTATCACCATCAAACGTTAGATGAACGCCACGCCTAATCTGTCGGATATATTTTAGAAACAGAAAGCTCCTATCCACGTTGGTGCATAGGGGCTTTCTTTTTTGATTGAGATGAATAGGCAGGCTTGTAACCCCAAGCTTCTGCTATGCGTCGTAATACCCGCCGCCATAGCTTGAGTATGCGCCATATGACTCGCCGTATCCGTATTTTTTCATACCCTTTGGATCAACTTGCGAGAGGACAAGGCCCGTCGGAACAAGGTTGACTGCCGCAAGCTCACGTAGGGCTGCGAGAACTTGGGTTTTGGTCGTGCTGTCCCATCTGACCGTGTACATGATCGCGTCGCAATGTTGTCCGATCACGCGTGCATCAGGGACAACAAGAACAGGAGGCGTATCAATGACTATATAGTCGTAGCCTTTGCGAACCTCTTTTAGGAACGTGGAGAACCTGTCTGATGAGAAGATATCTGCTGCGTTGATATGTGAGGTTTGCCCCATCAAAACATCCGCACCGATGCGCTCGCTCTTAACGATTGCTTCAGCCAAAGACACCTCTCCAGAAACAACCGAGAGAAGGCCATGCTCGCCCGCCTCACCTTTGAAATATTCGTCAAGTGTTCGGCGGCGAATGTCACCCTCGATAAGAAGAACTTTCTTCCCCATACCAGAGAGGTTCTGCACCAAAGAGATTGCTTGTGTGGTTTTGCCTTCTCCCGGGATGGTCGAGGTCGACATAATGACCTGTGGAGGGGTGTCGACGTTTGACAGCAAGATCGAGGTACGCATGTTGCGGACGGCCTCAACCGCTGGGGATGTTGGTTTGTCCTTGAGGTATTGAATCAAGTCGTTGCGAGCGGCCACTGGGAACATCGGAATCTGCCCAATAACTTGTAAGCCCGTTGTTGACTGAAGCTCTTCGGCGTTGCGGAACCCATTGGCCCGCATTTCGCGAAAGAGCACAACGCCTGCGCCCATCATGCAGCCGAGGATCAACGAAAGAGCGGCGATAATACTGGTGCGAGGGGATATCTTTTTGCCAATAATCGCGGTCGAAAGAACGCGCGCGTCAGGTTGTTGAATACCTTGCTGAATTGTCGTTTCTTTCAGACGGGTGAGAAAGGTCTCATAAAGTACCGACGTGGTATCGATCTCGCGTTGCATGCGTTGAAGCTCCGCAAGCATGGTGGCTTGTTTATCTACGCGAAGCTCCATAGCCTCTACAGTTTCAACGATGGTCGATACTTGCGTTAGCGCACGTTCCACATCTTTTTGAGTTCGGCCAACCAGTAAATCCAGGCGCGTTTTGAAAGCACTGTCTTCTTTGAGCAGAGTGTCCCGCGAGCCTTGGCTGGACAGGCGACGCAATGTTGGGTCCTGAGTGAAGTCAAGGATAGCATCGATGTTACCTGAGGCCACAACTGCGTTCATTTCAGCAAATCTAGCTTGCGCGCGGCTGGCATCAGTCTGCTCCCCAATGAGCCGTTCTCGAAGCTCACGTACTTGCTGGTTCAAGGCCTGTAGACCATCGGGATTGATATAGTCGGCCTCTGCGGTTTGGTTTTTCAATTCATCGTCGCGCGTTTGGAGTTCGGCCTCCAGTTCGATCACACGCGCAGACAGCCAAGTGACAGCGTCTTCAAGGGTCTCGAATTTTACACGGATTTGATCATCGAGATAAAGCTGCGCAAGCGCGTTTGCGATGTCGCGTGATTTGGTAGCGCTTTGCGTTGTGACTGAAATTGCAATGATGAATGTCGAACGCTG
>Ga0181558_10005841_pt1 | contig 10790 bp, 10 predicted proteins | sample 011ome_22_FD_133754 | JGI IMG/M metagenome (GOLD analysis project Ga0181558, IMG submission 133754) | Coastal salt marsh microbial communities from the Groves Creek Marsh, Skidaway Island, Georgia - 011507BT metaG (megahit assembly) | ecosystem: Environmental > Aquatic > Marine > Intertidal... | reverse complement strand
TTGGGTGGTCCACTTCATCTTGACCAGATCGGGGATCGGGATACCGGCCACTGTCGAGTAACGGACCGACGGCACCATCGTGTCGCCGTGGCCGCCGAGCACGAAGGCGGTAACGTCCTCGACCGAGACGTTGAACTCTTCAGCCAGGAAGTAACGGAAGCGGGCGCTGTCGAGAACACCGGCCATGCCGACGCACATGTTCTTCTTCAGCCCGGCGGCCTCACGCAGGATGCCGACCATGACGTCGAGCGGGTTGGTGATGCAGATCACGAAGGCTTCGGGACAGTTCTTCTTGATGCCGGCGCCGACCGATTCCATGACGCTGGTGTTGATGCCGATCAGATCGTCGCGGCTCATGCCCGGCTTGCGGGCGACACCGGCGGTGACGATGACCACATCGGCGCCCTTAATGGCCGAATAGCTGCTTGTTGCCCCGACCATCTTGGCATCGAATCCTTCCACCGGAGAGGATTCGGCCAGGTCGAGTGCCTTGCCTGCGGGCATGCCCTTGACGATATCGAAGAGAACAACGTCGCCGAGCTCTTTCAAGCCGACCAGATGAGCCAGCGTGCCGCCGATATTGCCTGCGCCGATCAGCGCGATTTTGTTACGTGCCATGTGCCTGTTATCTCCACCATCGCGAATTCATTGACAACCGCGCCGAACAGCCCTCTGGCGCATTGATTTGCGGGCACCGTGTAACCCGTATGTCCGGGCGGTTCAAGGGATGCCGGGGCATGGAATTTGTGCCGCGTGGTTAGGGCAGATGCGGGCTGTCCAGATAATCCTCGGCCTGCATCTCCATCAGGCGCGAGACGGTGCGTTCGAATTCGAAGGCGGTGTCACCCTCTGTATAGAGTTCGCCGGGCTCGGCAGCCGCGCTGGCAAACAGATTGACCCGGTGTTCGTAGAGGGAATCGACCAGCACCACGAAGCGTTTTGCCGCGTCACGCTCGGCGGCCCGCAGTTGGGGAATGTCGTCGATCATCACAGTGTGGAAGCGCGCGGCGATGGCGAGGAAATCGGCCGCGCCGCGCGGCTGATTGCACAGCTCGTCGAAAGTGAACCGGGCAATGCCCCGTGCCGTCCGCTCGACGGCCAGTTTGCGGCCCTGGAGTTCAATTTCCTCGGGATGGGCGGTGGCGTTGTCGGTCAGCGTGGCGAACGCCTTGTCGAGCATCGCCGTAGCGTCCGGACCCAGCGGCGTGTGCCAGACCGGATCGCCCTTCAGGCGGTCGAGGCGGAAGTCGCGTCCGGCGCCGATATCCAGCACGTCGAGCTTCTGCAGAATCAGATCGATGAACGGCAGGAAGCGTTCGCGCTGCAGGCCGCCCTTGTAGAGGTCCTGGGGCGCGACATTGGATGTCGCGACGATCACGACGCCGTGGTCGAAGAAGGCCTGGAACAGCCGCCCCAGGATCATCGCGTCGGCGATGTTGACCACGTGGAACTCATCGAAGCAAAGCAACCAGCTTTCTTCGGCGATCTCTGCGGCCACGCGCATCAGCGGATCGTCCTGCTTTCCGGCCTGGCGCAGATCGGTCAGGCGCTTCTGCACCTCCAGCATGAAGGCGTGGAAATGGACCCGTCGCCTGCGCTCGACCGGGGCGGTGTCGAAGAACATGTCCGTGAGCATCGATTTGCCGCGGCCGACGGGCCCGAACATGTAGATGCCGAGCGGCGGTTCCTCGGTCCGCCGGCCCAGTCCGAACCGGTTCTTCCAGCCCGAGAGCCAGTTCTCCCCGGAGGGCTGGTAGCCCTGCAGGGCGTGATGCAGGCTCTGGAGCTTTTCGACGGCGAGCTTCTGGGACGGGTCGCGCATCAGCGCGTTGGTCTCGCGCAGTTCGCGATAGCGGTCCAGCGGTGTGGCCGCTTGAGAGTCGGGGGTTCCGTCAGGCATCGTGCCGGATACCTAGTCCAGCGCGCGCGGGCGCGCAATATCTGGCGACGATCGGGTCTATTGCGCGGCCTGCACAGATGGGTCCGCGAACATAGCCTCCATCTCCCGGCGGACCCGGACCGCCTGACTGGAGGCGTCGATCTCCACATCTGCCCAGCCCACCGGGCGGTCCTTCGCAACGGCGTTCTTGAGTTTCACGCCATGGGCCAGCCCGATTGGCAGCCCGCCGGCCGCAAGGCTTGCATCGGCGGACATCAGCTTGCCGTACACCGTGAAGCCGCCTTCGCCGTCAAGTTCCTCGCCGGGGTGGAGATCGCGCTTGGCCGTGGCAACGGCATCACCGCGGAACCCGGTGGGGGCGCCGGTGGATTCGTGACGCAGCGCCACATTGGCAACCGAAATGCCCAGTTCCAGCCCGATCAGGTGGAACGGCTTCCACAGGGTCGAGTAGCTGCCGGAGGAATCCGTCAGCAGGCCGTATTCGTCGAAACAGGCGCGCACATAGTCGGTGGGGGCTTCAAAAACCACATAGACCCCCCAGCGCAGATCACCCGTCACATGCCGTCCGTCGCGCTCCTCGGAACTGATGACCTCCACCTGGCCCTTGTGATGCAGCACGCCGCCTTCGTCCCGCGGACGCATAATATGGGGCAGGTCGTGGGTGCCGCAGGCCGGAAAGGCCAGGCCGTCCGGTGCGGGACGCAGCCCGGTGGCATTGGCCACGGCGGCCATCTCGATGGCGGATTTTGTGCCGTCGAGGAAGGAATTGAACATCTGCGGGTTCATGCCGCCCGCGGCAGCCTGTTCGGGTGTCAGCCCGTAGTGTTCCCAGACGTCGTCGGGCGTGACGTAGTGATAGCCGTCGAGATATTTGGTGCCTTTGCCCGCCGCGATCACATCAAGGCCGCAGGCCCGCGCCCAGTCCACCTGTTCGTGGATCAGCGCCGGCTGATCGCCATAGGCCATGGAATAGACGATCCCCGCTTGGCGCGCGCGTTCGGCTAGCAATGGTCCGGCCAGGACGTCGGCCTCCACATTGACCATCACGATGTGTTTGCCGTGCTCGCAACAGGCCAGCGCGTGGGCGATCCCGGCCGCCGGGCTGCCCGTGGCGTCGATCACGACCTCGATGCCATCGGCGGCGACCAGCGCCATGGAATCGGCGGTCAGATGGGTCTTGCCGCGAATACGGGCATCCTCGAAGGTCGCCGCGCTGGGGTCGAGGCCGCCGACCCGCGCACAGGCCGCACGTGCGCGATCCGGGTCCAGATCGGCAATCGCCATGATCTGCACGCCCTGCGTGCGGGCCGCCTGGGACAGATACATGGTCCCGAATTTTCCCGCCCCGATCAGCCCGACGCGGATTGGGTTTCTGTTTTCGGCGCGCTTGCCCAGCATCGTATGGAGGTTCATTCGCGCTTCCTTCCCGTTACAGCTATTCTGGGCGCACTCTAGACGAAGTGAGCAATGAAATTCGAGGGGAACACGCTATGCCTGAGTACAAGGAAGACGCCAAGGTGCCGTATGTCTCGCGGGAAGACTTCCCCGCCGACCAGATCGGGATCTACGACCACATCCTGCAGACCCGGAAGCTCGACTACATCCCCGAGCTGTTTGCGCGCATGGCGAGCAGCCCCGGCGCCATGGAGGCGGTGGCCTCGGTGGGTGAGCATGTCCGGTTCAATAGCGTGCTCGATGAGGTGCTGCGCGAGATGGTGATCTGCACCGTCTCCCAGGAGGTCGGCAACTGGTACGAGTGGTGTCACCACATTCACCGCATGCCCGACGAAATGCAGGCGGTTTGCGGCACGCCGGCCGCCGAGGACCTGCCGGCCCCGACCGGACCGGCGCTCAAGTTTGCGCGGATCACGGCGACCAACGGTGATGTGGATGACGCGCTGATCGAGGAAATCCGCGATGCGCTCGGCGATCAGGGGGTGGTCGATCTGACCGTCATGGTCGGCTACTACCAGCTCGTCGGTACCTTCTGCCGCGTCCTGCAGGTCCCCATCGAGGACAACATGAACCGCGCGCCCATGAAGAAGTAGGGGTGTATCGCCACCCTCGTCATGCCCGGACTTGATCCGGGCATCTCGGAATATCCTCATGCTGAGCTTGTCGAAGTATGAGGATGTCGCCCTCGCCCTTCGTCAGGCCCAGGGTGAGGGCTCAGTCCGGCGAAGATACCCGGATCAAGTCTGGGTATGATGGCTTTGGCGGTCAAAGCCGTCATTGCGAGGGCCGCAGGCCCGCGGCAATCCAGAGTTGGCCCGCACAAAAAGACTGAATTGCGACGTCGCCTTGCTCCTCGCAATGACGAGGTGGGTTGGACACCGATATCGCCTCACCACTATTCGTCACCCCCGCGCAGGCGGGATGACGGCAGTTGATGTCATCTATTCCGCTGCCGCGGCGTTCTCTTTGGCAAGCTCCATCAGGCAATCGTCGTCAAGCGCCTCGATCGGGGTGAAGTTCCGGTGGGCGATCCACTCCTCGCGCTTGAACTGGGTGATGTGATTGTCCACGTGGCACAGGCTCAGATAAACGATCACCCGGCCCCAAGGACTGATATTGGGTGCCGAGGCATGCACGATGTTGGAGTGGAACAGCAGGACCGAGCCGGGTTTGCCCTTCGGCGCGATCATGCCGCCTTCCTCAGCCAGCCGTGCGACGGTTTCCTTGTCGAGGGTCCAGAGCGGGTATGACGTGGTCAGGGTGTCGTGCCCGGCCTCAATCACGCCGCCCTTGTGGCTGCGCGGGATGATGTAGAGGGGGCCGTTGAACTCGGTCACCTCATCGAGGAACAGGGCGATGTTCATCGCACGTGCCTCGGGCATCTTGTCGTCGCGGGCCCAGGTGCCGTAATCCTGATGCCACTGCCAGACATCGCCGTCGAAGGCGGCTTTGCCGTTGATCTTGTACTGATGCATGTACACCGGGCCGTCGAGCAGTTGCATCACCGGCCCGATCAGACGCGGATGGGCGCCGAGGCGACGATAGGCCTCGTTGTAGTAATGGGCTGCGAAGGCGGTGCGGACGGAATCGCTGCCGGTTTCGCGCCAGACTTCCGGGCGGTCCATGGAGAAAATACCGGGCAATTCGCTGGTCAGAACGTCAATCTCGTCCTGGCTGAAAACATCGGGCAGGAAAACCCAGCCTTCTTCGTCAAACTGCTTCAACTGTTCGGGAGTCAGTTGCATGGCGTGTCTCTCCGGGGCACTTTTGGTGTGATACGTTCAGTATAGCGCACCGCCCGTTTGGGGGCGAGATGCCGCATGAGGATGTGAAGATGACCGAATTTCTGGTGCTGGCATTGAGCCTGACCACCAACCCGTTTGCGCTGGTCGGCTATATCGGGCTGGGCGTGTTTGCGACCAGCACCTGGCGCGCCTTCAAGTATGCGATCCTCTGGGGCCTGACGATCCAGATCTTCTCGCTCGCACTGGGCAAGACCAGCTTCCTCGACCTTGGGGATCTGGCACTGCTGACCGTGCTGCGTCTGGTCGGCGCGCTGATCGTCACGCTTGGCGTGTTTTATCTGTATCGTGCGATGCGCGGTGGACAGGGCTAGGGCCCGTCCGGCTCCTCGGGCGGTGTTGATGACAAGCCGGCCGAAAAACGCAAAGCGCCGCATCTGCGTCGGGTGAAGTAGCCCCTAGAAGGAATACCGGCGCATCATCTCCGCCAGGGCGCGGTCCCAGGCAAGGCCACTAACTGAAAGGGCAGCAATCACCGATTCCCGGTCGGCGACCGGGCGGTTCTGGCTCAGCTTGAATTTTCCTTCCAGCCGATTGATCGGCATCTCGAAAGCCGTGATGCCCTGCATCATGCCGTCGAGATAGGCCTCCGGCTGGCTGTCCATCCGCCATCCCTCCGCGCCCTCATAGGCCGTGACGAGCTGGTCCTGCTGCTGCCGGATTCTGTCCCGGTCCGTGACCGGAATGGGCGTTCCGTAGGCGTGTACAACGGCATAGTTCCAAGTCGGAACCGCGTTTCCCGGCGCGTACCAGCGGGGCGAGACGTAACCATGCGGTCCCTGAAAGATGGCAAGCATTTCCTGGGCGGTGTCGAACAACTCCGCCTGCGGATTGTTCTGGGCCAGATGCGCGATGAGGGTTCCCTGCGCGCCGGCGTCGCGGTCCAGAAAGAACGGGATGTGGCTGGCATAGGGCGCGTTTTCGAGTGCGCCGGCCAGGATACCGAAGGGGTGCGCCGTGATCAGGTCGTGAAGCGTGCCGGTGTCGCTGACCCGGAAGCTTTTGGGAATGTACATGCGGTGCTCTCCGGCGGGCGCGGCAGGTGCCGCAAAAACAAAACCGCCGCGGCAAGAACCGCGGCGGCGTATTCACGTAACTGGCGTGTGATGCTCACAGGCGGCGTTCCACCATCATCTGCTTGATCGACGCGATGGCCTTGGCCGGGTTGAGATGCTTCGGACAGGTCTTCGTGCAGTTCATGATCGTGTGGCAACGATAGAGCCGGAAGGGGTCTTCCAGATTGTCGAGGCGTTCACCGGTCGCTTCGTCGCGGGAATCGGCGAGCCAGCGATAGGCCTGCAGCAGGATGGCCGGTCCGAGATAGCGGTCCTCGTTCCACCAGTAGCTGGGGCAGGAGGTCGAACAGCAGGCGCAGAGCACACATTCCCACAGGCCGTCGATCTTGGCGCGGTCTTCGGGGGACTGCAGACGCTCGCGTTCGGGTGCCGGTGTGTCGGTCTTTAGCCAGGGCTCGATTTCCCGGTACTGGGCGAAGAAGTGCGTCTGGTCGGGCACCAGATCCTTGATCACCGACTGATGCGGCAGGGGATAGATCTTCAGATCCCCTTTGGCGTCCGCGATGTACTTGGTGCAGGCCAGCGTGTTGGCGCCGTCGATGTTCATGGCGCAGGAACCGCACACGCCCTCGCGGCAGGACCGCCGGAAGGTGAGGGTCGAATCGACCTCGTTCTTGATCTTGATCAGGGCGTCGAGAACCATCGGCCCGCAATCGTCGAGATCGATATGATAGGTGTCGATCCGCGGGTTCTGGTCATCGTCGGGCGACCAGCGATAGACCTTCAGGGCCTTGGTGTTGGTCGCGCCCTCGGGCTTCGGCCATTCCTTGCCTTCGATGGGCTTGGAATTCTTCGGGAGTGAAAACTCAGCCATTTTTCAAATTCTCCTTCGTCGCCAAACGGGACTAGTAGGTCCGCGCCTTGGGCGGGAAGCTTTCGACTTCATCGGTGAGCGTTTCGAGGTGCACCGGACGATACTCGGTCCGAACCTCGCCCTTCTCGTTGACCCAGGCCAGCGAGTGTTTCATCCACTTCTCGTCATCACGTTCGGAGAAATCCTCACGTGCATGAGCACCACGGCTTTCCTCGCGCCGTTTGGCGCAATTGATCGTCGCGGCCGCCTGAACCATCAGGTTGTCGAGCTCGAGGGTCTCGATCAGGTCCGAGTTCCAGATCAGGGATGTGTCGTTGACGTTCAGGTCGTCGCGCGCGGCCCACAGATCATTGAGCTGATCGACGCCCTCCTGCAGAACTTCACCGGTGCGGAAGACTGCGCAGTTGTTCTGCATGACCCGCTGCATGTCGAGGCGCAGCTTGGCCGTCGGCGTGCCGCCCTTGGCATGGCGGAAGCGGTCGAGGCGCGCGAGGGCTTCTTCGCCTGCATTTTCGGGCAGGGGATCGTGGTCGGCGCCGGGCGTCACCACATCGGCAGCGTATTCGGCTGCCGCGCGTCCGAAGACGACGAGATCGAGCAGTGAGTTCGATCCGAGACGGTTTGCGCCGTGGACGGATACACTCGCGGCTTCGCCGATGGCCATCAGGCCCTCGACCGTCGCCTCGGGATCGGATTCGGTCCAGGTGCGGACCTGACCCCGATAGGTCGTCGGGATACCGCCCATATTGTAGTGGCAGGTCGGCAGCACCGGGATCGGTTCCTTGGTGACATCGACGCCGGCGAAAATGCGTGCCGTTTCGGAAATACCGGGCAGGCGTTCGGCGATCACCGCCGGGTCGAGATGTTCCAGATGCAGGTGGATGTGATCCTTTTCCGGACCCACGCCGCGGCCTTCGCGAATCTCGATGGTCATCGAGCGGCTCACCACGTCACGCGAGGCGAGGTCCTTGGCCGACGGGGCATAGCGTTCCATGAAGCGCTCGCCCTCGGAGTTGGTCAGATAACCGCCTTCGCCGCGCGAACCTTCCGTGATCAGCGCGCCCGCACCGTAAATGCCGGTGGGGTGGAACTGCACGAATTCGAGGTCCTCGAGCGGCAGGCCCGCACGTGCGACCATGGCGCTGCCATCGCCGGTGCAGGTGTGCGCGGACGTGGCCGAGAAATAGGCGCGTCCGTAGCCGCCGGTTGCCATGCAGATCTGATGTCCCCGGAAGCGGTGGATCGTGCCGTCGGCCATGTTCAGGGCCATGACGCCCCGGCAACGGCCGTCTTCCATGATCAGGTCGAGCGCAAAATACTCGATGAAGAACTCTGCGTCGTTCTTCAGGGACTGCTGATAGAGGGTGTGCAGGATCGCGTGACCGGTCCGGTCGGCAGCCGCACAGGTCCGCTGGGCCGTGCCTTCTCCGTAGTTGGTCGTCATGCCGCCGAAGGGGCGCTGGTAGATCTTGCCTTCTTCGGTACGAGAGAAGGGCACGCCCTGATGTTCCAGCTCGATGATCGCGGGGATGGCCTCGCGCACCATGTATTCGATGGCATCCTGGTCGCCCAGCCAGTCCGACCCCTTGATGGTGTCGTACATGTGCCAGCGCCAGTCGTCCTTGCCCATATTGCCGAGCGCGGCCGAAATGCCGCCCTGGGCGGCCACGGTGTGTGAGCGCGTGGGGAAGACCTTGGTGATACAGGCCGTCTTCAGACCCTTCATCGCCATGCCGAAGGTGGCGCGCAGTCCTGCGCCGCCGGCCCCGACCACAACCACATCGTAGTCGTGATCAATTACTTCATATCCGCCGATGGTCGCCAACGTCAGCCTCCCAGTGCGATTGCGATGACGGCATAGACCGAAGCCACGCCGAGGAAGATGGCCGCACCCTTGACCGCGAGGATCAGGGCGACTTCAAGCCACTTCGTTTGAATGTAGTCCTCGATCACCACCTGAAGCCCAAGCTGGCCGTGATGGAACACGGCGATGATCAGAAGGGTCAGCAGCACGGCGTTGATCGGACTGCCGATAAAGGCCAGTGCGGCTTCATGATCTGCACCGGTGACGATGATCATCGAGATGACGAACCAGATCACGAGCGGGATGAGGGCCAGCGCGGTGACGCGCTGGGCCCACCAGTGACCGGTTCCGGTTTTGGCAGAACCCATGCCGCGTGCGCGGCCGAGCGGTGTGCGTATGCTCATGGTCAGACGCCTCCCAGAGAGATGTAGCCCGCGACCCAGCAAATGACGGTCAGAACGGCGGCCGAGATCACAACCAGCCAGCCCGATGCATAGGCGGTCTTGAGTTCAAAGCCTCTGCCGGTGTCCCAGACCAGGTGCCGGATGCCGTTGCACAGGTGGTAGAACAGCGCGAAGGACCAGGCCAGAAGCAACAGGCGGCCCAGAAGCGAGCCGATGAAACTCTGAACCAAGTCGAATGCCGTAGGTCCGGTCGCCGCTGCAATCAGCCACCACACCAGCAGCAAGGTGCCGGCGGCCAGGCCGATGCCTGTGGCGCGATGCAGGATCGAAAGCACCGATGTCAGCTGTGGGCGATAGACCTGAAGGTGCGGGGAAAGCGGTCTGTTGTTGGTCGCCATGCGGCCCCCTGTCTTTGGAGCGAGGTACGGAACGGAGTTGCGCCGGGCCTCAGTGACTTTTGTCCATCCTCAAACGTTCATGGCTTCCTACGCGCCGAAACGGATTCGGGATGAATGAGATGATGCGGTTTAGACCCGTCTGCCCCGTTTCGTCAATCCGCGAGAGGGCGCAAGACCTTGGAAAATCGGGCATTGTTGCCCGCTCTGCGAACAACTGTCGCACCACGGATGCATGAAGTGTGGAAAACCTGTGGAGTGATTGTGATCAGTGTTGCGAGTTTTGCACAGGAATCTGATTGGTGGCCGCGATTGCGCATTGCCCGGGAGGGACCTGTCAGTCGAACATCATGGGGCACTTAATGACGTGTCGGCGTTGTTCCCGCCATGTCCGGACAACCGCTCTGCGGCGGTTCGGGCGCTTCGAGAGACCCCGAGGGGGAGACTCGCGGGGCGGGACGGAAACGCCGGATCGGAAGTCGGGCCGCGAGGTGTGGCGGAAGGTCCGGGGAAGTCGGCAGGCGAACATGGTTCTTCGGAGCCGCTCCCCTCGGTGGAGGTTCGTCGCATCGTTCGGGTGTCGGAGGCGGGTAACCGCGTTTGGCAGGCCGGGCGGAGCCGGGAGGTCTGGGCGCATCGGAATGCCTTCGGGCGGATAGGTGCTGCGGGGTCGACCGGTGGGGAAGGTATCGTCGCGTTGGTGGCGGTCGTTTTGGCGGCACAGTTCGTTCGCGGAGTGTGACGCTGGCGAACCCCGGCTTCGGTCGGGGCTTGCAGAAACGGCAGCCGCGTCCCGCCTCCAGGCTCTCGCCGGCCAGGAATTCGGGACTGACCGACCGGAACGACACAGGCGCCTTCGGGCGGCTGGGCGGATCGGGAAGGCACAGCGACCATGCTGGACCTGGAGTTTCGGGTTCCTTCGGGAACGCGGATGCGGCGCTGGCAACGGCGGTGTATCCGGGCGTGACACGGGTTGGACACGTATCGGCCAGGGGTGCGATCCGTCCGCGTCACAAAACGGAATGTTCGTTGTTACGGGTCAGGTCTGATGTGTCACGGGGGCAACCCCGGGAAGCGGAAGATCAGGAAGGCGTCAGGCGTCACGGGCTCCGCGTCCATGCACCTGGCGCCTTCTGCTTT
>Ga0181558_10005839_pt1 | contig 10791 bp, 6 predicted proteins | sample 011ome_22_FD_133754 | JGI IMG/M metagenome (GOLD analysis project Ga0181558, IMG submission 133754) | Coastal salt marsh microbial communities from the Groves Creek Marsh, Skidaway Island, Georgia - 011507BT metaG (megahit assembly) | ecosystem: Environmental > Aquatic > Marine > Intertidal zone... | reverse complement strand
CGATTGCGCGAACTCAAAATCTGCCTCGTCAAATTCCCATGCCTTTAATCCTTCATAAACATCCCCTTTAAATGCCAGTAGGGCTTGTTTGGCGTTACCCTTCTGATGTTTTTTTGACCAGATTTTAAATCGATTAAAGTTTAGTTCTGCTAGTTTTGGACTTAAATTCATCAATGAGCCAACTTGCTCTACAGATAAATTGGATAATCCACTTATCAAATCATGAGAAAGATCAAGAAACTCTGCTTTAGTACATAAACTTATTGGCGATGGCGTATCAAAATCAAGAGTTTTGGCAGGAGACAATAAAATTATCATAATAGTAAACTAGATTAATTTTCGGTCTAAGTATTAATGGAATAATTCAAGCAGAAATTAAATTTCTTTGTAAACTCTTCACTAAGTTTCAGTAAAAGTAGTTTTTAATTTAATTTTTTCAATGGTTGTCTCCCATACCGACTTTCTAATCCTTAGATAGATTGCAACTGTTCTTAGACATTCCCATTCTCTCATTGATAAAACTTTATCAAGCACCACAAGTCTTGAAAGACTCTGAAAGAGCTCCTCTCTTTCAATTTCTTCAGTGGAGTCCGCTAATGAGGATGAAAGGTCTTCCAATTGGAGTTCAGTAATATCTATGGAATTTGCTACTTTTAGCATGCAGGTGGCAATTTCAGGTACAATGCCACATGTTTGGACTAAAATCTTAAGAATTAAATCCTCTTCATCAAGAGATATTCTGCCGTCTTCAGACGCAACCCATGATAGAATTGCTGCAAATAAACAAACTTTCTGCAACTCGGGCTTAGAGTGAGGAATGGAAAGGTCTTCTTGTACCAATGCCTTTCTAAACAAAAAGTAAACTGGATTATCAAAGAATTCGTGTATGAGCTTATCACGCCCTAATTTTTTTGACTTCCATGCATGCTGATTTTCTATCGAGTTCTTGAAAAGGTAATATTTGATAGTCCTTAAGAATGAATCTACGCTGACTTTCATTGATCTCTCCAATTCCAGTGCGAAACCTTTTTCTAAGATATTTATACTGCCATCAGCTTTTAATACGGTGATGAGCGATTCCCACGCTAATTTAGAATGCCCATCGATAAATATTTTTTCACTGAACTCTTTAACCACAAATTCTTGTTCCCTAATACTAAGTGGATAAGCGAGGTAAATTTTGAGCCTTCTCCAATCAGCAAATGAAATTCCTGGCATCTTTAGAATTAGGTTTTTAAGGCAAGCAGTTTCTTCTTCGTTTATTTCACCATCTACCCAGGCCGCTGCAATTAATAATTTGCCTAAGGAAACATTAAGAGCCCGATATCCTGAGTTCTCAGATTTCATGATTTTGCCAGAATTTTATATAGAGAAGACATATAAGCATTGCATATATTAAGAGATCATTATTCCAAAGCTATTGTACATATGTCAATTCGTTGCATGGATTAATTTTTATCGTTTCTAAAATTATTATTTCACTTAATAAATAAACCTTATGCTCTTTCTTAAGGTTACAAAATCAGTGAAAGGCCTGACTCGAAAGTTTGGTTGGCTTTTGGCTGAACTTGTTTTCGTATTTCTTGGAATGTATGGAGCATTCCTTTTGGAACGCATGCAGGATGAGGAAAATGACATACTTAGGAAAAGACAAATCCTACAAGCTCTTGTTGACGAGTTTGAAAATTATGAAAGTGAATTAGGAGAAGCAAGTTATACCCTGAACGAGGCTTATTGTACCCCCTTTTTTAGCAAGTATGCAAATGGGAAAAAACCTTTTCCAAACCCGATTCCATTTGGGGCGATGGGTAGTGTTAATACGGGTATTTGGGAAGCTATGCTACAAAGCGGTGGAATCGAAGTTTTAGAGGTGGATTTAATCCAGAAAGTTCAGGGTTTTTTTAAAAAGCTCCAAGACCTGCTCGATTTATATACCCGTTTGGAAAGGTTATCCGAAAGTATGATTATGCCTGAAATGGATAGAGATGCAGATTTCTTCTACGAAAAAGATGGAATTGCCCTAAGGGATAAATACAAATGGCATGTTGATATGTTGTATACAATTAACATGTTTTTGGGAGATCTTACAACAGAAGCGAAGAGCACTAAAGACCTTCTCATTTCCGAATTCGAAAAAATCAAAGACAAGAAGCTTAAGCCTGCCACTCCTTCCTCGCCTAAAGAGAAACTAAATCAAGGTGACTCCACAATAGAGCCAACAGTTATTGATTCCAATGATACAAAAGTTGAAGAGATTGTTGAGGATGCTAAAGTTGAAATTGAACAGGATGTACAACCGCCAAAGATTTCTGATCTTATTGGATTTGCAAAAATACTTATAGAAAATATCAAACAATTCTCAACAAGTTTTGATCAAGATTTTGTAATGCCTTTTATATCCTCTTATTCGGAGGGTAAAAGACCAGTTCCATCAAAATTCATTATGGAAGAGTCACCATTTGGTGGAGACATGAGAGAATTACTAGAAATTCTCTTATGGCTTAAAGAAACAGATGAACTTCTCGCTGATAATCAGTCCTTCGAATCATTACTTGAACTTGTTGATCAATCAGTTCAAGCAGAGGTCATTCTTAAAAATTTTAATGAACGCTCAAACTCCATAGACGAAGATGAGAATTTAACCTCAAGTAATTTTTATGAAGGCAATTCGAGTGAATTCAATGCAAAGACAAAATGGTACCTCGACGAACTTTTTTCGGTTAACTTAACCCTTCAGTCTTTGAAGGATAATTGTAACGCTGTGATCATTGCGGTTGAGCAGTTGAAAAAGGATGTAAATTTTGAATAATAGTTTAGTCATTAGCAGGAATGTGGTTGGAAACCTTTTGTTTTACATTTGAAGTAATATCATCTTGAATAATGAAAGTGCCCAAGTATTTCTTTCTTTATTTGTTTTTTTTTGTAACCTTAACGGGTGTTTGCCTTGAAGGCAAAAGTCTGTTGTATCCAGTATCCAAACTTGAAATTAAATATGGAAACGCAAGAAATGACCTGCCGGATTTGTCTCCTATTGGCGATGCGTTTGTGCAGATCGGAGAAAAGAATAAAGATTTAAAACTGAGTTCTTTCTTTGCTGGTTTTTCTTCCCCATTTTTTCTTTCTGATGAAGATCTGTATAGAATTGGAGAGGTGGCATTACATTTTCTTAAAGAAAAAGGCTTTGAGGGCGTTGTAGCTATACCAGACCCCGAAAAGATCGACCCTTTGAGTGGTGTAGATCGTCGAATAGAAGGGGACAATAGTATGATAATTTTCATTTGGGTATCAATAATCGATGAAGTAACTTTCGATGCACACAAGCTAAAATCCAATGAAAAAGAAAGAATTGAAAAATCTATTTTAGGATTGGCAAATCGCGGTGATGTCATTGGGAATCCTGCCAGAAGCGAATTCTTTAGGGAGGTAAATCGGCTCAGTTCCAGTCCTTCCCGTAATTCAAATATTGTTCTATCTGCTGGCAGACAACCGGGTCATGTTAAAGCAGTTGTTAAATCCTCAAGAAAAAGGGCAGAGAAGCTTTCTCTTTCCCTTTCAAACTCTGGTAACCCGACTACTGGTGAATGGATCTTATCAGCCCGGGGAAGTACCAGTCAGTTGAGTGGACTGGATGATGGTTTATCACTTGGTTATGATGTTTCTCACACCACTGAAAGATATGCATTGACTGGCAACTACTATCTTCCCTTCAATATTCAGGATTCTATGGGAATGGGGGTTGGGGCAGGATATTCCTCCTATGACGGCTCAAGCTTTGCTGCCACCCATATCAACTTCAGTGGGAATACTCTCTTTGCCGATCTATCCCTTCGTGCCAAGACACAGCAGCCCATTAATTATGGTTTTTCAGGTGGGATTGAACTTGGCCTGCGCTTGGAAAATGTTGAAGCATACAATTCTCTTTCGACCAAGCCGGCAGCGGATGTTTTAATGATGACCCCAAGGATTGGGTTATCCTTCGAACATACAGGTAAATATCGGATCGCTAATTCCGCCCTTTCGCTCTTCGGGAATATTCTAGCAATGGATCAAAATGAGCTGGAGTCACTTGGTGGAATTAATGTGACTGACCGTTATTTTCGGTTTGTAGTCAGTCATTCCGAAAACCTGCTGATTGGAAAGTTGATTGGTTCGAAGGACAAATTTACCAGCAGGCATTTGTTCACCGTTAATTTTCAATCCAGCATGGCATTGTCAGGAGACCGCCACTTGCCCCACCATCAATTCATTGCTGGAGGCACCGGGAGTGTCAGGGGATATCCAGAATCACTGGTTGCGGGTGATAGTGGCTATCTTTTTTCATTTGAATATCGCTTACCTTTCTACGCCCTTGACGGATCGGATGGATCCGGCGATTTATTTTGGACTATTGCTCCATTTATCGATTGGGGGAAAACAAGTGTGAATGACCCGATGTCCTGGGAGTCTGATCACATCCTTCTTGCCACTGGCTTCTCCATCCATCTTGCTCTTCCATATGGTATGTATTCCAGTTTAGATTTCGCCACTCCCTTACGCAGGCTTGAGGCTGGCGGATCCGTTTTGGATGGAACCGACTCGGGTGACTACCGCGTTCATGGAAACTTTGGATGGAAGTTTTAAATGCCATGATTGCCCGAATTCATAACACATTATTCATTGCTCTCTTATGGATTGTAAATGCTTATGGTCTGCCTGAGGGAACCACTGCCTCCTCGGGAGCAGGTAGTTTCTCAGTCAATGGAAGTGAGATGGTAATTGATGCACCCAATGGCAGTATCTTTGACCACCAATCATTCAACATTGCACAGGGGGAATCCGTTCGGTTTTCCCAGCCAAGTGCAGACTCCCGGGTGCTCAACCGCATTAACTCCATAGGAGCATCCGTTGTGAATGGTTCGATTTCTGCTAACGGTCAGGTATTTTTCTCTTCACCCGCCGGAATGATCTTTGGGCAAAATGCGGTGGTTAATGTTGGCCTCCTTCATGTGGTTGGTGGAAGTATTTCAAATGAAAATTTCCTTAATCAAAATTATTCATATGACCAGTTAACCGGTACCATTGAGAACAAGGGTAAGCTCGTTGCCCGCGAAGTTGTATTTGCAGGTGATCAGGTCATTAATTCTGGCCAGATCACCGCAGATTCTGGAGAGATTGCTCTGGCTGCCGGTCCCTTCACTCATATTTCATCCCTTGATGGAGCCCTTTCGGTTTCAGTTTCTTCCAGCCAGGAATTGAGCGGCAGCCTTGCTTCTGACCTTGCCGGTCACGCAGTTTTACAATCCGGTATCCTAAAGGCTGAAAAAGTACAACTCGTCGGATCTTTGATTGAACATTCCGGTAAATTGAATGCAACCTCAGCGAAGTTTTCCGAATTCTCCAATCTGCAGGCAATGGATGGAGTAGTTACCACCACTGAAACCGAAATTGATGCTGCGGATCTTGCCTTAGTTAATGCATCTCTGACCCATTCTACCAATTCACTTGGAACGATTAATGCGAAAGGAATTTTTAAATCGCTCAACCTGCGTTCTACTGGGCCTACTAAATTGGTTTCCAATACTACTGCCAATGATCCCACCTACTTAAAGCCAGGATACTTAATCCTTCATTCTGGAAACTTCAGGGTTTCCAACGGCGAGCTTAAAATTTCCACCATTTTATCCCCGAATGACTATAAGGAGTTAACTCAAACCAGTACCGAGGCCACCAAACTCGTGACGGCATCAGATAAAAGCCTGTCAATCAGCAACCCGGATGCCCTTACTCAATTCGATCAAACTGTAGTTTATGCTCCTAATGCCGACACGGTTTTTTCATCAGATGCTAAGTTGTCTGAAAATTGGCATTCCTTAAATGCTGCCACCGTAAAATTGGATGATCTTTCCGCAGGTGTTGATGCGGCAACAATTTTCAAACTTGCGGATGAAAACCCCGAGTTTGCTGGATTTTCCAATTCGAATCCTGGCAAAGTTGGCAATGTGGAGTCGATATCAACGGATAGCTCGGGCAGTGTGCCTGGTACTCCACAGGTTCCTGATATTGCCAATCCTTCTGGTTCCACTCCCTCAAACGCTGGGGGAACTGCTCCTGCTGATCCTTCCTGGCAGGGCTCTTCATTTTTGGATAGTGATCTCTCCGGGTTTACCGTCGATCAACTTACTGCCGCCATGGAGCAGGGTCTTTTCTCCGGTTATTCTTACATCCTCAAAGGGAGGGATCCCAATGATTTTGAAAACTTGCTTTCCGATGCCGGGGGATCATCCGCATTGTTTGGTGGTAGTTTCGATGTCGTTTCTGATGGTTCCGGTGATTCGTCTGGGGATGATTCGTCTGAGGACAGTGAGGAAGGCGAGGGGAGCGATGATTCCGGGCTTGCTTCCGGTGGCCCGGTTGATTCCTCCATAGAAGGTGGCCGCTTTATCAGTATGCTCGGAGCAATTCCCTTTGCCCCAATTGGCCGCCCGGTTCTTTCTCCCCAAGCGGCTGCACGGCTAGAAGCCGCTCTTTCACCGGAAGTGGAGAAGACGCTCCAGCAATATATTCACCGATGAACGGGCAACTATTAAGACTCATTCCATCCCTGCTTCTTGCGGGTATCCTCCAGTTTGGGGGATCTGTAATGGGCAAGCCCAATGATCAGGCAAGCTCCAGCGAGGAAGTGGATCTATTGCTCAGTCGTCTGAAAGAGACATCCGGGAATATGGATTCTGTGCGGGACCGCTTAAGGCGCCTGGAAGCTAGGGTCTTGGGTAAGCCCGAGCCCTCCCCTTTTGTTCCTGAAGAAAAGGTTCCTTTGCCAGTACCAAGTGAATTATCAAAACCAGCACCATTGCCCCGCCAATCGGTTCCCACACAAGAAGTAGCTAGTAAGGATTTTGTCGAGAATGGACTTCCTCAGGTTGCCCAAATCCGGGGCAATGTTTCCGTTTATGACAGCGGTTCCACTTCTTTCCGCTCGTTAAGAGTTGGATTTTCCATTTCTGAGCCCACTCTTTTTATGGTTTCGGAGGGTGGGGAACTGGTCGTTTCATTCCCTGGAAAGATTGCCGCCATGCTCGGCTCGGGAACCCGTGCAGTGATTAGTCCCGAAAGCAATGGGCAATATGAAGTGGACCTTCGTAACGGCACCGTCACCGCCTTGCTTGACCCCAACCGGGACAAGGTGAACGGCCCCACGTTTTCCATACGCACCAAGACCGGCGTGACTGAAGCAACCGGTACCTTTTACGCCGTCACCGAGTTTAATGGGCAGGCATTTGCCGCCACCAAGAAAGGAGAGGTCAAAAAGAAAACCTTTCCACCATCCAAGCCTAGTTTAGCTGCCTACATGAAGAAATTCAAGGCCGCCAAGGAGCAGGGTAAATCGTCCAAGCAGTAATGAGCGAACCGATGGTTAGTCATAAATTATTCGCCAACTCGTTTATCCGTTTCTTATTTGGTGGTCTCTGCACGCTCGCCTTGATTTGGGCAATTTTAATCTTATTGGTTCCCTTTTCCTCTGCCTTTGGGGAAATTAATGCCACCTCATCATCATCGGGTAATTCGCACAGCTTTTTTATTAAAAATGATGGCAGTCTCTGGGGTTTTGGTGCCAATGGCTCCAGCCAGTTGGGAGATTTCACCACCACCGATCGCACCAATCCTGTAAAGCTTGAAGGTGAAGGCGTCTTATCGGTGGCAGCAGGTGAAGGCCACTCGCTATACATTAAGACAGACGACAGCCTTTGGGCGATGGGTGCGAATGAATCCGGTCAATTAGGGAATGGTACTACAGACCCAAGCGATAGCTCAGTTCAAGCTGATGCCGGTCCAGTCAGCAGAATTGCCGCCGGTCAGTCACACAGTCTTTTCATTAGAGGGGATGGTACTTTACGGGCGATGGGTGCAAATGAATCCGGTCAATTAGGGAATGGCAATACCACAAATCAAAACACTTCGGTTCAAGCCGATGCAGGCCCAGTCAGCAGAATTGCCGCCGGTCAGTCACATAGTCTTTTTGTCAAGACAGACGGCAGCCTGCATACCATGGGAAACAATTTATTTGGCCAGTTGGGGAATGGCACCACCACACAACCCGTCGACTCGGTTCAGGTTTTAGCCAGTGAAGTCTCGGATGTAAGTGCTGGGCAATTCCACAGTCTTTTCATTAAGACGGATGGCAGCCTTTGGGCGATGGGCAGAAACAATTCCGGCCAGTTGGGGGACGGTACCTTGATTGACCGCTCCTCTCCCGTGATGGTAGTTGAATCTGGGGTAATTTATGTTACTGCGGGGGACGAGCATACCCTATACCTCAAAACCGATGGCAGTTTGTGGGGAATGGGCTTCAATGGATTTGGGCAACTTGGGGATGGAACCACTTCAAGCCATCATACCCCAATCACGATTGAATCAAGCGGGGTAACATCGGTTTTTGCGGGAAAGCACCATACACTTTATGTCAAATCGGACGGTAGTGTCTGGGCGATGGGCAAGAATGACAATGGACAGTTAGGGGACGGCACCGTAAACAACAAGAATTCACGCTCTGCGGTAAAGGCATATGTTATGACGATCGGGGTCGAGGCGGATGGCAACGGTACCGCCTCGGGTGGCGGGCAGTTTGCCTATGGACAAACCGGTTCGTTTTCTTCCAGCCCCAATTCTGGATATATTTTTGGCTCATGGAATGGACCATTGTCTGGTTACTCCTCCACTGGATCGCTTACTATCAGTGGGGATATCGAGGCCAATGCCAGTTTCGATCCCAGCCCGTACGATGGAGATGGGGACGGACTTACCGATTATTACGAGACGGTGATCTTTGGGAGCAATCCAAACAGCACTGATTCCGATGGGGATGGGTTTTCCGACTTGGAGGAAAACAACACCGGACTCGATCCAAATGTGGCTGATACTTTATTACGCAATCTTTTCAATAGCCTCACCAATGATGCCTATAACAGTACTTTTGACGAGGGAGTGCAGGAAATTTATACAGACCGTAAATCCTATGACTTAAACAACAGCTCGGAAGTACAGTATGAATATGGTCATGCGGACGGTCTATCTCATGCCGTCCAGTACCAGGAGGATAACAATGACAGTCTGTATACGCTCACAGAAGTAAATTCCGCCCGATCTGAATACCAGGTATCTACCACTGCCTTCATCAGGGAGGAAATCACCAATGGCTTGTCTGCTCTTGGATACCTTGATAGTTTGCGAAAGGCATATCCTCCACATGTTGAGAAGTGGCACTACCAAACAAACATGGGCTGGCTTTGGACCAATCAGGAAACCTTTCCTTTCGTTTATTTTTCCGACCCTGAAAACAGTGCAAATTCCCGCTGGTTGTACTCTCTTCATTTGGCCGCTCTTCCGGATGGCTCCTTTTATGACTACCTGACTGGGGAGGTTATCAGTCCGTAAGTTCGGGCAGTTTTCCAATGAGAGAGATGAAGAAAAACTTTTTTCAATCTAGTTTTGCCGCTTGGTTAGTTGGTGCTGGATTTAAAGTTTTGTTATGTATTGTACTTGCATGGCAGGGCATTTCACTCAGTGCTCACCAAAGTTTGTTCATTAAAAGTGATGGCAGTTTATGGGGCACGGGCAGAAACAATTTTGGCCAGCTTGGTGATGACTCGGTTTCTCAAAGAAATGCCCCTTTTCAACTGGTTGCAAGCGAGGTTGAAAAAGCCTCTTCTGGGCGGTATCACATTGCATACATCAAAACGGATGAAAGTTTATGGACTATGGGTGGCAATAGCTTTGGTCAACTAGGGGACAATTCCACCGATTCAAAGGATACACCCGTGCAAATTGAATCAAGTGGGGTTTTGCAGGTTTCTACAGGTGGTGAACATACCCTTTATGTTAAATCTGATGGCAGCCTTTGGGCTGTTGGAAAAAATGATTCTGGTCAACTAGGAGATGGTACGACAACAGATCGTTCATCTCCCGTACAGATCTTTAGTTGGGAGGAAAAGGGAAGTCTTTCACTCCCGAGGTCTGCCTATGACGGGGTTGAAACCATCAACAATAAATTATATTTTGCAGGTGGTTATACTGGCACCGAGACTAATTCATTAGAAATTTATGATCCTGAAATAAACTCATGGTCTTCTGGTGCACCTCTTAGTACTGCTCGAAGAGAGCACTTTGCAGGTATTCTAAATGGCAAATATTATGTGATAGGTGGAAATGATGGATTTGGAAATATTGATTCAGTAGAGATTTACGATCCAACTCTTGATACATGGAGTCCGGGCACATCTCTTCCGATCTCTTTTGAAAACGCTAGAGCAATAACAGTTAACGGTAAAATTTTAGTTTTTGGGGGATTTACAACTTCAGAAATTAATAAGGTTTACGAATATGACCCTAACACGGATGTGTGGACAGAAAAAGCACCTATGGTCATAGCTCGAGATGGCCATGTAGCCGTACTTTACAGTGGTAAGATCTGGGTTATGGGAGGAAAGTTCTTTGATACTGTTGAAATTTATGATCCGATAACTGATTCCTGGTCAGCAGGCCCTGACTTAAACAAGCCAAGATTTCGCTCTGTAGCTTGGGTTGCCGATGGAACTTTGTATGTAGCGGGTGGTGGAATTGCTTTTGGTGTTATGGATGATACTATTGAAAGGTATGACCCTGTTAGTAATTCCTGGAACATTGTGGGCAATTTACCATCTGCAGTTTATGGAGGTGATGCCGTAGTTATTGAGAAGAGAGTTTATCTTGCAGTAGGTGGAACTGACTCAGGCGTCCCTTCCGACAAATTATATGTTGCCGATCTCATCCCAGTAT
>Ga0181558_10005833_pt1 | contig 10796 bp, 4 predicted proteins | sample 011ome_22_FD_133754 | JGI IMG/M metagenome (GOLD analysis project Ga0181558, IMG submission 133754) | Coastal salt marsh microbial communities from the Groves Creek Marsh, Skidaway Island, Georgia - 011507BT metaG (megahit assembly) | ecosystem: Environmental > Aquatic > Marine > Intertidal zone... | reverse complement strand
GCCGCTTGCGTGGGCGACGAGGATCCAGAGACGGGCAGGAGGCGCGGCGGGTGTCTGTCCGGGTGTCTGTTCGGGGACGACGACCCGGAGACGTCATCTTCCGAGGCTGAAAAACGATACGGAAACCGCGGAAAAGGAAACCGCGGGTGTCTCGCCGGGTGCGACGAGGACAGCGACTGGGGCACGGGTTCGTCCGAGGACGAGCGCGTGCGTGACCCGAACCGGCGCGCGCGACCGGAAAGGACGTGCCTGGCGGAGTGCCTCCGCGCGCTGTGCGGCTCGAGCGAAGCCAGCCGCCGCCGGCGGAGGCGTCGGCGGCGCCGCGCCAAAGAGGCGCGGCTCGCCGCCGAGGGCGCCGACTTTTCCGACGGCGACGACGCGCGCAGCCAGGACCTGCGTTCGGAGAGTGAGATGTCCGAGCTCGAGCTTCGCGACGACTCGGACTGGGCGTTGACGGCGTGGGACCAGAAACCGGCGGGGTACCTCGGCGTGCGCGCGGTGGTTCTGCGGACGCACAAACCCCCGCCGCGGGTAGTCGTCGATTTCCATCGGCCGAGCGCGACGCTGCTCTCGCTGCTGGGCGCCTTTTTCGCGCCCGCGCTGTGGCGCGTGTCGCGCCGCCTCGCCGCGCCGCGCGTCGCGCGCATCCCAATCGCGAGCAAGGCGCGGTTCTCGCCGATCGCGGCGAAGGAAAATGCGGTGGTGGACGCGCTCACGGCGCAGACGCTGCCGTTCCTGCCGGACGTCGGACGCGAACTGCTCGGCGCGACGCTCGGCGCGCTGTTCCTGGAGCGGGCGGCGGCGCTGGCGTTTTCGACAAACCGAAACCGAAACGACAAAGACAAAGGCGAGGAGACGTTCTGGCTCTGCGGCTTGTTCCCGCAGTTCGCGCGCGCGGCGCTGCGCGACCGAGCGCGCGTGCGCGCGCGCCGCCGAGCCCTGGTCCGCGTGCGGTGGCAGGCGGAGCGGCGCCGGCGCGAAAACGAAGCGAACGAGACGTGGGCGGACGTCGTCCCGCCGCGCGCCGCCGAGTCGGAATCCGAAAAAACGGATTCGGATTCGGATTCGGATTCGGCGAAGGACGGTACCACCTCGGGAGACGGATGGCGTTGGCCGTCCATCGCGCTCCCGGCGCTGCCCACGCTGCCGAACCTGCCGGCGCTCACGGACGTCGAGGTGGAGTGGCGGTCCCAGACCAACCCCGACAACGACTCGAAAGTCGCGTTCGACCCCTCCGTGCAGCGCGCCCTGCGCGCCAACCTGCGCAGGCACAGGGCGCGCAACGGGAACCAGAGGCTCTACTGGCCGGGCGCCGAGATGCTCGCCGTCGAGGAGGGCGCCGCGACGATCGCCAAGCCGGTGGACGACGTCTACCGCGGCGACGGCGACACGGACAGGGCGATAGGGCTCGGGGTCTCGAGGATGAAGAGAAAGTAGCGGCCGACGCCCGCGAACGCGGCGCGAGGCGAGACGCGACGCGTAGCGGACTTAAAAGCTCATGATGTACTCGTATTTACGTAGACGATATCAATAGCGCTTCGGATGTTCGGATTTCCGGATTCCTCTCTCATCTCGCGTCGCGCGCCCGTCTCGTGACGGCGAAACCGCGAACGCCCCCGTGAACCTTCAGGAGAGCTCCTTCTCGGAGAGGTCCAGTTCCTTACCGGTGATGCGCTTGTACATCTCGAGGACGTCCCGCACGGTGGTCTCGAAGTGCGTGGTGGCGTCGTAGCCCTTGCTGATGAAGCAGCCGTCCTTCGCGCCGTCCTCCACGGGCACGAGCACGTCCGAGACATGCACGAACGTCTCGTCCACCGGCCCGAGCAGGTCCAGCCCGGGCCTGATCTCCAGGTGCGGGTTCGCCGTCTCCACCGTGGTGCTCACGAACGCCAGGTACTTCCCCTTGGCGCACACGTTGTGCGCCCACGAGCACCCGAACACGTACATGTCCGTCCGGCGGCCGGTCTGTTTCTGGGGCAGGATGATCTGCACGGAGTGCGCGTCTCCGCACCCGGGGATGGGCTGCGACAAGATGCACAGCGCGCGCACCACCTGCCCGACCCGCCGCGTCTTCCCGGGGAAGTACGAGGGGTCGCCGACGACGAACTTGGCCTTGGCGGTTTCGCCCTCGGACGAGACGCCGATCGCCTTCCCCGTTTCGGGGTCAAACTCCACCTTCGCGTCCGGCTTGCTCAGCATGTACGTCCCGCCGTACACCGCGCTGAGCCTGGCGAAGCCCTGCGGGAGCTCGCCGAGGCCGTACAGCGGGTAGATGTACGGCGAGCCGGTGTCGAATCGCGCCAGCGACTCCGAGTAGAGCTTCACCGCCGTCACCATCGCCCGCGCCGGCCGGTCGAGGTACGCGTCGTCCGTGTACAACGCCAGCGCGTGCCCGATGAAGTCCACGGTGTTTGGTTCGAGCCCGAACTTCTCGAACAGCTGGCGGCTCGTCAGCGCGTCCAGATCGTAGTACGTGAAGTTTCCGAACAGGTCCTTCGCGCCGTGCGTCGATGGAACTCCGGGGTCGTACTCCTGCACGAAGATGAAAAACGAGCGCGCGCGACGTTTCTCGAACATGCCCATCAGACTACTTTTCAACGCGTCCATGTCGTTCGCGGGGACTTTGTACGTCTTGCCCTGCTTCACCACGTACGAGCCGTCCACGGCTTTGAACTCGAGGTACTTGTGCACGCCCGTGTGCACCAGCGCGCGCACGAGCAAGCCGTTGCCCATCATGAACTTGGGGACCATGTCGAAGCTCCAATCCTGCCACCGGCCGTACTTCGTGGGCTCCGGTTCGCCCGGGCGGAACCGCTCCCAGAGCTGCTTCAAGTTCAGCGACGCGCTCTCGCCGCCGTAGTACGAGTTGCGGTCCATGTGCAGCACCTTCATGCCATCGACGGAGAGCAGGCCGGCCAGCAGGCACTCCTTCAGGCCCGTGCCCAGGATCACGGCGTCGTACTCCTGGTCCATCGCGTCGCGAACGGGGGCTACGCCGGGATGCGCGGGTCTCCGCGAGTCGAAGAAGCGACTCGGATACGCCGAGCACGCGGGGGAAGAGCCGGGCGTCGACCGATCGCGTGCGCAGCCTGGCGGAAGCGCGTCGAGCGAGTGACGCCCCAGATCTTTAATTCCTGTCAATTCACCGGTCCGATCAGGCCGCGCCGGCAGCCCGTCTGTCGACAGTCTCGCAGTACTTGTAACTTATACTTTTAGCTTCTCCACGAAACGCTCTCGCCACTCGTGGGGGGGGGCGGCGAGAAGGGACCATGGCCGGCTCCATCGGGTACGCCGAGCGTCTCTCGTGGCGTGACGACGTCGGCGGCACGCTGGGAACCCCCGAGTTCCAGGAGGCGGACGACGCCGAGCTCCAGCGCAAGATCGACATGCTGGCTGAGCTGATTCGCGAGAGTCGGGCCGAGTCCGGCGGCATGGTCGTCCACACCGGCGCCGGCATTAGCACCTCCATCGGGATCCCGGACTTCCGGGGCCCCAACGGTGTGTGGACCGCGCAGAAGCGAGGCGCGCCCATGCCCGAGGCGACGTGCACGCTGGGAACCGCCGTGCCCAGCCTGACGCACATGGCGCTGGTTGAGTTGCGCGCAAAAAAATACGTGCGATACCTCGTCTCGTGTAACGTGGACTGCCTGCACCTGCGCTCGGGGTTTCCGAGGGAGGACCTCGCCGAGCTGCACGGGAACTGTTTCGCCGAACGGTGCGAGCGGTGCGACGCGGAGTACGTCCGCGACTTCGAGATGCAAACCGTGGGGTTTCAGTACACGGGGAGGACGTGCGACGCGTGCGCGGAAAAAAAACGCAAACGCGAATCCGGAGCGCGGCGGTCGAGCCGCGCGTCCGCGTCGCGGTCCGCGGCGGCGCGGCTGCGCGACCAGGTGCTGGACTGGGACGATGCCCTGCCCCCGGAAGAGTTGCGACGCGCGGAGAAGCACAGCAAGGAGACGTGTTTATCGCTCGTGCTGGGGTCCAGTCTGCAGATCGCGCCGTCGTGCGACATCCCGCTCGAGACGGTCAAAAAGAAAAAGGGGAAGAAGGGGAAGCTGGTCATCGTGAACTTGCAGGCGACGCCCAAGGACGGGAAGGCGAGCCTGCTGGTACGCGCGAGGACGGACGTCGTCATGGCGGGAGTCATGCGCAGGCTCGGCTTACGCGTGCCCGAATACGTGCGCAGGGACCGCGTGACCGTCGGGTTCCGCCTCGCGGCGATTCCCGAACCGAACGGCGACGTCTCGCGGACGCTGACGGTGCGCGCGGGATCGTCGCACGGATGGGACAACCCAATACCGTGGCTCGAGAGAGTGTCCGTGAAGATCTGCGGTGAAGGGGATCGCCTCGATCAAATCGCCTCGATCGAGTTGCTCGATGCGAAGACACGCGCCCGAATAAAGCACGAACCGAACGGCGACGGCGGTCCGTCCGGTCCGTTTTTCGAGGGTCGCCTGGAGGCGCTGAACGCGAGCTCTTTCGACGCTTTGCTCGAACGGAAGAAAACGCGCGTTCGCGTCGAGTTGACTTTGGCCGCGGGGGTTACGATACGCCACGCGGAGTTCTGGACCGATATCGGACCTTGGAGCGGCGGGGTTCGGGACCGCGGCGATCACTCCCTGATCGCGACGACTCAGAGGACGCACTCCGTGATCACCGCGCGGAGAAGGTACGAGGATCCCGTTCCGGCTCTACGGCAACCGCAACGGAAGAAGGAAAATAACCCGGCTCCAGCTCCGGCGAAACAGAAAGCGCCGGACCCGTCGCCATGCGCTGAGAGAGGCGGTGTCTACTAGCTAGACGAGCTAGACTAGACTACCTTCATCACGCCGTCCCCCCGTCGTCCGAGTCGGATTCTTCGTCGTCGGACTCAAACAAACCCCGCGCCGCGAACACGGCCACCGCCGTCGCTGGAGCCGCTTCCGTATATTTCTCGAAGGGCGCGTCCTCGTCGTCCTCGTCGTCCTCGTCGTCCTCCTGCTCGTCGTCGAACAGCCCACCCCCGGAAGTCGCGCCGTTCCGATCGCCCGCGCGAGCGAACCGTTTCTCCGCTTCGCCGTCCGCGTAAACCGCGCCCGGAAGGACGTCGCCGTCGTCGTCGTCGAACAAGCCGCCTCCGCGTCTCGCGCTTCGCACGACGCCCGGGTCCCGCAGCGCCGCTTCCGTCATCGCCACGACGTCCACCGAGCCGCCCAGACGAGCCGCGGGAGAAGGCGCGAGGGACCCGGAGACGCGCGAAGCCGGGCGACGCGCGTTTCGTCCGGCTCCGTCGCGCGCGGAAAACGCGTCGATGTTTTCGGTCCCCTCGCGTTCGCGGCGCCGTAACGGCATCCCGCCGCTTCCGAAGCCGGAGCGTTCGTCGTTGAGGGACGCGTTCGCGTTCAGGGACCGGGACCCAGACCCTAAGCGCGCGCTCTGCGTTCTCTCCGACGCCGCCATCACCGACGCCGACGAGAACGACGACACCGACGCGTCGTCGCGCTCGTCGGCGAAGCGCGACCTGTCGCGGCGCGCCGCCGCCGCGAACGGATCGCCGAAGGCGTCTTCGTCGTCGGCGTACTCGCTCTCCGTGAGCGGGTCTTCGTCGTCGCCGTCGCGATCGCCGCGCGCGTCGTTTAGTCCCTCCTCTTCCGCGTGAACGGTCGCTCCGTCGTCGTCGTTCGCGCTTCGCGCGTACGCGTCGTCTTCGAGAACGGGCGGAGACCCGGCGAAATACGACGCCTCGTCCCACGCGAACGTCGCGAACGCGGCGGCGCCGTCGGCTTTTTTTTTGTCTTCCCCCTTCGCCGTCCCCGCCTCCTCCGCCTCGTCTCCGGAAGGCGACGTCGCATCACCATCTCGCATCACCATCTCCGCGGTGCGTTCGTCCGGCGCCAACGCCGGCGACCAGTCAGCGGTGACGTTCTCGTCGTGGTAAAACTGCCGCGTCCCGATGACGTGCGGCAGAGGTCGCCAGAACCGGTTGCCCACCAGTCGCGGGGGGGGGAGCGCTCCACGCGCCTCCCCCGAAGACACCGACGCGGGTCCGTCGCGCGCGTCCTCCTCCTCGGGAGGTTCATCGGCGTGATCGGGTCGGTCGCGTGGACCCGGTGACTCGTCATCGCGCGCGCCGTCACCCCCCGCGATGATGCCCTCGCGCGGCGCGGGGAGGAGCCACCTGCCCCGCGTCGTTCGGATTGTTACGAAAAGCGCCTCGCGGTACCGCGATTCGACGCGAGACGACTCGGGGGGGTCCTCCTCGAGCGACGAGGAAGACGCCGCGGACGTCCCACGCCGAAGGCGCACATGCTCCTCCGCGTCGAGCGCGGGAACGCGGTGTTCCACGTGCGCGGTGTCCTCGAGCTGCCGGAAGCGAGTGCACGCGTCCCGCACGCGCACTTCGCAACGCGCCCCCTCCGAGACCAGCGCGTCGACCGCGCTCGATGTCTTCGTCGCGCGCGCGAGGATGCGACCGCTCAACGCGCGGAGCTCGAGCAGGAGCGCGGCATCGGAATCGGCGGTCCAACCGGTCCCCGCGTCGTGCCGGAGGCGTTCCATCGCGACAGTCGCGCCGCGCGTGCGCGGCGCGATGTGCGTCGACGTTTGGCTGAATCACACTTCGTCTCTAATAATAACCACTACAGCTGCTACGCGACCACTCGGACTATCGTCGCCTCTTAAATACATATCGTCGCGTTCGTGCGCGACTTCTTAGGTTTCTTCTTCTTCACCTTCTTCTGGCTGTCCTCGCGAGCGATCGCAGGCGCTGCCGAAGACGGCTCGGAAGGGAAAGGCTCAGCGGGCGGCGCGGCCGCCGCCGCGACCGCCGGCGGCGGCGAGGGCGGCGCCGGCTCCGAAACCGCCGGCGGCGGCGGCGGCGCCGCCATCAACGGCGGCGGCGGCGGAGCCGGCGCGACAGGCGGCGGCGGCGGCTGAGCGACCGCGATCAACGGCGACGCGGGCGGAGCCACCGCGACAGGTGTCGTCGTCGGCGGCGCTACGTTCGCCGGCGGCGCGATACTCGCCGGAGCCGCCGCTTCGGTCCCCCGGTCCGCCTCGTCGCCGCCTCCCGCCGTCTTGAGCACGTCCCTGAGCTCGCCCGGCGTCCTGGCCTCCTCGATGGCCTCCGGGCGCCACGTGGTGACGCGCCCCGGGACGCGCCGCGGCCTCTCCGCGGCGGGCGGGACCGGCGGGAGCGTTGCGCCGAAGCGCGCCACGGCGCGCGCGTAGTACGCGTCGCCGGCGCGCGCGCGGTCCATGCACTTCAGCATGTCGCGCGGGTCGCAGCTGTCCGGCGCGGCGGCCACCAGCCCGTCCACCAGGGGCCGGATCGACGCCGCGCTGCTCACGGTGTCCTCGGCGCGCATGACCGCGCGCCACGACGGCCGCGCCGACCACGCGCGCAGGTACGCGAGCGCCGAGGGCGCGCCCAGCGCCGCGAAGGAACACGTCGCGCCGTCGCCGCGCTCCGCGGCGAAACACCGCGCGACGCCTGACGTCAGGAGGTTGTGCGCGACCCACAGCGCGGCGACAAGGTACGCGTCCGCCGCGTCAGGGCTCTTCCCGCCCAGGAACGGACCATCATCTTCCTCGAACGTCAACAAAGACTCGATCTCGCGTGCCGCCTGTGCGCCGGCGTCGACGACGCGCGCGCGCAACGCGCGAAGCGCGTCCTCGTCGTCCGCGAATGAGCGGTCCACCAAGTTTTTCGTCGCCGAGACCTCCGCGCGTTCTTCTTCTTCTTCTTCGTCGCCGTCGTCCTCCTTCTCTTCGTCCTCCCGCGGCAGCACCCCGCACTTCACCAGGCACTCGTTTGCCATCGCCTGGCCGTGCTCGTACTTGGTGCCCAGCAGCCGGCCGCACACGAGCGCCGCGGTGATGGTCTGGCCCAGCCTCGCGGCGCGCTCCAGGGTATGAGTAATTAGTCTGCCGCCGCGCAGGCGCGCGGCGGCGCGCACGCGCGGCTCCGCCTCGACGGCGTCGGCGAGAATCGCGCCGCTGTTCCCGACCCACTCGCCGTTGGCCTTCCCGCCGGGCGTGCCCTGCACCGCCGGCGTCGTGAACTCGGGGAACGCCTCTTGGAACCAGCTCTGCTTGCAGTTGCGGTCGATCTCCACCAGCTCGAAGGGCACGCGCGCCTCCGCGAAAATCAAACAGAGCCGCACGCAGAACACGCAGTACGTCACCAACGGGCCCTGCGGGGCGTCGCCGTCGATGTCGTCGCCCACGCCCCGGGACCCCCGCGCCGCGAGCACGGCGATACGGGGCGCGCCGGGAACGGGCAAACCCTCCGGACCCGGCTGCGCGCGCTCGGTGGGGCCGCACGTCGTCGAGCGGAACACGAAAACGCTCGAGCCCTCGGTGTACGCGCGCGAGCCCCCGTTCTCGGAATCCGGCGCGGCGTCGGCGGAAACGCGCGAATGAGCGCGCGGCGCGCCTCCGGGAGGCGGCGTTCGAGGCTCCGCGGCGAGGGAAAGATTCGCGACGGAGGACGAAAACGCCGCCGGCGCCGCGGAAGGCTCCTTCGCGCTGTCGTCGGAAATCTCCGAGCGCGTCGGGCTCGAACGCTTCCCCGCGGAGCTCCCCGCGGGCGGTGACGCGTCACCGCCGACCCGCGCCGACGGATGACTCGTACCCGCCGCCGCCGCCGCCGCCGCCGCCGCCGCCGCCGCCGCCGGCGCCGCGACGAACGCGACGGAACGCTCCCGTTCGGCTCGCACGCGTTTCACGTCCGCCATCGCACGCGCTATGGCGCGCTCTTCCTCGTCGCCGTCATCGCTCGAGTCCCGCATGGCGGTCTCGTCGTCGCCGTCGTCGTCGTCGTCGTCGCTGGAGTCGTCCGCGTCGTGGTCGCACCCGTCCACGTGGTCGTCGAAGGCGTGCCAGTCGATCACCGGCCGGCCGCGCGCGTCCACGCCGATCACGTCCTTGAACCTCGCCGGGCCCACCAGCGAGTCGTCCGTGTACGTGGTGTGCGAGCACAGCTCCGCGCCGTACACGGGGTCCAGCGCCGTGAACGTGACGTGCAGAAGCCACTGGAACGGCTCGTCCGAGGCGTCGGAATCGGACGCGTCGGAATCGTCGTCGTTTTTTTTGTCGCCGTTCGAACGCTCGCCGCTCGCGCTCGCCGCGCCGAGCACGGGGCAGTGCACGAACCTGCTCGTCTGCAGTATGGGAAACAACGGCGATTGCTTGTCCACCGCGCACGCGATGGTGTGCACGCCCGAGACGGTCGCAGGCTGCATCACCTCGACCGTCTCCTTCTTCATGAACCCCTCGCCCTCCGCCGTGACGTGCCGCGAAAGCAACGTGCAGCGTATGGTCGGGTTGTACAGGGTGTGGCAGCGCAAGTTGCCGACGCGCACTAAGAGCGTGGGCACGCCGTCTCTTTTGGCCATCACGCCCTTCGTGGACCACACCAGGTCCTTCTGCGGGCTCTGGAACTTCGCCACGACCGCCGCGAACACGAACACGTTCACCACCACGCCCGCCAGCATGGAGAGGTAGGAGACGAAGCGGCCGGCTTCGGTCGTCGGGAGCACCTCCGCGGGCGCGCCCGTGATGACGTGCGCGGTGGCGAACCGCAGCGCCAACGCGGCTTGGCTCGCGTCGCCATCCTCCGTCTCCTCGAACTCGTTGTACAGCGGCAGCGGAAGCGAGAGCACGAAGCACGCGAAGATGGTCGCCGCGTACGCGCCGAGCGAGAGCGCCGCCGTGAACCACCAAGGTTTCTCGAGCACCAGGAAATACAGGTACCCGCTGGAGAAGATGACGTTCCTGCTGCCCTTCGCCGCCACCGCCTTCTTCGTGCGCTGCCTGGCGCTCCGCAGCAAACGCCGAGCCGCCTGCGCGCTCGACTCCGCGCGGATCTTCTGTACCACGTCCGCGATGGAGACCTCTCCCCGCGCGGACTTGTTGTCCTGAATCACGCGCGTCCCCGCGCTTTGCCACGCACGTCGCCACGAATGCGACGACGCGGGCGCCGAACGGCGCGCGACCCGGAAGCTGGGGCTGGACGCTTTGAGCAAGCTACCCTCGGGCTTGTCCACGCGATTCATCTGTCGCTCATCAGCGGGTGCCACCGCCGCGCGATGCCACAGGCTGGGGCCCGCCATGCCGACGCCGACGACAATGCGCCTTTTTCTGTTTTGAGTGACCGATTCAGACGAGCCTTCTCGAAGCCCACCCCGGCGTGGGCGCCCGGTGGGATCCCTCGAAACGCGCGCGCGCTCTCGGGTCGGGCGCGCGTGTCGGATGCGGCGATCACGCGCGTCGCAGTGGGGGGAAGCGGGGAGGAAGCGCTCGCTTGCACGAGACGAGACGGCACCGAATTTCGTTTTCTCGTTTTCTCGTAGACCCGAAAACGGCGATAAGTAGCGTTATGCTCGCACGCACTACCCTAGCGAATTACACTCCCCAGCCGCGCGGCTCCAGCTCGCGGGGATGGGTTGCGGGTCGTCCGCCCCGAAGGGCTCCCTTCCTGTGGAGCCCAAGGCTACGAAACCCGCGGCGAAAGCGCCTCCGTCGCCGCCCCTGTACACCAAGGCCGACCTCGAGCTGCCTCCCCTGGGCTCGGAAACCATCGAGTCGAACGCGCCGGACCGATCCGTCGCGACGGTGCCGGACGAACCGAAAGGCGTCGAGGCGACTCCTCCGCCTGCGGAGCCCCCCGCCGAGGTCGTCGCGGAAGTGCCGCACGCGGTCGAGGCTGCGCCGCCCGAGGCTGCCGAGACATCGCCCGCGGATGAGGCTGCGCCGCCCGCCGCCGAGGTGGACACCGCGCAGGAGTCCGATGTGAAGGCTGACGAGGATGC
>Ga0181558_10005822_pt1 | contig 10806 bp, 10 predicted proteins | sample 011ome_22_FD_133754 | JGI IMG/M metagenome (GOLD analysis project Ga0181558, IMG submission 133754) | Coastal salt marsh microbial communities from the Groves Creek Marsh, Skidaway Island, Georgia - 011507BT metaG (megahit assembly) | ecosystem: Environmental > Aquatic > Marine > Intertidal... | reverse complement strand
TGTTATAAAGGCTTCTCCCAATATTTAAAGTACGCATATGTCCAACATGTAGTGGTTTACCAATATTTGGTCCTCCATAATCAAAAATAATTTTATGTTTTTTATTGTTGATAAAATCATTTTTTGAGTTGGTTATTTTATTCATAAGGAACCTGTGATTTAAGCTTAAATTTATAAAACCAATATCATTTTTATCAACATTTTCAAAAATTTGTGATTCTTTGATTATCTCTACAATCCTTTCTTGAAGTTTTGGAAAAAATGTTTCTTTGTTGTATTTAACTAAATTATTAATTTGGAAATCAAATTCATCCAATTTTGAAAGACTAAATTGTATATCTTCATCTAAATTGAACACTTTTAATTCATTAATAATAGAATCAATTAAATTTGAGTAAATATTATTCATTAAGCTAAAATTCTAACCTTTATTTTAACGATTATCTGCGAAACAATAGTTGCCTGAAAAAGTAAACCATAAATAGAGTATTGTCTATTAAATATCTTTTATAAAGTCTTTTTGGGTCTTGTACTAGCCTTAATAACCATTCAAAACCCATATTTGCGACCCACTCAGGTGCTTTCTTTTTTGTTCCTGCAACCCATTCAAAAACGCCACCAATTCCTATAAAGTTTAAATTTGTATCTATTGTTTTTGATATCTTATCTATAAACATTTCTTGTTTTGGAAAACCAAGCGACACCCATACAATGTCAGCATTAATATTTTTTATTTCATCAGCATACTTTTCTACAAGTTGGTCAGACTCCATAAATTCAGGACAAATGTAGCCGCTAATTTGAATTTCAGGATAATCTTTTTTGAGATTTTTAATCATTAATTCTGTTGTAAGTTCATCACTACCAAAAAAATAATGACTGCGATTTCTGTCCAAACCAGCTTCTATAGTTTGCAAAAAAACTTTATATCCATCAACTCTTGGAAAATTTTGTTTTGTCAACATTGAGAGAGCTTTTGCAACAGGAAAACCGTCAGGTGTTCTAATTGTAAAATTGTTAATTAAATCTGCAATATGAGAGTTCCTGGCACTTCGTACTAACGTATTTACGTTACAAATAGCAATTCTATTTCCAGCAGTCTTATTTAATATATTTGAAACCTCATCAATGCTTGTTTGAGACACATTTGTTTGAAGCACCTTAGTAGTTTTCATTGTTGCAACTATTATATAAGTATTAAATATAGATAAAAAGAAATTCTTGCGCCTGTGGCTCAACTGGATAGAGCATCTGACTTCGGATCAGAGGGTTGGGGGTTCGAGTCCCTCCAGGCGTGCTAGTAGATGAAATCAATAATATTTTTTACTCTTGAGTCAAGTGTTTGAATTTTGTTAACTTTCTTTTCGAAGTTATTACCATGAGCCAGTAAAACAGCATTTATAAATGACTCACTATTTTCATAATTAAAAAATGTAATATTTGAGTATTTACGAAGGTTTCGATGTGATGGGAAGTTTGTCGCAACAATTTTTAACCCTGAAGCAACATATTCATAAAATTTTAAGGGATTGGTGAAATATTTTGAGTAACTATCATCACTACTAGCTAGGATTCCTATTTCAGATTCAGCAAATACTTTTCCAAGGCTAGATTTGGATATATGCTTATTGAATATTACATTTGGAATATGTTCATACTTTCTTTTAAGTAAAGAAATTTCTTTTTCTGTACCACCAAATATTTTTAAAATAAAATCTGATAATCTTTTATCAGAAAAAGAATTAATTATGTAATCTAGGTTTCTACTCAAGCCTAATCTTTGCAACGAACCAGCATAAACTACTTGCTTAAAAATCTTTTCATCAGATATGTAGAAAAAATCTTGATCATAACCTGCACCTTGAACTAATAGTTTTTTAAAATATTTAGGTTTAATATTTGCTTCAGTTTTTAAATTATCATTAATAAAGATTATTTTTGAGAACTCTTTTTTTATTGATAGTTGCAATATTTTTTTTCTAATTCTTGTTAGCTTATGACATTCAAAAGCCACAGGTTTATTATTTTTAGATAAAAAGTAAAACACCCAATCAGATCTTGTGAAGAAAATTGAAGGATTTTCATACTCATTCAATATTTTTTTTACTGAATGTTTTGCCCATAAAATGTGCCCAAAAATATATCGTAATTTTATAAAGTAATCAGATCCCTCAAAGCTTGTTTTATGGGGGACTCCAACAACATCAAACATTTCTTTATTGAATTCGTAATGTTTTTTTAAGATATTTAAATTATCATCACTATGTTTACTTCTTAAAGGAAAAAATAGACTCACTCTATAGTTGTTTCTTACAAAGTATTTACACATTCCAATTGTTTGCTGAGAGTTTGCAGTATTTGCTGGAAAGTCTTGGTATGTAAGATAATATAATTTTTTATTCATAAGACTGATTTTTTTTATTGTTTAGTAAAAAAAGGAAACAAAAATAGATTACAAACATTGGGAGATATAGGAGGGAATCGCTTTTAATTAAATTAATTAATAAATATACAATTGAATAAAATATCAAATAGTTATTTTTATTTTTATATAACAAAAAGATGTTTGTGAAAACAAAAATGATAATACCTAAAACCCCAAAAAATACTAATAAGCTCAAAAAAGAAGAGTGTGGCAAAACTAAACCACTTGAAACTATTGAATTATCAAAATTGTAATTTACTAAATTTAGACCACCATATCCAAAAAACAACTCCTGAAAACTTGGATCATATTTAGCAAAAAATATTCCCCATTTTTCAGCCCTGTTTATAAACAAAGACAAAACGCTTAATATAGCAATAGGATTGGGTATAAAAGGGAGATTGTTTTGATTTGATAATTTTTTAGTTAAGAACTCCAAAGAACTAGAAATATTACTATTGTCAATCTTGTTTAAGATACTCAAATAATCTCTTTGAGATAATAAATTTGAATCGACGCTACTTAATGAAAGACCTTCGTAAACAATAGACTGACTCATATATGAATACGTATTTTGCCTGAGAATAAAATAGCCAAACACAAGAAAGGTAGAAACAACAAAAATATACAACAAAATCCTAAATTCAATATTTCGAATATAATTTTTTATATAAAATAAAATACTAATAGCAAATAAGGCAATAAAAGCAGCAACATTGTTAGCTCTAAAAAACCCATAAAATATAAACACTAAGAAAATATATTCATAATTTTTTAAAGTAATTTTATTTTTTATTATTTGCATAAGTGTAACTATAAAAATTAAACCATAAAACTCACCAATCATTTCAGCACTTGGCGAAAATCCCCTCCAGCTATTTCCAGCTACACTATTAATACTTTCGGTACTTACTTTATTTTGTCCAAAAAAAAGAAAAAATAATCTATTTAGTAAAATATTCGAACTAGATAATATTCCAAAAACAACAATAAGAAATCCTGAAAAAATAAAATTCTTAATTAAGAGATTGTAATCTACACCATTTGTCTCAGAGACTAAGTAGTGTATTCCGTTGATAATTAAAAGAAAACTTAAAGACCAAAATAGTGTCGAAAGAAAATTACTAGAAGAAGAAGAAAAACCTCTTAACTTGTCTACATCAAAATATAAATACTCTTTTTTATCAGTGTTTACAATTAAAAAAATAAGAACTAAAGATAAAGAATTGAAGATTCTTAAATTTTTTGTAAAATTTTTCAAACCAAAAAATGTTAATATGAAAACAAATAAATTCATATTCATTCCTAAAAACGTCCCTTGAAAAAGAACTAGAAACGGCAAATAGTATATGAGATCCGATGACCTACTTGAACATATTTCATCAATAAAATAGGACATTAACAAAAATGTCAAAAAATATGAAAATAGAAAAAAATTATCAAAATTTAAATCTATTAAATAATTAGAAGTGTGTTTTGAGTAGTAAGTTTTTTCTGATAAAAAATGCAGCAACATTAACATAGAAATTATTGATATATTTTTAATAGATAGCTTTTTTATTTTTCGGACACTAATAAACGATATAAGAATTAGCCAAATAGCTGTTTGGAGTGCTATCGAAATTAAAGGATGAAAGCCAATAAAAACGATAAATTTATTTTCTACAGGTTCTATGTATTGAATTTTTCCAGTACATGGAATTTCAACTGAAGTTTCAAATCTATATTCATATTCTTGGTAATTTAAATTTTTAGATAAAAAACTTATTAAAGATATGTTGCAAGAGTTTGATTGATAAAAAATGACTGTATCTTTACTTAATGAAGGTACAGAATCTTGCTGAATTGAATTATAACTATTGAACCACGGCATAAAGATAATAATTAATAACATAGAAACTTTAAAAATAGTTTTATTTTTTAACATATTTTTTATAAATATTTTTATAAGCTATGACACTTAAAGCAAAGGTGAATAAGATAAAAAAATAAATCTCTTCATAGTTGTTATTTGAGATGATAGTATTTGACCAACCACCACTTACATAATTTGCACATTCAATCCATGAATTTACGTTTATCTTAGTTCCATCACTATAAAAAAGAACAACAGTATCATAATTTGGATCATTTGAAAAGACAAAGTTTGGGTCATTTCCAATTTCACTTAAATCAAATTGACCAGTTTTTTCTCCACATATTTTTGTTATATCTTCCAAATTTTCCTCTTAAAAATAGTTTATTATCAATTTTTTGCAATGTCTCTATTCATTATAAAACTGTGTTTTGATAAACTTTTTTTATGAATGGCGACCCTGGTTATTTTGGACCTGAATCAATGATGTGGAAAGTAAATAAGGAGATAACAGTTCTCTTTGGTGGAGCGAGAGCATTGCTTATGCATGCTGCACACCCTTTGATTGCAGCAGGTGCTAGGCAAACGTCTTTCTATCAAAGAGATCCATGGAAAAGATTGATAAGAACTCTTTCCTTACAAAACTCTGTAACTTTTGGTACTAAGTTAGAAGCTGACGATAGTGCTCACAGAATTAACAAACTTCATGAAGTAATTAACGGTCATGATGAAGTTACAGGAGGATATTATAATGCTCTTGACCACGAACAACTTTTATGGGTTCATGCATGTTTGCAAATATCATCAATATATTTCTATGAGAAAACTGTCAAAAGGCTTACAGATGAAGAAAAAAATCAATATCACAAAGAAAATACATTTGCAGCAGAATTGGTTTTGGTCAATAAAAATTTAATGCCACAAACACATGAGGAACTAAAAAAGTGGGTAATAGAAAAATCAAGAGAAGATGGTTATTTAGTTAATACCGATGTTGCAAAGGATGTTTACGATATTATTGGAGGAGGACCTGTTCCAAAACACATCAAGCCCATTTGGCCTTTTATTGCATTCACAGCTTTTAACACTTTACCAAAAGAATTTAAAGACATCTACGGCATAAAAAGTTCTAAATTTAAATCATTTATAGTTAATTTTAATCTTTTTATATTAAAATTTACCAGACCTCTTCTTCCACCATTTTTTCGTCTAATTGCTCCAGCTAGATGGGCAAATCAAAGAATAACAAAATCTCCCAATTTAAGATTTAGCGACAAATCGAATTATTAGGAAATATAATAACCAATATGGATGATGAACAAAAATGGTCTGAAATATCTAATGATATTTCAAATGTCGCCAAAAAGATTAAATCACGAATTGACGAAGAAGATTTAGTAGAAGACTTAAAAGAGACCTTTAAAAATACTATTGAAAATACTTCACAATTAATTAGCAGTATTGTCCAAACAGTAGAATCTACCGTTACAGATGAAGACATAAAAAAAGAAACTAAAGAGATTGTTAACAGTGTTAATTTAGAATTAAAAAATTTACTAAGCGAAACTAAAGCAAAGTTCTCAGAATCATTTAATACAGACACTGTCCCTGAGGAAGAGTAAACTTTCTATGCCCTTATTAAAAAGAAATGTCTATAATATTTCATGTTATAAATGAAACGGGTCGGTAGCTCAATCGGCAGAGCAGGAGCCTTTTAAGCTCAAGGTCGTGGGTTCGATTCCCACCCGACCCACCAATAGCTCTATTTTGAAAAATTAAAAAGATAAAACGATTCTAAAAAGTACTTAATTAATTTAAAGCCATCTCTAAATCTAGAAATTTGTGTTTCACCATATATTCTTGCTCTATAATGTACTGGATATTCTAAGATTTTATCTCCTGCAAATGCTGCACTAAATATCAAATCAAAATCACCAAAAGGATCCTTACTTTTTAAAATATTCTGCCAATTATAGATTTTTTCTAAATTTGATTTTTTAAATACTTTTGTACCACATAATGAGTCAGTAAGTTTTTGACCAATAACAATACTTATTAAAAATTGAAAAACTTTATTACCTAAAGTATTGATTGTCCTCATTGCTTGATCTTCCATTGGATAAATTAATCTCGTTCCATTAACAAAATCAGCGTTCCCGTTTTCAAGTATTTCAAAGAAATCGACTAGAGTTTCTGGATCAACACTTTGGTCTGAATCTAAAATCGCAATTAAATTATTGTTGGAAGCCTCAACTGCTTCCCACACAGCATTTGCTTTGCCATTTAAAGATTGTTTAAAAGTCTTTATTTTTATATTTGGAAAAACTTTATTTAAATTTAAGACTACTTTCTCAGTTTCATCTTCAGAATCTCCGTAAACAACAATCAATTCATAATCTTCTTCAAAAATAGGGACTCTTTCAATTAGAGGTATCAAGTTCTTTTCCTCGTTTTTTGCAGGTATGATTATAGACTTCGAAGAAGGGAAGAAAATATTGCTATATTTTCCAAAAACAATATAGTTTTTAATCCCAAGATTCAAAGGCAGTAAAAATACTTCCAATATTTTGTTAAGTAAAGTACCTATTCCAAAAATTTTAAACGGAAAAATTTGTCTTGAATAAATCTGATTAACCTCAAAACCGGAACTTCTTGCAATATTGCTTATTTTTTTGGGATGTATATAAGCTCTTTTACTTGTAACAGTTTTTAATTTGAAATATTCAAACAATCTAAGAATACTGTTCCACTTTGGATTAACACTTGTGACAAGAAGCTTACCGTCCTCATTGAGCATCTCTTGAACTATTTTTAAAGTGTTGTAAATATCATCAGTTAATTCAAACAAATCGGTAATTATAATTAGATCATATTTCTTATCTTCTCTTTTTAAAGCATCAAGCAATTCATCTTCTTCAATAGAAACTATATTTCTATGTTTATTAAGTTCATTAATTCCTAGCTTTGCTTTTTTACTAATTAGATGTATTGAGGTCTCGTGAGTATTTATATATCTATTTAATTCATTTAGATGATTTCTATTAAATACAACTGAAGAGATTTTCATTTTTATAAACCTTTTGACCTACCTCGAAAAATAGAAATCGGTGTTTTGAACAAAATTTTTAAATCTAAATATAATGTCCAATTATTTATATATTGCATATCGTACTCATACCAAACTTCAAACTTTTCAGTATTTCTTTCATTAATTTGTAAAAGTCCAGTTAGCCCAGGTAATACATTTAATCTTCGCATATAATGTTTATTGAACAACTTGGTATCCTCTTTAAATAGTGGTCTTGGACCTACAAGCGACATACTTCCCTCAAGAACATTTAATAACTGTGGTAATTCGTCTAGACTATATTTTCTTAATATTTGTCCACCACTAAAAACTCTTGGGTCGTCATCAACTTTGAAGATAACATTATCGTTTTTATTCATTTTTTGCATAGATTCTCTTTTTTCATGTGAATTTTTATACATTGTTCTAAATTTAAACATATTAAATATTTTTCCATGTAAGCCAACACGTTTTTGCCTTATGATTATTGGGCTACCGTCTTTTATGAGTATGAAAATAGAAACGAGAATTATAACCGGAGATAATGCAACTAGTAAGATAATTGTAAAAGAAATATCTAAAACTCTCTTTAAAATATATTTAGATCCGTATTGAATATCATTATTAAAATAAGTTAAGAAATATTCATTTAATTCTGTATTTTGTGAGATAAAAAAAGTATTGAAATTAATTCTAGATTTTGAGATTAATAATATTTTTTTATTCAAATTAATTAAATAATTCTCAAGCTCATTTGGTATATTTGATCTTCCTTCTAAATTAATAATTATCAAGTTAACTTCGGTTTCTTTATTTACAGTATCTATCGTTTCAATTACAGAACTATAGTTTTCTAAATCAATCTCAAAATTACCTAAAGATTTTCTAAATGTCATGATCCTTAAATTTTTAAAAATAGAATCATTAGACAAATTGAAAGTTATAAAATTTTCACTCGTTACAGACCTTCCAAGGAAAGATGAAATAATTTCTGTATTTCTAAAAATTTGGAGAATAAAGGGAACGATAATTGTGAGTAGGAATAAGTAAAATCTTGAAACTACTGAAAATCTAAAAATAAATAAAAATGTCATAATGCTTGATGTCCAAATTAAATAAATATTAAAGAATTCATCAAAAAATTTTTTGTCCAAAGAGAAAGTTAATTCATTCACATATGTAAAAAACTTAGTTGAATAGAGAATAATTAAAAAGATAAATATAAAGATAGCTAAATATATATCAATTTTTATCAGTGAATTTTGTATAAAAGGATAAAACCTATCCCTGTCTTCCAGCAGATTATTGATAATTACTAAATACCCATCCTCATATTCATTCATTAAAAATCTGTCGAAATAATATATTGTGAAAAATGTTAATAATGCCTGCAAAAAGAAAAATCTTAAGGAGTACTTTAACAATCTTGAAATTTTCATTACTAGATTATGATAACTACATAAAAAGTTATAAAAATTAAAAATTTAATTTATCTATTCCTGTTTATAATTTTATAGTGAAAAAGTATATTTTTACCTCAATTCTATTGATGGCATCAGTCATTGTAGGTTTGGCGTATTTAAAACCTTATTGTGGATCATATCTTCAGGATGTATATGTTTCTGATTTCCAGATATATTTTCAACAATCTTATTTTAAATTTGATTTTAACAATTTGTTATGTCATGGTTCGGTTTTAGATATCGATATTGAAAATGAAGTGATTACTGTCCTGTTTAATGCAAAATTTTACCTAATCGTTTCACAAATTTTTTTGTTGATGTTTTTCATTGTTCAAATTAAATTTGTAATACTTGATACAAAAAAAGTTATTTTTATATATATTTTTCTAAGTTTTTTAATTCAAATAATTTTTAACTTTAATTTTGGAATCAACTTATTAAATGAGCTTTCTATTCAACAATTAATATTTTTTATTTCAATTGGGGTATTTTTAAATGAAACTAAGTAAATTAAATTTTGAAATGTATGCATTCTTTGGAATCATGTCTTTATTATTTCTAAATTATGACCTATTTGTCGCAGCAGCCTTAATTTATATACTGTTTTTGATCTTTATTAAATATGAAATTGAAGTTACAACAATATTTAAATTTCTAACTTATATATATGTAATTTCATTTTTTACTGTGGTTAGGTTGCTCCCAATTGTTAACAAAAATTACTTGCCTATATGGAATCGAATTGCACAGCAAAACTATTTGATTGGTGATGGGTATTTTTTAAGTGAAGATATTTTTCTTGATTTACAATTAACTTTATTTTCTATGTCTTGCAATACGAATCAATTGACTTATAAAATTAGATACTCGAGTGATTATTTAGATACCAAAATCCTATCTTGTCCTTATGAAACCCCATATGGAAACGTTTTAAATTTTATTAAAATCAATGAAAATATATGGCAATCTACAGTTATTGCAGGAACGATTTTGCTGTTTCTATTTTTTTTAGTGTATTTAGATATTGTAAAAGATTTTGAAGGAAAAAAATTCATTCTTAGCACACTACTTTTTGTGAGCCCGCCAATTAATTTTTTACTGTTCAGATTAAATATAGATTTATTCATCTTTTTTATGGTCTACATTTTTATTTTTAAACTAGGTGACAAATTTCTTTTAAAGACAATGGCATTGTTTGCAGCCACATTGGTAAAATTTTATACGATTGCAATAATCTTTTTTGATTTGGTTAACAATGTATTATCAAAAAGATACCGTTATTCTTTAATATCTATCGCAGCTTTCGCTATTTCTATTTCTTACTTATTATTTTTTGACTCAAATACACAGTTCCTGGATTGGTTCAATAGGCCAATTGAATCAAATATTAACTTTGGAATTTTCAATGATGCATTGTATTTATCTCAAATTTTTGGGGTTTCATGGTTTATTATCTTTTGTTGCCTAACTTTGCTGATTTTAGGATTTATATATATTATTCCTGAAGCGAAAATTTCACATAATTTAAATGAAAACGAATTAAGTATCATGACATTATTTTTATCAATGGCTGTTTTTAGTAACTTTGATTACAGGCTTGTATTCCTTTTGTTATTGATTAAACCTTTTTTGTTCAAAAAAATTAATTTATCATTTATATCTATGACTATATTTATGTACACCTCACCTTCTCTTTTACATGCATATGAAAATTATTATAAAATAGTTCGAAATGACGAGATATTCTTTTTAGACTTTTCATTTTATTTTTTCATAGCAATCTGCTCGAAAACAATGTGGATCAAATTATTTAAATTAAGATCCAGTCCTACCAATTAAATTTTTATACTCAATTTTTCAATATAGGTTATAATTTAATCAATACGGGGGCGTGGTGAAGTCTGGAGTTCACGCCTGCCTGTCACGCAGGAGGTCGCGGGTTCGAATCCCGTCGTCCCCGCCAAATGGCCAGATAGCTCAGTCGGTAGAGCACTTG
>Ga0181558_10005817_pt1 | contig 10810 bp, 3 predicted proteins | sample 011ome_22_FD_133754 | JGI IMG/M metagenome (GOLD analysis project Ga0181558, IMG submission 133754) | Coastal salt marsh microbial communities from the Groves Creek Marsh, Skidaway Island, Georgia - 011507BT metaG (megahit assembly) | ecosystem: Environmental > Aquatic > Marine > Intertidal zone... | reverse complement strand
GCGCGGGACCCGAGACGGGGCCCGATCCGGAAGACGCGTTCGGACGTTTCGAAGCCGCGCCGCCGTCTCCCCCGCCTCTTCGGCCCGCGCCGGTGCCCTCCGATCCGTTCCGCACCCGCGAGGATGGCGAGGGCGCGGACGCGTTCGGGGACTTCGAGAGACCGAGCGCCGATCCGCCGGGCTTCGGAGCCTTCGAGGAGGTGGCGCCCGCGCCGGGGGCGCCGCCAGACCCCGAGGCGCCGGAGCCGGTGCTTCCGTCGGACCCGTCGGAGCCCCCGCTCGTGGACGCGGCGCCCATGAACACGTCGCCGGATCCCGTGCCACCCGAACCGGCGGCGCCGCCGACGGTTTCGGCGGTGGACGACTTCGCGGACCTGTTCGGACCCGCGACCGACGCCGGAGCGGTCGCCCTGGGCGACGATTCGCGGCGAGAAAACGCTTCCGAGGCGCCGACGGCGAACGTCGCCCCTCTCGTCCCGTCGAACGCTCCCCCCGACGATTTCGTGGACCTGTTCGGGCCCGTACAGGACACGAAACATCTCGAGCTGGGCGCGTTCGAGGCGTCGCCCGCGCTGGCGACGCCGCCTCCGCCCGCGCTGGAGATGACGCCGCCCGCGGCCGAAGCCGCGGAGGACGCCTTCGGGGACTTCGAGACGTCGCCGATGCCGAGCGACGTCGGCGACGTCGACGACGGGCTCGGGGGTTTCGGGGACTTCGCCGCGGCGGCGGCGCCGGTGGACGCGCTGGCGGACCTGTTCGGGGACGCGCGGGTGGCCGGCACGCCGCCGCCGGTGGCGGATGAAGACGATTTCGGGGCGTTCCAGTGACGCGCGTTCGGATCCGCCGTCGCGCGCGCTCCGCGGTGGTCAATAGTTAAGGTGGCGTTATTAGCTACAAATATCGATAAAACGATACGTAAAACAACATCAGCGTCCGACGTCGTCGCGCTTAGAGCTCGCCCGTTTGATTCGGATGATCGATCGCGATCGATTCGTCGATTCGTCTCTCAGAACTCGGGTCTGGCGGGCGTTCCCTTGACGGACAGGAATCCGATCTCCTCGCGCAGGGTGTCTATCTCGGCGGCTTGCGCTTCGACGACGGCCGCCATCTGCTCGCGCTCCGCCGCCTCTCTGCGCCGCGCCGCGTCCGGGTCCACGAAGACGCCGCTCTGCGTGCGCTTGAGCCGTCGCTCCAGCTCGCGCTTTTTTTGCGTGAGGTCCGAGACGGCGTTGAGCACCTCGGTGTTTTGCGCGGTGGCGCGCGTCAGCTCGCGCCGCGCCCCGGCGAGGTCCGCGTCCCACCGCCTGAGCTCGTCCTGGTGCGCGGCTTCCGTCTCGCGCAGCGAAACCTTGAGCTCCTCGATGCCCTTCTTCGGGATGAGCGCGCGCTCCATCTTCTCCAGGTCGATCCTTTTGCCGAACCGGAGCATGGTCATGCGCGTCGCCGCATCTTCCAACGCGCGGTTCCGCTCCGTCAAAGCCGCGGTGTCCTGGCGCAGCGCCGCGTGCTCTCGCCGCAGGTCCCGCTGCGTCGCGCGCAGCGCCGCCTTCTCGCGCACGAGCGCGTCGATGCGCGCGCGCAGCCCCTCGAGGTTCGAGCGCGAAAACACGACGCCGTCGCTGAGGCGGAGGGGCAGCTTCCCCTCGTACAGGTACTCCACCTGCCGCAGACGCAGAGTCACGGTCGTCTCGATCATGTTCATCGTCTCCTGCTTCTCGCGCTGGAACAGAGACATCTCCTCCTGCAGCGACGCCAGCGCCTTGCCCGCGGCTTTGTCCTTCTTCGCCAGGGCGTCCGCCTCTTTCTTCAACTCCGCGCTTCGCTTAGCGAGCTCGTTCAGCACGTCGTCCTGGTCCTGCCTCCGCTCGCGGAGCGCCAGGATCTGGTCCCACAAGGACTCGTCGCAGTCCTCCGGCCGAGACTCCTCCATCTCGTCGTCGCTGTTGTACTCGTCGTCGTCGTCCGAGTCGTCGCCGTCGCTCTCGTCCTCCTCGGGCCGTTCGCCCTCGTCGCGCGAGTCATCCGCCGGGTCCTTCCGCTTGATGCGCCGCAGGAAAATCTTGCGCAGGTACTCGCGCCGCGCGTGCTCCTCGTCCACGAATTTGTCAAACTCGTTCAGAACCTTCTGCTTGCGTTCGTTGACCCCCTCCAGCTCCGCCGCGGTGTCCTCCATGTGCGCGGCGACGTCGTGCGCCTTCTGCTCGATATCCTCTTGCTCGGCGTACCGCGAAGAGAGCTTCTCGCGCAGGCTCGCCTCGCCGTCTTCGAACTTCTTCAGCGACACCAGCTCGCGGTTGTACGTGAGCTTTTTGATCTCGGCGGCTTTCAGTTCGCCCTCCACGAAGGACTTGTGCCGGCGCAGGGCGCGCAGAGCCTCGTCGAACCGCGCCGGGAGCTCCAGGCGGTTCCGCACTAGCACGGCGCGCTCGTGGCGCAGACGAAGCGTCCGCGCCGCGCGCTCCGAGTCGGTCTCGTCCGCGGACGACGCGGTGGCCTTTTCGGTTTCCTTTTCCGTTTCCTTCGCGGCGGGCGCGTCTCCGCCTCCGCCTCGCGCCGCGGAGGCGTCCGCGTCGTTTTCAGACGCGTCAGGAGCCTCGTCGGGAGCCTCGTCGGGAGCCTCGTCGGGGGCCTCGCCGCCCCCGCCGCCGAACCCGCCGCCCGCCTTGGCGGCCTCCTTCTTGGCGGCGGCGGCGGCGGCGGCGCGCCGCGCGGCGTCGAAGGCGCGGAGCGCCTCCTCCGTCGCCTCGTCGCGCGTCTCCGTCGGGTACTCGTCCGCCAGGCGCGTCGCCCGGAAGGGCTCGCCCACCGCCGCCAGCGCCTCCGCGCCCTCCGGCGTCTCGGCGTCCCCGAGCGCGGCGGTGATCTCGGCGACGCGCGCAGCGCCCGCGACGGTCTCGCGCACCACCGCGGCGCGCGTCTCGCGCATCGCCGCGAAGCGCGCGTTGAAGTCGCGTCGCGCGTCGCGCGCCGACGCCTCGAGCCGCAGCATCTGCTCGCGTTTCTTTCCGTAGTTCATGGAGTCCTCCTCGGCGACGACGAAGTTCTCGTCGCTCTTGAGCTTGTAGTCCCCCAGCGTCTTCCGCGCCGTCTCGATCGCCGCGACGTCCTCCGGGTTCTCGTACGCGTCGTCGGGCTTGGTCGCGTTGAACCGGCGCCACTCCTCCTCGCGCGCCAGCCGCCGGCGCCGGCGGAGCTCCTGCTTGTGCCCGACGGCGAACGGGTTCTCCTCCTCGCGGACGGGCTCGCCAAGGTCCGAGCGCGAGTTCTGGCTCCGGCTGAGCCGCGCGCCCCCGCCGGCGGCGCTCGCCACGCTGCGCTCGCTGCCCGCCCGCCGCGGCCCGCCCGCGTCGCCGGCCAGGCGCGCGCCGCCCTCCTTCAGCGCCTTCAGGTCCGCCTCCAGTTTCTCGCTCGGCTTCACCACGCGGAACGACGTCGCCGCGAACGCCGATCGGCCCGTCGCGAACGAGCGAACCACCGCGCGCTCGGACTCGACGTCGTCCAGGAACCGCTCGCGCAACTTCTGCAGCCCCAGCTGTGATTTCTCGCAGTGCCACGCGAGGGACTCCGTGGCGCGCTCGAGGTGCGCCAGCGTCTCCGCCTCGATCACCTCCCTCAAACCCGGGTCAACCTCGAACGCCGCCGCGGGCAAACGCTCAGCGAAAGGTCTCGCGTCGTTCTCGCGCGCCAGCGCCGCGTACTCCGCCTTGAGCTTCGCCAAAAGCTCGCGCACGCCCATCTTCTCCTCCTCCGCGGCGACGCGCTTCGCGTCCTCCTCCGCCTTCACCTTGGCGTCCTCGATGGAGTGCGTCGACGCCGAGTCCACGTCCCGCGCCGCGGGCATCGCGTCCGCCTCGAGCGAGGGGACGCAGTGCTCGGCCTGCAATGCGGCCGGCAAAGTCTCGGCGCCTCCCCGGAGCTCCGGCCCGAGCGTCTGCGCGAAGAGCGAGCCGTCCTTCGCGGCGGTGACGAGATACGTTTCGCACCGCGACACCGCGACGCCGGACACCGCGCCGCGGTGGCCGTCGTGCACCTCCCGACGCCAGTGCTTCTCGACGCCGCGGCGCGAGACGCGCACGGTGCCGTTTTCGGCGCCCGAGACTTCCAGCGCGTGCGACGCGCCTTGACGCGTCTTCAGCGCCGTGACGACGCTCGCCTCGTGCGCGTCGCGCGCCGCGGGCGGTTTCTCGGGGTGCTCCAGCGAGCACGCGAACACCTTCCCTCGCGCCTCGCCGCCCACGCAGAGCTCGAAACCGCCAGTCTCGTCGTACGCCAAGTGCGTCACCGGGTACGTCGCGGTCGCCTCTGCCTCGTCCATCTCCTCCTGCAGCTCGGCGGCGCGCTCGTCGAAGCGTTTGCGCGCCGCCTTCGCCTCGATCACGTCCGCCGCGTCCATCTCCGGCGTGATCTCGGGCGGCGCGCCCTCGCGCGCCGCCAGCACGGACGCCGCGGACGCGCGCGGGCGCTTGAACGCGTACGCGCGGACGCGGCGCGGCTCGAACTTGAACGTGCGCGTGGCGTCCACGGAGCCCGCGGAGGGCGCCGCGAGCTCCACGACGTGCCCCGACGCGCACCCCACCAAAACGGCGTCTCCCGAGTCGGCCCACGCCAACGCCGTGACCGAGCCGGGCGCCTCGGCGAACCCGATCGGGCTCAGGCCCGTGCCTTTCTCGCGCTCGCACGCGAAGAACCACACCTTGCCGTCCTCGCCGGCGGTGGCCAGCAGCGGCCGCGCGCCCGCCTTCGCCGCCGGCGCGTACGCCGCGCAGGTCACGGCGCCGACGTGCGGCTTCACCGCGTCCACCAGCTTCCAGGCGTCGGCGCAGCGGAGCAGCGCGCGCGCCACGCCGTCGCCGAAGCCGACGATCGCGACGCGGCCTTCCTCGTCGACGGCGGGCGGCGCCAGGCTCAGCGCGGTCGCCGGCGCGTCGAAGCGCGCGGCGAAAACCTCTCGCTTCTCCGCGTACGCAAAGACGCGGACGCTCCCGTCCTCGCCGGCGGTGACGACGTGGTCGCTGACCCGCGACGCCTCCAACGCGTGAATCGCGCCGGCGTGGAAATCGAGCACGCGGCGCGCTTTTTCAACCTCCGGCGCGCCCGAGGCGGCGAGCGGCACCTTCACGACGCCGCCCTTCTCGTCCTGCACGAGCCAGTGGTCCGGCTCGGTCATGATCAGGCTCTTGACGGACGCCGGCTCGCTCGCTCCGGCGGCAAGGTTTTTTGAGGCGCCGGCGAGAAAAGGCTCGCCTCGCGGGATGAGGAACTCGTCGAGCGCGTCGACGTGCGCCTCCGCCGAGTCCTCCCCGGGCTCGGCGTCGTTCAGGGTCTGGTAGTCCCAGACGCGCACGTACCCGTCCGCCCCCGCGGTGTACACGCGCCCCGACTCGGCGTCGAGCTTTATGAGCTCGATCATGCCGTCGTGGCACGGCTTCCCCCCCGGCCTCAGCAGCACGGCGCGGATCAAGCCCCCGTCCCACATCAGCAGACGGCCGCTCTCCGTGCCGCTCAGCACCTTGCCGTCGGGCATCTCGGCGTACCCCGCGACGTCGGACAGGTCCTCGTTCCCGAAGCGGCCGATGTCGCCCTGCAGCTTGAGGCCGGTGAACGTCTCCGCCATCTTCCAGAACCGGATGTGCCCCGTGCCGGACGTGGTGAGCTGCCCCTCGAAGAAGGGTGAGAAGGTCACGTCGAACACCTCCTGCGAAAACGCCTTCGATCGCAGCACGATGGCCTCTTCCCTCCAGTCCCACACGGTGAGCCAGAAGTCGGGGTAGCCGCCGACGGTGGCGAGCTTCGAGCCGTCGTTGGAGAAGCGCCCGCAGCTGTACGCGCGCTCCGTGCCTCCGACCAGAACACGCTTCAGCTTCAGCGTTTGCGTCTCGTAGATGTACACGCTGGGGTTCACGCCCTTCTCGCCGAGCGCGAAGTGCGTCTTCTCGGGGTGCACCACCACGAACCCGACGCCCTCGCCGTCGATGCCGTACAGGTACGTCTGCTCGCCGGTTCCCAGGTGCACCGTCTGCACCAAGGCGCCCACCGTGAAGATGATCACCTCCTCGGAGAGGTAGTGCAGGTTGTTGCGCTTCACGGACTCGAAGCCGAACGAGTGGTGCATGGTGACCGCGTCGCGGGGAAGCTCGTCCTCGCCGGGCGCGCGGCGCATCTCCTCGGGCTCGTACTCCTTCCGGGGAACCGGAGCGTCTGGGTCCGGCGCCGCCTCCAGCGCCGCGCGCGCCGCCGAAGAGGCGCGCAGCGCTTCGAGGCGGTCCGCGACCAGTCGCCCGGCTTCGTCTTCGGGGGTATCCTCTGTGGCTTCTTCGGCGGGCGCCTCTTCGGCGGGCGCCTCTTCGACGGGCACCTCTTCAGTCGCTTCGGTCGTATCGGGGGGCGCCGCGAAGTGTTCGTCCGCCGCGGCCTCCGCCGCCTCGGTCTCGGCGCGCTCCGTCTCAACAGTCTCCGCCTGCGCCGCCTCGAGCGCGTCGCGCGCGCGGCGCGTCTCGATGAGCGCGGCGAGCTTCTCCGCCGCGGACATCGCACCGTCGCCGCTGATGCGGTCGGCTTCCTTCTGGTCGTCCGACGCGAGGCGCGCGTCTATGCGCGCGAGCGTCGAGGTCGCCGCGGCGTACTCGTACGCGCGCTTCACGTGGAGCGTCTTGGCTACGCGTCGCGCCTTCGCCGCGACGCGCGCCGCCAACGCCGCCTTCTCCTCGTCGGTCATCCACATCTCCTCCTCCTCATCGAAGCTCTCTTCGTGCGCTTCATTCGCCGACGCGGCGGCGGGGGCGTCTTCCGCGTCGCCACGCGGGGTTTCGGGAGGTTCCGCGGGATCGCCGTCTCCGGCGGTCGGCGCGGCGTCCTTTTCCTCCTCCTCCTCATCCGCGCTCTGGTGCTCGGCGTCCACCGCGTCCGCCTCGGCGTCGTGCGCGCGCGCCTCCGCGGAAAACTGCTCGGCGCGGAGCGTGGCGAGACGCGCGCGCGCGGCGATTCCGCGCCGAACCGCCGCGGCTTTCGCGACGAGCGTCTTCTCGTCCTCGTCGCCCGTCACGACGAGCGCGTCGAGCGTCTCTTCCTCCTCGGCGGCGGCGGCGGCTTCCGCTTCGGCATCCGCCGCCGTCGCCGCCGTCGCGCCGGCGGACGTCTCCATCGCCTGCTTTTCGGCGCGCAGCTTCTCCACGTGCTCGCGCGCGGACCTACCGCGACGCATCGCCTGCAGCTTGGTCGCGGCCGCCTCCAGCGCCTCGGCAGCCTCCACGCGCTCCGTCTCGAGCGCCTCGAGGTCGGGGTCCTCCTCCGCGTCGTTTTCCGAGCCCTCCTTCGCCGCGAGCTTCGCGTCGACATCCGCGAGCTTCGCCGCCGCCGCCGCCTTCTCCGCGGCGAGCTGCGCGCGCGCGACGCGCCCGCGCTGGATCGCCTGCACCTTGGTCGCCGCGATGTGCTCGTCGGCTGTGCCCGCGAACTCGATCGCCGCGTCCGCGCCGGCGACGCGCGCCACGGCGGCGAGGTGCTCGGCTTTCAGCTGGGCGACTCGAGCGCGCGCGAGACGTCCGCGCTGGATAGCCTGGAGCTTCGTCGCCGCGGCCTGCTCGTCCTCAGTGCCCTCGAGCGCATCCTCCAACACGCGCTCGGCGTCGCGCGCGGACGCCGCCTCGGCCTCCGCCTCGGCGACCGCGGTCGCGGTCTCGATCGCCGCGCTCGCCGCGGCGTCCCTGTCATCCTTGAGTTTCCTGACATCCGCGCGAGCCGCTCGGCCGCGCTGGATCGCCTGGAGCTTCGTGGCGGCGGCGATCTCCTCGTCCGTGCCCTGGAAGGGTACCTGGAACACGACGACAACCGAGGGGGAAAGGTCAGAGGCGCGGAAAAGGCGGTGCGAGAGACGTCGGGACGTCGAGGACGTCGGGTCATTTGATGATGCCGTTCGGGGCGAAGAATTTCCTAAAGCAGAAGAAGCACGGGATCGTACCTCTCCTTCGTCCCCCATGGCTCCCCGTCGGACGCCCCCGTCCGACTCACTCGTGTCCGACACCCACCCCCGACCGTCTCGGGACCCGCGGGGCGGCGCTGCGCTCGCGCAAGTGCCGGGGCGACGCCCTGCGAGGCGCCTGCCGGGAGACCTGGACGCTGAGGTGAGACGCTTTCTGACCGGTTTCTCGGAGGAGACCGATCGGGCACCCGTCGTCAGACGTCAAACCGCAACGGAAATTTTGACACCGGCCCCAAATCGGGAAGGCGCCGGCGTGTGCACGGCGACCCGCTTTTGACGATGGCGGTCGTCACCGTCGCCGGCAAGCTCAACGACTCCTCGTTCCAGCAGGCGAAGAAGGCGGTGGAGTTCCTCGCGGACGCCGAGCCCGGGCTGACGGCGAACGTGATGTCTCTGCTCCCCATCGATTACGACTTGCTCGTGCAACGATTGCTCCCCGACGCGTTCCCGAGCGTGGCCAAGCACATCGGCCCGGTGCTGTGCTACCGCGGCGACCCCCAGGATCCCGACGCGTCGGCTTACATCGGCGGCGTCGACGCGCTGCTGGCTTGGTGCCGCGAGGAGTACGCCTACGAGGACGCGACGCACAAGATCTTCTACGAGCGACTTGCCAAGACGCACATGAGGGGCGTCGCCGAGAAAACCGGCCGCGAGTACTGCGCCGTGGACGTCGCGGTGGACGGCACCACGCAAGGCACGCTGCTCGTTGAGCTCTTCACGGACGTCGCGCCGAGGACGTGCGGCAACTTCAAGGCGTTCGTGCGGGGCACGACTTGCGGCGCGGAAGATGACGAGCCGGGCGCGCGCAAGACGTACGAGGGGTGCCTCGTGCACAGAGTGGCGCGCGACGGCTGGTTCCAGACCGGCGACGTGCTGGGCGGCGACGGGCGCGGGGTCACGAGCTCGTTCGGGGAGAAGGAGACGTTCGCGGACGAGACATTCAAGGTGAAGCACGACGCGCCGGGGGTGTTGTCCATGGTGAGCGGCAAGAAACACGGCAACGGGTGTCAATTTTTGGTCGCGCTGGCGCCGCTTCCGTTTCTGGACGGGAGACGCGTCGCGTTCGGACGGGTCATCGACGGGTTGCGAGTCATGAAGCTCGTGAACCGCGAGCGACTAACGTTCGCGGAGAAGCCCGTGCGCGACGTGAGGCTGGGGAAGTGCGAGATGGTGACGTTTGCGCTCGAAGCGAAAGCGCCGACGGAGGCGGAGGAATGAGCCGTCGCGCGCAAACGTTCGCGCGTCGTATGAATAACACAGTCGCGCGGTACTCGCTATGCCTACGGCCAGCCAGCGCGCACCGTCGGTGTTCACACCTGCGTGTTCATCTCCGCGTTGAGATCTTCGAGTTTCTCCCTCTGCTCCATCGCCTGGCACGCCCCGATGGCGAGCTTGACGTCCCCGTTCAAAAAGTTATCCAGGGGGAAGTTCTGCCCGACGCGGTGGTCGCTGACGCGGCTGTCCTTCCAGTTGTACGTGCGGATCTTCTCCGAGCGCGCGCCGGAGCCCACCTGCGCCTTGCGCCGCCCCGAGATCTCCTTCTGCTGCTCCTCGAGCTGCAGCTCGAACAGGCGCGAGCGCAGGATCTGCATCGCGCGGATGCGGTTCTTCAGCTGCGAGCGCTCCTCCGTGCAGAAGATGCGGATGCCCGTGGGCTTGTGCACCAGGTCCACCGCCGTCTCCACCTTGTTCACGTTTTGCCCGCCCGCGCCGCCGGACCGCGCGGTGGTCAGGTCGATGTCCTTGTCGTCGATCTTCACCTCCACCTCGTCCACCTCGGGCATCACCGCCACCGTCGCGGTGGAGGTCTGCACGCGGCCCTGCGACTCCGTCGCAGGCACGCGCTGCACGCGGTGCACGCCGGCTTCCCACTTGAGCTGCGAGTACACCGACTCGCCCACGAGCTCGACGACGATTTCTTTGTACCCACCCGAGTCCGCGGGGTTCTGGCTCACGATCGTCGCCTTCCACCCCTCGTTCTGCGCGTGCCTCTGGTACATCTTCCACAGGTCACCCGCCCAGATGCCTGCCTCGTCGCCGCCCGTCCCGGCGCGGATCTCCAGCATGATGTTCTTCTCGTCCAGGGGATCGCTGGGGAGCAGCGCCAGGGTCATCTTCTCCTCCAGCGCCTCCATCTCCCCCGCCAGCTCCGCCGCCTCCTCACGGGCCATCTCCTCCATCTCGGGGTCGCCGCCCGCGTCCTTGACCATCTGCTTCGCCTCGACGAGCTCCTCCTCGCACGCCTTGTACCGAGCGTACTGCTCCACCACGCCGGTGAGCTCGCCCAGCGCCTTGGAGAGCTTCTGGAACTCCTTAGCGTCGGACGCGACGTCGGGGTCCGCCAGCCGGAACGTCAGCTCCTTGTGCGTCTGCGTCGAGCTCTCGAGCTTGTCGATCAGGAACTTGGGCGCCGCGCCGGGCACCAACGAGGCGCCGCGCCGAGAAGGGCGATGCGCCGGTCGGCGGCGGGACGGGACCGGGTTGGAACGGGGGACGCCGGCCGACCGAGCGGCGGGGCGCTCGAGGCGGGCCCTCGCGACGGAGGCCGTGGCGCACGGCGCCATCGCAGAGTGCATCGTCGCGGCTTCCGGAACTCGAAAGAGGCGCGCGTGCGGTGTGGGCGTGGGAGCGGGGTGAGCGGGTGATGGTTTATCCGAAACCGCGAAAACCTTCGCACGACACGACCTGACGGAGCCGGGACCAAATGAACCCTGAACGACGAGTCTCAGGACGATGTCTGACGGTCCCGGGCAAAAGCGCGAACCGATGAGTCAGATTTGAAACCGTCGCGGTCAGAAGGCGGGGCGCGCACCACCCCCCGAGGTGACCATG
>Ga0181558_10005815_pt1 | contig 10810 bp, 8 predicted proteins | sample 011ome_22_FD_133754 | JGI IMG/M metagenome (GOLD analysis project Ga0181558, IMG submission 133754) | Coastal salt marsh microbial communities from the Groves Creek Marsh, Skidaway Island, Georgia - 011507BT metaG (megahit assembly) | ecosystem: Environmental > Aquatic > Marine > Intertidal zone... | reverse complement strand
TTGCACCATCTCGCCAATCGATCTGGCATCCATCCAGCGTAGAATCTCCAAGCCTTTGCTGGTCGAGCCAGGCATGATTCGACCCAGAACCGTCGCCGCCTTGTCTTCGCCCAGGGCCTTCTTGAGAATGTTTTCAACATAGTCGATCGTACCCAGACCCAGACTGGTCTGTTTTTTGATCGTGGCCAGAAAATCATCTAAAACGACATTCACGGCTTCCTGTGACAGGTCTACGACAGAGACCATGCAGGCGCCCAGTGATTGAACTTCTCGCGGTGAGAGATAGCGAATGCAGTCCGCCGCCTGCTGTTCGCCCAACAACAGCATGATCACAGCAGCTCGCTCGGTCGCGGTTAAGGTCTCTAACTCGGCCTTTACCGAATCAGACAAGCCGTCCTCTTCAGATCCCTTGTTGGTATTTGTTACCTTTGGCGCTGCCATCTTCTTGTCCTTATCCTTGTACTTTTTTGTCTATTCTCTACAAACGTTAAACTGGCTTAATTAATTTCTTCAGTACGTTTGCTACCCGTCCAGAGTCCTCCGCCACCAGCATGCGAATCAGGGCAACCTTATCGTCATAGGTGTTGGCAGTATCCAGCATATCTGCTGAGATGGTCGACTTCTTCGGTTTCAGCTTTGCCTTGATATCTTCAAGGGTGTCGCCCTCGCCCAACTCGATATCCAGATCATTATCACCGCCCAGACCCGATTCCAGCAAACCGCCGGCGCCAGTACCAACCGAGCCACCCAAAAAGGATCCCAGCACCGGCTTGACGACTATGACCAGCAGCAGCATGAAGGCTAAAAAGGCGGCACCCAACTTGAACAGACCAATCAGTGACGGGCTTTCGTACCAGACGCTGGTATCGGTGATTTCCTTGATCTTCTCAAACTTTTGGGTCAGCAAAACCACACTGTCACCGCGGGTTTCATCGAAAGACACAGCGCTTTTAACCAGTCGAGTAAGACTCTCAAGTTGCGCTTGATCCACGACTCCAGACGCAGCTTCCGCATCGGAGCCTGCATCAGTCAGCATCGCCGCTTCATTGATCACTATCGCCACTGACATCTTAGTCACTACACCGCCGGCGCGTTTGACATATCGAACCGTCTTGTCGATCTCGTAGTTACGGGTGGTCTGACTGTTGGTCACAGTTTCTGACTCACCGCCCACAGAGGATATGGAAGCCAGGGCACTGGTGTCATCCAGTACGTTAGTCGTCGAACCCGGAACGCCACCAGCATTGGCTGGCGCCTGACCACGTTCAATGGATATCGACTCAGACCGGGCCTTGGGTCCTGTGTCATTAGTGTCGTACTCTTCAAAGGTCGTATTCAGTTCGGTAAAGTCGATCTCGACGTCGACCTCGGCTCGAACGTTTTCCATCCCCACGATGGGCGCCAGTAACGCATCGATTCTGTGGCGGTACTGCTCTTCAATAGACAGCTCATAGTCAGACTGCACCGAGGCTGCCTGAACGCCAGGGTTCATCGACCGGGTCAAAAGATTACCCCGCTGATCGACCACTACCACATCTTCAGCGGCCAGGTAAGGAATACTGGAGGCGACCATGTGCGTGATCGCCTGAACCTGGTTGGGAGACACGGACCTGCCAGCATGGGGCTTGAGCACCACTGACGCCTTGGCGGGCACTCGATTACGAACGAAGGCTGACTGCCTCGGCGCCGCCAGGTGTACTCGCGCCGATTGAATGGTGGAAATCTGACTGATACTTTTGGCTAACTCGTTTTCTATGGCAACCGTATACTTCGCCTGCTCCATAAATTGACTGGTGGTCAAGGCCGAGTCATCGCTGAAGGCATCCATGGCATTGGAGCCGGCATCTTGAGGCAGACCTGCCGCTGCGAGCAGCATTCGAGCCTGATGATAATTTTCAACACCGACCATCAACTGGCCGCTATTGGCATTGATTTCTACCGGAAAGTCAGCGCCTTGCAACACATTGTAGGCCGCTTGGCGATCTGAATCACTCATGCCTGGGTAGACTTCACGCAGCGCACCGGTTTGAAACCAGGAGAACAACAGCACAAAGACGCCAATCACAAACAAGGCGATGATACCGGGCATAGATCTGCGTACCAGCGGTTGGGCCAGTATTTCGCTGACACTGGGCAGGCGATTCAGTTCCGCTGTCGGCCGATCGACATTAGCCGGCAAGGCACCACTGGCGGCACCGGCCATAACGGCACCCTGTAACGATGAACCTGCGGGTGGAGCGAGTAAAGCAGCCATTCTCTTATATCCTAAAATCTATTGTGTTAACGATGTCTAGTGTTGACGGTCTGAATATGTCACTAAACAGGCATATTCATAATGTCTTCGTAAGCTCGCAAGACCTTGTTTCTAATTTGCAGAGTAGCCTCAAAGGCGATCGAGGCTTTTTGCGTTTTCATCATCAGATCAGTCAAGGACACGTTGCCACCCGACTCATACAGCTCTGAGGTCTGTTTTGCTTGCATCTGCAGATTGTTGACCTCATCTACGGCTGAGGCGATAGCGCGCGCGAAACTGGGCTTGTTTGTGCCCAGCTCGGTTGGCGCGCCAAGGCTGCCCTGTTTATCTTCAAGCTGCGCCTGCAGACTACGAATTTGTGCGAGTAAAGATTGTGCGTCTGTTGCGGAATTAATTTGCATGATGTCTTAATCCTCGAGGGTTATCGCGCGTAGGTCTGCGGCACTTCCAGACCTTCATCTCGCAGCTTTTTCAATTTGTGGCGCAGAGTTCTGGCGCTGATACCGAGCCGATCAGCCGCCTCAATCCGAGAGGTAGAGGTCTTCAGCGCACCGAGAATAGCCTGCATTTCTTTGGTCCTAACAAATCCCTGAAGCTGCTCTCCGATTCGCATGGCAACAGGCTGGCGAGCCTGCTGAGCGACGAATTCAGCATGTACCCCATTTGATTCAGCACTTGCGGCGCTGATGCCATATTCAACTGCGTTGATTTCACTGGTCACGACATCATCCAACAGAATATGCGCTACATCGATCAGGCCGCCATCACTGAGTACAAAGGCTCTGGCGACGACATTTTCGAGCTCTCTGACATTTCCAGGCCAACCGTAGCTCTGCAGCAGACGTAATGCTGCCGCCGTTATCTCCTGACAGTCAGCACCAGCCTGCCTGTGGGTCTGCAACGCTTGCTGCACCAGTGGCGCTATATCCAAGGGTCGCTGCGCCAGAGGCGGAATCGTCAGTTTGAAAGCACTGAGGCGAAAATAGAGATCTTCACGAAACAGCTTTTCGGCAATCGCCTCTGTCAAATTGCGATTGGTGGCGGCGATAATTCTGACATCCAGATTGATCGTTTCTTCGCCGCCGATCCGCATCAGATTGCGTTCCTGCAGCACCCGCAGCAACTTGACTTGCAGGTGATGGGGCATTTCGCCTATTTCATCGAGGAACAAGCTGCCCCCCTGGGCCTGCTCAAACAAACCGCGCTGACGGCGCGACGCGCCAGTAAATGCGCCTTTTTCATGCCCGAACAGCATATCCTCGATCAATTGTTCGGGAATGGCGGCGCAGTTCAAACTGATAAAGGGCTGATCGCAGCGCGCGGAAGACTCGTGGATCACTCGAGCGAGTACCTCTTTGCCGGTACCGGTCGCGCCTTGAATCAGCACAGATACATTGGCACGGGCCACTCGCTGAGCAAGCTCAAACAGGTTTTGTGACAGCGGGTCCACATACACATAGGCACGGGGCGCTGGCTTTGGCTTTGCCAGGCCTATCTTGGTGAGAACTGGCACCCAGGTTGCCGCCGAAAAGTCATCATCGGCGACCACGGCAGCGGCACCGGCGGCCATCGCCGCGATGCCCAGTTCAAATCGTTGCCGGTTCACTATGGCAATGATGGGTATCGCGCGAAACTGCGACTGTAGGGTGTGCAACGCATCCAGGGCATCCAGACTGGCACTCAGCTCTACCACCATTGCCTGACTTGGCCGACTTTGGGCACAAACGTCGGCTACGCAAGACCAGCGGGTGATTTCCAGCTGATGCGCCGTTCGAAGATTTTCCAGGCTGGCAACAGCCGTCTGCTGGCCAACCCAGTCGAGACTTTGAATAGTTTCGTTATGTCCCATAGTTCAACACCTGACTCATTTCACACAATAGGCTTCGCGTAAACTAAAGCAATATTGATGCCATGTTTAAAAACCATTATTTTCAATGACTTAGGGGTTACCTACGGCTTGGCTTCGTAAAACTGTCAAAAATACGACGACAATCAGCGCCTCGAATGTCGAGAAAGCTGTCAGCCGCGTGGGTAACCCGAACAGAAGACGCAAGCACGCCAGGCGCATCGGCGTTTCGCGAAAAGGCTAAAAGGACACGCTGCTAACAAGCGCGTTTCATGCCAACCCCGGCGAGCCAGCCCATTGCGAGCGGATTAGACTAACCAAGGCGGGCAGGCAAGAGAGAAAGAGATAGAGATAAAGATAAAGATAGAGATAGAGAAAGCAACAGCTGATGCAGCAGCGCATGGACTAAAGCAACTAATCGATGAAAGCGTTTAACGGGAATACTGAGAATTTGAGAGGTCTGAATCAGGGGCAGATCGAAGAAGGTCAGCGAGTGCTGTGGCACCTTCGGCGTGTTTCACAGGGATTCAAGTGCGTTCGAGCGTCTTGCGTTGCCAGGGGCGGTGCCAAGGGCCGTAATGACCATTACGGCCCAGCTCGCCGAGGGAGCGGCGGGGCAAGAAAGGCTCAGTTACCCGCCAGGTTTTGCTTGAGCATGACAGAGGGCAGCATTTCCCAGGCTTCGCTGATCTCTGCCATCAGGCCTCTGGCTTCACGTAAGCTCTCGACGTCATTACGCAGGTTGGCATGGAGCAATCGGCGAGAAACATAGTCGTATAGGGCATCCAGGTTACGGGCCAGTTCACCGCCGTTAGCATGATCTAGTGTGACCCGCAAACCCTGAACAATCTTGTCAGCCCGCGCAATAGATTGACACTTCAACGCGATAGAGCCTCGCTGCAGGTGGCCGTCGGCCTCGCTCATGGCATCCAATAGCGCGCTGAAGAGCATCTGTACCAGCTCGACCTGGTTGGCGTAATCGACCCTGGCGGTCTCGCCTACCATCTTGTAACCGGCTATCGCGTCTTTGAAATTGACTCTCATCTTGCCTTCCCATGAATTCGAATGACTGTTGATTGAATCGGCATCATGGTCAGCTTCTTTAGCTGCCGGCAGAAAAAAATAACGATTATTGCGGGCAATCTGTCGACTGGGTTGCCAGACATTGCTGTACCAGCACCTCTGCCTTGGGTACGTCGTCGTCTTCCAGCTGCAGCACCGACAGGTCGTAAATCGCTTGAGCCTCTTCAGCCTGGCCATTCGCGGCCGCAACTTTTGCCCAAACATAGGCTTTAAAAGGCTCCGAATCCTGACCTTCGCCGGCTTGCAACATAAACGCATACATGAGCTGCGCTGGCCCGTAATTCTGGCGAGCGGACCGCAAAAACCAGACCTTCGCCTGCTGGTAATCCAGCCCAACCCCCTCGCCGTTATGGTGTAATAAACCTACCATATACTCGGCATCGGCCAACTTCTGGGCCGCTGCCAGCTTGAACCAGGACAGCGCTTCACGGTTGTTCTTGGCCACGCCGTAACCTTGATAATAAAGCAATCCGACATTATGCTGAGCCTCCTTCAAGCCTTGGTTCGCGGCCGACTTGTACCATTGCATCGCGCGCCCATAGTCCTGCACCATGCCCAGCCCTTCCTCTGCCATATGGCCCATGTTGTTTTGCGCTTGCGCTATGCCCTTATTTGCCAGCGGCATCCAGGCACGCAATGCCGTGGCATAATGGCCACGCTCCTTGGCCCGTAGACCCGCTTCGAAGCTGTCAGCGTCATCGGCACCCATCGCCCATTGACCGAGACTCGCAAGCAGCAGACCGATGACCCAACTCTCAATCTTTTTCATGGTGCCTTCCTTATTTGCAAGGGCTTAGCAATAAGCCCGCATTTACCGCCTAGGTTTACCCGTTTCTGATTGGCCATGCTTGACTGGGTTTGCCGTAACCAACAACAGGTTGTCTCAGCTGCGCTCCTGCGCTCGGATTTTCTGTTGCAAGCCAATCACAGCAGTAAACAAGTCGCCTTCTGTGACGGTACCCAGCAGTTTACCTGAGTCAGACAAGACGGGAATACTTTCACCGACGAAACCGCGCGCCGCCGCCATCGCCTGGGCCAAAGAGTCGGTGCCGGCAAAACTTAAAGGTGCACTTGATCGATAATCCAACGCGGGCGCATCACCCGCCTGCAGGGCCTGGTGAATCATCACCTTGCCCAGCAATTGCGCATTGTCGTCACACAGGTAAGCCTCGGTCAATTGGGCCTGCCGCATCAGATCTATGACCTGCCGGCCGGTCGCCGTCGAATCCAACGTCAGATGGGCTTGAGTGGCAATCGCCGCTACCGTCATCTGCTGCATGGCAATGGCTTCTCGGCCCGCCCGCAGATCCACGCCGCGATCCAGTAGCTGCCGATCAAAAAATGACAGACTAAAGACGCGATGGGTCACCAGACTGCACAGCATCACCGTGATCATTGCCGCCACCGCCAATTCATACGACTGGGTCAGCTCCAGCACAATGAGGGTTGCCGTGATCGGCGCCCCTATCACAGAGGCACTGACCGCAGCCATAGCGGCAACCGCCGCCACCAGCGCGAAACCGGGCACCACCATGGGCTCAACCAGTTGCCCAAAGAAGGCGCCGGCTGCTACGCCGATAAAAATCGCCGGCGAAAAGACGCCACCAAACAAGCCCATACCAATACAGGCTGATGTCATCAGAATTTTGGCGATCAAGAGCATCAGCAACAATCCCAGCGCATAGTGCCCACTCAACATCTGATTAATGCTGTCGACCCCCAAACCCAGCACTTGCGGCAACCAGATGCCCACCACACCACACAGAGTGGCGGCTACAAAGGGCAGCAATATGGGACGATTCACCCTGGCAGCAAACTGCTGGGTTCGACGCAACGTCAACATAAAGGTCAGGGCGATGATGGACAACAAGGGCGCCATCAGGATCAGGGCCGGCAAAATCTCGGCCAAGGGCGGCATGGGCGCATCAATCAGAAAACTGGCATTGCTGGGAAACCAGACTCGGTCCAATGCACTGGCGGAGATGGCAGCAATGGAAATGGGGGCTACTGCGCGTATGGAAAAATGCCGCAGCACGGCTTCATGGGCAAAGACAATACCGGCAAGGGGTGCGTTAAAACCCGCAGAAATAGCCGCGGCGACGCCACAACCCAGAAAGATCTCGTGCGACATGCGAGATGCCAGCAGACGCTTCAGGGCGATGCCTATGGTGCCACCAAAATGCACCAGCGGCCCATACTGACCTACCGACGCGCCACCACTGGCGGAGATGAAGGCAATAAAGGTTGAACCTATGCCCCGCTTGATATCCAGCGGTTCAAGGGTTTGCTGAGCGGCGTAGATGGTGTCAGCCGGGCCGGCGTAAGCCTTGATTCCCAGCAGCTTCTTCAGGAGCACAACCAGCGCCGCAGCGACCCAGAGAAACACGACACTGCCGTATGCCAGGCTGCTGTTGTCATCCAGCTGCCAAACCATAGAAGTGTCTTCCGCCCGCAGCTGCGCAAAGGCACTCACCCCCATTACGAAACCTTCTGCTACCACGCACATGACTGCGCCGATGAGGCCACCGACCAAGACAATGGAGAGCAACTCGAGGCTGAGATGCCGACTATCAACCAGCGCTTGCTGTGCTGCGCCCTGCAGCGCCACCGTGAATTTGTTCTTCATTTGTCGCAGCAGTGATCGATTGAACATGGCTTACAAACTCTGGTCGAACAACACACCCTTCATCATTTCTATACTGTGGGCAATTCTGATGATCGCCTCACCCGGCACCTGCCTAATCACCTCACCGGTCGCCTCATCGGTCACCGATATCATAAACCGCGAAGCCACTTCATCCACCGAGAATTTCAGTCGAGTGGGCGTGGTCTCTACCGCCTGTTGCAGACGACTGGCTGCTTCCTTGAGCTGTTCCAGCATCTGTTGGTTCAGCTCAGCATTGGCTGTCTTGATCAACTGGGCTTCTTGACCTACATCGTGAACGCTGGTCTTGACCACGTCAAGCGGTACCAGCGGCTCAATCTTGACAACCGGGGCCGGCGCTTCCATTGATTTTGGCGCACTGACCACCGAACTGGGTTGCACCGCCGACGGTGCGCTCGAACTATTGATAGGAATTGCATTTGCCATACATCCCTCCGTTACTGCTAGGGGGCTCGGTGCATCAGTCGCGAGGCGCGAGCCCGAAACCCCAATGATTTTACTGTCATTAACCGTTTCTTTTATCTTAGCGCTTTTGGCCTTTCAGCCTTTTATCCTTAAGCCTTTTATCCTTAAGCCTTTTATATCAACCTATATCGGCCTATCTGGGCAACTTCTATTAACAGCCTTTATCGCCACCGTCTATTGCCACCCTTTATCGAGAACCTGAAAAGCCATCCTGAAAAGCCAGCGCTAATGCCGCATCACCATCTCAACAAACCCAGGCTTTAGGGCCTTGAAAGCGGCAAAACCGCGCCGCTTTTGCAGCCTATCGACAGCTCGCCGAGAAACTTTAATTTTGTAGAGCCTTAGTTTTCTAAAAGCTTTTAATATTCTAAAAGCTTTTAATGTTCTAAAAGCTTTAATCTTTCAAAAGCTGTAATTTTCAAGGCATACCGAGTGCTGTCAAACGCGCCTTGACAAAAAAACCGGCAGACGCCGGTTTTTTTGTTAAGCCTATTTTCTTGATCATGCTCGAAACACTGCGCCTGATGGCTTGCTGTTGCTTATCATTCGGGCTAACTCTGTTGCGTTTTTACCCTGTTATTCCAGTCAGTCTGACAGAGAGGATCAGCATGCCGCAGCGGCTGGCCTAGCCTCCCCGTCGACTTTTACCGGCCTATTGCAACAGAGCCAACACACCTTGTGACTGCTGGTTGGCCTGGGCCAACATCGCGGTACCGGCTTGCTGAATGATCTGAGTACGGGCCAGCTCGGTGGTTGCCTTGGCATAGTCAGCATCTTCAATACGGCTGCGTGAAGCCTGCGTATTCTGCGACACGTTTGCCAGGTTGTCGGCAGTATACTCCAGTCGGTTGATCGCGGCACCGTAATTTCCACGATGAATCGAGACAGCCCGCAGGGCATTGTCCAGCGTGTCAATCACATTGCTGGTGGTTGAGGTCAATGCTGAAATATCAGACCCGAGACCAAGTGTACCTTTAACGCCCGGCGTTGCTTGAGTAAGCGTTCCAACCCAGTTTGCACCTGCAGCCGCACTTGCCACGATGGTGATAGCGGCTGGGTCCTCATAGCCAGCCTTTTGAGTTATGGTGAGGTTTGTCGCACCGGTGCTTGATGCTGTATAACGCTGTGAAAATTCCGTGTGAGCATTCAACGCAGTGACAAGGGTGGTATCGTCTGTGACAGTTGAACCCGCCGCGCCAAAGGATATACTTATACCGCCGATTGCTACTGAAGTAGTTGCAGCTAACTCAGAGTTAGCAGTGACTATGGTCGCAATACCCAATGTGCCCTGTACAAAACCATTCGTTTGCAGATCACCCAAATCAACCGTCATGGTCTGACCATTATTTGCACCAATCTGGAACGCGGCGGCAGCTGATCCTGATTTAGTGCCATCAAGGATATCGCCTTTGTTCCACTGAGTGTTGTTTGCTACGTTGTCAATACCTGTTCGCAAAGCATTGAATTCGGCTTCGATATTGGCGCGGTCGTCAGCAGTATTGGTGCCTGAACTGGACTGTACCGCCAATTCGCGCATACGCTGCAGCATATTGGTGATTTCAACGGTTGCGCCTTCGGCAGTTTGGATCATGGAGATGGCGTCGTTGACGTTACGAACGGCCTGGTCAAGGCCGCGGATTTGCGAGGTCATTTTCGATGCGATCGCCAGGCCGGCGGCATCATCTTTGGCCCCGTTGATTCGCTTACCGGTGGACAGTTGCTCCATGGCTGACGACATGGAACGCTCATTTTTAACCAGGGCGTTCTGCGCCAGTACGGCATTGACGTTAGTATTGATTACACTCATGTTGTAGCTCCTTTCATAATAACGCGTTGTTTGCGTCGAATAACTTAATGTTGGCTGAACCTGCTTACTGTAGGGTCAATCGACAAGTGGTTTAAAATCTTTAATCTCTTTCTTGCCTTCTTTTGCCCAATGGACATTTACCGCTCGTACAGGCTTGTAATCGGCAGACAGCGAGCAAACTTTAGTCTGCTAGAGAACTTCGCTTTTTCTCGCCACCTGACACTTGCACAACCGCGTTGACGCGCTTGACGCGACTCAAGACTGACGGGCTTAAAAAGGGGAAAGGAAATGCAACTGCTGACCGAGATTTTTTAGAATGACTGCTTGAGTGACAGGCTTTTTATGACTGGCTTTTTATGACTGACTTTTTACCGCTGGCGCAGGCTAACCGCCCAAAATAATTTCTATTCGGCGATTTTTTGCGCGGTCAGCGGCCGAGGTGTTGGGGGCAATGGGCTTGGTGTCGGCAAATCCCACGACATTCACATTGCCGGTTTGCACCAGATTGGCATCCAGCAGGTAATCTGCCACCGCCGCTGACCGCGCTGCCGACAGATCCCAGTTGGTATTGAAACGGTCACTGAAACCAATGGGGACATTATCAGTATGGCCCTCAATGGTGACCAGGCCGTTGGCACTGCTGATGGAGGCGCCTACCTTATCCAGCAGGGGTTTGAAATCCGGCGTCAG
>Ga0181558_10005809_pt1 | contig 10818 bp, 11 predicted proteins | sample 011ome_22_FD_133754 | JGI IMG/M metagenome (GOLD analysis project Ga0181558, IMG submission 133754) | Coastal salt marsh microbial communities from the Groves Creek Marsh, Skidaway Island, Georgia - 011507BT metaG (megahit assembly) | ecosystem: Environmental > Aquatic > Marine > Intertidal... | reverse complement strand
TATCCTTTTTAAAATGTATTCTTCTCTAAAACTCGACGGACGACTCGTTACATACTGCGCGCAAGGTCAATTTAAAAGAAACTTAAAAGCCGCAGGATTCAAAGTGTACAATGTACCTGGACCTCCCGGTAAGCGAGAAATGACAATTGGATTAAAATAAGTATCCGATCGTGAATAACTTCTTTGAAAACTATTCTTCAACCCCGTTTACTCATCGAAAATCTGACTAATTTTGATTCAAAAATTAGCTTATGGCAGAATTATTTACGGTAGACAATCTTTTCACGCTCCTAATGCTCATATTGTTGCAAGCTGTTCTCGGCTTTGACAACCTACTCTATATTTCTCTCGAATCAAAAAAGGCGCCTGAAGGAAAAGCTTCTTTTGTGCGTAAAATGGGAATTGGAATGGCTATCGTTTTGCGAATCGGACTTTTATTCTTGCTTTTTTCGCTGATTGGACTTTTTCAAGGCAAATGGTTTGGGATTGAACTGGGAGAAGAAATTTTAGGTATGAATTCACATGGAGACGAAGTGATGATGCATAGTGTTATGGATGCCTCGTTCAATTTGCATAGCATTATTGTACTGTTCGGCGGAGGCTTTATTATATATACAGCTATTAAAGAGATCTGGCATATGATTTCACATGAAAGCTTAGGTCATGATAAAGCCTCAACTAAAAAGAAAAGAAGTGTTGCTCATGTCATCACAATGATCGTTGTTATGAATCTTGTCTTCTCTTTTGACTCCATATTAAGTGCTATGGCATTAACCAGTCATATTCCAAGCGAATCCAGTCAACTCATTCTGATGGCGATCGCTATTATCTTGAGCGGCATCTTAATGATCGTTTTAGCGGATAAAGTCTCCGAATTCCTTCAAAAAAATAGGATGTATGAGGTTTTAGGTTTATTCGTCCTGCTCATTGTAGGCGTAATGCTTTTGACAGAAGGCGGCCATTTAGCTCATATTCAATTATTTGGAAACCCTGTTGAGCCGATGAGTAAAACAACCTTCTATTTTGTTATTGTGGTTCTGATTTTGGTTGATATTATTCAAGGTCGTTACCAAAAAAAAATTGTTGCCATTGAGCAAGCTGAGGAAGAGAAAGAATCTGCAATTGAGAATTTAAATGACCATGAATAAGGAAGATGCTGCGTCACGAATTGCAACCTTGTCAAAGGAATTGGAGCAACATAATTATAGCTATTATGTATCGAATGCACCTACAATCAGTGATTATGAGTTTGATCAATTATTAAAAGAACTCGAAAAACTCGAAAAAGATTACCCAGAATTTGCTTTTGAAAATAGTCCAACGAAACGCGTAGGCGGAGACATTACAAAGAACTTTGAATCGGTTCAGCACGAATACCCCATGCTTTCGCTTTCAAACACCTATTCGGAAGAAGAAATCGTAGACTGGGAGAATAGGGTGCATAAGCTAGCTCCAGGTCAGCCAACTTATGTTTGTGAGCTTAAATATGATGGTGTTGCTATCGGAATTCGCTATGAGGGTGGTGTCTTAAAACAGGCCGTAACTCGAGGTGACGGCACAAAAGGTGAAGCAGTAACTGCAAATGTCAGAACGATTCGAACTATTCCTTTAAAGTTAAAAGGGAACTTCCCACACAAGTTTGAAATTCGCGGAGAAATCTTTTTTCCGTTAGACCATTTTAATGCACTTAACGAAAAACGGGCTGAGAATGGAGACGAACTTTATGCAAATCCGAGAAATACAGCATCTGGAACACTTAAATTACAAGACTCAGCTATAGTTGCAGAACGAAAATTAGATTGCTATTTATATGGCGTGTACGGAGAAAACATTGGAGCCGAAAGCCACTCGCAAGCCGTTAAAATGGCCGGTGATTGGGGATTCAAAATTCCGAATGCATCGAAAAAAATGATTCGTCAATGTCAAAGTATTGATGAAATAATGGATTTCATTCATTATTGGGATGAAGAAAGAAAAAATTTGCCTTTTGAAATAGACGGCATCGTTATAAAAGTCGACGACTATCGTACGCAAGATGAACTAGGCTTCACCTCAAAAAGTCCACGATGGGCAATTGCTTACAAATTTAAGGCCGAGCAAGTTCAGACAAAACTGAACGAAGTAACCTATCAAGTTGGAAGAACCGGAGCAATAACACCCGTTGCCAATTTAACTCCTGTTCTACTGGCTGGAACTACTGTTAAACGTGCATCCCTCCACAATGCAGACCAAATTGAGAAGTTAGATTTGCATGAAGGAGATACGGTATATGTTGAAAAGGGTGGAGAAATCATACCCAAGATAGTTGGCGTTAACCAATCACTCAGAGAACCCTCAAGTTCAGTGATTGACTTTATTAAGCTTTGTCCTGAATGCGAAACGGAATTAGTAAGAAAAGAAGGAGAAGCACAACATTATTGTCCAAACGCCAATGGATGTCCGCCTCAAATTAAAGGTCGAATTGACCATTTCATTTCTAGGAAAGCCGTGGATATCGATGGCTTAGGACCAGAAACAATCGATTTATTATTTCAAGAAGGTCTTATTCACAATTATGCGGACCTATATTCTTTAACCTTCGATCAAATCGTTAGCCTAGAAAGAATGGCTGACAAGTCTGCAAATAATGCAATAGCGAGTATAAAAGCATCAAAAGAAATTCCATTTGAGAGCGTTTTATTCGCTTTAGGAATCAGATATGTTGGTGAAACCGTTGCAAAAAAATTAGCGCGTCACTTTAAACAGATTGATGCGCTCATTGATGCTAATTTTGATACCCTGATTGGCGTAGATGAAATTGGAGAAAAAATCGCAATCAGCATTCAACAATTTTTCTTGGAAGAAGAAAACCGTGAATTGGTTGAACGACTTAAACAAGCGGGATTGAGATTTGAAATTGAAGAAGCAGAAAATAGTTCCGATTTATTGCAAGCCAAAACCTTTGTTATTTCAGGCGTATTTGAAAAAGTCAGTCGCAAGGCGTTAAAAGATCTAATCGAATTAAATGGTGGTAAAAATACCGGATCGATTTCGAAAAAAACGGACTATCTTGTTGCTGGCGCGAACATGGGGCCTGCAAAATTAGAGAAAGCGAATAAATTAGAAGTGCAAATTATTTCAGAAGATCAATTCTTAGCAATGATTAATTATGAAATCGGATAAAATATGAAGCCATATTTAACACAGCGACTATTACGCAAAAAAATAGCCAAAAGAACAGCCAGGCTTTTATCACCAGAAAAAGTGAATAGCCTCTTGTATATCGCTGACGAAAATCCGGTTCACTTTAAAGAAGAAATTCAGCGACAATTCCCCCATGCGCAAATTTCATTTCTCTACCCTCGAAAAGAGAAAAATTCGGATGCACCGCAAGGGCATTACGATTATCATAATGCTGATTTGAATTTAACAGGAAAAATCAAAAGTGATAAATTAAACGAAGTGTTGCGCACTCGTTTTGATTTGATTTTAGATTTGTCTGACCGGAACCCAATTGGTGATTTTCTGTTTCGACAATTAGAATATGGTTTTTCCATTGGATGCTCGATTAAAGACCAAGAAGAAAAGCACGATTTGATAATCAGAGGTAGCGGTGACGAATTAGCATGCATACATGCGGCAAATACACAATTAACACTTTTAAATCAACATGAAAAAAAGTAATTTAAGTGGATTAGGTGTTGCGATGGTAACCCCATTCACAGAAGACAAAGCAATAGATTGGGATGCGTTAAAAAAACTAACGCATTTTCTAATTGACGGCGGAGTTGATTATTTGGTCGTGCAAGGCACGACTGGTGAGTCTCCCACGATTTCACAAGAAGAAAAGCAAAAAATATTAGATACGGTCATTACAGAAAACGCTGGTCGCTTGCCCATTGTTTTTGGTATCGGCGGTAATGCAACAGCCAATGTTGTAAACGCTTTAAAAACCTTCAAGTTAGATGGAGTTGATGCGATATTATCAGCTTCGCCTTATTATAATAAACCGACTCAAGAAGGAATTTACGCTCATTATAAACATCTTGCAGAGAATACAAACTTGCCAATCATCCTATATAACGTGCCGGGGCGAACAGCTTCGAATATTGCCGCGACAACCACATTACGATTGGCAAATGATTTTGATAATATTATCGCTGTCAAAGAAGCTTCGGGTGATATGGAGCAAATAATGCATATTATCAATGAACGACCGGACAACTTTTTAGTAATCTCTGGAGATGATGCCATTACTTGGCCCATTATTGCCGCTGGTGGAGATGGGGTAATTTCAGTTGTTGGAAACGGATTTCCTACAGAATTTAAGGCAGTGGTTGAAGCTGGCCTAAATGGTGATATGCCAGCTGCAAATTTGGCCCATTATAAACTTTTTCCGATTATCTCACTGCTCTTTGCTGAGGGAAACCCTGGAGGTATCAAAGAAGTTCTTGCTCATCGAAAAATAATGGGTACTGCGATGCGTTTGCCACTTGTAAATGTATCAGATGGCCTGAAAGAAGCGCTCATTCTGTCTACTAATAAGATCTTGAGATAGTTTAATTAGCTCATTTTCAAGTATTTTTTACTTTTCCATTCCGTTTTGACATGCCGATCCCAAAACGGAATAACTACCGTGCTTTCAATTAAAATCAAACTTGATATAACACTTAAGCTTGTACCTCTTTGTGGTATTGGTTTATAATTATATAAAAAATTGTATATTTGAGCCACTAGATTTAACTGATACTCTAATGAATAGAAAAAAAATCCTTTCACACGCCTTTATTGGCGCCAGCACCATATTATTGTTGAGCTGCGGCGGAGACAATGAAGGTAGCGAACTAACGAATATTGACATTACTGATTCAGTGGATACCGAGGCGATTGATACGTCGGGTATGTCTGATATGGTTTTAGAATATTCAGTGCCAACACCTAACGAACTTTTCGAAATTGTAAAAGCACAAGGCGGCGAAAAGCAAATGGACCTTGTTAACGCATTAGAAAACGCTGAAAATTACGTTGACCAAAAGTCAAAAGCAATCAACTTTGGAGTTTATTCTGCAGATGTAGCGTATCTCAGCTGCTTTGGAATTGGAACTGATTTCTTGAAATATTTCAAGAAGATTGAAGAATTGGGAGATGATCTTGGTATTTCAGGAGCTTTTAACGAAGACGTGATGGATCGCATCGAAAATAACGAAGGTGATAGTGATTCACTTTTTGCGATTTCTAACGATACGTATTATGAAAGCTATTCGTACCTAGAAGAAAACGAAAAAGGAGTTGAATTGTCGCTGATCATGGCCGGAGGTTATGTGGAAAGCCTTTATATCATTGCAAATTTAGTCACTGAATACAAAGACAATGATCCTATTGTTAACAAGATTGGTGATCAACGTGTAGTATTGGAGAGCTTGATTGATTTCATCAGCGCTTATATGGATGACACGTCTGTAGAAGAAGTGGCAGGAGATTTGATGGATCTATTAGCAGTATTCGAAGAGAATATGGAATTTGAGGAATCAGATGCTAACGTTTCTAATAACGAAAGTGGAACGCTTGTATTGACAGGTGGAGGTTCATACACAATGAATGAAGCTGCCTACAATGCAATCAAAACCAAAGCAACTGAACTAAGAGATAAATACACCAAATAATCGATTATGAGAAGAATAGTATTAGCCGGAATAGGTATTTGTAGTCTGATCGTTATTCAGGCTTTCGCACAATGTCAAAAAACGCATTTGCTTGCACAAGGCCAATTTGGTAAAGAAGACAAAGGACAATTTTGGAATTTAAATAACCAATCTAAAAGTGGCGCTTTTGAAAAAGGCAAAACGTATGAAATGACCTTCATAGCTTATGAAGGATATGAGTATCGTGTTGCAACTACAACCGATGTTGAAAGTGCAGCTAATGTTAATTTTGAATTAGCGCATGACGTTATCGTTCGTGTGAAAGATGGAAATGGTCGTACGGATATGAAGCGTCAACGCGAAACTATTTTCGATAACACAGCTGAAGGAATGGAACAATACGTTGTTTTCTCAACTGATAAAACACAAAAATTCTATGTAACGGTAAGTGTTCCTGCAACTGGAAGTAGCAGCGATCGTAAACTAACCAATACTGACCGTGTTTGTATGGGTGTTGCGATATTTCACCGTAAAACAGAGAGACTCGGATTTTAATCCAATTGAATAATCGAATTTGAACCGTCCTTTTCATCCCCCCCACCCTTTCAACGGGATTGGGAATAGGGTATGAAAAGGACGGTTTTTTATTATTAACTATGCCATTTACCTCAGAAAAAATTAATCGACTGAACGATTGTTTGCAATCGGCAGGACAAATTGTAATTACTGCTCACAAATCACCGGATGGTGATAGTGTCGGCAGTTCATTGGCACTTTACCATTATTTGATACAAGAACACGACAAAGTCATTATCTGTCATCCAGACAAGGCTCCTGACTTTCTGCACTGGATGAAAGGATATGATCAAATTCAAACTTGGGAAGAAAATAGTGAAGAGGTAACTCGAGCAATGAATGATGCGGATGTCATATTTTGTCTTGATTATAATGCTCCCGGAAGAATTGGTCAAATGGACCCGCTTTTAGGCAGAGCCAAAGCCACTAAAGTAATGATCGACCATCACAGAGATCCAGTATCCGAATTTGTGGATATCATGTTTTCTGACCCCGCAATTTGCTCAACGGCTCAACTCATTTTTGAATTGATCAATGCTAGAAGCGATTTATTCAAACTTAATGACGCCATTAGTGAAGCTATTTATACGGGCTTAATCACCGATACTGGTTCATTTCGTTTTTCTTCGGTGACTCCTCGAACACATGAAATAGCAGCTTATCTGATCGATAAAGGTTTGCATCATTCACGTGTACACGAACTTATTTTCGATAATAATACCGAGAATAGAATTCGCCTTACGAGTTACGCAATGCTCGAAAAACTCGTTGTAAAGGACGAATACAAAATCGCCTATGTTTCTCTAACACTTGATGAACAAGCTCGGTTTTCGGCAAAAAAAGGTGATACAGAAGGATTAGTGAATAAGGCTCTTGCTTTACAAGGAGTGCAAATGGCTGTATTTTTTAAAGAGGCAGATGGATTGATAAAAATCTCTTTTCGCTCAAGCGGAACGATTCCTGTCAATGACATCGCTAGAAATCATTTTGGTGGTGGAGGACACAAAAATGCCTCTGGTGGAAAACATGTTGGTTCTATAACTGAGGCTATTGAAAAATTCGTAACCATTTTGCCTAAATTCGTTGAAGAAAACAAAGTACATTTCACTGCATGAAACTTAAACACAGCATCCTATTCTTTAGTTTAGCACTTTTTGCATGCGCAGGTGATGAAGGAGAAATGATTGTCAATGACCCTAACTGGACAAAAGATGAATCCATTGAAATGAATGCACAATTCTCGGCAGATGAGCAAGCTGAGATTGAGCTGTATCTATCCACCCATCAAGATTGGAAAATGACGGAAACAGGAACGGGCTTGCGCTATATGGTCTTTCATAAAAGTGATGCTATTGACTCTGCTCGCGTTGGAGACGTTGTGTATGTTGATTTTGAGATTTCCTTATTATCAGGTGAGATCTGTTATACTTCTGATGAAAATGGAGCTGAATCCTTTATGGTTGAGAAATCAGATATTGAAAGTGGATTGCATGAAGGCGTGCAATTTCTAACTCCAGGAGATAAAGCAAAGTTTATTATTCCGAGCCATGCTGCTCATGGCTTAATCGGAGATACGGATAAAATCCCACCCCTCTCCCCTATTATATACGATATAGAACTATTAAAAATAGAGCGTCCATGATGTTTCGAAACCTGTTTATATTAACTACCATTATTCTACTTTCCGCATGTTCTGGGGAAGAAAACACCAGTAATGGATCCAATGATGGTATTAATGCAAATGATACTACAGCTGATCAAAATGAAACTGTCGACTCAACTGTTACTGACCAACCTTTTAGTTTACTGAAGGACACTATAAACGGTCAAATTAATGAAATGGTCTTTCAACGTGAGGATGGACTTCGTATTGAATGGAAAAGAAAAAACGATGATCCGATTTTACTCAATGAAGTAGTAATGGTCAATTATGAGGCTAGAGTTGCCGGCGGAGAGGTCTATGATTCAAATAATGAAACAGGTGATCCCCTCCCGTTAAAAACTAATATTGGCATGATGGTGCCTGGTTTTGAACAAGGTCTTTTAAAAATGAACGTAGGTGATAAAGGCCGTATTATGATTCCAATGGCTCTTGGCTATGGCGAAACAGGATATCCCGGATTAGTTCCTCCTGAAGCTGATTTAATTATTGAAATTGAGATCGTAGAACGCATTACGCCAATTATCTTAGAAGAAGGAGTTAAAGTGTATCGATGGAAAACCAATAATCAAGGTTTAGTTCCAGAAAAAGGGCAAACCATAGCATTTGATTACTTTGCTTACAAGAAAGGAGAAAAAGCGGGGATGTACGATAATTCATTTCAAAACAGTCAACCATTTAGCTTCGATTTTCAAAATGATAACGTTGTTGACGGCCTGCATCAGGGCATGAGTGTTCTCAAACAAGCTGAAAAAGCATTTATCGAAATACCATCGGCACTGGCTTATGGTGGTAAAGGTCTTGTTGATTTAGTACCGAAGAATACGGACATTGTTTATGATGTTCGCATCAGTAGTATCGATTAATTATTATTTTTTTTGTTTCTGGGCAACCTTCTTAAATCCCCTGTGTAATTAGGTCAGATTGTCGTTGAAATTCGCAACACTTTTGACAAATAGTCAACCATTATAGTTGAATAGGAGTCTATAGTAAAACACCTTCAAACAATAGCTGACCTAAACGTTTGAGACAAATTGTCTGTAGAATTGAATAACGAAAGACTAAAACGTAAGTTTATTAAAGGAGACAAAAAAGCCTTTGATAGAATCTATGCGGATTATTCTGCCGCTATGTACACCATTTGTATGCGGTACACTAAAAATCAAGACGCGGCAGCAGACATTCTAAAGAATGCTTTTATAAAGATCTACCAAAAGCGTGAACTGTTTGACCCTAGTCTAGTTACGAGCTTGGTGGTTGGATAAAGCGTATAGTGATCAATGAAGCAATTAACGCTTATCGACAATGTAAAAAATTTGAATTTGTAGAAGATGACAGCTATTTTGAGGCTGAAGATGACGGTTTGATGATCGATCTAGATGAAGGAATTGATCTCAAAAAGATATTGCAGGAAGTGTTGGATGAAATGCCTGATGGCTACCGCACAATCTTCAATCTATACGTTTTCGAAAATCTCAAACACAGAGAAATAGCAGACTTTCTGAATATTTCAGAAAACACATCTAAAACACAATTAGCCAAAGCAAGGAGGCTGATTAAAACAAAATTACAAGAAAGAAATATAACCAGAAGCACCGTTACCAATGAGTAAGGAATTTAAAAATATCGACGACCTTTTTAGGTCGGAGTTAGGCGGTAATACGCAAAAGGCGCCCGAATTCGTCAAGGACAATATTGATGCTGCCCTTGGTTTTAATAAACGCCGTTATGGCTGGCTTTTTACAGGTCTTTTTGTAGGTATTATTGTCTTAACAATAGGAATAGTTTGGTTGATGAATGATTCATCATTCAAGCAGTTAGCACACACAAAATTAGACTCAATCGGTCAGGAAAAGGATCAACGTTTACTTCAAACGTATGATACCAAATTTGATCTTGAATCAAACTTATCGACTGACTTATTAGATGATGGAGATCTTTCATCACCATCAAGCATGACTGATCAGCTAGATCAGACTGACCTAAATAATAATACGACCGTAAATCATCAAACAAATACAAGAATAAATGGAGCAATCATTCCTGATATTCAGGTGGATAAAACGAAAAATAAAAAAGCAATCGATCAAGGAGATGGAATAGTTATAACGACCACCCAAGCAGAAATAGTTCTTAAAGAAAGAGACCAGGGAAATTCAAATGAAGAACTTATGATCGAAGGGCTGGACACTGGCAATCAAGAAACAGATTTGGAATTAGCCCCTACCGATGAAGAAACGGAGCAAAAAACGGAAGACAAACCGATCAATACAAAGCTTTCAAATGGAGACACTGACAATTCAATGAGTGATCCTAGTAATGTTCAGAAAAGCACTTCAGAAGATCAGGTAAACGTAGTCAAACAAAACCAATCGGATACTGACACGACTGAAATTGAAGCATCGCTTGAAGTTCCCCTTGCTCATAACACCGTTACTGATCCTAGTACTCCAGACTCCACAATCAACAACGCTCCCATTGAATTTAAACCTGACGCATACAAACCGTGGATGCTAAGTCTATCTTCAGGAATCACAAAGGCTAGAACAAAATACACCTCTACTGACATGATAGAAGAAACGTATTATAACAATGCCATTACGGATGGTTTAGGATGGCAATTCAATGCAGACTTGACCTATCGTTTGCCCAAAGGTCTGACATTTGGAACTGGATTTGGTTATACGCAATTGAACGCTAACTACGACTATCCATTAAACGGTATGAGTATTGACACGTCTTCTTTTTATGATTATGAGTACGACTACGAGCTCATTTACGACACTTATTTATCTACAACTATCGACAGTTCTGAATTTGTATGGGAAGTTGAATATGTTTCAGATTCTACAGCCTATGTTGTAGACAGTACGTTGGTGACAACGATTGATACAAATACAACGACCAATACCTACACTGGCCGAAATAAAGTTGGATATTTTCAAATTCCGGTTTCAATTG
>Ga0181558_10005807_pt1 | contig 10823 bp, 6 predicted proteins | sample 011ome_22_FD_133754 | JGI IMG/M metagenome (GOLD analysis project Ga0181558, IMG submission 133754) | Coastal salt marsh microbial communities from the Groves Creek Marsh, Skidaway Island, Georgia - 011507BT metaG (megahit assembly) | ecosystem: Environmental > Aquatic > Marine > Intertidal zone... | reverse complement strand
GCATTTCACAAACTCTCACTTTTGATACATCAAAATTGTCGAATTGTCACAATTCGACAAACCCACAATTACGACTTGCTGACTGGTGGTAAAGAAGACCGCGTGCTCCATGATGTTGGAGGGTGGAAGTCTATGGTCTCTTGTCCTTTTGTTTGTCGTGTACAAACATGTTCTGAGACCGATGTGAACCACCACTCCCATACACAAAAAAAGGTGCATTTCACAAACTCTCACTTTTGATACATCAAAATTGTCGAATTGTCACAATTCGACAAACCCACAATTACGACTTGCTGACTGGTGGTAAAGAAGACCGCGCATATAAACTCGCCCCATGTGCATCGTCTCTGTCTTGTTGACTTTTTGGAGGCTGGATTTATCCCTTGTGTCGTTATTTGTTCCAAAATAACGCAAAAAAAAGGCTAGTTTCAACCAAACAGCGACGATACACCCCACGGGGGAACGGTTGTCCACTCGTTCAACAAAAACAAATACACACAATCGCACTTTAAACAAAAAAAATGTCTTTTATCTTTGTTCAAACACCTTTGTTTGTTTTGTTTGTTTGTTTGTTTTGTTGCACATGTTGATTCAAAAAACAAACACACATACGCAACCACAATAGTTCAGCATTTTGAAGCACCCTTGTTTTACTGAACAACAAAACACTAACAAATTTTGTTTGTTTAAGCTTCCCTGCACACAAAACAAACAAACAAGTTTGCGATGTTGCGACGCCGAGTTTGTGCTTGATCTGAGTGTCCAAAGTACTAACTTTTTTTTACTTTGGTTCGCTGATTGCAGCCGCACACCTCCACGCCCCATGAGACACAAAAAAGGTGCATTTTACAAACTCTAACTTTTAATGCGTCACATGTGTGGAATTGCGACAATTCGACAAACCCACTGACCGTTACACTTTCGGGTGGGGCTGCGTAAGTAAAGAAGACCGTGTGTATAAAAAGTCTGCTAACAATGTTTACCAGGGAACTTGTTTTGCAAGTTGGATTTTGTGTTTCCGTATGTTGTTGTCTTTTTCCAAATAAACGAACAAGTACGTTTCTAAAAAAAACAGCAAATTGCGCATCTCGTTTTTATGTACTGCGTGCACATTGTGACCAAATTATACACTTTAAAACAAAACACAATTTATGTTCAAGTGGTGTTTGACGCAATACACCAACAGAGGCTGTTTTTTTGGTTTTTTTATTCACAAAAAGGTCGAGTTGGAACAGGAGGGAACGTCGACACACCACTCCACGAATAAATACAAACAAACCCACCAACTTTAACAGGTTTGTACGACCCCCGTGACCAGCTGTTTGTAAAAAGGCAAAAAAAAAACAAACAAACAAACAAACAAACAAACACAAGAAAAGCTTTCCAACATGAGTCTTACATCGTTTAAGTTTTGGGGCAAATTTATATTCGCATATCAGGAACGATGTTTCGTAGAAAGTCGTAATTTCACAAATTTCTTTCAAGAACATCCAAGAATTCTGGAGCACGGCACATCAACATTTTCGATCTATCTGCAAAGCGCGGAGCGATCTGTCAGCCCTAAAAAAAAGAAAAAAGCCAATCAACAACACCATTTGAAAAACATGGTACCAAAAGATGTTGTTTGGTTGTTCAGAGTTATCTCTATGACGACGCGTTTTTCAAGCTGAATGGGCTGACAATGAAAGACCTCGTCGCGTGGTACTGCTTGTTGCTATTTAACCCTGAAATTGCAGCATTGGCACCAAAGACGATGTGGACTCTGGACGAATCTCTGATTAGAGCGAGCTTGGGCCCTTTGTTCTTGCATTCTTTCCAATTTTGCCGAAACCCTCAGCTATGTGCACAAATCATCTTGAGTGGAAACCCCAAAAAGGACATTCAAGAATGCTTGGAAGCTAGCTGCATGAGTCCAAAAGATGCACTAAGTCTTGCAGCAAAGCACAATGCTCAAAATGTCATCAAATACATGTTTGCAATGTTCCACGATGTGATTCACGAACAAGGTGAATGGGATCTGGACTGGGTTGGCAGGGTTGCTGTCGATTTGATCAAGGCATCCACACCTATTGCAAGCGAAAATCTAGAAATTTTACTCGGACCTGGTGACCTTTGGGACCACAGAAAACAACTAGTGGTAACCATATCCATGCTCTACGACAATGTTGACACTTTTGTTTGGTATTTTGGGCGAGAATTAAAAGAAATCCGCAGCGTCGAAAAGAGAAATCTATTGGTCATGTCAGTTCTGATTTTTGCAACAGTGAGCGAGGCTGAAAAAATATTTACATATCTACACACAAACGGAGTCTTGCCGCCGAATCCACAACGATTGAAGAGCAGTGAGTTTGGTCCATACTTTTCCTGTCGTCAAGTAGACTCGCTTTTGGAAACGTGGTGGACAAAACTCATGCCAGAAACATTCACTCGATACTTGAGAAATGGCGGGCAAGAGGTCATTTATCTGTGTGTTTTGCTTGGTCCGACCTACATCAGGCGTGCTTGGGAAGCCCAAGGAATGGAAAATTTGGCGCTTGTGACAAACAGACAATTTGAAACGGCACAACGTTTGCTTGTAAAACACCGTTTGGAGTCAAAACTCAACAAATTAGTTGCAATGTTCTCCAACGAAGCAGGCGCCGCAAACATGCAAGTGTGAGTTTTGAGCGATACACATATTCAGCAAGTGGTTTAGCAAATGTGGGTTTGGGTGCAAAAAGAAATGCTTCCAAGGTAAATTTGCCGAATTTATGAGAACGTACATCAACAAAAACGCTGCTCGTGCCGACAATGCATTTTGCTTTTGAGCAATTTTTGTATTATCTGCACATCCCATTGAAAGGTCAAGCATGCTAAATAAATCAAAGTTTTTACATCCTTGTTACTCCTCATACCACAAGACATATAAAACGCACACACGCACACAAGTTTTTTGCAAAAACATGTGGCGGCCAGAGTTTGCGCTTGATCTAAGCGACCAAAGCGTTGCAAATTCGGTGCAGACAAAAGTATGTTTTTCATTGCGATGCAACTTCGCACTAAACGTGTGTTTGATGATTTTGTTGTTTTGCTTAAATACGCAGCTCGACTTGGATTCCGAAATCAGGGTGTTTACTCCAGTGATGTGGAAAACACAAAAAAACCACGTCTCGCCGATTCCAATGTTTGACACATCCACAAACAGCAGTTTGGCACTGCCGAGGCTCGAATCTACCAAACCGTCGGGATCCATTCACGTGTTTGCTTGGATCCAGTTTTCAACGGCTTTCAGTTGTGCATTGTCTTTTATCATGGTCTTTCAAATGGCGAAGGCGAACCAACCGATTGGAAACAGTGAATTCAAGCTGTTCCAACGCCTCGTGTTTACGTCAGAAGGCTTGTTTCAAATCATGGGTGCAACAATGCTCGCTGGTTTATGTGGAGTTGTGCAAGTGCACGCTGTTTTTGCAGTGATGATTTTAAGCGCCTCTATGTGCGCCTTGTGCTACCTGGCAAACGAAGACTGTATCCATGCATTTGTTGGATGCATTGTGATTCTTTGGGGCTGCATATGGGTTCCGGTGTGCGTCACCACGACCACTCTGTTTGTCGGTTCGCCTAGTCAGATTTGGTTTGGTGTCACGTTGCTGGCCATGTCTCAGTTGATTTTCGTAACCGATTGCACTTATGTGTCGAACGCAGCTCACGACTCTCCAAAATGGTTGATCAATTATTTCGAGTCGGAGTTGGTTGGTGTTGCCAGTTTGAGGTGTTCGAGTGTTTTATTTTTTATTTGGTACATCCAGCTTGATTAGTGATGCTGCTTGTCCCCTTGGCCATTGTCAATGACGCTTGCAACTTTGTCAAAGAAAAAATAATACAAATTTTTTTTGTTTATTTGCGTGTGTGTGTGCACATATTGTCGGAGAACGGATTTTGCTTAGTACACACACACGCACGCACGCACAAAAAAAACCAAAAAAAAAAATGATAATTAACAAAACCGACATGGAACGTGTTCAGGGAGAGAGAGAGAAAGAGAGATCAAATCAGTCGTATGAGACAAACTTTTTGTTGTTGAAGAGTGCGTTTCTTTTTTCAAAACATTTTTATTGATCGAATCTTGTGAACAAAACACGAATTGTTACACAAAAAACCTACGGTTAGATTTTTTTTTATTTTGTTTTGCAGTAACTACTGAAAAAACAAAACAATGCGTAGTTTAATGACACGTCACAAAAACAAGATGCATTTTTTTGTCAGAGGACCTTTTTCTTTTAACCCCATCAAAAAACCGTACTTTGTGATGTTGGATCAACTTACCAGCCTCCTCTACTTGGGCCACCGCACGCCGCTTTTCTGCCCTTTTTGTTCAAGTAATGGCCGCGAGAATGCTTGGACGACTTGTTGGAATATTTTTTGGATTTGTGTGCACTCCTGCGTTTTCCTTTGCTTGGCTGACCCTTCCTTGCATCTCGACCAGCGCTTGATTGTTGAGAATGGCGCCTGCTCTTGACCACAGGTGGACCGGAGCCGTTTTTATTTGTCGAGCGTTTGCGTTTTTTGGCTAAACCACGCCTCGATTTGGAGTGGTCTTTCCACATTTTAATTTTAAGTTCCGGGTAAACGTTTGTGACATCTTGTTTGTGTTGCGTGGACTTTCGGTGCCTTTTCACGCTTTCCCCCTTTTCCTCTGCCGCACCATTTGTGAATTCCATGACAACATCGACCTTGTGATTGCCAATTTCATAAATTTTAAGCCCGGACTGGGTGTTACTTACGCCTGCTCGAGGCGTAGTGAAATAGTCGCTTTGAACTCCAACGAGCAAAATTTCATACAGCTCACGGAGAGCAGACTTCATCGTATTTGATAGTTGCGTGTAAGGTTGGATCACCTCGCCTTTAGGAGCAACTCTACGGCGCACTTTGACTGGTAGATCACGCTTTAAAAAATCTTTCCAGATGTACCCGATAGCTTCTCTGATGGTGGTAATCTGACGATTTTGTTGTTGTTTGTCAGCGTCGACCAAGTATCCAGCCATCTTGTCGAATTTGGCACAAGATTCGAGCTTGTTGGTCCATTGTTTGACGGCCATATCCAGTTGGTCTCTTACTCGAAAATTCCGCCTGTAATTTACCATATAATCCATATCATCTTGCGAATCGGCCATGATGACTCCGAGTTTCACAAACTTCCACTTGAACAGGCTCGGTACTTCGTCTGAACGGTCTTTTTTCTTCATAGCGTACGTCTGCCCACTTTTAGAACGGAATACCCTTTTGCTCGCTTTTCCTTCGAGCCGGATGTACTCGTCAAACGTCATTTCTTCGTACTTGTTAAACACGTTTTCGACAACGTCTTCATCATCGACGACCAGCAACACATCCGAAGGAAGCCACGCCTCGTCTGGCTGCGTATCTGTCATCTCTGCCGGTAACACTGTGATTTTGTCAATGAGTTTTGTGTACTTAACCCGAAGAGCAGTAATCTCTTTCTTTTTCACTTTGAGTTTTTCCCTGTCGGCTTTGAGAGACACCTTGACTGCTTTTTTGTTTTGTTCACACGCCTCTTTCGCAACCGACAATTCTTGAACGGCCTTTTCGTACTGTTTAGGGTCATTGAGAAGATCCCACCGTTTGCGCATGGTGGCGTTTCGTTCGGCGACGACACGTTCGAGGTGTTCCAAAGATCTGGGATACGGGATTTGAACGTAACCTTCCTTTTCGTACACGCTGTACCCGCGTTGAGTTATCAAGTACCAGCTCGTACCAGGATTGACAGGTGCAGGTTTGATTGGTTGTCCAGAGACTTTCCCGTCGCTCGCCATCCCGTCTTTCAAAAAACAGGCCTTCACACCGATTGATCGGTTCATTGAATCGAGAACTCCCAGAATCCATTTTACATACCCCCTGGGTTTTTCCCGGCGACCTGGGCAATCCTGGTTACTCTTGCTATTTAGGTAATGGTCCCACATCAAACCTTTGAGGTAACATATGCCTTTGAAATACGTGAGTTCAAGACACTTGTCTCCCACGTTGACATAATATTCAGTTCCGACAATCGAGTTGGACTCGTCGACCTCGAATTTCTCTTCGCCGTCTTCCATGAGAATTTCAACATATCCACCGTAATGCCTCAAATCGATTGTTTTGGTCTCTTTTGATATCGTGTACTTGAATGTTACTCCGTCATAAACAACTGTGTGTCTCAACCCAACTCTTAAATCGAGTTTCTCCCATGCACCCGTGGCTTTGTGGACATGGTTGCCCATCGTGGATCAAAAACAAAAAAATAATGCACGTAGAAATAAACAAAAAACGAAACTGCAAAAAGCAAAGAGAGAGAGAAGGTGGTAAATGTAAGTGAACTAACCGAGCCTTGTTTCCTTTTGTTTGTGGTTGGCTTTTTTTTGTGGGGCACCGGTGTTTCAGGAAGTGAAGAGTTCAACAGAGACAGCGGTACAAGAGGCGGCGCAAATTACACGTACGTTTGCTTTTTGTTTTGCTTGTGGTTCACGGAGTGCGTCGCAATGAGTTTTTTGAAAAAAAAAAATATATATAAAACCCCCCACAAAAACAAAATACACAAATCAAACGTTGTTGCCCAAAAACCTATTATTTTTTTTTCAAGATAAAAAACGCGGGCAAAATAAACCAAAAACCCTTAAAGTGCCCGCCGCAACAATTAAGAATTTTTACTTCTCCCTCCCCCTCGTGAGTAAACGAAAAACGAAAAAAACATGTTTATAAGACTACCACATACACACGTGACATGGCTTTTAGCACCACTGCTGTGTTGTTTGTGTTTGGTGTGTGAAGCAAAGCAAATGTCTGCGTCACAGATACACCTTTTTTTTGTTGTTGTTTTTTTGTGTGCAATCTTGGTGAATTGTGGTGTACCAATCTTTTATCCACTACCCATCAAATAATTTTAGTTAACAATGTTATATATTTTTTTCTCTACAAAAAAAAAGGTACAGTGTAAAAAACAACAAAAAGCCATTTGACAGGAAATAGCATCAGAGTGACCGGAAGATAAGTATATTCCACTTTGGTTTGTTTTTGGTTCTATCTTGTGTGTGACCTGTATCCAATTCAAGCAACACACACACACACACACACACAAAATCCTGTTTCACCAACGTTTTTTTTACCACTGTCATCAATGAAGGTGTGTTGTTTCATTCTGATCATTGCTTCCTCGCAATTGGGGTATGCGCAGTTACCGTGTTCTTGGGGTCAAATCAATCCACTTGATCCACAGACAGAGGCGTTTGACATCCCAAGGTGTGTCTGGGTTCGTACCAACTTTCAACCTCCACTGACCAGTCAACAGCCTGTTTTGCATACGACCAAATCGTTTGAAGACCAGTTTGAAGCGTGGATCCCTCGCAAATCAAGGTGGTGTTGGGCTTATCCGCTGAATCACAATTCTTCGCTCAGCGGCACCAAAACCGTGTTTTGTCAAGAAGAAGACCCTGGGCTAGATTTGACTGGGACAACGGCGGGGTGCGATCGGGGGCCCTGTTTGCCTTCTGCCGTCGACATTGCGCAGTATTCGCACTCCATCTTGAAGTGCCCTGCACTGTTTGCTTGGGATTTGTTTTTGCGAGCAGGGCTCCAACCGGATCCTCTCAATAACGACAGACTCATTTTAGACACGACTGCAAACGCACCTTTGTTCAGGCCGTGTGCGGCGCGGGATCCGCGACCCGGGTTCGAATCCGACAACTTTGTGTGCGATCCCATTGGTATAAATCCGTCTGGACAAGGGCTTGTTGTGTGCACCGAATCTTATGAGTACACGGTTCGTAACGTCGAATTACCGCTCCAATTTTCTACGGACGTACAGGTCGACGTGACTGGGGAATTGACGTTTGTGTGCAACGTCACTCGTGATGCACCAACTATGTGGACTGCTCCAGACGCGAACCAAACAGAACTGATCAACGGCATCGATGCAAATTTCGAGGTCCACGAGACCTTTTGCTTAACTCGCAACCTGGACCTCAAGATCGAAGCAGAATGCGCTGCTTACCGAGTACTCAACAAGGACACTTACGGCCAACTGGCAATTCCAGGGATCCCTACAACTCTTCAGAGCAACTACAAGTGTGATTTTTGGTGCCAGTTCCCTTTTGAAACTTACCCCAAATCAGGGTCTTCGCTTTGTTCAAACGAAGATATTCACCAAGATTGCCATCCCATAGTGTTGACTGAGCAGTGCAAGGGAAACATGCTGACTGAGCCAGCTGCGTTTTGCCCAGACGGAGGAACTGTATTGAGAGTCCAAGGCAGCATCCCTAGTGCAAAGAACCAAACGTTTTTGCAGCTTATGGAATTGTTGGGAGAAAACGAGACACTGCAGGATACAAACTCGTGGTTCGACCCGAGACTCGTTTCTGTTGCTTGCACAGTTGGAGACTTTGATTGCGCCAACGATTACAAGTGTGTGTGCCAAGGCTCTCCGTCAAACCCTTGCACAAAACACCCATTGTGTAGTTACGACGGGACGTTGTGGCAAAGCCTCGACCCCAAAACAAGCTCCACTTGTCAATGCGACAAAAATATTGGCCCAACATGCTCGATCCTTGCACCAGAGAACAACCGTTGCGACGAAACTTCACAAGAAGCAGCTGTCGATTTGCGTTCCTTTTTGTAGCAACACCTGTACAAAGACCAAACATGCAAAAAATAAAAAAATGCTGTATTACCACACCCACACACCCCTTTGTCCCCCAGACAAATGTGCACACTTATACACACACATGTATACACACACACACACATGCACACACACGCACAAACAAAACACCGATTTTAGCTTATCTTTCTATTTTGGGAGAGAAAAAAGAGAAAATGCACGTTCAGACGAAATTTTATCTAGCAAGATAATACCGCGTACCTTTGAAGCATTGATTGTGCACTCCGCGATTCTCATCAGGCGGATCACAAACCGAAACTCCAGTTTTCCCTTTATTTGGACGGCAGGGAAAAATATTCCAAACTGAGATGTGGATTATCCACACTTTTTTTTGGTGTAACGGCGGAGAGGCAAGAAACTGTTGAGATTTGCTTTAAACAAAAAGTAACTTTGTGCGTTATAAAAAAAAGTACTCGAAGACGATTTTTAGATTGTGTTTTTGTGTGTATATTTCAAATGATAGTACACGAGCAAAGCAAATGAATTCTTGTGAGAGGCATTGAGTGAACATGAACCACAACAAAAACAAACACACACACACAGTTTTAGTATGGTTTTGTTGAGTCCGATGGAATGCAGTACCTTTTTGTTTTGTTGTTGTGTACTAGATTAACTACGCATCGCACACGTTTGTTGTTTACACAAAAATAGGGAGAACAACGAGGAGGATTGTGGGTTTTTGCCCCACTTTTTGGATACTCAGTTTTTGTTTGTTTATGTGTGTGCAGACCCGCTCATCGGAAACAAGAAAAGAAATTGCGTTTACAGCACCACCAGCAATGGGAAGCAACCCTGAGTTCCACTTCAAGCCAACCCTCCACCGCCCTGACTGCAAGTGTTTGTGCATTGGTGAGAAGGCTGACAACTCCATTACGGAGTGTTTAGCCAAACTGCGGGACATGCACACACTTCCTGCCAACAAAGCGCTTTTGCCGCTCAAACCTGCCGCCCCGCCGTCAGCCGACACGAACAGAAAAGCGCGGCGGCACAAGAAACCAACACGCGGTCGCCGTCGTACCAAGCGCAAACGAGACAAAGAACGACCCCCTGCATCAAAGATTTTGTATGTGGCCGTCCAGGCAACCAAACACGCCGCAGTAACGCCTAGTGACCATTTGTCTTCAGTCCGAGCTTCCGCAAGGTCCTGGGTATTCTACTTCAAGAGAGCGTTCGACGCCAACGTACGGCAATCCCAAAATACTTCCATGTCACCCGAATCGCCGAACAAACGACAACGAACTCGAAAAGGGTTGAAAAAAGAAAAGACAGATGTCATCTTGCACCGCCTGGTGGATTTTTACGGCGGAAAGGGAGATCGGGAAGAACTTTGCGCAGACCCAGTCGGATATTCATCCAAACGCAAGGCACTGCAACAGCGACTGTCTGTCCCACCAAAGCCCTGTGGTGATCGCGATCCCAAAACCAAGCCCGTGGATCCATCTGATAGCAAGTTGTTGGACATCATTTTGTTGATGCGCCAACATCCACGATTGCATCCAAAGATGGAAGCGTTGCAGATTATTCCATCCATTGAAATGGTCGAGGAAACGAAGCACGAAGTGGGGATTGGGGGCACGTCTAATTGTCGACGGGGGGTGAAAAGAGCGCCCAAAAAGAGGATCTTGAACAACCCCCTTGTGGCTGGGTGCGTGGTTGGCACGGACTTGACCAAAGTGGTGAGCGTCATGGCCAAACGGCACCTGGAGTTTGACGTGTTCAAGTTTGAAGCGACGCACAACGGTGAACTGGGACTTTTGTACGATCCGGTCAATGACAGCAGTGGGATTGCGCGGTACTTTGTCGAACCGGCCCGAGGCATGCAACAAATGGAAAAGGAGGGAAGTGCGTCGGAACCCAGGTTTTTGAGCACACTCTGGAAAGCTTTTCAGTTGGTTGCCCAAACCGTGTGCAACTTTGCCATGGATGTGCCGATCATCGGAGTTCCGGATTCTTCTTACCATCGAGTTGTCATGCAAGACTTTTTGTGGAAAAACCGCGGATCCTTGGCACCCTTCATGTCAATCGGACTGGAAAGCATGTGCGGCCAGGCCACGCCTGCAAGGATCCCTGTGGCTTACCACAGGATGTTTCGACGAGAGTTTCCCCACATTACGTTTAACGAGGGGGAGGTGCGAACGCT
>Ga0181558_10005800_pt1 | contig 10827 bp, 7 predicted proteins | sample 011ome_22_FD_133754 | JGI IMG/M metagenome (GOLD analysis project Ga0181558, IMG submission 133754) | Coastal salt marsh microbial communities from the Groves Creek Marsh, Skidaway Island, Georgia - 011507BT metaG (megahit assembly) | ecosystem: Environmental > Aquatic > Marine > Intertidal zone... | reverse complement strand
GCGTGCTCTCCTGCGGATACGACAACGCCGCTTCCGACGTTGGTTTTAACAACCTTGTCGACGACATCGAATAAGTGCGCGGTGGCGGAGTCGGCTTGCGACGTGAGCAACACCGTACGTTTGGGCAACGCGCGCAAGAGGGACGTTACCCGCGCGATGCCTTCGGCGTCGAGATGTTGTAAAACTTCATCGAGCACAAGTGTATCGCACGCTACGCCGCATCGCTCGCTGGCGAGATCGGCGTAGGCAAGAGCGAGAGCGAGTGCCGCGCGTCGACGTTCACCGCCTGAGAGTTGGCGAAGTGTTCGGGAAATTAAGCTTCCATCTGGTCTTCGAGCGTGAATGACGCGCTCGATGCGTTCGGCGGCGCTCGCGCTCATCGTCGACGCTTTGGTCCTCTTTCCCGACGCGGTCGCGCTCTCGGTGTTGACATCCTCACCATCACCTCCTTCGCTGTCGTCGTCTGCGACGAATCCCGCACCCGCGGGCCGTAGTTCGAGTGTCAACGCGCCACCCGTGAGCGCGTCCATGTATTGTCCCACTCGAGCGCTCAAATCTCCGAGCGCGCCTTCAAATAAGTAGCTCTGAATCCCTTTCGTGCTAAACGCCGAATCCGCAGCTTGTGCGGTGGCTAAAACGTCTTTGGCGTCGTCTAAAGTCTTTACGCGCGCTTCGAGGGATTCACCTTCGGACGCGAGTTGGCGTTCGAGCTCTTCGATCGCGCTGGCGTGCGGATTGGCGTGTGCGCCGAGCTTGAAGTCGTTAAACTCTTGCACGCGCCGCGCGGCGTCGCGTCCAGCGCGTTCGCCTTCAGCGATGACATCTTCGGCGCTCGCGACTAACAGCCGAATGGTTTCTGAGTCTGTGACGTCGATGTCGGCGTCATTTGAAGATAACGCCGTCTTTGTCGACGTCATCGACGACGTCACCTTCGGTCGCGCCAGGAGCTCCGGGTCGAGACCACGCAGTACACCAGATGACGATGCCGGCGACGTTAATTCGCCTGACATCGCGTGCACGGGCGCTATGGCGTCTTCTATAGACATACTATTCGCGCGTTCGAGCGCGTCCTCTGGCGCCGACCGCGTCAAAGCTTCGGCTCTCGTCAGCGCGCTTGCAATTAAGCTCAACGCTCGTTGTGCGTGCCTGAGCGCATCCGTCGCGCTCGCACTGACGCTCGCCGCGGACTCTGCGCGCATACGCTCAGACTTGCGCGCCAATGTGGCGGTTTCGTTCAATTTACGACGTTCATCCGACGCTTTGCGAAGTGCCTCTGCGGCAGCGGCTCGAGCGTCAATGGCTTTGCCGTGCGCCAACGCCGCGGTGCGCGCGTCTTCTTTTAATTTCACCAGTGTTTCTTTGTGGTGCTTGGGATCTATGGGCTGTAAGCATCGATCGCACGTACCCACGCCGGTGTGCTCGTGCGGTTGGTTGCCGTTATTGGCTGCGCCAACGCCCGCAAACATGCCGACAGCGGCGTGCGCTTGCATGCCCAACGCCCCCGCGCTCGCCTCTTTGGCTTGTAAATCTCTCAAAATGTCATTCAAGCGCTCAATATCGCGCTCGATGGCGACTAATTTACCCTCAAGCTCAGTTTCTTTCTTGTCGAAGCGCGCAGCCGCGCCTTCAGCGTCGCGTCGTGCGCCATCGAGCGCGCGTTCGGCGTCCCGAGACGCCGACTCGAGCGACATTCGCGCATTATATAATCGCTTGACGTAATGGTTTGCGAGTGACAATCGCTTAATGAACATCGTCGATACCGCATTAGTGCTCGCCTCAAGGGTACTGAGTTGACGGGCGTGATTATCATCCCATGAATCGCGTTCTATCGTCGCGCGTTCGAGACGAGCCCGCGTTCGGGAAATGTATTCCTCTCTCGCCTTGACTTCAGCGACAATCGCGTTGACGTTCGTGCGCGCCTCACTCACGCGCTTGCGCGAGATATCTTTGGCTTTTGTCCACGTGTCTGCTTCGACGAGTTTCCCTAGCGCAGCTTTTAACGATGCGTCGTTGGCATCGAGTAACGCGCCGACGGTGTGCTGGCCGTGAAACGTCGTATTCGCGATGACGTCGGCGCCGATGTCATCATTAATCCCTTGTTGAGTCAGTTTCGCCTCAGCCATCGTTTTTTCTTCGTCTCCGATAGCATACTTCAAACTCACGAGTTTGGTCTTGTTCACCTTGCGCTCGACCCAAAACGGAGTGCCGCCGTTTAAAAATCCTTCGAGGCGCACTCGGCCGAATTTCGCAGCGTCGTTCACGACGTCTGATTTCGTCAAAGACTTCCCCGAACCACCGCCATCGATGCGCAAGTCGCTTTGCCCAGTCAAAGCCCACATCGGAGACATTACAAGCGTGGTTTTCCCTGCACCGTTGGAGTCTGAGCACGTGTCTGTTCTGTTTTCACCAACCACGACGCACACGCCTCGCGATGCCAGTGGGTACCGCGTCGCCGCTTGAAATGTCCCAAATCCTTCAACTTCGACAGTGTCAAACGACACAGTGATACCGCTTGATTGTCGGCGCGTCACTGGCGCATCATTACTAGCGGCGACTTCTTGTAATACGTCGCGTCCGAATGCGCTAACGTTTGGCGCCATGTCACTCGCCGTCGCGTACGCGTCGAATAATCCCGCCGGTCCGAGTTCCTCAGCGCGAGGAATACGCGCGGGCATTTCTTTAGCTACATAGCACACCTCAACGACGTAGCCCTGTTCTCGCGCTTGTCTCACCGCGGACGGTACTGCGTCGGACACCGCGTCCATGGCTTCGATTGGAATCGTCCATCGGATGACGTCGCCCGGTTTCGCCGACGGCGGCACCGCGGCGTCGGCGCCGTCGACGGCGAAATGCTTCGGACCAATGTCGAGAGTAATGCGCTTGTGATCGCCTTCGGTCCACGTTTTAGTATCCAAAATCAGCAATTCCTTCGTCTGGCCCGCTTCAGACCGTGAGACTTCGTACGGGGAGCCCACGTAGGTGATTTTTGTGTTTGGCACCACATGCGGCTTGTGATAATGTCCCGTGTACGTATTCGCGCCACCAAACAATGCCGGATCCAAACCATCTCGGGCTTGAAAAGTCTCATTCATGGACGCCCCGACGACGTCTGCGTGGCAAAATATTGCGTTGAACTCGCCACGACAATCCTGAATTGCGCGCTTTAATACGTCGGCGTTGCGTCGGTACGGCAGCCACAACGCTCCGTTGTACAACGTCGGGCCATCAAATACGAGTATATTCGCATTCGACGCCGCGAGCGGCGTGAGCGCGTGAGAATAACCACCCGCAGTGACTTGGTCGTGATTCCCAGGAATCATAATCGTCGGCGCCGTCCACCTAGTGCTCGACATTAACGCCAACGCTTCGTTCAACGGTTCCACGGGAATAGCTCCGCGCGCGTGCCAAAAGTCCCCCAAGAATAACACCCCGGCCCGCGTCGCCACGGCTTCATCGTGCACCTTCTGCAATACCTCCTTACACGTCTCCATCGTGCGTTTACTGACGTGTAAATCGCTAAACACAATCCAACGCTCGACGGCGTCGTGCGCCGGTGACGCCGACGCCAACCTCTCCACGACATCCACACCACTCTCCGCGCTCGCCTCCGCTTCCGCCGCCGCCGCGCGCGTCATCCCCGCCGCCTGAAGAACACTCGACGCTCCGTGCCCACGTCCCGCGCGCCGCACTCGAGGACTCGCCGCCGCCCGCGTGCCGTACGATTGATTTTGGATTAATCTTCTCCCGCCAAAATCACCATCACCATCACGAACGACCCCTGAGGCGCGCGCGCGCGCGCTCCGCGCGAACGCCGACGCACCGCTCGCACCCACCAGTGCGTATGCGCCGCCGACGCCGGACGACGTCGCCATTCGCGCGCTGATGACGACGACGACGCGGCGCATTGTATCGACTCGAGCGTTCAAAAGAATCATTCGCCTGACACCGCGCCGCGCGAATGGTGGCGTCGACGGCGCGTCGCGCGCGCGGTGTGATGGATGACGACGACGTCGACGACACACGACGACGACGTTTGGGCGCGCTCGCGACGACGTCCACGCTGTCGCTCGCCCACGCGGCGGATGAGCTCAAGTACGAGTTAGAGCGCGCGCTCGATGCGATACGCGCGCGGGACAGACGTATTCGCGAGCTAGAAAAGCGCGTCGACGCTCGAGAGCGCGAGCTCGGGGATGTGCTCGCGGTGCGCGACGAGACGGCGGCGCGCGCGCGGGAGAGAGAGGCGACGGTGGCGGTTGAGCGGGACGTCGTGCTCGCGAGCGCCAACGCGCGCGCGCGCGCGGCTGAAGACGATAGAGATGAAATATACGCGCATTATGTCGCAATGCGACGCGCGTTGGAGGCGTGCGAAGGCGAACTCGAGGAGTTGAGGCAGTTTAAGATGGAATGTGAACGCGACAGTCGGGACGACGCGGCGGCTCGAGCCTTTGCCGACGCTCGTATTCTGCGTCGCGCGCTCATAAAATGGACAACATTCGTGAGTTTTAAAATCAAACTGTGTGATTTCGTGCGCGCGACGCGCGAGCGTCACCAGAGGAGCGTTTTGGTGCGCGTATTTGCGGCGTGGCGCGCGCGAGCGACGACGCGTCGGTTTGTCCTCGTGGCTCAAAGGCGCGTCGATGAACGCGCACTCCAGCGCATTCTCGTGCACTGGAGCCTCGCCGTAGAGATGTCGCGTACTGGTGAAGTCGCGCTGATGCGCCGCATTTTGCTTCGTTGGCGAGACGCGGTGGACGCCGCGAAGTGTGACGCGGAAAGCCGGGATCAAATGTTTACGCACTTTGCCGAGCGCGCGACGCTGACGTTCGCCAGGGCGCGTCGACGTCGTACGATGGCGAATGTGTTTCACGCATGGCTCATAACGACGTCGCATGCGAGACGGGCAAAAATCGTGGCGTTGGAGTTGCTCGCGAACGAGCGCCGGGACGAGAGCGTCGCTCGATTGAAAGCGCAGCAGAGGAAATCGAGACACGTACTCGAGTAGAAGTTTAGGACGCCGCGACGCGAACCGTCGTCGGTCGTCAACCTAGTCGTGTGAATTGAGGATGATGTTTTGCATATATGTGTTTTATATAATGATTGAATGGTCTATTCGGCGCGCGTGGTCTATTCGCCGCGGCGGGACACGAATGGTTGCGGTGAAGACGTTACGTCGACTTGAGTCCTCCGCTCGTGACGATGAGCTTGCGCGGGCGGTTCAATACGCACTGCGTGCCGCACGCTTGGCACTTGTGCTCAAACTCTTCAAGAGGCTTCTCACCACCAAAGAATTGCTTGATTGGCATCTCGCAGCACGGGCACTGGCCCTTCAAGATCTCTGCGTTTTGCAAATTGGTGTAGTTGACCAACTTGTACGTGAGCCCGGCGGCGATGGTAATCGCAAACCCGAGCGAGAGCGCCGCCGGAAGCTTGACGCCAACGAGACCCAACAAGATACCCGGCGCCAAGCCAATCAGCAAGGGCGCGGTGCCAAGCGCCGCGTACATGCTCAACACCGACCCAGTGTCGCTCTCCAATTCAGGAGACGTCTTGCTCAACGTGCACGTCGCCCCTCGCATGCCGACGTCGATTCCTAACTTGAGCATATCCTTGCTCAATAATTCAAACTCCGCCTCATCCAGTAATTGCTTACCCTTGGTGTACAACAACAATGCCGTCACCTCGGTGCGCTTCCCTGCAGCCTTCACGCGTCGCTTAAGCTCTTCGTACTTGTCGTCGTCTATGATCTTTTCCCCGCGCGAGTACGAAATCGCCGCCTGCACGAATTCAATCTCATACCTTCTCAACGTCGGGAACCCCGAACCTTGCCAGTTCAACTCCTCGCGCAATCGATCATACTGTTCATCATTCAACGTGAACTTCCCACCGTTATAGTAGTTCCACAGCGCGTCGACGTACATCATTTCCAAATCCGCGAGCGTGCACGTCGAAGGGTCATCGATCGAGCAATTCGGCCCCACGGTGACGTTCGGCGTCTCATCCCCGGTCGCGCGCGTGCGAAACATCACCGCACGATCCATACGCTTGGTTGCGTGCGCGGCGCTGGCGGCGCACGCACGGCGCGTCACCGCGAACGACGACGATCGCGGCGCTTTGGTCCCGATGATCGCGCGTTGGGCGCTCAACGTCATCATCATGACGCGCGCGGACGACGACGGCGGTGCGGCGCGGCGTGTGAAAGCGTGCGGCGCGAGAGAACCGTTCGCGAGGCGGGCGTGCGCGGGTCGCGGCGGGCGATGGGCGCGAGGCGCGGTGTGCGGCAGCGCCGTGTCGCCCGCCGCTTATCCACATAGCTAGGGCATACCCTGCGGAAAAAGAACGACATCTAGGGTTTAAGTCTATGTTAAGGTGTACTTTATGCTATATAGAGTTTATCTTTGTAGTGGTATGGTTTCATCAACGTATATTGATTTTACGATTGCTATGTGCATGTGATCGGGGAGGGGTCACGGTGGTCGGACGCCGTCGTCGAGCGCGCGCCGGCGTTCGCCCGCGCGTCGGAATCGCGCGCGACGCGCGCTGTATTGGTGATTGTGGAGTGCTAACGTTGAGTAAATGTAATTATACGGGGGTTGTGTGTATCGTGCGTGTGTGGAGGTATGATTGTGATTGTGTGTGTGTGCAACGGCGTATCAATGCGGCGGCGCGTCGGGCGGGGCGGGCGTCGGACGAGCGACGGCGCTCGTGGGTAAGCCACCGATGTGCGCGGCGGACGCTGGAAGGCTACCAACGCCCGGGAGTGCTATGTCACCGCCGAGACTATTCACGGCGGCGGTGGTGGTGGTGGCGGTGGCATCGCCATCGTCGAGTCCGCCGCCCTCGGTCGGCTGGTCCTCTTCGCGAGGCACGATGTCGACCAAAAAGTCAAAAATATCCGTCTTTGTAATCGCCGCCGCAATGTCGTTTCGATGCAACGTCCTTCGTTTACCCTCCTGACTATGCACCCACGCACGCATGGTGAGTTCTAGGATAAACATCTCGCACGCCTTGGCGAATAACACCGGCGCTTCGCTAGAAATCATCCGCACGTCTTCGTCGCTCTTCATAATCTTTTTTATCCGCGCCAACGGCAGCAAATGATTTTTAAAATCCGTCGTTTGCTGTATCTCCTGCATCTGTTGCCTCCAAAACATCCTCAACTGCGTATTCTGTGCGGCATACATAGGATTCGCCGCTACCGCGGCTTGATTCATCGATGAATACGCCGCGATTTGCGCTTGGTGTTGTCGCAGCTGCGCGTCGTAGCGCTCTTGAAACTCGCGCGGGGACAGCGGCGCCACGCCCGGCATCATCACCGGCATCGCCGGCATGCCCGGTACGCCCGCGCTACCGCTCGCGTACGATGGGCCAGGCACCACAGGCGGCGCATTCGGGGGATCGCTCATGCGTCTGTCGTACGAATCAGTGTCAAAGAACGAAACAGTTAGTGGTTGGGCAAATCGAGGGCAATTCGCTTTCGCGTGCCTCGCATCGCGCACGCGTCGTCGTCGTCGTCGCCGCGGTGACGCCGAGACCGTCGCGCGACGACTCGTCGTCCATATCGTCGCTCGCGTCGGCGCGTCGGCGCGCGTCGAGGCTGTCGTCGTCGTTCGCGGGGATGGGAATTCGCATTTGAACGACCGATTGATTGTGCGCAACCATCGACGACAGTGTGCGCCGCTGTGGCGCTCGAGCGTGGTCGTCGATCGAGTGAACACGCGAAGGGGTGGTGGTGCCGTACCTGCGCGCGCGTGCGTCGTCGTCGTCGTCGTCGTGGTCGTCGTCGTCGTCCGCGCGGGACAGTGGCGTGTTACACGTCAGCGACTGAGGCCGATAGCGCACACATTTGACGCGTGTATCGATGTGCGCTGGTTCTTCGCGCGCGCAACCGCGCCGGGGAATGATTATTTTAGCGATTTTCGTGGCGTGTGCGTGGTCGGCGCGCGTCGGCGTCGCGGTCGGTACGGATGATGTCGCCGAGCGGTGGGTTCGCGCGCGCTCTGATGATGGGACTGGGACAGCGAATCGTCGATTACTCGACGATGGTGGCGCCGATACGGTTGAAAACGCGGGAGGAGGTGATGACTTGTATACTGGTGCGCTTGATGATTGGGTGCGAGTGGGATTCGGCGCCAACGCGCAGGTGGCGAACGCGGTGTCGAACGGCGCATTGTTCAGAATGCCATTCGGCGTGGTCGCCGTTCCCAAATGTTACCCGAATGATTGCGTCGCGCGTGAGAATCTGTTGAAGCGAACGCCCGCTAAAGGGTGGCAACGTAGGCGCGATGAAATCTTGCGCACGGAGGCGATCGAAGAAACGCGCGCACGCTGGAGAGATACATTGGAACTTTGGTCCGTACTCCCGATGCGAGACTCCGACGGCTTTGCGCGCGCCAATGACGACAGCAAGAACGACGACAGTGAGTTGCCGATTTGACGCACATGATGAATAAGAATAACAAAATCGCATTAACTTGCTATAGTTGGTAGGAATATTTAATGATCGCTCTACTAAACGCTTTACGTTATTGCTGCGCGCCGCCTTGGCCGTTCGCGGCGACGGCGCGTCCGCGCGTGCCTCCACGTGAACCGCGACGACGCACGGGCGCCGTCGCGTGTGCTGCATCTTTATTCTGGGCGAACGATGTCAACTCATCCGTTGAGCCAAACTCGGCGCCGAGTGACGCCGGTAAATCGTTCAGTCGAGTGCTGAGTCGCTCGACATCCGATGGCATGGCTACGGCGTTAGCGTCGTCGCCATACGTCCCAGTGGCGCTATATGGCGTGTCGACGGGATACGGCACTGGCGCACTCCTGGCGTATTGCGTCAGAGACGCATCCGGTTGCCACATCGGCGGCGCAGCTTGTGGCGAGTACCCGTACTGTGCGTACCCACCAGGTACGTATCCATGGTACGTTGGTGGCGCAAACGTCGTGAATAAACGCGCGCTGTCCGCGAATGCGTGAACGTACGCGCCCGTTACCGGTACATTTGCGGCGCTGTAGCCAGCATACGTTTGTCCGCCCCATCCGCCGTCGGGCGCCAACGCTGCCGCCATACCGTCGTCGTCATACGTTGCCACTTTGCCGTCTTTCGTTGTGCGCAGCGCCCGGCGTTCTTCGCGCTCGCGCACACGTCGACCACCCCTACGCTTGCGTGCTTTATCGCCGCCGCCGCCGCCGCCGCCGCCGCCGCCGCCATCGTCGGAGGAGGATGCCTCCGTCCCAGCGTCTCGTTCTGGAACAGCGCGCGTAGCCGGCGGAGGCGTCGGTCGACGTAAAACCATCGGCGGTGACTTCACCCCGCCGTGCGCGCGCAAAAACTCACTACCAGGTCTATCGACTACGTGTTCATCTCGTTCGACGGACTTTTGCGTCGCCGGGACGATGGGTTCTCGTAACAACGCCGACGCCGAAATGTTCGGCGCGGCGTACGGATCAAACGTGTCTTGCCTCAATGGCGCATGATGTCGAGGCGCCGTCGTCGTCGCCGTCGTTTCTATCGTCAATGCATTATTTTCACTATGCGCACGCGCGGTCGGTGAACGCTCAGACGCGTCGGGTTCGCCTCCGTGTCGTCTTCGTGCGATTTCCTCGGCGACGGCGTCCAATTCCTTGTCAAACGCCGCGCGTTCCTCCTCCGTCTTTGGATCGACTTCTCGCGCGCGCGACGCCACAGGCGATGTCGGCATCACCGCATGCGTCGTCGAGGGCGACGTCATGCCTGGAATCTCACCCGCAGACGATCGCGATGTCTCGTCGTCGTCTCGTTCTCGTCTCGTTAAAATTCGCGTCGGCGCCGTCGCGCCTCTTCGATCCCGCCCTCGACCACCACCAAACCCGCGCGCGTCGCCCCGGGCGCCGTGCCGCCGTCCCCCACGCGCATCAACGTCACGTTCGTCCGCGGTATCTGGCGCGGGACCGACGTACCGCTCGTCTTCCTCGGCTCGATGCTCGTAGCCTCGATGTTCATCCGCGTACTGTCTCGCCGCGCGTTCCACATCGCTCGCCACCGTTCGCGCCGGTCGTTCATCTCCCCCGCTCGCATCGCCACGAAGCGAAGGATACTCGCCGCGGCGCACCACCGTGACTCGATCATCACGTATCTCAGACGTCGCCGCCGTCGTCATCGTCTCGCGACGTCCCCACGTCGCGCCCACGCTCGCGAGCGACACCTCCTCCGCGCCTCCATCGCCCCCGTTGCCGTCGCGCGCTGACGATGCGCCTGCATTCACACCACGCACACTCGAACCACTCCCACCGGCGTTACCCCACGTGCGCGCGCTCGTCGAGAACGCGCTCGCGACCACGACGTCCACGCTCGCGCCCGTGTCCGCGCGCATCGATGGCAAAATCACCGGTTTCGGCACCGCCACCTTGCCCCGCGACGGCCCGTGCGCGCCCGAATGTCCATGTACAGTCGCGCTCGATGCGTTCGCGCGCACGGCGTGTCGTCCGTGCTCACGTCGCGGCGGTGGCATGGCGTTAATGTCGCGATTTTTCGGTGCACTTTATCGCAAAGGCGAAATGAAATGTCTATCCGTCCGTGCGCGTGACGCGTGCAAACGTCGCCGCCGCGACGTGTGCGTGACGCGTTACGTCGTCGTCGTCGTCGTCGTCGTCGTCGCCGCCGCCGCCGCCGCACGCGGCGAATCGCGCGCTAAGATGTGACGAAAAGTGCCTCAGTCAACGCCGCAGCCATGGATGACGGCGACGGCGACGGCGACGACGACGCGCGCGGCGGTTGCGCGCACGCGCGCGAATGGCGCGGTGGCGACGCGCGCGGCGGTGGCGGTGCCGCGTCGGTGTCGGTGTCGGCGTCGGCGTCGG
>Ga0181558_10005798_pt1 | contig 10828 bp, 10 predicted proteins | sample 011ome_22_FD_133754 | JGI IMG/M metagenome (GOLD analysis project Ga0181558, IMG submission 133754) | Coastal salt marsh microbial communities from the Groves Creek Marsh, Skidaway Island, Georgia - 011507BT metaG (megahit assembly) | ecosystem: Environmental > Aquatic > Marine > Intertidal... | reverse complement strand
TTATTTCTTTCTACGTTCTACAATATATTTATTACTTGCTTTAGTTTTAGAACGTGTTCTATAACCTTTTGCAGGAATACCATTTCTTGATCTTGGATGTCCTCCAGATGATTTTCCTTCACCGCCTCCCATTGGGTGATCTACTGGATTCATTACTACTGGTCTTGTTCTTGGTCGTCTGCCTAACCAACGGCTACGGCCTGCTTTACCAGAAACCAACAGCTGATGATCTGAATTTGAAACTACACCAATGGTAGCATAACAATCCAATAATAACAAACGTGTTTCTCCTGATGGTAATTTAACAGAGGCAAATTTACCATCTCTTGCCATCAATTGAGCAAACGCACCAGCACTTCGAGCAATTACTGCACCTTGTCCTGGACGAAGTTCAATACAAGATATAATTGTTCCTAATGGAATTTGACTCAATGGCATTGCATTACCAACTTCAGGAGCTACATTTTCAGTTCCAGAAACTAGATTCTGACCTACTTTTAGGCCGTTCTGAGCAATAATGTAGCGCTTTTCACCATCTTGATAGTTAAGAAGTGCAATAAATGCGGTTCTGTTTGGATCGTATTCAATAGACTTTACTTCAGCTGGAATTCCAGTTTTGTTTCTTTTGAAGTCAATGATACGGTACCTTTTCTTATGACCACCACCTTTGTAGCGCATGGTCATTTTTCCTTGACTGTTTCTACCACCTGAGCGTTTTTTCGGAGCCAAAAGGCTTTTTTCCGGCTTGTCAGTAGTAATGGCGTCAAATCCATTAACTACTCTAAATCGCTGGCCCGGTGTAATCGGTTTTAATTTTCTTACTGACATTTCTAATTAGATATTAGCGTATAAATCAATTGTTTCACCTTCCTCCAGTTGTACAATTGCCTTTTTTGTGGCATTTGTTTTACCATGTTGAATCCCCGTTTTTGTGTATTTGGTTTTTCGATCTGGACGGACATTTATTGTTCGAACTTTGGCTACTGAAACACCGTAAGCAGCTTCTACTGCTTTTTTGATTTCTACCTTGTTTGCCTTTGTATTCACCAAAAAGCTAAAACAGTTTCTTAACTCACTGTCTAGTGTCGCTTTTTCTGTGATGATGGGTTTAATTAAGATACTCATGGTGTTCTTATTTACTTAAATTCGATTCAATTCCTTCAATTGCACTTTCTAAAAGCACAACTTGATTGGCATTTAGAATTTTATAAGTGCTTAATTCTGAGCTAGTTACAACTTCAGAGCCTTTAAAATTGCGCGACGACAAATATACATTATTATTTGGCGCTCCCAAGACAAACAAAGACTTTTTGCTATCGAGGTTAAGGGCTTTTAAAACTGCTGTAAATGCTTTTGTTTTTGGTGCTTCAAAATTGAAGTCTTCCAAAACGGTAATGGCTTTTTCGTTGGCTTTAATCGTTAATGCCGATTTTCTAGCTAAACGCTTAACGTTTTTATTTAACTTGAAACCATAGTTTCTTGGTCTTGGACCAAAAATACGTCCACCACCTTTAAAAACTCCAGACTTGATGCTACCTGCTCTGGCAGTACCAGTTCCTTTTTGTTTCTTTATCTTTCTTGTACTTCCAACAATTTCACCGCGTTCTTTAGCTTTGTGTGTTCCCTGACGTTGATTAGCAAGATATTGCTTAACGTCCAGATATACCGCATGATTGTTGGGCTCTATAGCAAACACTTCGTTAGAAAGGTCTGCCTTTCTACCTGTGTCTTTTCCGTTGATGTCTAAAACTGCTACTTTCATTATTTCTCAATCTTTACGTAAGCGTTTTTATGACCAGGAACGCATCCCTTAACTACAATTAAGTTTTGATCCGCTACTACTTTTAAAACTCTTAAATTTTGAACTTTTACCGTATCAGTACCCATACGTCCAGCCATTTTCATGCCTTTAAAAACACGTGCAGGGTAAGATGCTGCACCAATAGATCCTGGAGCTCTAAGTCGGTTGTGCTGACCATGTGTCGCTTGTCCAACTCCTGCAAAACCATGGCGTTTTACAACCCCTTGGAATCCTTTTCCTTTACTTGTTCCTGTGATATCTACAAATTCACCTTCTTCAAAGTGCTCTACAGTGATGGTATCACCTAATTTGTACTCCTCATCAAAACCTGAAAATTCCGCGACTTTTTTCTTAACAGTTGTACCTGCTTTTTTGGCATGACCAATTTGAGCTTTTGTGGCACTTTTTTCTGTCTTGTCATCGAAACCTAATTGAATAGCTTCATAGCCATCCTTTTCTTCAGTTCTGACTTGGGTAACAACGCATGGCCCGGCTTGTATGACAGTACAGGGCATGTTTTTGCCGTTCTCGTCAAAGATGCTGGTCATTCCGATTTTCTTTCCTATTAACCCAGACATAATTATTAATTTATTGTTTTAATTTATTTTATTTCAAAAATTAAGGGTCAAAACACGTTTCAACCCTTGAAATGTATTTTTTCCGTTTTTCCTTCGCACGCAGCTTAGGACATTTATTCTGAACTTGTTTCGAAATCTAAATTTGATTCCTTAACAAACCTCAGCAAATTAATTATACTTTAATCTCTACTTCTACACCGCTTGGCAGCTCTAGTTTCATCAAAGCATCAATGGTCTTTGATGATGAACTATAGATATCTAGCAGTCTTTTGTAGGAACTTAACTGAAATTGTTCTCTTGACTTTTTATTAACGTGAGGAGAACGCAATACAGTGTATAGTTTTTTGTGTGTTGGCAATGGAATAGGTCCAGTTACAACAGCACCTGTACTTTTTACAGTTTTCACAATCTTATCTGCAGACTTGTCTACCAAGTTATAATCGTAAGACTTTAATTTTATTCTAATTTTTTGACTCATGTTCTAAACTTTTAAGATTGTACGCCTTTTGCTTCTTTAATAACTTCTTCTGAGATATTTGATGGGGTTTCAGCATAGTGTGAAAACTCCATTGTTGATGTTGCACGACCAGAAGATAATGTTCTTAAGGTAGTTACATATCCAAACATTTCAGAAAGTGGTACTGTAGCTTTTACAGTTTTTGCTCCTGCTCTATCACCCATGTCACTGACCTGTCCACGACGGCGGTTAAGATCTCCAACGATATCACCCATGTTTTCTTCAGGAGTGATGACCTCAAGTTTCATAATAGGTTCTAGAATAACGGCTTTTGCAGCTTTTGCAGAATTTTTAAATCCTATCTTAGCAGCCAACTCAAAAGACAATTGATCTGAATCCACATCATGGTAAGAACCGTCAGTAAGTGTAACTTTCATTGCATCGACTTCATATCCAGCCAATGGGCCGTTTTGCATGGCCATTTTGAATCCTTTTTCTACAGATGGAATAAATTCCTTTGGAACATTACCACCTTTGATTTCAGAAACAAATTCTAAGCCTACTTTTCCTTCCTCAGCCGGTTCTAGTGTAAAGACAATATCGGCAAATTTACCACGTCCACCAGATTGTTTTTTATAAACTTCTCTGTGTTCTGCACGTTGAGTAATCGCTTCTTTGTACTCTACTTGTGGTTGACCTTGATTCACTTCCACTTTAAATTCACGTCTTAAACGATCAACAATAATGTCTAAGTGTAGCTCACCCATTCCAGAGATGATTGTTTGGCCAGAGGCCTCATCTGTACGAACAGTAAACGTTGGATCTTCTTCCGCAAGTTTTCCAAGCGCCATCCCTAGTTTATCAACGTCTGCCTTTGTTTTTGGTTCAACAGCAATACCGATTACTGGATCTGGAAACTCCATAGATTCTAGCACAATTGGGTGCTTTTCATCAGACATGGTGTCTCCTGTTTTAATATCCTTGAATCCTACAGCTGCTCCAATATCTCCAGCCTCTATATATTCAATTGCATTTTGTTTGTTGGAATGCATTTGATAGATACGAGAAATACGTTCTTTCTTTCCAGATCTGTTATTTAGGATATAAGATCCTGCATCTAAACGACCTGAATAGGCTCTAAAGAATGCCAAGCGTCCAACAAATGGATCTGTTGCAATCTTAAATGCTAAGGCTGCAAATGGCTCTTTTACATCTGGTTTTCTAAGTTCTTCTTGGTTAGTGTTTGGATTTACACCTAAAATACCTTCTTTGTCTGTTGGAGAAGGCAAATAACGACAAACCGCATCTAAAAGGAATTGAACACCTTTGTTTTTGAATGCCGAACCACATACCATTGGAATGATGGCCATATCCATAACCGCAGCTCTTAGTGCAGCATGCACTTCGTCTTCAGTAATAGAATCCTCATCTTCCATAAATTTTTCAAGAAGATTTTCATCATAAGTAGCCACTTCCTCTATAAGGAGTGCACGGTACTTGCGTGCTTCTTCTTTCATATCTTCAGGGATATCGATAATATCGAATGTTGACCCTTGAGTTTCATCGTGCCATACAATCGCACGGTTTTTTACTAGATCAATGACCCCTTTGAAGTCTGCTTCATCACCAATATTTAATACAATTGGCACTGCATTTGACTTCAACATGTCTTTTACTTGCTGACAAACTCCAAGAAAGTTTGATCCTTGACGGTCCATTTTATTGACAAATCCAATACGTGGAACTTTATAATTATCTGCAAGTCTCCAGTTTGTTTCAGATTGTGGCTCAACACCATCAACAGCACTAAATAGGAAGACAAGACCATCCAATACACGTAATGAACGGTTTACCTCAACGGTAAAATCAACGTGACCTGGTGTGTCTATAATATTAAAGTGATACCCTTTAGTTTCATTTGTTGGCTGACCATTTTCTGTTGGAAAGTTCCAAGTACAAGTTGTTGCAGCAGAAGTAATTGTAATTCCTCTTTCCTGCTCTTGTTCCATCCAGTCCATTGTTGCAGCACCATCATGTACTTCACCAATTTTATGAGAAACTCCTGTATAGTATAAGATTCGCTCAGTTGTGGTAGTTTTTCCTGCATCAATGTGCGCAGCAATACCAATGTTTCTTGTATATTTTAAGTCTCTTGCCATTTCTGATTAGAATCTAAAGTGTGAGAATGCTTTGTTTGCTTCGGCCATTTTGTGTGTATCTACACGCTTTTTGACTGCAGCGCCTTCTTCTTTTGAAGCGGCAAGAATTTCTGCAGCAAGCTTTTGAGCCATTGATTTTTCGTTTCTCTTTCTAGAAAAATTAATCAACCATTTCATGGCTGTAGAAATTTTTCTATCTGGACGAATTTGCATTGGGATTTGGAATGTAGCACCTCCAACACGACGGCTACGTACTTCTACGTGTGGCATCACATTGGTTAAAGCGTCTTTCCAAATTTGTAAAGCAGTTGTTTCTTCGTCTGTATTTTTCTCTTCTACGATGTCTATTGCATCATAAAAAACTCTAAATGCTACAGATTTTTTACCATCCCACATCATCATGTTTACAAAACGTGTTACAAGCTGATCATTAAATTTTGGATCTGGTAAAAGTGGTCTTTTTTTCGCCTGTCTTTTTCTCATGTCTTCTTTTTAAAGTGTTTGAATTACTTCTTTGGGCGTTTTGCTCCATACTTAGAACGACGTTGTGTTCGGCCTTCTACACCTGCAGTGTCTAATGCGCCTCGTACAATATGGTATCTAACTCCTGGCAAATCTTTTACCCTTCCACCTCTAACTAATACTATCGAGTGCTCTTGGAGGTTATGTCCTTCACCTGGGATGTAAGCGTTAACTTCATTACCATTAGTCAACCTTACCCTGGCAACTTTACGCATTGCTGAGTTTGGTTTTTTTGGTGTTGTTGTATAAACACGCGTACACACACCACGTCGTTGTGGACAAGAATCCAAAGCAGCCGATTTACTCTTCTTAGTTAATTTGGCTCTTCCTTTTCTTACTAATTGTGATATTGTTGGCATAAATTATATCTATAATTTTTTCAATCCTCTTCTAAGAGGGGTGCAAAGGTAAAAATTAAAATCAATTATTCAAACACTATAACCTTTATTTTTTGAATATTGTTGTTTTTTTTTTCTTTGCATACATTTTTATACATTTTTACGTTAGTTTTATATCAAACTATTGGTCTTGAATTTCAAACAGTTATCTCTTCTTTGGATCGTGCTTTTTGGCTTTTGCTTTTGGCAAACTCATGCACAAGAATTAACCCTAAAATTCAAAACTCAAATTGAAGAAAACCAAGTTGTTTTGGACAGCATAGGCTACAACAATCGTTTTGATTCCATGCAAGCATTGGAACAAGAAATTGATGTTCTGCAAAAACGTCTTTATTATATGGGCTATGTGAGTAATCGCATTCTAAAAACAGAAAAAAAAGAAACCCATATTACGACAAAAATCGAATTGGGAAACATGTTTAAATATGTTGATATATACGAGAATACCAACTATTTTAAACCATTAGGATTTGATGTCCAAAAAGAAACGCAAAACGACCTTTACTTTGTTCGTGTTCCAATAGAAGTCCTAGAAATTACTTTAGAAAAAATATCCAAACTACTTTCTGATGAAAGTTATGCTTTTGCTACCGTTCGATTGGTTAATATCCAACCAAAAAATAAAACATCTTTACGTGCTAATATAAAGATAACCAAAGGTAAAAAACGGATACTTCAAGATATCAAAATTTTGGGCTATGCTAAATTTCCAAGAAGTTACATCAAACATTTTTTGGGCATCAAAACCCAAAGCCCTTTTAGCTTAGAAAAAATAAAACGTCAAATGGAACTTTTGGAGCAATTGCCTTTTGTGCAGCAAAAAAGACCAGCAGAAGTCCTTTTTACAACAGATACCACAAGTGTTTATCTCTATTTAGAAAAAATAAAAAGCAATCGTTTTGATGGATTTTTGGGATTTGGATCAAATGAAGACACTGGCACTATTGAATTTGATGGTTATCTTGACTTAACCCTTAACAACAACCTCAACTTTGGAGAATCATTCAAACTCAACTACAAAAGTGATGAAAATGAACAAAAAACTTTTGATGTTTTATTGCAACTCCCTTATTTGTTGAGTAGCCCAGTGGGTGCTACCCTTAATCTAAATATATTTAAAAAAGACAGTACCTTTACAACTGCACAACAAGGTCTAAAATTGTTTTATCAACTGAACGACAAACAACAAATAGGTGTCTCACTGCGCAACCTACAATCCAATGTGCTTTCAGAACCATCGACAACGCTGAATGAAGATTATAAAAGCCAGTTTTATGGCCTAACTTATCAATACATTAAACGTCAAAAAAACGATGCTATTTTTCCAATTTCTTCTCAAATTGAGCTTTCTGCAGGACTTGGAAAACGTAAAACAACAACGGCTATACAACAGCGCCAACTGCAACTAAAAGGGTTTCACACCTTCCGCTTAAATCCTAAAAACAGTATTTTTCTTAAATTTCATCTTGAAGCATTAGATTCTGATGAATACCTGTTTAATGAGTTAATACGATTTGGCGGCATCAATTCCATTCGTGGTTTTGAAGAAAACAGTTTGTTTGCTTCTCGCGTTGGCATACTGTGTACGGAATACCGCTATCGTGTTGCGCCCTCACTATTTTTACATACCATTATAGATGCAGGTTATATGCAAGACCTGCAGCTTAAGGAAGAGCAACTTTTTGGATTTGGGTTTGGATTTGGATTGCAAACCAATGCGGGTCTTTTGCGCTTTAATTATGCCAATGGTAAAACAAAAAATTTACCCTTTATTCTCTCGAATTCAAAGGTGCATTTGAGCTTGACCACTACGTTTTAGTTTCAAAGCCTCTAAAAAGATTAAACAATTGTTAAAATTATGTTAAAAATTAACGTGCTCTTAAATTGTGTTAACTTTTGTTTAAGAGATTAGCGGAACTAATTAAAATTAAATCATATGAAACCCAAATTTACGATGATTCTGATGCTTTTGGCATTGGGATGAGGAAGTCTCATTTCAAATTACTGACCCAAATGGCAATGAATTGCAAATGTATCAGCACCGTCAGCATCAGCAGGGACAATTTCTGTTCCATCAACCTGTCCAAACTAAAAGCAGCAAGTCTCTTTTAAGTTAAGGAATTTTCACAAAAAAACCACCCGATTGGGTGGTTTTTTTTTGTTTTTACATAAAGTGAATCAGCTAAGTAATTGATTCCCAATTCGCTAATTAAATAATGATTTTTATAAGTATTGTTCAATAAACAGACAACAAACATTAACATTAAACCAATAATGCACATATATAGGGTATTAAATGTTTAATTATTTTCATTTTTTTTGAAACAAAAGTTGGTTATTTGAGTTTTTATCGTTTCTTTTGTGAAGACTAATTCAAATAATTAACAAAAATGAAAACAAAGTTTAGTGTAATACTAACGCTATTATTGGCGTTGGTAGTGCAAATCTCTTTTGCACAAAACCAAAATGTTTCTGGTACTGTTTCTGACGAAAACGGATTGCCCCTCCCTGGTGCAACTGTAGTTGTTGAAGGAACAACGACTGGAGTTTCAACAGATTTTGATGGTAATTATTCTATTCAAGCAAACCAAGGTGATATTCTTTTGTTTAGCTACGTAGGATATTCTACACAATCACAAGCTGTTGGAGCAAGCAATACAATTAATGTTTCAATGCAACAAGACAACGCTTTAGAAGAAGTTGTTGTTGTTGGATACAACTCCACAAGTAAAGAGGCATTTACAGGTACTGCAACAAAAATTGAAACCGAAAACATTGAAGCTAAGGCTATGGGCAACGTTTCTCAAGCGCTTAGAGGTGAGGTTGCCGGTGTAAACGTAGTTACTGGTTCTGGTGCTCCAGGATCTGATGCAACAATCCGTATTCGTGGTTTTGGATCTGTTAATGGTAACCGTAGCCCACTCTACATTGTAGATGGTGCGCCATATGCTAGTGATATTTCAGCAATTAACCCTGCTGATATCGCAAGTTTAACTGTTTTGAAAGATGCTGCGGCAACTTCTATCTACGGTTCTCGTGGGGCAAATGGTGTAATTGTAATTACAACAAAAAAAGGTAAGGTTGGAACTTCGCAAATTAATGTAGATGTAAGAACAAGTATCAACACGATTTTCTTACCAAACTATGACGTAATTGAATCTCCAGAAGAGTATATCGAGCTTTCATACAGTGCTTTAAAAAATAAAGCAACACTACTTGGTGAAGCTAACCCATCTGCTTGGGCAAGTGCAAACTTATACGGAACTGCAGAAGGAATCAATCCAGTATATAACATATGGGATGTAAGCGGAGACCAATTAATTAATCAATCTACTGGAAAATTTAATTCTGGAATTGGACGTCGTTACTCTCCAACACGTTGGGCTGATGCTGCTTTTGGAACTGGCTACAGACAAGAAGCAAACTTACAGTTTAGTGGTGGAAACGAGATGACTCAATTTGCTACATCTTTTGGTTATTTAGAAGATGAAGGCTATACTATCAATTCAAAATATACACGATACACTACTCGTTTAAGTATTGATCACGCACCTAAAGATTGGTTAAGAGTTGGAGGAAACTTAGCATTTACTGGTGGACTTTACAACAATTCATCTAGTTCAGAAGGTAGTGCAGGTTCTTCAGGAAATATCTTTGCATTAACCAATACTACACCAGCGATTTATGACATCTACTTAAGAGATGAAAACGGTGTATTGGTTGAAGATCCTATTTTTGGAGGATATCAATATGATTATGGTAATGATTATGGACGTAGAGCTTGGAATGCAACAAATGGTATTGCAGATGCAATTTATGATGTTGATAAAACAAGTTCATTAACTATGCTCGGGAACTTCAATATTGGTGTTGATTTAACTGATTGGTTATCTTTTGATGTTCGTTACAGCGGACAATATAATAATTATGATGGCGCAAGCAGAGGTAACCCATATTATGGTGCAAATGCAGGAAGTGGATTCCTTTCAAAATCTATTAGCACAAACATCAATCAGAACTTTCTTCAAATGTTGAAATTCAACAAATCTTATGGAAATCATAATGTTGATGCTTTTGTTGCTCACGAATCAACTGAAAACAAATTCACAAATATTAGTGCAGCTGCTCAAAATGCAATCTTACCAAACACATTTGATTTAGCTCAATACACTATTCCTTTCGGAAGAGCTAATTCTTACTCTACTGGTTGGACTTTAGATAGTTATTTTGCACAATTGAACTACAACTACGATGGTAAATATTTCTTAAGTGCTTCTGGAAGACGAGATGGTTCTTCTCGATTCAAAAACAATAAGTGGGACACTTTCGGTTCTATTGGTTTAGGATGGATTGTTTCAAAAGAAGATTTTTTCCCATCTGAAAGTTTTGTAGATTATTTAAAACTTAAAGCAAGTTATGGTCTAATTGGAGATCAAGGAACAAATGTACGTTACGGATGGCAAATCTATGGTATTAACCAAACACCAGATGGATCGTATTCATTTACACAGAGTTCTACCCTTGCTAATCCTGATTTAACTTGGGAGGTTAAAACTTCAACTCAGTTTGGTATTGAATCATCTCTTTTCAATGATAGATTAGCATTAGACTTAGATTATTATGTGAACGACACAAAAAACCTATTCTTTACACAAACGCTTCCAGGATCAAGTGGATCTCAATTTATCCAGTATAATGATGGTGTTTTAAGAAACAGTGGTTTCGAATTTAATGCTACAGTTAAAGTATTTGATAAAGAAGATTTCAAAATGTCATTTAACATAAATGGAGAAATGTTCGATAATGAGATTACTGAAATGCCAGCGGATTATTTTACTGGAGAACCAAAAGTATTGGATGGACGTTACTCAAAAGGTAAATCTTTATATGACTGGTACATGAGAGAATGGGCA
>Ga0181558_10005788_pt1 | contig 10847 bp, 8 predicted proteins | sample 011ome_22_FD_133754 | JGI IMG/M metagenome (GOLD analysis project Ga0181558, IMG submission 133754) | Coastal salt marsh microbial communities from the Groves Creek Marsh, Skidaway Island, Georgia - 011507BT metaG (megahit assembly) | ecosystem: Environmental > Aquatic > Marine > Intertidal zone... | reverse complement strand
GCCGACGCGATCTGGGGCTCAGCTTCCAAGTCCTTACGGAGGCGATCAATATCGATCTCCATCAGGGATCGGCCACGGAGTGGTCCAAACCAATTGGCAAACCAGGATGGAGACAAAGGACCATCACTGGAAAAACTGACTTCACTGATCGGAGCGCCCGGACCGGTGATATCAAATGGAGCCGCATTGGCCCCAAACCATTTGTCCAGGGACCAGAAACCCAGACCCACCAAGCCGAGAACCATAAAAAGGATGCATACACGGCCGGCTACACCCAGTTTTTTGCGCAGGGCGGGAAAACTGGCCGGTTTTTTGGAAGATTTGGGAGCCAGCTTTCTCCATCCGCTGGCATTTTGTGTCTTTGCTTTGGAAGTTCTTTTCATGAGGAAACGGGGGTAACAGGTTCAATAGGTTGTTGCCTTTCCGCAAAGCGGGATTTGGCTCCTGAAAGGAGTTTTTCGGCAAGCTTTTGAAAATCGTATCCGGAGCAGCTGGCACTCTTGGGCAATAGACTGGTGGTGGTGAGCCCGGGGAGAGTGTTTACTTCCAAAAAGTAGGGATTCCCATCCTCGGAGATCATAAAATCGACCCGTGCAAAATCCCTGCATCCACAAACGGAAAAAGATAGTTTGGCAAATTCTTTAATTTCTTCCTCCACTTCGAGATCAATCACTGCGGGGTAGCGGTACTCCGTGGCACCCGCTGAATATTTGCGCTTGTAGTCATAGACTCCCCCTTCGGGAATTACTTCGACCACACCAAGGGGTAAACCATCCAGAATTCCAATGGTCACTTCCCGGCCAAGAATTCGCTGCTCGATCATCCATTCGCCATGGCTTAAGTCGCCAAGAACAGTCCCCAACTCCTTGGCTCCCCGGCAAATATGCAAAGCAACACTGCTTCCCTGATCGACGGGTTTCACCACGAGATCATTCCCCAGTTCTTCCACGGTATCCTCCGCCGAGACTTCGCGGGGCTCATGAAATCTGATATCTCTGGCAACCCGTACGCCAGCCTCTGAGACTAAATCCTTGGATTTCCCCTTGTGCATACAAAGCCGGCTCGATTTGGAATCGCAACCGGCATAAGCAAAACCAGCCTCCTCCAGGAGTGCTTGCAGGGTACCGTCCTCACCAAAAGTTCCATGAATAATTGGAAAAACAACTTGGGAGCGGGGATCCATTTCAGGGGGAAGTGTGGTCTCCACAAGATCGATCAGATCGACCTGCCCGACTGATTCCAATGCATCGGCAAGGGATTGTCCGGATTTCAGGGATACATCCCTCTCCGCCCCTACCCCTCCGGATAATACAATAATACGAGGATCCACTTTCCCTGCAGAGTCACTCATGATAGTGGTTCCTCCCAGTTTTTACCTAGCAGATCCACTTCGGGTTCAAGTTCAATACCGTTTTCATCCCGGACACGCCCCTTTACCTTGCGCATTAGAGAGATCACATCCTCGGCCGTGGCTCCTCCTTCATTGACAATAAAATTTCCATGTATTTCGGATACACGGGCACCCCCGACGGATTCGCCCTTCAGCCCCGCCTGATCAATAAGCCATCCGGCTGACACTTCGTCGGGGTTTTTGAAAATACATCCCGCACTGGCTTCCCTGGGCTGTGAACTCCTTCGTTTGCTGGCCATTTTATCAATGGCTTTACGAATGGCACGATGATCTGACCGGCCTTCGCCCCGAAGCTTCGCCCGGAGGGCAATCCCATCCACCGCCTCGCGACAATGCCTGTAGCCGATATTCATTTCCGAACCGGGGATTTCGCGAATAGTCCCATCGGGTAAAAGAAAAGATACCCATTCCACTAAGTCGAAAATCTCCCAACCCATCGCTCCGGCATTCATACGGAGTGCTCCGCCGAGAGTACCGGGAATTCCCTCGAGAAATTCGAACCCTTTCATTTCCACTTTGCATGCCTGCAGGCAAATCTCTTTTAAGCGAGCCCCTGCCCCCACGATCAAGGAATCATCGGATCGACGACTGATCTCAGACCAGAATGGTCCTTTCAGACGAATCACCAGTCCATTGTATCCATCGTCTGGCACAATCAAATTGGAACCACGACCCAGCATGACACGGGGAACTGAAAGAATATTGCAGCCTTCAATTAGAGTGCGAAGGTCGATCAGGTTTTGGGGCTCAGCATACCAGCGGGCTGCCCCACCCACCCCCATCGTGGTTTTTGATCCGAGCGATTCATGCTCATTTAAGCCACAATCCACGGATACCCGGTCTTGCAAATAAAATTGAAATGCACGAAAACGGTCGCCATCGCTCCTGGCCATCGCCGCCATGGCATGAGCCCAGCGATCGATGTTACCCGCTCCGACGAAGAGCATTTGTTCCGGCCGGCCAGACTCCTTCGATGCTTCAAAGGCCTTATAAAATTCAATAAAATCCTCCTGAACCGCGGAATCCTTGCGCAAGCGAGGGGGGAGATTACCAAGCAGGGATTCAACCCCTCCGGCGGAATCATATTCCTCAAAAGCACCATATGTGGGAAGAAACTGTAGATCATCCACCTGAGACATTTCCTCGGCAAACCAGTGAGAAAGGGCTTTGGTGCGACTGTAGCGATGAGGTTGGAAAACCATTCGCAACCAATGCTCGGGAAGTTTTCTTCTCCGATCACCCACAAATGCGCGAATCTCGGCGGGGTGATGGGCATAGTCTTCCACCACCGTCAAATCCGAATCCTCAAAAAGAACGGATTGGCGCCTCTCCATCCCGGGAAATTGACTGAAGTCGACGGAAGAAATATCCACACCCATGGCATGGGCCGTGGCGACAACTGCCGCTTCATTCGATTTCATAAAATCAATTGAATCCAGTGCGGAGTCGAAGCTTTGGGTCTTATCCGCAAACTTTTCTTGAGCCGTTTTCTCAAGGGGACTCCCCCTGGGAACAAGCAGGTAAGACTCTGTTCTTTTAAAGAGTTCGATAAATACCTGACTTAGTTCTTCAGGGCTTTTGTACCGATCGACATGATCCCAGTCACAATTTAAAATGGTGGTCAAATAAGGAGAATGAAAATCGATGGTGCCATCACTTTCATCCAATTCGAGAATCATCCATGGGGATTTGGATGAGGCTTTACCAGCAGCCAAAACATCATTCCGAAATCGACCGCCGACCATGTAAGAAAAATCAAAACCAATCTGGTCGAGTGCCCAGGTAAGCATACCGGTTGTAGTGGTCTTACCGTGACTTCCCACGACGGCGACAACTTTTTTGGATTTGCAAATATGAGCCAAAAATTCACCCCTTTGCCAAACCTTGATCCCCTGCGTCTCGAATGATAGGAGACGGGAATCACTCGCCTGGACTGCACTTGAACGAACCACATAATCAGGCTTCTCCAATGGGTATGGCTCATTAATGATTCGAACGCCTGCCTTTTCCAATTGTGCCCGGAGCGGTTCCCTAAAAAAATCGTCGAATGCCTCCACGGCGTAACCATTGGCAGAAAGATACATGGCCAACGGAGCCATGCCCATGCCCCCTCCTCCGATCAGAAAAACTTTTTTAGAAAGGCTCATGCAAAAACTTTAAGCAATCGGAGCCGTTTCGTCTCACGATCGCTGGATTTATTTAAACACTCCTTAATATCCCGGGCAATTCGTCCTCCTACATCACCGGCATCCAAGGCGAAAAGATTACGACGGATAATACCGCGCAACTCTTCATTAAACATCATTTCCCTGACTTCCTTAATTAATTCCTCCGCAACTTTCTCCTGCTTACAAACTACGCATCCACCTTTGTTTTCAAGAAAGGAAGCATTCAGTTGTTGATGATTTTCCGCGGCAAATGGATAGGGAATAAGAATGGAGGGTACCCGGCAGCAGATAATCTCGGCAATGGAGCCTGCACCCGCACGGGAAATAACTAAATCGGCAGCAGAAAGAACATAATTGATTTCATCACTGAAAGAGACAAATTTGCATTTCACTGAATGTCCCTCGTCTGTGCCCAGACTGACCACGCCGGGACTCTCCTTATCCATACCGGTAATACAATAGGTGGAAATGCCTTCGCTCGCGATCGTGGACAAATTGTTTTTAAGCCATTGATTCAAAGCGGATGCCCCCTGGCTTCCTCCAAATACCACGAGGAGCTTATCCGAGATGGAAAAGCCCAGCCGTTTCCTGGCACGTTCCCGGGTAACCCGCCGAAAATCCTGTCTCAATGGATACCCGATACTGCGTATAATTTCTGAGGAAATACCATTAACATGCATCCCTTCCGGGAGATATAACCTAGTCGAATATCGGGCAATAAAACGGACTGCCTTTCCCACGGCCCGGTTTGCCTCATGGGTAAAAACCGGAAGACCCAGCCAACGGGCAGCCAATGCCGGTCCGAGAGAAGTGAATCCACCAAATACAACCACCGCATCAATCTTCTTCTTTTTAAAAAAAGATAACGACTTCATGAAAGAAGACCAAAATTCGCGAAGGAAGCGTAAAATTCCCAAAGGTGTCCGAATAAGCGCTGCTCCAGGCATGGGTACAAAATTCAAGGAAGAATATTTTTCAGACAACCGGGAATCGACCATTTTCCTACTGATAAACAACCAGGAATCTTCCCCCTGTTCGTCGAGACTTTGAGCCAAGGCAATCCCGGGAGTCAGGTGACCGCCAGTTCCTCCGCATGCAATGACTATTTTCCTCATAATTCGCGTGGTTGCAGTCCTTGTGGACTATCCCATTTCCTAAATACATTTACGACCCAGCCCAAAAAAATAAAGGTAACCAAAAGATTGGAACCACCATAACTGATAAAAGGTAAAGACATGCCTTTGGTCGGCAATAAGCCAGTCACCACGCCCATATTGATGATCGCCTGCAGAGAAATAAATAAAACCGAGCCGAGAGCCAGTTGATACTCAAAGACACGAGGTGCGATTCGAAGCCTCCAATAAGAACAAATGAATAAAATGAGAAAAAGCAGGAGAATGACAAAAGTACAAATCAGACCCAATTCCTCCCCAATCACTGGAAAAATAAAGTCGGTGTGAGCTTCGGGTAAGAAATGCACCTGTTGCCGTCCGAGTCCCAGTCCCACGCCATCGACCCCGCCCACGCCAAATGCGAGCATTCCCTGCCACAATTGATATCCGCTGTCATTGGCATTGGCTTCCACATCCAAGAAGGAGGTGACTCGCCTGATCCTGACAGGGTCAAAATAAACCAATAAAGAGAACACACCAATGAGCAATGAAGTCACCGGTAGAAGCCAACGTAAACTAGTACCCGAATGAAACATCATGGTCGCGGCAACTGCTCCGCAAAGAAAACAGGTTCCGAAATCGGGCTGTAAAATAATCAAAACACAAAATATTCCAATGATCACCGAGGGCAATAAGAACCCTTTAATCAGGGTTGCTTTGTCTCTCTGATTCGATGCAAAATAGGTCGCCAGCATAAGCACAATCCCTAGCTTAGCGAACTCGGATGGCTGCACACGAAGTGGACCCAATCCAAGCCAGCGCTGGGCCCCGTTTACCTTTACGCCCAGACCAGGAACCAGAACCATAACCAAGGCTAAAATACAAAAGCTGTAAACGAGCCAGGAACGATTCCTCAGCCAGTTTAAATCCATGAACATGGCGTAGAGAAAAGCGGCAATTGATATGCCAAACCATATCAGTTGTTTAACGAGCAAGGATTGAGCCCCTTTGACTGCACCCGCACTGAAAAGCATGACCAAACCCAGCATCGCCATCGATAATGCGGCGGCGATGATGTACAGGTTTAGCCAACCTCCTGATTTTGATATAAGTCTATCTGCCGTTTGTTTCTCCATCCATTTTTAACCACTCCCAAATTTTGCCCATCAGTTGTCGGGTACTTCGATAACAGGTCGCTCTTCGACATTACCCTTGAAAAAATTCTCCAGACTATCGTTTTCAGATGGAGGTAACGCCTGCTCAACCGGAGCTTCTTGCTCCGTAACAGCAGACGGCACCGATGTATCCGCACCTGATCCCGAGCTGTCTGAAACAATGAGGGCCTGGCCAATCCGTATTCTCCCTGCATCCGCCAAGTTATTCCAACGCATAATGTCTTTCACAGTAACTCCATAAATTGCAGAGATCCGTGTGAGATTCTCTCCCTTTTTCACTGTATGCGTAATGGCTCCATCGGGGACAGGTGCAACGGGAGTTACAGTGACAGTGTTTGAGTTTTTCTGCTCAGGAATAACCAAAGATTGGCCGGGACGAATAATCGATGAAGCGTTCATTCGGTTAGCCTGCATCAATAAGGCCAAGGAAACACCCTGACTACGGGCTATTTTTGAAAGACTATCACCGGGTCTGACGATGTAAGTCACACCACCCTCAACAGCAGGCGGTATGATTTCCTGTGTTACTTTGACACCGGTTCCAGCTGATGGAATCATAATTTCCTGACCAATACTCAAACGACTATCCTTTGATAGATTCGGGTTCGCTGACAAAAGTTCCTGCGTAGACAATTGATTCTTCCGAGCAATCCCCCAAAGCGTATCACCACGCTGGATCTTGTAGACATCCAAATCAGTAGGAACAAGGGGTACAGCCGTCGAGGCAGTGCCGATGGGATTAACGGTGTCCGCGGGTATAATCGGGTCCACTTGGCCCGGAATGATCAATTCTCCGGCTTTTGGCCTTGTCGGGGAGACAAATTCTGCGGCAGGCTTAGCCGGAGCAGGCTTTTCCTCTGTTGTTCCTTGATTGAAAGAATCCAATGGATCTTTTTCAACCGTGGCGGAATCATTCATGTCAGAGATTTGACCCTGTTTTGTAGATTGGCAACCGGGTTGCATCATAACAAGAAGTATGACTCCTACATGTAGTCCTAAAACAATACCGAATATTCTTGTGAGTTTCATAATTTTTTTTGGTTTGCTGTAATCAATTCAATTCCAATTGGGTACTTTTAAATGCGTGGCTCTTCAAATCCAAGACGATTCGCTCGAAGAACTCACCTCTTTCTTCAAAATTTTCAAATTGATCAAAACTGGAAAAGCCGGGACTGAAGAGTATATTAGTCTTGTCGGTACTCGCATCGTAAGCTCTTCTCACCGCTTCCCTAAGATCCTGACAAGCACGGACCCGAATTCCATTAGTAGAAAAGGATTCAACCAAATCCCCGGCAACTTCTCCGAATACATAAGCTTCATCAAAATATTTCCTTGCCGATCCCGCAAATTTTTCAAACCCCACTCCTTTGGATTTTCCCCCGCCTATCCAAATCGTTCTGCCTCTCATCGATTTGCACGCGGCTAATGTAGCTGAAAAATTAGTTGCTTTAGAATCGTTCCAGAATCTTACATCACGAATTTTAGCCGTTTCACTAAGCCGATGCTCCTTGGGAACATAATCTTCAGCAAGAGTTGCAAATGCCCTTGCAGAAATCCCTATCGAATTAAAAAAGGCCTCCGCTAATGCGTAATTTTCTCTTTGCGGGAAGCTGGATAAGAAATGATTCTCAGAGAGTGGAAACTCATTTTGTTCAACCCGTTTTACCATCGTATGGCCCGAAGGTAAGACTCGGTTCAGCCTATTTGCCCAATCGCTGACACTTTCACCCACCCACACGGGTCCGTCCGTCCTTTCAAGAAGTCGCAACTTGGCATCGAAATAATTCTCACGAGATTTATGATAATCCAAATGATCATCCTCAAAATTAGTCCATATTGAAGCCTTTGGTTTCAATATAGACAGATCCCATGATTGGAATGAGCTAATCTCAAGAATAACTTTTTCGTTAAGACCGATCGATCCCGATAAATACTCGGATAATGAGTAGCCCATATTTCCGGCTAAAACATTTTTTTCTCCCAATTTATTGTAAACGTGAGCAATGAGCGAAGAGAGCGTTGTTTTACCATTTGTTCCGGTTATCGCGAGTGGACTGTCTGGTAAAAAGTAAGCCGCGAAATCCATTTCGCTGAGTAGGAGCAGATTCATTTCCCGAACCAACTGAATCCATGGATGATCTGGAGAAAACCCTGGGCTCACCACAACGATGGATGAATTTTTCAATTTTGAATAAGACAGAGGAATCCCCTTTTCATCAAATATTTTTGATTTCCAATGCAAACGGTCCAAAAGTTTTTTTACTCCTGTACCACTGACACCATCGCCTAGAATTGCCACTGGCTTGGCCCGTAAATCCTCCCATTTTGAAATATCCGCGACCATGCTTACCTGAGTTTCAATGTGGCCAAGCCAAACAATGCAAATAAAAGAGATAAGATCCAAAATCTTATAACCACTTTAGTCTCCTTCCATCCTTTTAACTCAAAATGGTGATGAATAGGTGACATTTTAAATATTCGTTTTCCACGAGTCTTAAAAGAAGCGACTTGTAAAATGACTGATCCTGCCTCAATCACAAAAATACCCCCGACAATAATAAGGGTGAATGGTTGATGCACCATCAGAGCAATGATCCCAACCAAACCTCCAATTGCCAAGGAACCTGTATCTCCCATAAATACCTCTGCCGGGTGAGCATTATACCAAAGAAAAGCCAGACTCCCGCCGAGCAACGATGCACACAAAACTGTCAGTTCACCCGTACCCGGAATCCAGCTAATCATTAAATAATCAGCGATCACGAAATTTCCGGATGCATATGCCATAATGCCATAAGTTAATGCAACTGTCACAGTACAACCTATGGCCAAGCCATCGAGGCCATCCGTAAGGTTTATCGCATTGCTTGAGCCTGTGAGCGTAACCAGGAAAAAGAGAAATATACCCACAATCGATACACCCTGAAAAACAGGTTCTTTGTAAAAAGGAACCCAAATCTCTTTCATCTTTATTTCACTACCCAAAGGAACCCCATCTACACCGGCCATCAGATGAGACCATGGGCCAAAAAGTATAAAACAAACAACAAGTGTAGTCACACCCTGCCCTAGAAGCTTCATTTTACCAGGAAGTCCTCCGCTGTTTTTCTTTGCAACTTTTACATAATCGTCGGCAAACCCAACGATTGTAAGCATAAGAAATACGACCAGAGCACTAACCACATAAACATTTGGTTCAGCCCAAAGAAGGGTTGAGACTACCACACTTAAGCAAATGAGAAGCCCCCCCATTGTCGGGGTTTTCTCCTTGGAAAGATGCAGATCTGCCAACTCACCGACTTCGTCCTTGTCTCGAAAGGCCTGCCTTGCACCTAATTGCCTTAAGAAGGATATCAGTCGCGGTCCCGCCAGAAATCCTATTACCAGTGCAGTAACTCCTGCAAAGATTGCACGGATTGAAATAAACTGAAACAGACGAAAAGGCCCATATATGCTTTCATAATCCTGGAGGTAGCTAAGCATTGTTACTCTTTTGATTCCACGGCCCATTGAGGAACCAAATTTTCCAATTTAAGCGCACGACTCCCCTTAAAGAAAATAGCTCCACGAAAATCCTCAATTACAGGTATAGCCTCACTGCCATCCTTTAGTCCCAATACCTGTCGGTCTTTCCCACCAGCAGCAAGAATACCTTTGGCCATCCATGACGCTTTTTCTCCAATAAGGAGGACGAGATCATTTTCATTTAACTTAATCTGGGCTCCGAGTACTTCATGCAAATGCTCCTCTTCTTCACCCAATTCCTCCATACCCCCCAGCACAAAAAGTCGAGGAAGTGTAGAATATTGGCTGGAAAAAAAGGAAATAGAATCCAGCATTGAAGTCGGATTTGCATTATAACAATCGACAAAATAGGTACACCCACGGCCCGTTAGAGTCGTACCTCTAAGGGCCGAGGGTGAATATTGGGGTAGGCGTTCGAATAAAGCCTTTTGATCGATTCCCATTTCAAGTGACGCGAGTAGTGACAAAGCAATATTTGAAACCATACCGTCGGATAGTGAAGGAACCGGGAAAGTCATAACCGGGAACCCATCTCGCCAAAGCCTGAGCGTCGATGAGTTCCCGGTCGTGTTTGTTTCAGTCCGAAATTCATAGTAAGAGTCACCAGAGTTATCCTTTGCAGATGGCTTCCCATTTCGTAAAACATTACACAAAGAGGGTGATTTCTCGTAAAAGTCAGCAAACTCTTTATGCTCCAGGCATTGTTCAGGGAAAATAACCTTTTGCAATTTTGGATGTGGATTAAAAAGCTCAGCTTTCTCACTGGCCACTCCCGCTTCATCTCCTAATCCGGCAAGATGAGAAGAACCAATGTTTGTTACCAATACAATGTTTGGTTGAATCATTTTGGCAAGATCCTGCATCTCACCCTTCCCGTTAATACCCGCTTCAGTTACCGCAAATTTATGCTGATTTAATTCGATGCCCAACAAACTAAGCGGAACACCCAAATGATTATTCAAATTCCCCGAAGTACAATGTGTTACCTCAGAACCTAAGAGGACCCCAAGGATATCCTTAGTCGAAGTCTTCCCACAACTGCCGGTTATTCCGATTACGGTGCCTGCAAATGTCTTGCGATATTCTTCCGCAATACCCTGTAAGGAATCCAAGGTATCTGACGCTAATAATTGGGGAAATGAAAGGTTGTCATCAGAGGAAGAAACCAAGGCCCCCCCCGCACCATCTCGTTTAGCTACCTCAAGAAAATCATGTCCATCCCTTTGATCTTTGATTGCAACAAATAATTCACCGTTGCCAATATTGCGTGTATCAATGGAAAATCCTTCAATTCTTTTAGATGGAACCTGATTCCATGTTCCTCGAGCCCAAAGAGCCAAATCATCTGGATCAAAAGTTGGCATTATTCCCCAAAAGCCTTGATTTGAAGAAGCTCCGAAGCGACTTTACGGTCATCAAATGGAATCGCAGTGTAATGTACTTCCTGAAAGCCTTC
>Ga0181558_10005779_pt1 | contig 10853 bp, 9 predicted proteins | sample 011ome_22_FD_133754 | JGI IMG/M metagenome (GOLD analysis project Ga0181558, IMG submission 133754) | Coastal salt marsh microbial communities from the Groves Creek Marsh, Skidaway Island, Georgia - 011507BT metaG (megahit assembly) | ecosystem: Environmental > Aquatic > Marine > Intertidal zone... | reverse complement strand
GAACGCGCGGCGCGCATCAGGCATGGTTGGTGGTTGTGTTTGAGCATTCATCCACGATGGTGCTCTAGATGTCGGCGGCGACGGACGAGTCGGCGCCGTCGCAGCTCCGACAAAAGTTCACCGCCACGCACGCCGCGCTATCCAGCGTCGTCGCCAGCGGCCACGGCACGCACGCCATACCAGCACCAGCGCCAGTGCCGGTGACAACGGCGGCAACACCGATTGATTTACTGTCGCAACTCGGCGATTTAGCCGTCGCCGCGCCGCCCTCGACATCCGCCTTCGACCCATTCGTCACGTCGTCGACGGCAACAACGACGACGTCGACGGCGTATCCACCCGCGTACCAACCACCCGCGCAGCCCATGCGCGGACCGGGATTAGCCGCATTAGATGCCATTCCGCCGCCATCCGCCGAAGCGCGCGCCAAATCCGTCCCGCAATTCGACTTCATCAAAGACCTCATGAAATAAATAACACACTCGCGCGCACGCGCGCGCGCACATCATCGATGCATCTTTTTATCTATCATATTACACACGCGTCGCATCGTCATCGCCATCAAATCAAATCAAATCAAATCAAAAACCAAACTTTTACTCGCGCGTAAACGTCCCCACCGCTCGATACTTGCTCATAAACTTCGCCTTCCACTCCGCCAACGTCGCGAGCTCGTCCGCGGACAACCCCTCGCACCCGCGCGCGAGCTCTTCATGCGTCAGCTTGAGGTTCATCGTCGCCAACGCGCGCGAGGCGTCGACGCGCGCGAGCGATGCGTACGGTCCATTGTCGCCATAGAAATCAGCGCCATCGCTCACGTCGAACACCACGCCGTCGCACGCGAGCACGAGCGCGGACGATTGCGCGAGATCGCGCGCGGTGAATCGCGTCGTCGGTACCGCGGGCGCATCGCGGACGGGCGTCGGCGATGACGAGGACATGGACGATCCAGATGATGATGTGCGTCAGAGAGTGCCGCTCTGGAAATCTTTAATCATGCGCCTTGCGACGACGAGTTGCGGGGCGTCGCGCGCGCGGTGCGCGGTGCGCGGTGCGCATGGACGAGGACGATCGATGTCGGTGCGGTGCGACGCTCGCGCGCGCGCGACGGGGCGCGAGAAGGGTGATGCTGATGATGATTTTGGACAAGTTGTTGTTGAAGACGCGCCATCATCATCAATCTCGCGGCGATTCATCGCGCTCGTGGCGCTGACGTCGACGACGCGCGCGGCATTCGCGGCGCCGATACCGTATGGGTTATACGCGCCACCACCATCGTCGTCATCGGCGTCTTCAGGGGCGACAAAGACGACAAAGATGAAGACGACGGCGGAGCGATACGTCGATACGCTCACCGACGACCTCGCAAATAAGCGCTATTTCTTCACCGGGGATTTGACGACGGAGATATTCGCCGATGAGTGTCGGTTTATTGATCCCACGACGAACGTCAAGGGGGTAGAGCGGTATTTACGCGCGGTGCGGGTGTTATTCGACGATTCTCGGTCCAGCGTGCGTTTGCTCGCGCCGTTGCGGCTCACGAGTCCGACGACGATTGAGGGCGATTACGTCGCGGAAGGGTATTTAAAGTTACCTTGGAACCCCAAGGTGCCGGCGTATGAGGGGCACATCGTGTGGACGATTGCGCCGGATGATGGTTCGCCGAGCGCGGGGCTCATCGTCGAGCAGCGGCAAACGTGGAGCGTTTCTGGTAATAAAGCTTTGCTCGAGACGTTTACGCCTAGCGTGCGATGAAGTATTCGTGTTCAATCATTTCTGTACAAGGAAGAGATAGAGAGATGTCTGTGTGTGTGATTGTGTGAATGTGTGTGTATTATAATACTTGTCTTTCTGTGTGCAACAATGCGCGTCGTCGACGCCTCTACACCAACAACGACGTGGTGTGCAATTTTTCCGCCAATGTCAATTGCATCTTGGTCAAATTGGTCAAATATTGCACCATTTGTACATCCTCGATACTATCGCCGAACACCTTGTCGAACTGCGCCTTGGTGAGCTCGGGAACGCTGGATAACGCCGAGGACAACGCGCGACCGACGGCGGCGTCGCCTCGCGAAGCCCCGCTCGCCACGGCGTCCACATACTCTTGCGCCTGAGCCAACAACCCAGCAAGCTTACCAATCGTCGCGCGCAACCCATCTACGTCGTCGTCACCCTTCACACTCGCCGTTTGCGTCAACGCTTCAATACCAATCTTAGTCGCGCTCTTCAAGTCCACCTCGCACGACGCCTCGCAAAACCTCACCCCGGCGCTTTGGCTCTCTCCGCTCTCGCGATCCGTCACCGCCAGCACCGTCTCCCCAACCTCGGCGCGCAGCAAATCCCCAGCCCTTGCGCTCGTGAACTCTGTGTCTAACATCACGTGCACCGGGGCGCCACCCGCGGTTTCTTTCGCAAAAAACTCGTGCGCGAGCGCCCTAGCCGTCGGCTCGAGCGTCCCGCAACTAAACCATCCAACCACACGTTCGCTCTCATTCACGCGCGCGTGCAACCCAAGCATGGTGCGATGAAACTCAATATCTACGAACATTTCACCGTCTCGTTCGTGGCACGGGATGGCGTAGGCGGATTTAATATCGCACCGAGCGCCGTCGGCGGAGCGCGTCCCGAGCGCGGCGCCGATCACGCGCGATACGCCTTCACCTCGGCGCACATAGCTGTGTACGCGAACCGCGTGGCGTTCGTCGCGCACGCGAGGTGCGAGACGACGGCACGTGTGATGCGTCAGTCGTTGAAATCGTCGTTGAAGCGCGCGTGAAACCAAAAGCTTACGGGCGCGAGCGCGAGCGCGCGCGCGCGCGCGACGAGTGATCCTTTGACGGTCGGCGATCGCGGGTGACGCACCTGTCACACATCGTGAGCACGACGGAGGGTTCGATGCGAACGACGCTCGTCGTTCCGGGGCTCGCGAGCGGCGGTCCCATGGTGACGAGCGCGGCGAGGTGTGATGTCTTGCCTAGGGTTTTGAAAAAGTTTTTCCACGCGCGTTCGTTCGTTCGTTCGTTTGCGTTTGATGTCGAACGCCGTGGTGACGAGAGTGATGGGTGTTCATATATAATTACACGATACGTATGTATGTTTCTTCATGCGCGGTGTGGTACTATCGCGCGAATACGTCAAAGGGCGAGGTTGAGACATCGAGAGCGAGCGCGCGAGACGCCGAGCCGAGCCGAGCCGAGCCGAGCCGAGTCGGCGTTCGCGAACGCTCGTTTCGCGTTCGATGTTCAGTATATGTATCTTCATCGTTTCGATGTAGGTGCGTTGAGCGTTTCGAGTTCTTCCACGAGTTTGCTCGTTTCGGCGTGGATGTCGAGATCGACGCCACCGGTGTCGCTTTTTCGGCCGACTAATTGCTCGCGAAGCTCCGCCATGCGTTCTTCGATGTGACGCTTGTAAAAGCTGTGATCGACGGGGTTCAATCGACTTCGCGCGGTGCGCGCGCCTTTGACGACGGGGACGGCAAACGCGGGATGGTCTTCGGAGGTGTCGTCGGCGTCCTTTGCGGACGTCGTCGTCGCCGCTGCGGCGTCCACGGCGGCGGACGACGCCGCGGTGTCCTTGGTCGTCGTCGTCGTCGGCGCCGCGCCCCTGGCGGAGGATTCCTTGCTATCTTTCGCCGACGCTCCGGCACCACCGACGCTCGCCGCCTTGGGTGCGATCAAAGGATGCTTCCGCGGTCGCCCTACGCCGCGCGTTGACGGCGCTTTGAGCCCGAGTGCAGCTGCGGCGAGCGACGCGAGCGGGTCGTCGTCTTCGCTGGCGTTTTTCTTCTTGCGCCCGCGCTTGGCCCCGGTGTACGGCTTGGCGCGCTTGGTGTCGTCGTCAGCTTTACTAGGTCGCCCGACTGGAGCTTTACGTTTGTTCACTGGCGATAAGAACGCCTCTACGGTGTCTTCGGCGTCGGATTTGCGCGCCGCGGGACGCGCGGGCGACCACGCGCCCTTCACCGCCGTGAGCACTTTTTCCTCAACTTCAAACTCCTCGGCGTTGGCGTAATACGTACCTCGGCTCACCATGGCGTTTGACGTCTTGGACGCAGACGCTCCAGCGCTACCGCGTGCGGGTTTTTTATCCGACGCAACGGATTCTTTGGTCTTGTTTCCGAGCGGCGACTTGGTGGCGAGAATCGGCGCGCCGACGGCGCCGACGACGCCGACGACGTTGCTCGGCAACGCGTTGGTGTTGATTTCTTGCTTGATTTCAACCCCATGCTCGTCGCACTTGACGCCACTGCTGACGCCACTCGCACCACCACGACTACCACTTTGTTCATCGTCATCATCCATGATTTCCTCATCTCCGTACTCTCCGCCGCCGCTCAATACGCCGGCGAGCGACAACAACCCGTACGCGTCTTCTTGATTTGTCGGCGACTTCTTCTTCCTCCCTCGCGCTTCGAGCTCGCGAATCGCCATCGACGACGCCGCGGCGCGTATCTTCGACGCCTCTGAACGATTCCGTCTCGCCTTGTGATTCGCTTTGGAATACGCCTGCTGTAACCGCTTCGTCGTGTCGTCCAAATCCAAAACTTGACACTCCTCCATGCGACGCTTTTGTTCCTCCAACTCTTCGACGGATTTCACGAGCAACTTATTTTGATCCCCGGGCGAGATTCCAGCCTGAACGTTTGTGATTAAACGATCGAGGGATTTCATCTTACGAAACGGCCAGCGCTTAATGCCAAATTTACGACACTGACGCTTGAGCACCGTCAATCCGATGCCGAGTTTGCGACACGCGGCTTCGCTCGGCAGGTGAAAGCACGACGCGAGTTCTTCTTGCGTAATTTCCGAAGCGCTTCGAAACTGACGCACGCGACGGTTCTCGCGCGACTGATTCGGCGGGCGCGGTTTTACCGTCCCACCCGGGGTGGTTTCGGGCAAACCCGACGCCGACGTGGGCAAGCTCGTCGGCGCCTTGACGACGGAGCCCGGAGGCGTGACGAGCGCTAAAAACGCCTTGGCGTCGTCGTCCTCCGCGGCGACGACGGCAAAGTCTTCACCACCGCTACCGCCGCCACCGCCACCACCCGTCACGCCCGTGGCATCATCGCCGCGCCTGGCACCACCACCCACCGACCCATCGCGCCGCATATCCGCCAAACGCGCCGCCTCCGCCGCTCGATTCGCCCTCACCGCCACGACGAGCTCTGAATACTCCTCCGCGATTGGCCTATCGCTTTCGCCACCGTCATCCTCCACCTCCGCGAGCGCCAACACGCGAGCGTGGTGTTTATTACTCTCATTTGTCGTCGTCGCCATCGCGTCTCGAATCGACGCCTATAGTCAATTTGATCGCTCTTCGCGCGGAGTCCCGTCGCCGAGGGACAAATCTCTGGACTCTGAACCGACGCTCGATCGCGCCCCTTCACGCGCCCTGTCCACGCCTCTCCTCGCTTCAATCGCGCACCGCTCGGTCGCAAACGATGAAAGAAACACTCACGCACGCGACTGGCGCGTCAAACCCGCGTTTGCGACGTCGCGCGACGCACTCGCGCGCGGAATTCGCGATCGGAATTGGCGCGATCGCGACGCTGATCGTCACACCCGCGATGGGTGTGAATTCACGCGGGGTTGCGCGCGATGCGGGCGATGATGCGCTTCGCCGGGGATGCGCGCGGGTGGGAGGTGATTTTATCTCGCGCTCGAGAGCGTGGTGTGCGCGTGCGACGCGTCGCGCGCGGCGCGGTGTGGCGACGAATGGCTGGGGGGATTCACTCGAAATCTCGCTCTAGGGTCTGTTCATATTTGCTAAACCCTAAGGGTTTAGAGCATATATGGGGGGTCATCGACCAATCATGACCAGGGAGACACCACCGACAAATAGAGTTGTTTCTGTCCCTGGCACTGCGCACATTGACGGCTCTTCGGCGCCAAAGATCGCCGCGCGCGCGCCGGGCGATGCGCTGCGCGACACACACACGCGCATTCGCGCGCGCGTGATGGGATTCGCACGCCAGAGCGCGCGAATGGCGCGCACGGTGCGCGCATGCGTCGAACATGTGCGCCGTGGTGTGACAGACTCTGCGTGCGCTGTGCGTTGCTTTTCGTCGTCGTGGTGGCGCGAGGACGCGGAGCGACGGCGGGGGATACGCGCGGCGCGAGCCAAGGCGAAACGTGGCGTGCGTGACGCGGTGCGTCGGGCGATGAGCGAGGAGGATGGCGATGGCGATGTGAAGACGAAGAGGCGAGGCGGGACGTTTGGGCACGCGTTTCTGGACGGGTTCGATAGGGTGGAATCGTCGACGCGGCGGCGTGGACGATATGGAGGAGGCGGTGAAGATGAAGGTCGTGCGTCGCCGTCGTCGTCGAAGTCGTCGAAGTGGTCGTGGCGAGAACCACGAGGGCGGGTGAAAGATGTTTTTGACGACGAAGACGACGAAGACGTCGCGTCGATGTTTTGGTCGCGCGCCGGTCCTCGCGGGTTCGGTGGCGGTATGGATGACCCAGCCACGCGCGCGGCGTTTAAAAAGATGTTTTTCGATGATTTCGAGCGCTTGAATAACGGTCGCGCGAGGTCGTCGTCGTCGTCGTCGTCGTCTTTCTCGTTTTCATCGCCGCGTCGAGCGGCGTCGGACGCCGGCTTTTTCGCTTCGTCTCGATGTCCACATTGCGTCGCGCTCGGCATCAGTGATCGCGACTTTATCACCTGGGACGAACTTAAATTAGCGCTGCGCACGCAGGCGATGAAGTGGCACCCAGATCGACACGATGACGCATCAAAGACGATGGCTGAGGCAAAATTTAAAGGCGTATACGACGCCTACGAAGCGCTCGCACGCGACAAGGTATAGTTTTTCTAGATAGACGTAGCGATAGAAATATTACAATGATGACGGTAGTAAACACACATCACATCATCGTGCAACACTGATTTTGTTTCTTCGCTTGCTTGTAAAACATTTGCGACGCGAGACTCAAATCCGTCGACTTGTCCACCAAATTATCAAGCTTTTCCCCACGCGCCAACACGCTATCGATCGTCTTGTGCAAAACAACCTTTGTATCGTCTAATTCGCGCTGAATCTTCAAAATCTTATCCGCCGCGCTCGGGTCTTGGTACTTGATTAACATGCCTTCGAGCATTTCGTCCCCTCTCGAGTCATCCGCCGACAACGCGCGCCACGCGTCGCCCACCACCACGCGCGTCTCGTACTCCTCCAACATAGCAGATAATACACAGAACGCACTACGACTCGGGTACTCGGCGTCGACGACGGCGACGGCGATCAACCCACCCTTATTCGTCACGTGAACCATGTACGCGTCTTGCGCCACGGATTGGCGAGCGCCGACGGCGGTACGTTTCGCCACCGTGCGCGAGATAAACACCAGCATCTCGCGCACGCTCGGGCGCTGAAAGAACCCAAACTCGGCGACATCTTCTGCTTTGCCTAGAACGTGCGGTTCGCGGTCGTCGCCGTTGGATTTCCACAGAGATAACGCGGTGACTTTCATGTGTGAATCTTGTAGATGATGATGGCGACGACGACGTTGCTTGGGTGCGGTTCGTGCGGTGCTCGCGCGTGAATGCAGAGCAGCGCCGTTCCCGCGTGCGCGTGCGTGCGTGTGCGAGACGACGACCGCGGAGGCGTGCGCGACAGTGACGTGGATGCACATCAGCGCGATGACTGATGTTCTTGTGGAGACAAACGCGGACGATAAAAAGGACAATCGCGTCGCCAACGCACGGTGGAGCTAGATATTATCCAATGCGATTACAAAACAAGCCGACGAGTGCGAGCTCACGCTCGCGCGATGACGAACGCGCGCGTCGAAAACAAGACATTCGTCTTAAAACATCCATCCATCCAGCCGCCGATGTCCCGACTCCGACAAAGACGGGCGACTACCGATGAAATACTACCACGCCGCGCGAGCTCACGCAACATCCACTCGACTCGCGACGCGTTCGGCGTACAATTCTAACCCACGCATCCATTCCTCGACGCCCAACCCTTTCGGCGTGCGCACGACGACGGGCCCGAGCCCGCTCTCGTCGTCCACGCATTCGCGAGACACCGCCCCGCAATGGTCGCCCCAATTACAATCATCAAAGAACAGCATCGAGCTGTATCGCACGCCAGTCTCGCGGCGTAATATTGGGAAATGCGTCGCCGCCTTATTCGCACTCAGCGGAGGCGTGCGACCGATTTGCATGTTGCCTTCGAAGCCGTCGGGCCAACCGGATGCGAAGACGTCTCTCGCGCGCACGCCCGGGACAATTTCCAACGTCGCGAGCGCTGACTTTCCGATCTTTACCGCGAGAGGGGTGTCTGCTGAACTCGCTGCCGCGATGCGCATGCCCGGATAGCGCCCGAGATGGAAGTTTTGCAGCGCGAGCAACGCGCCTTTGTGGATGCGAATCATCGTCGAGCCGCTGGCTGCGGCGACGACGCCTTCACCGATACCTTCGCCGAGCGACCCGCGTTGGCTTCGAGCGGCATCGACGGTATGCGATAGCGTATACATTTCTTCGTCCCAGAAGCACGCGTCGAGGTCGAAGACGACGAGTTCGGGGTAGGGGTTCGGCGTCGACGCGTCGTCGACGCGAGTGGCGGGACGTCGCGCGGTCGCGAGCCGTGACATGGACGACGAGGACGAGGACGCGAAGGGCGCGCGCGCGACGATTCCGGATGCGCGCATGTGCCGCACGCGCGTTAAATATGTGCCGCGCGTCCGGGCGGCGAGCAATGCGTCGAAGAGTGTGGATTTTTGTGAACAATACGTGCGTGATGTACAACGACGCGTTCGCGTGCTCGAGCTAAAAGGCACCGCCGCTGCGCGTGATGGCGTATACTAGTACGGGAAAGCGACATAACCCCGTGATGATTTGAGCGCACTAAAGCTCATCGTAGAATGCGCGTTCTTCCGCCGTCATGGGTCCTCGCGTGACGCGACCGCGCGCCGAGGGACGACGACCGGCGTTACCAGAGTCTCGACCGGTGCCTCGCCCGCTCGCGTGCGGTGATGCCGACGTTGACGCGCGCGAGCCGCCACCTTGCCAGAATTCATCATTCGCGGACATTTCGCGTCCGATTTCTTTGGCGCTCACCGGACGATCGCGAACGATGGAGGCGCCGAGCTCGAGCGAGCTCGCGGGACCGGATTTGACCAAGCGCGCGTGCGCGCACGACGTCAATGTGACAGCGATCAAGATGAATATCATCGAATACCACATCCAAGGCGCTTGGCGATGGACGTTCACCGCGGCTTTTATGGTGACATCCGTGACTGACTTTCGAGCAGGCTTGGGCGTCGTATCGTCGGGCATCATTTCGTTTGAGGCTTCGGCGCTCGCCACCGCGGACGCTGTTTCTTCGCTCGCTCGCGCTGTTTCTTCGCTCGCTCGCGCGGTACCGCTTGCAACAGCTTGATCGTCGTCGGTGGCACCCACGCACGCGGTTGGCTCGCATTTTGTCGGCTCGCATTTCGTGGTCGTGGCGTCAGACGAGGGCGCCATGTTGTCGCCGCCGTTCGATGAGTACCACATCGAGCCAGAAGCCCCGGGGCCTTCACACGCGAACCAATCTCGAACGCACGTCACCTCGCGCGCGATTTCTCGCGTACCGCACGACGCTGGAAACTCGCCGAGCACGTTTGCGTGCGCTGCGTCAATGTCGAGCGTATCCTTTGCCGCTCGTCCACCCGATGCGCACACCTTGTGCTCGTCACAAAATAGTGCCGCAGCCTTCAACATTGCATCGAGCGCGTCGCGACTCGCCTGCAGCGTCAAATCGGCGTACTCGTCTAACAATTGCCTTTGTGCGTCTTCGTAGAGCTTGGCGTCGATTCTATTTTCGCTAGTGAGCTTGAGAATCAAATCTTCTGGCTCCTTGCTGACGTCGTACCCATCCTGATCGGCGCTCGCGCGGCTAGCGGGCCCAACGTACACTAATAAATCACTAAGTTTGAGTCCAAACGCGCGCGATAACGCCACCAAATTTGCGGCGTCGTCGACGTCCGTTTTGTTCGCTCCTCTGAGCGGCAACAAGAGCGCGTACTTGGCGCGCGTGTGCCTCGACGCGCTGATCGATGTCTCTGTCGCGAAACTCGCCGTCGTCCCTCGCAAATGCTTCGTCTGTGGATTGTCAATGAATCCGCCGCATTTGGACATGATGTGCCTTTTGGCGTTGGCATCAAAGTACCTACGCATATCCTCAAAGCGCGTCTTGCATCGAGCGCTCGCGCACTTGTCCCGCAACGGCTTCAACGCCTTGGTAAATGCCGCACACTTTAATAACGCCGGTACCGGCGCAAACTCGTCGTCGCCGTTTAAAATATAATGCTTGGCCGCGCGATACAGTCGCTCAAAGGCAAACTCTACGGGATGCGCGACTTCGCCGACCCATCGCGCGTCGCTCTTCGCCACGTCTGACATCCACGTCGCCCGCGGCGCGCTCGACACAATCGCCGCAATATTTCCCACACCACCCACCACACGAATCTGATCCATGACTGACGTTTCACTCACCACGCACGCGCCGTCGCACGCGCACGCCTTGCCGCTCGCGCACGCGCACGCGCCCGGTCGAACCATCGCCGAGCCCAGGCGCTGGGCCAGGCGTCCGAGCGCCAACGCCGCGGCCGACTCCCCGAAAGCCTTCCCAACATCCGCCAGCACGAGACCGATGGTGTCATACGTGCCCTCAATCATCGGGTCCACCATTTTGGGCGATATTGCGCGCTCAATGACGGCGGATGTGTCGAATAAATACGCCTCGATGTCGCCCGAGTCGTCTTCGATGTCGTCCGCGTTCGACGCTTCGTCTTCGACGCCTGTCTCCGACCCATCAGTGGTGTCATCATCATCCGCCGCCGCCGCCGCCGCCG
>Ga0181558_10005777_pt1 | contig 10855 bp, 10 predicted proteins | sample 011ome_22_FD_133754 | JGI IMG/M metagenome (GOLD analysis project Ga0181558, IMG submission 133754) | Coastal salt marsh microbial communities from the Groves Creek Marsh, Skidaway Island, Georgia - 011507BT metaG (megahit assembly) | ecosystem: Environmental > Aquatic > Marine > Intertidal... | reverse complement strand
TCAGTCAGAAAAGATTAAAAGATGAATACCCTACCCAATCGCTATTTGTGTTTCTAAAAGGAACCCAACAGTTACTGGGTAAAAAGATGATCCACTAAAGAAGAACTATGAACTACAAGTCCCATCAAATCGTGCTTTTAGATTTAAAAAATATAATCAAACAACTGGACGCTTCCGCATTAACCAAAAAAAACAAAACCTTATCTCAGGCTAGTATTGGAGCGCATTTTAGACATATTATAGAATTTTATCAATGCTGCATCTCCCAAAAAGAGAGTGGTTTTGTAAACTATGATCTACGAAAAAGAAACAAGAGCCTTGAGGAAAATCCTAACTTTGGGGTTCAAACGATAGAAACGCTTTTGAATTATTTAAGTACAGTACACAAGCACAAGAGGATTGCCCTTTACGTCTGGGCTCGGGTGTGGAAAATGATCCTGTAAACCACAGCACGAGTAAAAGTTCCTTCTTTCGTGAGCTGACGTATTGTTTAGACCACTGCATTCACCACCAAAGCCTAATTAAGTTTGGACTGACCGAGCAAGGGCTCGATCATCTGATCGATGAAAATTTTGGCGTTGCCTTTTCTACTCAAAACTATCGGAACGAGTGTGCATCGTAAGTTATATTCCTACCCAAAACGGTTTTCGTTTGACCAGCAACCGAGACGAACAAGTTCATCGTCCTACAGAAGCTCCAAAACATATAATTACAAGGATTCCGAGCTCATTTTTCCACGAGACCTGGAAGCCAACGGAACGTGGTTTGTTGCCCATCCCAAAGAAAAAAAAGTAAGCTGCTTGCTCAATGCCAAAGGCGTATTCCCAGATCACATGCGCAGACAAAGTAGAGTACAGCTTCCCCTTGAATACGTTTCTGACCAAAGTTTTGATTTACAACAAAAAGCACTCGCGTTTTATGCACCCTTTTTACTGATCACCCTCCACTATTCAGATTCAAGAATAGAAATTACTAGCTTTCACTGGGACGGGATTCAATTAAAAAAAGAGAATCTGAACCCTACCCTCCCCTATTTGTGGTGCTCCACCAGCCTTTACCAAACCAAAGAAAATAAAGTGTTTCAAAAACTGTTTCAGCAAACTATTTCTGAAATTAAAAATCTAAATCATACCCTAGAATTCCATCGAAAAGTAGCTCAACCCCTAAATAGTGTGAATTATTTAGAAAAAAATAAAGACATACAAACGGTGAGCATCACAAACTTTACACTAAAAGACAGCGTTTCTCAGATTCAATACATCGACCTTATTGAAGAAAAGATTGAAATAGAAAAAATAGAGTTGCGTTAATACGCCTTTGCAAAAAGCACACGCATCGTAGAGGGTTTCCCAGAAAACACACACGTTCCGGATTCTTTTTTGGCATCCAAAGGAATGCAGCGGATGGTCGCCTTTGTGGCTTTTTTGATTGCTTCTTCAGTCGCGTCAGTTCCATCCCAATGAGCGGAAACAAAGCCTCCCTTTTCTTTAATCGCTTTTTTAAAATCGTCAAAGGTCTCTACTTCGGTAATGTTTTCCTCCCGGAAACGCTTCGCTTTGTCAAACAAGGCGTGTTGCATCTCTTCAAGTTGATTTTCAACATAATTGAGAACTTCTTCTTGAGAAACAATATTCTTGGATAAAGTGTCCCGTCTTGCAATTTCAACACTTTTCTTTTCTAAATCCTTGGGGCCAATTGCGATACGAAGTGGAACTCCTTTCAACTCGTATTCGTTGAACTTAAAACCAGGTTTAAACTTATCGCGGTTGTCAAATTTCACTCGGATGTTTTTTTCTTCCAAGCTGGCCTTGATCTTTTCTGCCACTTGAGCAATTTCTTTTTGCTGTTCTTCCCCTTTGTAAATGGGAACGATGACCACTTGATAAGGAGCCAAATTGGGTGGTAATACCAAGCCGTTGTCGTCGCTATGAGTCATAATCAACGCGCCGATCAATCGAGTGGATACACCCCAAGAGGTTGCCCAAACATAATCAAGACTTCCTTGATCTGTGGCGAATTTTACATCAAAGGCTTTAGCGAAATTTTGTCCCAAAAAGTGGGAGGTTCCCGCTTGAAGTGCCTTGCCATCTTGCATCAATGCTTCGATACAATAGGTCTCTTCTGCACCAGCAAAACGCTCGCTAGCGGTCTTAGTTCCTTGTATAACTGGTATAGCCATAAAGTTTTCTACAAAATCAGCATATACTTGATTCATCAATTTTGCTTCCTCTAGGGCTTCTTGTTTTGTTGCGTGCGCTGTGTGTCCTTCTTGCCATAAAAACTCAGCGGTTCTTAGGAATAAACGCGTACGCATTTCCCAACGAACCACATTAGCCCATTGGTTAATCAGAATAGGGAGATCGCGATAGGACTGGATCCAGGTTTTGTAGGTATTCCAAATCACAGCCTCACTAGTGGGTCTTACTACGAGTTCTTCTTCCAATTTGGCGGAAGGATCTACTTTGAGCTTACCCGGGTTCTCTTCATCATTTTTCAATCGATAGTGCGTTACTACAGCACATTCTTTTGCAAAACCTTCCGCATTTTTTTCTTCAGCCTCGAACAAACTCTTGGGAACAAACAAAGGGAAGTAAGCATTTTCGTGCCCCGTTGCTTTGAACATTTTATCCAGTTCAGCTTGCATTTTTTCCCAAATGGCATAGCCGTAGGGCTTGATGACCATACATCCACGAACAGCAGAATTTTCAGCGAGATCTGCCTGAACTACTATTTCGTTGTACCACTTAGAATAATCTTGATCTCGAGAGGTTAATTTATTCGCCATAAAAACTTTGGCACAGATTTTGCCTATATTTGATTGTATTAATTTATAGACTGCAAAGCTAACCTTTTGTAACCTATTTCTAAAATCAACGCTTATGAAAACCACACAATTTTACATTAGGATCAAAAGAGTAGTGTTAAGCTTTTTACTGGCATCGCTAGTACTGAGTTGTGGAAGTTTTCAAGGGGCGTCTTACTTTGAGTCGGACGGGATTTATGCTTCACAAACAGTAGTACGTTCAGAACGTCCTCAAGCCACAACAGATAACAATAATTATTACACTCAATATTTTAAAAGTGCCGCAGAAGAAGGATATGTAGAACCTGCAGCTGACGAAGTTTATTTTACTGATACCGATTCTTACAACAGTTCGTATCAAGAGGAAGTGAATCAGGAATTGAATTCCCAAATTCCTTGGGGTGGCCAAACTGCTCAGACAGAAATTGTTTTAATCAATAACCGTCCCAACAACTTGTGGGGGCTATCTGGATTTGCTTTTAACTTTTCTCCTTTTTGGAATAACTATTATGGAAATCCTTATCGTTTTGGATATGGAAGATTTTATGATCCTTTTTTCAACCGTCCTTTTTGGAATCCTTATGGGGGGTTTGCTGGTTGGGGAGGATTTGATCCGTTCTACTCTCCTTTCAGCTATTATGGCGGATTTTATAATCCCTATGGATTCGGCTTTGGGTATGGAAACCGTTGGGGAAATCGCTGGGGGAATCGTTTTAACCGCTGGAATCGCTTCGGTGATTATTACGGAAATGATTTTAACAGAAGAAATAACCGCGATTATCGCTCTACTGTAGCGCGAATCAAATCAGGGCGAGGTGAAAAAACATACAACAGCGACACTTCCCGATCACGTCGTAATGCTAGAACAGCCAATTCGAAAGCAAACGAAATTCAAACGACCCTCAACAGACTCAACATAGGCAGAGGGACACGTAGTGTTGGTAGGAGCACACTTGTAGGCTTCGATAGAAACCGCCTAGGAATTACTTCAGGAGGGTCTTCAAGCCAGTCAAGAAGTGTTCGCCCTGTGGGCAATGTGGTTTCAAGAAGCAGAAGCTTGGGGCAAACTCAGGGAAATACAAACATCACCAAAGGCAGTTCGGGAGTGACCCGCAGTTCTGCAAGAGTTCAAACGCAGTATCGACTTACAGAACGGAATCCCAACAGATCTACTGCACAGGTGCAGCGCCGTAGTTCTGTTCGAACGGAACGGGTGGCTCCTAACAGATCCTACAACCGGACTTCAAATCGGGTGCAACAACCCAATAATAGAAATCTAAAAAAGAGTAATTCAAACTACAACAGTACGCAAAGATCAAGATCCAATTACACACGGTCGAATAATTCCTCCAGTAATACCAGATCTTACTCGCGCCCTAGCAGTTCGAGCAGTAGTCGGTCCTCAAGTAGGGGTAGCTCTTCTTCCAGAAGTAGTGGTCGTAGAAATTAATAACCTTTAAAAATCGGATAAATGCGTTCCTTACTTTATTTGGGTACAGCCCTTTTTATGTCTCAATTTTTAGCCGCACAAACGCTAAACGACGTCTCCTATCTGACGCGCTCTGGCTTGTATGGATCTGCGCGCTATACATCCATGGCGGGTGCCTTTGGAGCATTGGGTGGTGATTTATCTGCCATTAATGACAATCCTGCTGCTTCCTCTGTATTCTTAAATTCTGAAGTGGGAGGTTCTGTCAACTTTCAAACCCGACAAAATCAAGGACTCTTTTCTGGAACCAATCAGACCAAAGAGGACGAAAATTTTTACTTTGATCAATTTGGTGCTGTATTTGTATTTAACAACACCAACCAAGAAAGTCCTTGGTCTCGGGTAAGTGCTGCCATCAATGTCAACAGAATTGCAAACTTTGATCAAAATGCGTTTGTGAGCGGTACAAATACCTCAGGCATCCAGGACTACTTTCTTTACTATGCGGATGGAATTGCTTTTGAGGATATCCAACTTTATGATGACGAAACCGTCTCAGATATTTATCGCTACCTAGGAGATGAAGTTGGATATGGAGCCCAACAAGCGTTTTTGGGATACCAATCTTATATCGTTGACCACTTAAGTAGTGATCCAAGTGAACGCTCCTACGTTTCCAATATCAATTCAAGGCAATTTAGACACGATTTAGATTTTGTAAATCAAGGGTTTCATAGAAAAACCAGTTTTAACTTTAGCGGACTGTATCAAAACAAACTACACCTAGGGGTCAATATCAACCGGCATCGCTTAGAGTTTAGTAATGAACAGCGTTTTTTCGAAGGAGATCACGATTTAGATTCCTTCGTGTATGATGTCAATTTCGACAATTCTCTCATTAGCTATGGAGAAGGATTCTCGTTGCAGTTTGGAGGAATCTTAAAATTGGATAATATTCGTCTTGGTTTAGGATATGACAGCCCCCAGTGGATCGATATTCGTGACGAAACAAGACAAGAACTCAGTACCTATCGATTTGAAGAAGGTTTTGAAATCAAAGAGACAATTGCTCCAGAAATTACAAATTCCTATGATCCTTACCGCTTGAGAATTCCTTCAAAAACCAGTTTTAGTTTTGCCTATATTATGAATCAAAGTGGACTTGTGTCGGTTGAATACAGTTCGCAGAACCTATCCAACAGCAGGTTGAGTCAAATTGGTGGAAGTAGCTTTTTAGATGCGGTAAGTACTGAAGCTAAAAACACTTTTGAACCAGTCAACACGTTAAAAATAGGTGGAGAATATCGACTCAAAACCCTCAGTCTTCGTGCAGGGTATTTTTACAGAACCAAAAATCAAGAGCGTTTGACAAATAACGATCAGGCACTCACCTTAGGTCTAGGCTTTGATTTTGGAGCAAGTAGTTTGAATCTGTCTTTCGTTCAATTTGAGCAAAATCAGCAACTTAACTTCTTTTCAGAAGGGCTGACCGATGCATACACCCTTCGCAAAGATTTAACGCAAATTACCCTCAGTTTTAATTTCAAACTTTGATTGTAAAGCGGCTTCTCTATTCTTTTTTAAAATCAGTATATTTGTAGGCATCTTTTGAGGCTTATGAAAATAGAGAAACTTATCCCAGATAACAGTGCTGACGCAGGAGAAGATCATTTTTCTTCTACCGCTCAAACCCCTTTGCGAACAGATGCTTTTGTACAAAATGATGATGAAAAAATCCTCGTTATTCAAGAACATGTTAAAGCCATCCTTGAAACGCTAGGAATGGATCTTAACGATGACAGTTTGAAAGGGACTCCCCTACGCGTGGCAAAAATGTTTGTGACAGAAACTTTCGGAGGGCTTCATCCCGAAAGAAAACCCAAAGCTTCTACCTTTAAAAACTCCTACAAATACGGAGAAATGCTGGTAGAAAAAAATATTACCCTCTACTCTACGTGTGAACACCATTTGCTTCCTATCGTAGGGAAAGCACACGTGGCTTATGTTTCAAACGGATCAGTAGTAGGGCTTTCAAAAATGAACCGTATCGTAGAATACTACGCTAAACGACCTCAAGTCCAAGAGCGCCTTACCCTACAAATTGTTCAAGAGTTACAAAAAGTGCTCGGTACGCCCGACGTAGCCTGCGTGATAGACGCAAAACATTTGTGTGTAAATTCACGAGGTATTAGTGATGTTTCTAGTAGTACCGTGACTAGTGAATTTGGAGGTGTGTTTCAAACGGAAGAGAAGAAACGCGATTTTTTAGATTATATCAAACTTGACACAGATTTTAATGAATAGCTCCCTTTCCGTTTATAATTCTCTAAAAGGCGAAAAACAAGTATTTGAATCTATTGTAGCGGGGCATATAGGAATGTACGTCTGTGGTCCCACGGTGTACAGCAATGTTCATTTAGGAAATTGTAGAACCTTCATTTCGTTCGATCTGATGTACCGCTACCTGAAGCATTTGGGATATAAAGTACGCTACGTAAGAAATATTACTGATGCAGGACACCTGGAAAACGATGCCGACGAAGGGGAAGATCGCATTGCAAAAAAGGCGCGTCTCGAATCGATAGAACCCATGGAGGTCGTACAGCGCTACACGGTTGATTTTAGAAACATCATGGCCCAATTCAACGCCCTGCCTCCCAGCATTGAACCCACAGCTACGGGTCATATCGTGGAGCAAATTGAATTGATCAAAGAAATCATGGAGCAAGGCTATGCCTATGAAGTCAATGGATCGGTTTATTTTGATGTCCTCAAATTCAACAAAGACATTCCTTATGGGAAGCTCAGCGGGAGAAATATTGAGGATTTGATTCACAATACCCGAACCCTAGACGGCCAAAGCGACAAGAAAAATCCTCAAGATTTTGCCTTATGGAAGAAAGCAGAGCCTGTTCATATCATGCGTTGGCCATCCCCTTGGAGTGATGGCTTTCCAGGATGGCATTTGGAGTGTACCGCGATGAGCAGAAAGTATTTAGGTACTCAATTTGATATTCACGGAGGCGGTATGGATTTAAAATTTCCACATCACGAATGTGAAATTGCTCAGGCCGAATCCATTGATAAAACGCCACCCGTAAAGTACTGGCTTCATGCTAATATGTTGACCTTAAACGGTAAGAAAATGGCCAAGTCTACGGGTAACAACATCTTACCCAAAGAAATGTTTAACGGCTCCAATGAGGTCTTTAAAAAGGCTTTTTCACCTATGGCCGTTCGTTTTTTTATGCTTCAAGCGCATTATAGAAGTATTGTGGACCTAAGTGAAACGGCTTTGGAAGCCTCAGAAAAAGGATTCAACAGATTGCTAGAAGCCCTCCAGACTTTAGAAAACCTGTCTCCTTCTACTGCAACGACTGATTTTGATTTCAATGCATGGAAAGAAAAATGTTATGAGGCCATGAATGACGATTTTAACAGTCCCTTGTTAATCGCTCACCTCTTTGATGCTATCAAATTTATCAATAGCGTAGCCAATCAAAAACAAGAGATCAGTGAAAAAGATTTGGAAGATTTAAAGAACCTTTTCAATGTCTTCTTTTATGATGTATTGGGGTTAAAATCAACCGAGAATAATGGAGTAAAAGATGTGAGTCAACTGGAAGGTACGCTAAAATTGTTATTAGAAATTAGAGATCAAGCTAGGGCATCGAAAGACTTTGAAACTTCAGACCTAATACGCGATGCGCTCTTGGAACTAAATATTCAAATTAATGATGCTCCCGAAGGGAGTAGTTTTAAAATAAATTAAAGGTCTTCCCTTTTGAAAAAAGTTTTGATTTTCCCGTTTTTACTTCTCATTAAAGGGTACCAAAACTTTCTCTCACCCCTATTTCCCCCCAGCTGTAGATATTCACCTACTTGTTCTCAATACGCTTTGGAAGCATTGAAAAAGCACGGGCTTTTTAAAGGGGGCTGGTTTGCGCTCAAACGCATCTTAAGTTGTCATCCTTGGGGCGGTTCGGGCTATGATCCAATTCCCTAAGGAATTATTTCGTATCCCTTTGATTTTAGTTACTTTTACAAGGTTAAATCTGCATACATGTACTTTACAAAGATCGACTGGGCCCCGAGCGAAACGCTTTTTAAAATTGGAAGCTTTGGAATTCACTACTACAGTCTGATGTTTATTATTGCTTTTGGACTGGGCTATTATCTAATGAAGAAAATTTTTGACGAGGAGAAAATTTCTTTGGAGTACCTCGAGTCGCTTTTCATCTATATGGTACTCTCTATACTCCTGGGCGCACGCCTTGGAGATGTATTTTTTTACAGTTGGGATTATTATCAAGATCACCTTTTAGAAATCTTATTGCCCATTCGAGATACCCCAAACGGATATACCTTCACCGGATTTAGAGGTTTAGCAAGTCATGGGGCAGTAATCGGATCTTTACTTGGGCTTTATCTCTACAAGCGGAAGTTCAAAGAGCGTTCTCTTTTTTGGCTCTTGGACCGTGTGACAATTCCTGTAGCTGTAGGAGCCAGCTTTGTGCGCTTAGGAAACTTTTTTAATTCCGAAATTGTAGGCAAATACAGCAATTCGAATTTTGGTGTCGTTTTTTTAAATCGCGGAGAAAACCTTCCTAGACATCCTGCTCAACTTTACGAAGCCGTGGGATATCTTATTTTGTTTTTTATCCTCCGCCAAGTATATCATACCGAAAAGAAAAAGCGGGAAGGATATCTTATTGGACTCTTTTTTATCGGTATGTTTACTATTCGTTTTCTTATAGAATTTATTAAAGAAAGTCAAGGAGGATTTGAAGAAATCCTAGGCCTACTCTCTACTGGACAGTGGTTGAGTATCCCCTTTGTTCTTTTTGGAATTTTATTAATGTATCGAAGCCGAAATCAAATTACCGAATGAAATTTACCTACAGCGCTTTACCCTTAGGATTGTTCCTTCTATTGCTTTTTGCCTGTAAAGACTCAAGCACCATTAAAGTTGCTGAAAAATCAATTGAATTTAATAAAGAAGGTCTCCTGACGATTTCGCAGTCCGGGAAGGAGAAGACAACTTCTTTTGATATCGAAATTGCAGACAATCCCTATGAACGCCAAACGGGACTCATGTATCGCAATACCCTAGAAGTTAATCAAGGAATGCTTTTTGCTTTTGAGCAAGAAGCGGTTTTGAATTTTTACATGAAGAATACGCCCCTTGCTTTGGATCTGATTTTTTTAAATAAAGAACTTGAGATTGTCCACATTCATAAAAACGCCATTCCTAACGATCCTACAGGAATATCCTCTGTAAAGCCTGCACAATATGTTTTTGAAATACAAGCGGGGCTTAGTGATCAGTATGAAATCCAAGAGGGCGATCAAATAACCTACCAAAAACTCGAATCAAAATGAACGAAAAACTTAAGTTTCCAATTGGGAAGTTTGAATGGATCGAAGAACCCAATTCAACTCAAATAGAATCAGCACTTCAAGTCTTATCAAATTTTCCGCACCGCTTAAAAGAAGCTTTAGCAGGGACCACTGAAAAAGACTTCCTCAAACACTATCGCACTGGGGGGTGGAACATTGCGCAAGTGGTACATCACTTGGCAGACAGTCACTTACACAGTTATTTGAGAATGAAACACGCCGTACTAGAAATCCAACCCCACATCAAAGACTATAACGAAGCAGATTGGGCAACTCTTCCCGATGCAACGAATACTGAAATTTCTTACAGTCTAGAACTGCTGAATGCCTTGCACAAAAGATGGACTGTATTTTTGAAGCAGCTCGATACAGAACAACTCAAACGTTCTTATTTCCACCCGGAGCGCAACAAATTCTACCCTGTGGGTACAACTATTCTATTGTACGCTTGGCATTGTGAACATCATTTAGAACACATTAAAATAGCGCTAGCAAATTAAGTTTATATAAAAAAAGCCAAGTTTAAAAACTTGGCTTTTTTGTATTGTAATGTTAAATGTTTTATTTGTTTTCGGCTTCGAGTGCTTTCTTCTTTTGGGTATCGTACATAACTGGAGTAGCAATAAATACTGAAGAATAGGTTCCTACCAAAACACCTATGATTAATGCAAACATAAATCCTCGAATGGATTCTCCACCAAAAATAAAGATGGCCAAGAGTACGAGAAGAGTCGTCAATGATGTGTTCAACGTTCTGCTTAAGGTGCTGTTCAAAGCGCCATTTACAGTCTCGTCAAATTCCCATTTGGTGTGTTCGTTGACAAACTCTCGGATACGGTCAAAAACTACAACAGTATCATTCAGAGAATATCCAATAACCGTTAAAATGGCGGCAATAAAGGCCTGATTGATTTCCATACTGAAAGGCATGAAGGTATAGGTCAAAGAAAAAATTCCCAATACAATCAATACATCGTGGAACACCGCAGCAACAGCACCTAGGGAGAATTGCCACTTTTGGAAACGCAAGAGAATGTATAAGAAAACAACAATTAGCGAACCAATAACGGCAAGGAAGGAATTGTTTTTAATGTCATCCGCAATCGTTGGTCCCACTTTAATGGAAGACATAATTCCTACAGCTTTATCATCACTACCGTTGATGAAATCATCATAGGTCATTCCGACGGGAAGATAGGATTGTAAGGTCTCAAACATCGTGT
>Ga0181558_10005769_pt1 | contig 10864 bp, 6 predicted proteins | sample 011ome_22_FD_133754 | JGI IMG/M metagenome (GOLD analysis project Ga0181558, IMG submission 133754) | Coastal salt marsh microbial communities from the Groves Creek Marsh, Skidaway Island, Georgia - 011507BT metaG (megahit assembly) | ecosystem: Environmental > Aquatic > Marine > Intertidal zone... | reverse complement strand
GGCTTGAAGGCCGAGCCGGGCTGGCGCCAGGCCTGGGTCGCGCGGTTGAATTCGCTGTCCTCGAAGTCCAGCCCGCCGGTCATCGCAAGCACGCGACCCGTATGTGGATCAATGGCAACGATGGCGCCATTGATGTCCGGGACCTGCTCCAACCGGAACAGGCCATCGGGATAGAGTTCACCATCGGCATTTTCGACCAGCTTCGAAGCAAACACCACATCGCCGACCGAAAGAACATCACTGGCTGCCCTCACCGCCGGTCCGCGCTTCTGCTCCTTTTGCCAGGCCCGGGCCCATTTCAGACCGTCCAGCGGAATGATACCGGTCGTGCCGTCCTCGAAACCGATTTCGGCCTGCTCAGGCGTGACCGAGACGACAACGGAGATTTTCCAGTCACCTCCTCCGGTGGGCACCTCCACCTCGGGCAGCGCCTCGCGCCAGGGCTGGTCGGTCTCGAGCCGCGTGATCGGCCCGCGCCAACCATGTCGGCGGTCATAGGCCACAAGGCCGTCGCGCAGGGATTCCTGAGCGATCCGCTGTAGCCGGGGGTCGAGGGTCGTCCGGACCGAAAGTCCACCCTCGTAGAGCCCTGTTTCGCCGACGCGTTCGACAATCTCCCGCCGGACATCCTCCGCAAAATAGGGTGCGTTGGTCGTCGACGCCGTCGCCTTGGACGATACACGGATCGGGAGCGTTCGCAGTTCGGCGGCGTCCTGGGCGGAAATCACACCATCCTCGGCCATGCGTCCGAGAACATAATTTCGCCGCGCCACCGCCGCCTGTTGTTTCGTGACGGGATTGTAGTTGTTCGGGGCTTTGGGGAGAGCGGCCAGAAACGCGGCTTCATCGGCCGTCAGCTGGTTCAGCGGCTTGTCGAAATAGTTGAGGCTTGCCGATGCCACACCATAGGCACCAAACCCGAGATAGATCTCGTTGAGGTAAAGCTCGAGAATCTGGTCTTTGGTGAAGGCGCGCTCAATACGGAAGGCGATGATCGCCTCCCGTATCTTCCGTTCGATCGACACATCTTTTGTCAGCAGGAAGTTCTGTGCCACCTGTTGGGTGATCGTGGACGCGCCTTCCGGCCGGCGGCCCGTCCCGAGATTCTGGATGTTTGTGACAATCGCGCGCGCCACGCCGATCGGGTCGACACCGGGGTGAGAATAGAAATTCTGATCTTCGGCGGCCAGGAACGCATCGCGGACCAGTTCGGGAATGGTCTCAATGGGGACAAAGACCCGGCGCTGCACGGCGTATTCCGCCAGCAAACTCCCGTCACCAGCGTGTACCCGCGTGGTGATCGGCGGTGCGTAATCTTCAAGTTGCGTGTAATCGGGCAGGTCCTGGCCATAGGTCCAGAACACCCATATGACGCCTCCCGCGGCAACGAGGCCGCACAACAGGAGGAACCCTGTCAGATATCCGAGAACACGCAACATGCCGTTTTCCAGTTCAAATTCGCGGCGCGCAGCATACCCGAGCCGAGACGTCCGATAACCCTGAATTATGTAACGATTGTGGCAACGAATTGTTGCCCGGAAACGAACACGTCTAAAGCTGGGCCGCCTGGGTCTGCTTGAAATAGTCCGCGACTGCGCGAACGATGGCATCCGCCATCTTCTGACGATGCGCTGTCGTCATCAGAAGGCGGTCCTCCTGCGGGTTCGAGATATAGCCCAGTTCAAGCAGGACCGAGGGCACATCGGGCGCTTTGAGCACCGCAAACCCGGCAGACCGCCACGGCCGCCCCAGCAGCCGGGCGCGCTGGCCGATCTCGCCGACCAGCATATCGCGGGCAAACCTGACCGAGAGTTCATTGGTCTTTGCCTGGGCAAAATCGATCAGGATATTCTGGACATCGTCGCTGTAATCCCCGAGATCGACGCCTCCGATCACGTCAGACTTGTTTTCCAGCGCCGCGAGCGCCGCGGCTTCCTTGTCCGATGCCTTGTTGGACAGTGTGTACACCGAGAAACCCTTGGTGTTCCGCTTGGGATGCGTGTTCGCATGAACGGAGAGAAACAGGTCCGCCCCCGCTGCCCGGGCAATTCGCACACGTTCGCGCAGTGGCAGGAAGATATCCCGGTCACGCGTCATCACGACCTTGCATTTCCCGGTGGCGCGAAGACGTTTTGCAATTTCTCTGGAATAGCTCAGCACCAGCGTTTTCTCGTAAACGCCTGACACCCCGATCGCTCCCGGATCAACACCGCCATGGCCGGCATCGATCACCACGACAGGCTTAGCATTGGGCGGGCGTGAGAGCAGCGGTGGCGGCCGCGACGCCACCCGTGGGGCATCGCCTGCCGAGGGCCGCATTGAGGCGACAAAATCGTCCCGCGTGGTGGGTGCGATATCGAGGACAAGCCGCCACGGTTTCCCGCCATCCGGGCGCAGCAGGAACTGTTTCGTTACCTTGGCGGGCGATTTCAAATCCAGCACAAATCGGCTGGTGCCAGGCCGGAAAAGGCCATAGCGGAGCTTGTCGATCAGACCCGCACCGTCCCCAATCCGCTCTTCCGACAGCGAAAAGTTCACTTCCGGCAGATCGATGACCACCCGAAACGGGTCCGGCAGTCCGAAAACCCGGGGTTCGACTTCATCGCTCAGATCAACCACGAAGCGTGTTGATCCTTCATAGACCCCGATCCGGATATCCTTGACCTCCAGTCCCGACGCCGCGGCCGGTGTGGCAGGCAAGGACGCCAGAACGACGGCGAAAAACGCTATGCCAAGCGCGCAGAACCGCTTCCTCGAAGCCAAGAGTGTTATCAGAATCAAAGACATCGCTAAATCATATATCGTTTGGAACCGATCTGCTGCAACTCACAATCGCCACGCTTTTTCGCATTCTGTCCATTGTCGAAGCATGCAGCGAGGGCTAAGGTAGGGAAGCGAACACCCGCGATTCAACGTCGCTGCGCGTGATTTGCGGCTCCATTGCGTGGTGGCCGGGCCAGAATCGTTGGCCCGCTCCCCGAGAAATGGCGTTGCACAGCGCGCAGAATTGAAGCGCGGTTTGTCCAACTTCGAAGCCAACGTGCCCTAGGCGACAGGTGTACGGGCATTCGGAAACAACCTGCCGTCCTGGTGCAACACGCCCGTTTGACGGAACAGGCTCCGGTGCTGGCTCCGTACAATGCGGAACCAACCATGTCTCCGTTCGCATGACATGGATCCTGGATTCCCGCAGGGAACACAACATGCCCAAGCGCATGCTTATCGACGCGACCCATCCGGAAGAAACCCGGGTTGTGGTGGCTGACGGAAACGATCTCCTCGAATACGATTACGAAACCTCGACCAAACGCCAGATCAAGAGCAACATCTATCTGGCCAAGGTCACGCGTGTGGAGCCCTCTCTGCAGGCGGCCTTTGTCGATTTCGGCGGAAACCGACACGGCTTTCTGGCCTTCAACGAAATTCATCCCGACTACTATCAGATCCCGGTCGAAGACCGCGAAAAACTGCTCGCGGAATCCGATCAGGGTGATGATGACGATGACAACCCCGAGGCTGAGGATGCCGAGACGGAGGCCGAAGCCCAGAATGACGCGGATTCGGACGACGATGACGCAGCAAGCGATGAAGCCGACGATGGAGACGATTCATCCGACAGCGATGAAGACTCCGACGTGGTGGTCGATTCCGATGACGAAGACATCCGCGAACTGGCTGAAGCCCACCGACGCAGGCTGCGCAAGCTGACGCGCAGCTACAAGATTCAGGAAGTCATCAAGCGGCGTCAGATTTTGCTGGTTCAGGTTGTGAAGGAAGAACGCGGCAACAAGGGCGCGGCACTGACGACCTACCTCTCCCTGCCCGGCCGCTATTGCGTGCTGATGCCCAACACCTCGCGTGGCGGCGGCGTCAGCCGAAAGATCACCGACCCGAAACACCGCAAGGCCATGAAATCCATCATGTCCGTGATGGATGTCCCGGAAGGCATGGCTGTCATCATGCGGACCGCCGGTGTGCAACGCACCAAGGCCGAGATCAAACGCGACTACGAGTATCTGCGCCGGGTCTGGGATGAAACCCGTGACCTGACCATGGAATCCTCCGCGCCCTCGCTGATCTACGAAGAGGGTGACGTCATCAAGCGCGCGCTGCGCGACATTTATGACCGCGATATCGACGAGGTGCTGATTGAAGGCGATGAGGCCTACAAGACCGCCAAATCGCTGATGCGCACCATGATTCCCTCACATGCCAAGCGGGTCCAGAAATACGAGGATGACAGCATTCCGCTGTTCAACCGCTACCAGATCGATCAACAACTCGATGAAATTCACGAACCGGTCGTGCAGTTGAAATCCGGCGGCTATCTGGTGATCAACCCGACCGAGGCCCTGGTCGCCATCGACGTGAACTCGGGCCGTTCGACCCGTGAGCGGAATGTCGAGCAGACCGCCTATCGCACCAATCTGGAAGCCGCCGACGAAGTGGCCCGCCAGCTGCGCCTGCGCGACCTTGCGGGCCTCGTGGTGATCGATTTCATCGACATGGATGTCTCGCGCAACAATCACGCGGTCGAACGACGGCTGAAAGAGGCGATGAAGACCGATCGCGCCCGCATTCAGATCGGGCGGATTTCCTCCTTCGGGCTGCTGGAGCTTTCGCGTCAGCGGCTGCGGTCCAGCCTCCATGAAGCACACACCCAGACCTGCCCCGTCTGTCAGGGCGCCGGTTTCGTCCGTTCGACGGAATCCACAACGATGACCATTCTGCGCGAGCTCGAGGAAGAAGGCCTGCGCAAACGCGCCCAGGAAGTCACGGTTACCGCGCAAACCGATGTGGCGCTCTATCTGCTGAATCAGAAACGCGATTCACTGCGCGAAATCGAAGAACGTCACGATATCCGTGTTCTTGTTGTCGCCGATTCTTCGCTGACCGCCTCGGATTACAGCGTCGGCCCGTCCACGGGCGAGGGAGAGAACGAGAAGGAGACCCGGAACAATCGCGGGTCGCGCGGAAACGACAAGCGTGACGACGATCAGCCCAAACGCCGCCGCCGTCGCGGTCGCAAACGGAATGACGACACCACGGAAGACAGCGAGTCCGGCAAGGATTCCGAAACTTCGGGAGAGAACGACAACAACCGCGAGTCCGACAGCGAGGATGACGGCAACGCCAAACGTGGCGGCCGACGTCGCGGCCGGCGTGGCGGACGACGTCGGCGCAAATCCGATTCGGATACCGAGGACCAGGAGAAGTCCGCGGACAACGCCGAGAACGGCGAGGATAATACCGAGGACAAGCCGGAAGCGGATTCGGAAAACCGTGACGAGGACGAGGATGGCGGCAAGCGTCGCCGCCGTCGCCGCCGCGGTCGCGGACGCCGTCGCGACCGCTCCGAGGACGAGGCTTCGACCGATGCGGAAGCAGACACGTCAGAGGCTAAAGCGGATGATTCCGAAGACGCCGAAGTCGATACCGATCTCGACATTCCCGAGCCGAAAAACGCGGACACCGGGGACAGTGCCTTTGACGATGGCGGGGACACATCCGAGGACGACGCAGGCACCACCGCTGAAGCGACCGAGGATGACCCGGTCGAAGTGAGCGAGCCGGATGGCGCGACTGTTCCGGAAACGGACGCAGCCGCGGGCGAAGCTGCTTCGGAAAGCGAAGAAAAAGCCGAAGAAAAACAACCGGAAGAAGAGACACAGCCGGAAGAGGAGAAGGACGACAATCGTCCCCGCCGCTCCGGCTGGTGGAACCGTTCCTCCTCCTGAACCGATGCCGCGTTAGACGCTCGCTCTGCGCCACTCGCGCAAACGGCTGACGGCGCGGCGGATATCGTCTTCGCTGCCGGCGAATGAAAACCGAACAGCGGTGCTGCCATGATACGGGTCGAAATCGAGGCCCGGCGTGGCAGCAACCCGTGCTTCGGTCAGCATGCGCCTGCAGAAGTCCGGGCTGTCATTGGTCAGATGACCAACATCGGCATAGATGTAGAAGGCGCCATCGGCGGGCGCGAGACGGTCAAAGCCTGCATCCGGCAGGGCACGCAGCAGGATATCCCTGTTCTTCGCATACCGCGCGACATTGGCGCGGCACTCGTCATGACTATCGAAGGCTGCCACAGCGGCATACTGTGACAGGGTCGGCGGTGAGATAAACAGGTTCTGGCTCAGGCATTCTACTGCACGCGCCATCTGCGGCGGCACAATCAGCCAGCCCAGGCGCCAACCCGTCATCGAGAAGTACTTTGAGAAGCTGTTGATCACCACAGCCTCGGGCTCGTAGGCCAGTGCCGTGACCGATTCCTGCCCGTAGGTAATCCCATGATAGATCTCGTCGGAGATGAAACGGATCCCCTTCTCGCGGCAATACGCCGTCAGATGCGCCATTCCGGCAGCATCGATCATGGTGCCGGTCGGGTTCGAGGGGCTGGCCACGATCAGCCCGTCGAGAGCGCCGTCCACAGTGTCCAGAACATCGGGCGTGGGCTGAAAGCGGTCTTCCAGACGGGTTTCAACCACCACCGGCTCTATCCCCAGGGCTGAGAGAATATTTCGGTAGGCCGGGTATCCCGGCGCCGCCAGAGCCACCCGGTCCCCCACATCGAAAGCCGCGAGGAAGGATAGCAAAAACCCGGCCGATGATCCGGTGGTCACAACCACGCCTTCGGGATCAACCTCAACCCCGTAAAAGTCCTGATAGTGACGGGCAATGGTAGACCGCAGCGGCGCAATGCCCAGCGCGTCCGTGTAGCCCAGGCGCTCTGATTGCAGCGCGTCAACGGCTGCCTGGCGTACAAGCTCCGGCGCAGGGGTTCCGGGCTGCCCGACCTCCAGATGCAGGATATCCCCGCCTGCCGCGTCCAGCGCATTGGCTTCGCGCATCACGTCCATGACGATGAACGGGTCGATCTGGCCCCGTGCCGAAATCTTCAATGCCATGGCGAACGCTATTCGTCGGCGCTGACAGCCAGCCCGAAGGATCGCGGATCCTTGACGAACTGACAGGTCTGGATCCGCGGAAGGCCGCGCGGACAATAGAAGCCGTTCACCCGCCCCAGGCCCGGGCGCACTTGCAGATCATGGCCCAACGACCTCAGCGCCGCCTGATCCGCCGACGGCATGGCGCTTTCAACCACCGCCCGGTCCGGATTGCCCGTCGTGTGAGCACGCGGGGCAGAAATCGCGGCAATCATGTTGCTCTCTTCGTCACGCACCGTATCCAGCGCCACGCGGGTGACAGTTTCAAGAACCGGTCCTGAACCAGCGGCTGCGAAGAACGAAAGCCCTATTTTTTCGTTCACCATCATGGCCACCGACGGTATGGCCGCACGGGGACCGTCCGGCGCATTGGCGAGCAGAATTCCGGTTCCCGGCGCCACGATACCACTGCCGAACGCACCATTCATGGTGAAGGAACAGGCAACCGTGCGCCCCTGATTGTCCACCGCGACGATGCTCGCGCCGTCATGACCGTTATCTTCGCGGATCGCCACCGAAGGCGTGACTGGGCGATGCGTCCCGGGCGCAAAGTCACGCAGCAGTTCAGACGCGCTCTCCGGGTCTCCGGACGTGCCCCGGCGCGCAACTGCCTGGTAGGCTCGCGCTGCGGCTTCAATCAGCAGATGATATTGCCCGTCAGCATCAGCATCATCAAACCGGTCGTCCTCCAGCGCAGCTTCCCAGATGCGGGCGGCGATGACCCCTCCGTCAGTGGGCGGAAAGACAACAAAATTGTTGCCCAGTTCGAAGCGGAGGGGTTCCAGCAATTCAGGCCGGTACTCGCGCAAATCCGTGATCGTGAGCGTCCCACCGGCTGCCGCCACCGATTCCACGAACAGGCGGCCGATTGAACCGTCATAGAAATCGCCGGGTCCGCGCGTCCTGAGGTTCGAGATGATGGCGCCCAGTTCAAGCTGCTGAAGGCGTTTGCCTTCGGCCACGGCACCATTGCCATAGATGTCCCAAGCCTCGGCATCGGTCCGCAGTTTGGCCTGAGCGGCCTCAAAGTCACGCACAAAGGCACGTGAAACGGTATGACCTTCCCGCGCAAACTGCTCTGCGGGCAGCAACAGTGAAGACCAGTCAAGATCACCGTAACGGGCATTGAGCAGGAACATGCCCCGGACGTTCCCGGGAACGGCAAACTGGCTGGCAGGATTGCGTGGCTTCTTGGGCAGAAAAGACAGCACTTCCGTCTTGATCTGAACGGCATCGTGCAGAAGGCAAACACCGCCGCCACCCAGGCTGGTCGATCCCGGCATTGTCACCGCCATCGCAAAATAGGTCGCCACAGCCGCATCTGCCGCCGTTCCGCCCGCCGACAGCACTTCGCGCCCGACCAGCGCTGCGCGCGGCTCATCGGCAATCAGGCCACCGAAAAACCCTTCCACGAAGCCGATATCGCCCTGTTCGGGGCCACTGCCACCACAGGCCGCAAGCAGCATCGTTAACCCGCATAACGAGGCCCGACCCGATTGACGCCACATTTTGGTGTACCTAGTTTGCTTTAACGCCTTGGAGATAGTCACGTGCGCTCGCTCATCCACTTTGTTGTCCTGTATACCGTTCTGGCTGTCGGACTGATCCAGCCTGCATTCGGACAAGACCGTGGACTAGGCCTGATCCGCGATGCGGAAATTGAAAATATCATCCGCGACTATTCCACGCCAATTTTCAATGCGGCGGGCCTGGATGCAGAATCAGTCTCGATCCATATCGTCAACGATCCGAGATTGAACGCTTTCGTCGCCGGCGGCCAGCGGATGTTCCTGAACACCGGCCTTCTGATGCGCGCCGAGACACCCGAACAGGTTATTGGGGTGGTCGCTCATGAAGCCGGCCATATCGCCGGCGGACATCTGGCACGATTGCAGTACGAACTGCGCAACGCGGAAACCACATCGATCCTCGCCATGATTCTGGGCACCGCTGCCGGTCTCGCCACCGGCGATGGCCGGGTAGCAGGCGCCATCATCAGCGGCGGCAATCAGGCCGCATTCTCGAACCTGCTGAAATACTCCCGCACCCAGGAATCCGCAGCAGACGCCGCAGGGCTCAAATACCTCGACAGTACCGGCATGTCCGCCCGCGGTCTGCTGGAATTCTTCGAGCTTCTGCAACGGGAAATCCGGGTCACCGGCGGGCGTGAACACCCTTATCTGAGCAGTCATCCGCTGACCGGCGACCGAATCACGACCATCCAATCTCACCTGGCCTTCTCACGGTTTGCCAACGCCGCCACCCCGCCCGACCTGTTGCGCAAGCATGCCAGAATGCGCGCCAAGCTGATCGGGTTTACGGAAGCCCTTGAAACGACCCTCGAGGTCTATCCCGAAACCGATACCTCCATCCCCGCGCGCTACGCACGCGCCATCGCCTATTATCGCCAGTCGGATCTGATGCGCGCCTTGCCATTGATTGACGGCCTGATCGCCCAGGAAGCCGACAACCCCTATTTTCATGAAGTGAAGGGGCAGATGCTGCTGGAGAACGGCCGGGTGGAGGACTCCCTCATCCCTTACCAGCGCATGGCCGAACTGGCACCGGGGGAACCGCTGCTGCGCTCGGCCCTCGCCAAGGCACAGGTGGAAAGCGGGAACCCGGCCCTCGTTGAGGACGCGAGGTCCAACCTGCTGGCCGCGACACGCTCGGAACCAACCCTGCGCGAGAGCTGGCGGCTTCTGACCATTGTCTATGGCCGCCTTGGCCAGCAGGGCGAGTTGGCGCTCAGCCAGGCCGAATACAATCTTCTGGGCGGCGACCCCAAAGCTGCCGAGGCGCTGGGCAACCGGGCGCTCGACTTGCTGCCCACCGGATCGCCGGGCTGGATCCGGGCGCAGGACATCATCAGCGAGGCAGAGCGCCGTCTCGAGAAGAACTAGCCCCGCGCGGGTCACCATTGCGTGACCTGACCGCCACATGGTTGAAGCCCCGGACAGGCTTGATCATCATCGTGTACAGAAAAGACTGAACCCTCCGAGGAGATCCGTTTTGAGCATTTCGCGTGGTACCGGCTTGGCTGTCGTGGTGATTGTCGCCCTTGTGGCGCTGGCTCTTGTCTATCCCATATCAGGCGATCGCGATGGCGTGATTGTCACGGAGGTGCCACGAACCGGGACTGCGTTCAGCGAGGTCGAGAGAGACGAAATCCGGAACACCGTCCGTGAATACCTGATCGAGAATCCAACGGTGATTGTCGAGGCGCTGGAAGCGCTCCAGGAGCGCCAGCAACTGTCCGAACAACAGGCGTCACAGGGCGCCCTGACAGCCAATAAGGACAGCCTGTTGAATGACCGCCGCGATCCGTCGATCGGAAGTCCGGATGCCACTGTCACTGTGGTGGAATTCTTCGACTATCAGTGCCCCTACTGCAAGCGGATGGCCGACGATCTGGTGGAACTGGCCGCCGAAGATTCCGACCTCCGCATCGTGTTCAAGGAATTTCCCGTGTTCGGAGACGGCTCTACCCTTGCGGCACGCGCCGCGCTGGCTGCAGACAAACAGGGCAAGTACACGGAGTTCCACCTCGCCTTGATGAGCCTGCCCGGTGCGCCCTCGGAAAACACCATCACACGCCTCGCCGATCGCTACGGTCTGGATAACGAACGCCTGCGCCGGGATATGGCTTCGGATGAAATTGAGGCGGCCATTCAGGCCAACTACCGACTGGGACAACAGATCGGCGTGCGTGGCACCCCTGCCTTCGTCATCGGCGACCAGCTGATTCCGGGCGCCATGAGTCTGGACGCCATGCGCGACCTGATTGCCCGTGCACGCGACGAATCCTAGGCTCCGCCGCCTTGCTGAAACCTATTCCGCGTCGGGTTGCTGTTCGGGCACGGATCCGCTGAAAGCGTCCAGGTCTGCACAGGCTGCATTGATACGCAACACGGTCG
>Ga0181558_10005768_pt1 | contig 10865 bp, 7 predicted proteins | sample 011ome_22_FD_133754 | JGI IMG/M metagenome (GOLD analysis project Ga0181558, IMG submission 133754) | Coastal salt marsh microbial communities from the Groves Creek Marsh, Skidaway Island, Georgia - 011507BT metaG (megahit assembly) | ecosystem: Environmental > Aquatic > Marine > Intertidal zone... | reverse complement strand
CATAATCTAATTGTGGTAGTTCAAAAGCCATAATAGTATATTTAAATTAATGAATACCAAAATTACAAAATAATATATGAATCAACTCTTATCAATATGTTAATCCTGAGATTAACATTGTGAACAATTCCTTAGGGAATTGCGTTAGATACCAATGAAGATTGTTTAACTTGCCTTTAATGAATAGTGTGCACCCCTATACCATCTATAGTGCATCAGCTGGAGCAGGTAAAACCGCTACGCTGACCATGCGTTATTTAAGTTTGATATTAAGCGATGAGCAGCCTTTAGCTTTTCGATCTATTCTAGGTATCACTTTTACCAATAAGGCAGTTGGAGAGATGAAACATCGTATTTTAGGGGCGCTTAATGATTTTGCAAACTCCACTAAAAAAAGTGAATTTATCTTTGATCAAGTGCTCGAAGCTATTAACCAAAGTTCGGACACTAAAGTCGATGAAACATTGCTTCGTTCAAGAGCAAGAAAACGACTTAAAGAATTGCTTCACAATTATGCTTACTTTGATATCGCTACCATTGATAAATTCAACCATCGTCTCATCAAAACTTTTGCGAAAGATCTTCGGCTCTCTTCCAACTTTAAGGTAATTATCGATAGTGACGACTTTCTAAATGAAGGAATAGAGGTGCTCTTTTCTAGGCTTTCTGAAGATCCGATCTTAAAGGAAGATCTGATCTCCTTTGCAGCAGAAAAGATTGAAAATAACAACTCGTGGGATGTGTCTTATGATTTATTCAACACCTCAAAGTTGCTTTTTGATGAGACTCATTTTGAGGCATTACAACAGTTGTCTACGAAGACTGACACGGACTTTAAAACCTTAAAACTACTACTTAAAAGGCGTATAGAGTCCATTGAATCTGGACTTAAAACAGTTGCGTCAAGCACCATCGATCTTCTGGAATCCCAACAACTTATGGGTTCTTTTAAGGGAAATTACTTTACTAAATTTTTAAAGAAGATTAAAGTAGGCGATTGGCCAGCAAGTTTTGATCAGCAATGGTTAGTTAATTTTCAGGAGTTAGCCCCTTATAATAAAACAACTCCGGAGGATGAAAAACAACTTATCGATCAGTTAAAACCAGATTTGGACCGTGTTGTTGAGCAACTTTTAAGCCTTTTTAAAGAACATTCCTACAAAAGAAATGCCTTCAAGAACATCCAACCATTAAGTTTGATTTTTAAGGTGCAACAACAACTGATAAGGTTGATGGAGGAACAGGAACGCTTACCAATTGCTGAGTTTAATAAGCGCATCTTTGAGGTCGTCAGAAAACAAGCAGTTCCTTTTATTTATGAGCGTTTAGGTGAACGCTATACCCATTTTTTTGTTGACGAATTTCAAGATACTTCAGAATTACAATGGGAGAATTTAATACCATTAATCTCCAATGCATTAAGTACTTCTGATGGAACTGCGATGATTGTTGGAGATCCTAAGCAAGCCATTTATCGCTGGAGAGGAGGGAACGCCAGTCAATTGATAGGGCTTTATGAACAGCCTTCAGCACCATTTCCGGTGATTGGAAAGCCTATGGTATTAGCTAAGAATTATCGATCCGCTAAAACTATTGTGGAGTTCAACAATAGTTTCTTTGAGAAAAGTGCGGAGTCCATCGCTGATACAGCGGTTAAAAACTTATTTAAAAACACCTCCCGACAAGATGTTCACCATCAAGAGGTAGGATGGGTTTCCATTGAATTTGTAGAGGGTTCTCATGCAGAAGATCGCTCTAATGCTTATTGCGAAAAAACCCTAGCTAGTATTGAATCAATAGTAAACGAGGGATTCGCTTATGCTGATATTTGTGTGCTGACTAGATCAAACAAGCAATCAGTGATATTGGCTGCTTATTTGAATGAGAAATCTATTCCGATTATATCTTCAGAATCCTTGTTGCTCTCAAGTAGTGATGAAGTCTGTTTTTTAATCGATTTACTTTATACGTCATTTTGGCCTAATGAGAATTATTACAAAGCAAAGCTCTTAGAATTTCTTTACAAAAATGAATTAGATTCCTCCCAAAAGATTAAAATAGGACTCCAGTCTTTTGAAGAGCAGCTCCACAATGATTTTGACTTTTCTTTGGACTATTTTAGGTCCCTAGAGGTTTACGATGCGTTGTCCTATGCTATTGAGCGGTTTCAATTAGCACAGAAATCTTCAGCTTATATCACGTATTTTTTAGATCAAGTTTATGAGTATTTTCAAAACGAACACCTTGGTTTGATGGGCTTTTTAGATCAATGGGAAACACATAAAGAAAAATGGAGCGTTAAAAGTCCTCAGTCAGTTAATGCGGTGCAATTAATGACGATCCATAAGTCTAAGGGATTAGAATTCGATTTTGTAATTCTTCCTTTTGCTGATCAAGATATCATTAGTACTAGACCCGATGATGTACTGTGGGTGCCTGTTAATCCAGAGGAGTTTGCTGGTTTTAACCAATTGTTGTTTAGCAAAAACAACTCCTTGTCGACGTATAATGAAATTTCTCAAGAGGCAGTAATCAAAGAGGACGGTCTCAAGAGCATGGATAGCTTTAATACGCTCTATGTGGCCATGACCAGAGCCGTAAAGGGGCTTAAAATCCTCTCTTATTGGGATGTAAACAACAAGGGGGATTTTAAAAAAGGAACTTTTTCAGAACTCTTTCATTCCTATATCAGCGATCATAACCTTTGGGATGGGACTAATATTTTTCAAATAAATAGCTTACAAGCGCTCTCTAAAAAGCCAACTGAAGTTGAAGAAGGAGAACAGATGGCTTACCGATATTCGTATAAAAGCAAGGCCCTGTATCAGTTGTTGAATCATGAAAAAATGCTGTATAAGGAAGCAAGCTTTCAAGCTAAAGAGGCGGGGACGACTTGGCATCGTTTTTTGGAATTTGTTCATACTCATGAGGACTTATCCTATGCTGGGGTAAAACTGTTAGAAGAATACCCCTTTGAAGACAAAGAATATTATTGTACTAAAGGAGCAGAATTGGTTTCTCATCCTGCCTTAAAGGCTTATTATTGTAATGGTATTAAGTCGGTCAATGAACAGACGATTTTTACTAAGGAGGGAGAGGAACTTCGCCCGGATCGCCTGGTGTTTTTTGATCGAAAGGTGGTGATTATTGATTATAAAACCGGTAAGGAAAGTGCGGGTCATGAGGATCAAATTAACGCCTATGCTAGGGCTTTAGAAGAATTAAACTATCAGATAAGTCAAAAGCTCATCGTATATATACACCAAGAATTAACGATTAAAACTGTTAGCTAAATGAACCCTACATTTAATACATTTTTAGAACAGGAATTAGAAGCCATTAAATCCGATGGCTTGTACAAAAGTGAACGCATTATCAGCTCCAAACAAGGGGCGGAAGTTAAACTGACAGATGGCACTGAACTCATCAATTTGTGTTCCAATAACTATTTGGGACTCTCTTCTCATCCAGCAGTAATTCAAGCGGCCAAAGACAGCCTAGACACTCATGGAAATGGTATGTCCTCTGTTCGATTTATTTGTGGCACTCAAGATATTCATAAGGAATTAGAAGATAAAATCTCTAGTTTTTATGGTATGGAAGACACCATTCTATACGCTGCTGCCTTTGATGCAAATGGTGGAGTATTTGAACCCTTATTCGGCCCAGAGGATGCGATTATTTCTGACGCGTTAAATCATGCTTCGATCATTGATGGTGTTCGATTGTGTAAGGCTAAGCGTTTTCGCTATGCTAACTGTGATATGAAGGATTTAGAAGCACAGCTTCAAGCCGCTGATCAAGCCGGAGCTCGTCATAAAATTATCGTTACTGATGGGGTGTTTTCTATGGATGTAATAGTAGCTCCTCTAGATCAAATATGTGATTTAGCAGATCAGTATCAAGCGCTTGTAATGGTAGATGAATGTCATGCAGCAGGATTTCTAGGGGCTACTGGTAGAGGATCGTTAGAGGCTAAAGGTGTTATGGGAAGAGTAGCAATTGTAACTGGAACTCTTGGGAAAGCACTTGGAGGAGCTATGGGAGGATACACCACAGCTTCTAAAGAAATTGTGGCGATGTTACGTCAGCGTTCAAGACCGTATTTATTCTCCAACTCACTTGCTCCTGCTATTGTTGGGGCATCGATAAAAGTCTTTGAACTCATCGAAAATGACACGAGCTATCGTGATCGTCTGATGGACAATATGGCTTATTTTAAGTCTGAGATTATCGCATTAGGATTCGATATTAAAGAAGGAGATGCTGCGATTATACCAATCATGCTGTATGATGCAAAACTTGCTCAAAAAATGGCAGCTCGACTCTTGGATTTTGGGGTCTATGTTATTGGATTTTTCTATCCTGTAGTGCCAAAAGGACAAGCTAGAATACGAGTTCAGCTCTCGGCAGCACTAACTAAGAAAGAACTTCAAATAGCGATTGAGGCCTTTGAAAAAGTAGGAAAGGAACTAGGAGTTATCAAGTGAAATCATTTTTAGAAGATATCGCCCTCTATTACGCTTCATTGGGAACATCATTAGAACAGTATTGTTTTATTTTACCCAGTAAACGCGCAGGTACTTTTTTGAAAAATCACCTCAAAGAGACTATGAGTGCTACGATTTTTGCTCCAAAAATCACTTCTATAGAAGTCTTTGTAGGGGAACTGGCAAACTTAGCTTATCTCTCAGACGAAGAACAGCTCTTTAGGCTCTATAAGCTTTACCTATCAATGGATTCAGATCCAAAGGATTCCTTTGCAGATTTTAGTTCTTGGGCAACAATCCTTCTGAATGATTTTTCAGAAATAGATCAATATTTAGTCGATGCTAATAAGTTATTTTCCTATTTAGAGGAGTATAAAAAATTATCAGAATGGAATCCCAGTGGAGCCCCAAATGGTTTATTAACCTCCTATAGTGCCTTTTGGAATTCATTGCTTCCTCTTTATTCGGCCTTAACGGAATCCTTATTAGAGGAGCAATTAGGAACTAGAGGAATGATTTATAGAAGGGCGGCTAAAGAAGTTTCTACTTATGTAGAACAACATGCTAAGACCAAATTTGTCTTTGTTGGTTTTAATGCTTTAAACAAAGCTGAAGAGGTTATCATTCAACAATTTTTAGCCAAAGGAAACACTCAAATTCATTGGGATATAGATAGTTATTTTTTAAATGATGACTACCATGATGCTGGACTTTTTATCCGAAACTATCAAAGCCAATGGGCGTATCTTAAAGCCCATGGGTTAAAAGGCGTCAGTGATTATATAGGGAAGCAAAAAAAGTCAATTGAACTGATTGGCCTTCCAATGAATGTAGCTCAAGCTCAATATACGGGGGAGTTGTTAAGCAACATGACTCCAGATCAACTCTCGAAAACAGCTTTGATTTTAGGAGTTGAAGAGCAGTTAAATTTAGTATTAAACGCACTTCCAAAGGAGTTGAGTCCCAACATCACAATGGGATATTCGATTCAGCACTCTAACGTTGCTTCCTTTATGGCGTTGCTTTTTGAGATTCATCGCAGTGCAACCTCAGCGTCTTATCGTGCTACTGATTGTTATACCCTTTTATTGCATCCTTTAAGCAAACTGCTTTGTCGTTTGAAGTATCATTTAGATGTTGATGAAATGGTCTATGAAATGAGACGTAAAAATCATTCTTATTGGTCCTTGAAAGAGCTAAAAAGTCTCCGGATAATAGCAGCTGATTTTTTTCAACTGGTCTTTGCTAAAGAATTGAATAAGCCCAAGGGGTTTATCGCTGCTGTTCAAGAACTTTTAATGGAATTCAAAGCACTCGCTGCACAAGAAAACAATGATTTGATACAGACCAATTGCCTGTTTATGACATCATTGTTTTCTAAACTACAACTGTGGATTACTAGTTATGATTTTGTCAATTCCATCACAGCATTAGAACAGCTCTATGAACGTATGCTATCTAAAACTCAAAATTATTTTAAAGGGGAGGCGCTGGATGGGTTGCAAATTATGGGAATGCTGGAGAGTAGAAATTTAGATTTTGAAACGGTCATCCTAACCAACCTAAATGAGGGAATACTTCCAGGAGGTAAGAAACAAAATTCACACCTTCCATATCAGTTAAAGCGGATGTATGGGTTACCAACTTATAAGGAACGGGACGCCATCTTCACCTATCATTTTTACCGACTGCTACAGCGCAGTAAAAAATTATATTTAATCTATAATATTGAACCAGAGATTTTAGAAGGGGGAGAACCTAGTCGATTTATAGCACAGTTAGAATCTGACCCGATCTTAAAAAAATACCTTCGCAAAAAAATCATTAGCCCTAGTCTGAACAGTATACAAAAACAACCACTCAGCATTCTAAAAAGCAAACAAGATTGTGAGCTGATTAGCGCTAAATTACAGGATAAAACCTCTCCAACACTCTTAACAACTTATTTGAGAAATCCTATTGATTTTTATGAGAAATACCTGTTAAAGGTCGCTGATCCACCTCAACTCGATGCTCAAATACCACATCATATATTTGGAACTATTGTTCACGATTCGTTAGAAGCGCTTTATCGAGGGTTTGTAGGTGAGTTTTTGGACGCTCAAAAATTACAAAATTTATTTCCAGAGGTTAACTCAATCGTCAGTAAACACTATGAGAAAAACTATGTTACCTTGGATTATAATTCTGGTAAAAACATCATTGCATTTGAAGTTATTGCACGCTATGTTAGCTCCTATATACAGGCTGATATTCAGTTGATAAAAAAACAGCAGATTAAACTTATTGCATTAGAAGAAGCGTATCAAATGCCGTTTGAACTTAACGAATTAGGGATTACACTTATGTGTCATGGAACCTTTGATCGCGTTGAAGAACGCGATGGCATTTTAACCATCATTGATTATAAAACAGGTAAGGTTCTCCCCACAGAATTAAAACTAAAGTCATGGGAAGATCTGACATCGAATTACAAAGTTGCTAAGCAGTTTCAATTACTATTTTATAGCATGATTTATATGGATCAAAAAAAGATACCTCAACTTCAAGCAGGGATATTTTCATTTAAGAGTATTAAAAATGGGTTAATGTTGTTTGCTCAAGATAAGGAAACGTTAATCACTGCGCAGACAATTAGTTTGTTCAAAGAGCAACTAAAAGCGTTGGTTACTGAGCTGTTAGATCCTAAACATCCTTTTATAGAAAAAACGCCATAGGCAACGTGATGTCCTCAAGCTGAGGCGTATGTGCCATTAATTTTTTTTGGATGAAGTGGTGATTTCAATAACGCCACTTGAGCCTCTAAATCCATAGGGAGAGGTTTCGAGCACTGTTTTTAATACGGTGACATTTCTGATGGAATTAAAATCTAATCCTGAAGGCATTTGTTCTCCATAGATATCTCCATCAATAACCCATATAGCGTATTTAGATCCTGATGTAGGGGCATAAAGTCGATCCATTAAGAGCACGACTTTATTGGTATTTTTATCTAAACGGGCATTGCCAAGCTGTTTTCGAATCGCCTGAAATAAATTTGTTGCGTGAACATCTACTTTATAGCGATTGAGGGGGCTAATCTTTTTTGGCTTTCTTTTTTTACGATTCTTTTTTTTTACCGTTACTTCTTTAAGCGCAATGGGATCTTGTTGGCCATAACTTCCAAGAGTTATCCCAAGAGTAAAAAATAACAGGAGCACAAATTGCATAATTAAACTATTTGAGTAGCTATTGAATCATTAAAGTTACAAAAGGTTTAATCCATTTTAAAAGTTTATGGACTAAAATATCTTCTCTACCTTTGTCCTTTAAATGAGTACAATAGCCCCAATTTCTAGAAGATCTATTTTTAACATAGCAATTCCTGCTACTATAGCAGGTATCGCAGAGCCCTTGCTTTCGCTTACGGATACTGCTATTGTAGGGAATATTCCAGAGCAGGGGTTAGTTTCTTTAGCCGCTGCTGGGATTGTAGGCTCTTATCTGTCTATGCTCATATGGGTTTTAGGTCAATCAAGAGCAGCCCTTGCTTCTTTAATCGCACAATATCTAGGAAAGCGACAGCTTGATGAATTAAAAAATTTACCCGCTCAGGCATTACTGATTAATTTGGGAATCAGTTTTTTTTTGGTCCTGGGATCACTTTTTTTTATGCGTCCAATTTTAGAGTTGATGAACGCTCAAGGAACGTTACTTGACTACTGTGAGTCCTATTTTAAAATACGCATATGGGGGTTTCCGTTAACATTGATCACCTTCGCAGTCTTTGGAATGTTTAGAGGGCTTCAGAACACTTTTTGGCCGATGATTATTGCAGCCGTAGGAGCTATATTAAATGTTTTTTTAGATTACCTCTTTGTATTTGGTTGGGAAGGAGTTGTGCCTGCAATGTACCTGGAAGGAGCGGCATGGGCGAGTTTGATTGCTCAAGCAGTAATGGCTCTTCTGTCGCTGGTATTGATGTATCGAAAAACAAATTTTCGAATTAGACTACAACAAGAACTTCATCCTGAACTCAAACGCTATGTTCGAATGAGCTTGCATCTTTTTATTCGAACCCTTGCCTTAAATGCTGCTTTGATTTATTCGGTGCAAACGGCTACAGCCCTAGGTAATGCCTCTATTGGAGCTCATACCATCGCTTTTAATTTATGGTTGTTTTCTGCCTTTTTAATCGATGGATTTTCATCGGCTGCCAATTTAATGGGAGGTCGATTTTTAGGGGCTAAAGCCTACGGTTCACTTCAAGAACTTATTCGCAAAACCTCTATATACGCATTAGTGTTAAGCCTGTTGATTATGGGAACTGGGATTATTTTTTATGAATCCATCGGCTATTTATTCTCTAATGACCCTGAGGCGGTAAGCCTATTTAAAGACATATTTTTTATCGTGATTGCTTTTATGCCACTAAATGCTTTGGCTTTTATTTATGATGGTTTATTCAAGGGACTGGGAGAGACTAAATACCTCAGAAATGTTCTCCTAACCTCTTCTTTTTTTGGATTTATTCCATTTGTATTCCTTACTCATCTTTGGGGATGGGGGTTACAAGGAATTTGGATTGGATTTGGGTTTTGGATCCTACTTCGATATGTAGCCTTAGTTATAAAATTTAGGTTTAAATTTTTACCGCTAGCTAGAAAGGGTTAATTTTATACAAAACATAACAAATGAATCAAGGGGCTATATCACATTGGATCGAAGGAGCTATCGTTCATCTTAAGTTTTCTCATCCTGCAGGTAATTCTTGTACGTCCAGGATGCTTAAGGAATTAGCCTCCGAGGTCATTCGATGGAGTAAGGAGGAGAACATTAAAGTTATAGTAGTACGCTCCGATGAACACACTGCTTTTTGTGCTGGCGCAAACCTCAGTGAAGTAGTTGCTTTGGCTACCAAGGAAGAATCTAAAGAGTTCTTTATGGGGTTTGCTCGTCTTATTCTGGCCATTAAGAAAAGCCCAAAGCTCGTCATAGCACGCGTACACGCTAAGGCAGTTGGAGGAGGAGTTGGTCTTATCGCTGCCTGTGATATGGCTTTTGCGACCTCTACATCAATGCTACGATTATCTGAAATCAATTTAGGGATTGCCCCACTGGTTATTGCTCCTGCACTAATTCGAAAGATTGGTGTTGCTGCTTTTTCATCATTGAGTTTAAATCCTACGACCTGGTTTGATCACCACTGGGCCTATGATAATGGATTATTTACTCATAAGTATGATTCTCTTGAAGCCTTAGATAAGGACTTGAAGGATCGTTTAGCACAGATAAGCAACTGGAGTGATCAGGCAATAAAGGCCCTAAAATCAACTTTTTGGGAAGGCACTGAGTCCTGGGATCAGCTCTTGGAAGCTAATGCTGAAGCTACTGCTCAATTAGCAGTATCCGACTATACACAAGAACAATTAAAAAAATATAAGAAGTAATGGGAAATATGTTATTTGCTGGATTAGCACTCTTATTGGTAGTCGTTTACGCCTACAATAAGATAAGTAGCAAGAAGAAATATAAAAGAAAATAATGAGTAAGATACGGATCACAAAGATGTTTAGTTTTGAAACTGGACATGCGTTATACGGTTATGATGGGAAATGCAGAAATGTACATGGTCACAGTTATAAACTTTCGGTTACAGTTCTTGGATCTCCAATAACAGATACCTCTAAGGTAAAACTTGGGATGGTAATTGATTTTTCAGATTTAAAAGCAATTGTTAAGGAAGAAATTGTCGATTTATTTGACCATGCTACGATCTTTAATAAAAATACGCCTCATTTTGAGTTAGCGCAACGACTCAAAGCAGAAGGGCATCATATCATATTAGCGGATTATCAGCCAACCTCTGAAAATATGGTGCTTGATTTCGCTAAGAAAATACAAAAAAGATTGCCAGAATCTATTCAGCTGTACAGCTTAAAACTTCAGGAAACGGACAGTTCCTTTGCGGAATGGTATGCTCAAGATAATCCTTAATCAATGTCAACAGTCCCAATAACGATTCATACTTCTCCCGGTCGGAAGATTTACTTTTGTAGTGATCAGCATTTTGGAGCCCCAACTCCAGAGCTCAGTAGGCCAAGAGAGGTTAAGTTTATTAATTGGCTGGATTCCATACAACAGGATATACAAGCGCTGTTCCTACTTGGGGATCTTTTTGATTTTTGGTTCGAGTACAACAAGGTAGTCCCAAAAGGATTTACGCGTGTCTTAGGGGCACTTGCTCGACTTTCTGATCGAGGAATTCCGATCTATTTTTTTGTAGGAAATCACGACTTGTGGATGCGTGATTATTTTAAAGAAGAATTGGGTATTTCTGTGTTTTTTGAGCCGCAGCGTTTTCAAATCGACAATCAACTTTTTTATATTGGTCAT
>Ga0181558_10005761_pt1 | contig 10871 bp, 7 predicted proteins | sample 011ome_22_FD_133754 | JGI IMG/M metagenome (GOLD analysis project Ga0181558, IMG submission 133754) | Coastal salt marsh microbial communities from the Groves Creek Marsh, Skidaway Island, Georgia - 011507BT metaG (megahit assembly) | ecosystem: Environmental > Aquatic > Marine > Intertidal zone... | reverse complement strand
TGCGCGAACAGTCGACAGTCTCTCGGAAAGATGCGAAACACGCGTTTTCGGATGGTGATGACAAAAATGTTTTTGGCGCTGCGAAAATCAAACGCGCGGCGCGGCGACTTTCCGGAAGGACACACCTCCGGTGCCCGTATTATCCCGCATCACCACTGATACCTTGGTATCACTTCTTCTTGGCCGCCGGCTTCTTGCCCTTGCCCTTGGCCGCCGGCTTCTTCTTGCCGTCGTCCTTGGCGACGAAGCCCATCGCCGCGAGCTTCTTCGCGGAGAGCTTCGGCTTGGCGGGCCCGTCCTCCGCCTCCTCCGCCTCCTCCGCGTCGTCGTCGTCCGCCGCCGCGCCGCGCTTCTTGCCCTTCTTGGCCTCCTGCACGAGGATCCCCGAGTGCACGACGCGCGACCCCGAGTTGCACTCGCGCGTGAACGCGGACTTGACGGCGGTGGGAATGCCGGCGCTGGGGTCGGCGAACGCGGCGCCGACGCCTTTGAACTTGGAGACGTCCTGGACCGTCTCCCAGTCCTGCCGCGTGAGCGAGTACGCGTCCATGCGCGCCATCACCTCCGGGATGCCCTCCTTTTCCTTCCCGCCCGCGGACAATGACTTGAGCGGTTTCGTGATGAGCGACTTGAGCAAAGGCACGTACTCGCCCCGCAACGCCGCGGCGTCGGCTTTGAACTCGCCCCCCGCCACGCAGTGCGAGTGCAGCTCCATCAGCAGCCGCTTGTTTTTGCCGTGCGTGCTGTTCTTCCCGAGCCACCCCGGAAAGCGGTTGAAGTTGCGTTCGCCCGGAAACGAACCGAACACCTCCCTGTTCCCGCGCAACACGCTGGTGGGTACGACGCTGGAGATGACGTTGGCGTACGGCATGAGGCCCCAGTTCTGCTTCGCGCGCACGCTGCGGTTCATGACGTCGCCCTCGCTGATGCGCGCCGCGGCTGTGGCGACGAGCTGCAGCCTGTGCAGCTCGTCCTTCGCGGCGTACGGGCGGTAGTGCACGTAGTTCTCCTGGATGAACAGCGGGATGATGTCGCTGTCCTGGAACACGAGGTTCAGGCGGTCGTTCACGGACATGCGATCGGCGTTGGGCGCGCACAGCTTGTCCACCGCGGTGAACGGGCCCATGTCGACGTCTTTCTTGGACAAACCTTTTATGTCGTCGTAGTCGAAGGACTGCTTCGTGAGCCGCCGCATCTGCAGCTGGTTGATGATCAGGCGGATGTCGTTGTTGGTGGTCTCGATCAACGCCTCCATCGCGGCGGCGGACATGGAGATGCCCTCGTCCGCGGCGATCTTGAGCATGCGGTTCAGGATCTGCGGCTTGGTCGGGCGCGAGAAGGGCATGTCCTGCGTGTAGTTCTGCAGAGATTTGAGTTTCTGGTTGTACTTGTCGTTGCAGATGCAGATGATTGGAATCTTGGACAGCTTGATGCACGCGATGAGCTCCATGACGCCGCCGCGGTCGCCGCCGGACATACCGTCCACCTCGTCCATGATCAGGCACATCTTCTTGGGCGCCCCGCCGAAGAAGCTCATCGCGCGGTTGGTCACCATCTCGCGAATCGCGTTGGACGCCTTCCCCGCGACGCCATCCTTGACGTCGCTCGAAGATTTCCCGCGCGTGTCCGAGGCGTTCACCTCCGTGACCTCGAACCCGAGCTGCTTGGCGATGATGGACGCCGCGCTGGACTTGCCGATCCCGGGAGGGCCGGAAATGAGAACCGCCTTCATGGGCTTGTCCTTGCCCTTCGCGTCCGCCAACGGGTGCGTTCCGGCGACGTGGATGTCGTTCCACTGGCTCAGGAACTTGCGCAGGTCGGCGATGTTCTTGCCGTTGCCGATCAGCTGCGCGGGCTGAGAGGGCTTGTACTTGTTCACCCACAAGGGCTGCGTGTCCGCCGGCGTGGCCGCAGCGGGCGCGGCGCCGGAACCGCCGGCCGCGCTGGGCGGCGGCGCGCTCGTCTTCGGCGGCGGCGGCGGCGGCGCGCTCTTCGGCTCCGGCGCCTCCTCAGCCGTCGCTTTTTCCGCCGACGCCGGCGCGGCGTCCGCCAGCATCTGCACCATCGCGAACAGCCCGTCCTCGTCGATGAGCGCGGTGCCGTGTTCCCTGGCCTTCTTGATCTTGGAAGGCCCGCAGTCCATGCCCACCAGCACGTACGACGTGCGACCGGACACGGAGCCGGTCACCTTGCCGCCGTGCCTCTTGACGAAGTCCTCCGCCTCGTCGCGCTCCAGGGAGTCCAGGATGCCGGTGATCACGAAGGTGACGCCCTCGAGGCAGTCCGAGGGCCCGCGCGGGGGCGTCGGCTTCGCGTGTTTGTTCGCGGGCTCGGCTCTGGAGTCGTTCGCCGCCCACGCGCCGGTGGACTCCAGCACGGAGAACTTGAGCTCGGACTCGGGTTTGGGGTAGCCCGGCGGTTTCGGGATCTCGCGCGGCGGTTCTCGCTTCGTCGGGGTTCTCTTCGCGTCCGCGCGCTTGGGTTTCGTGGGGGTCTTGACCTTGGCCTTCTTGGAATCAGGCGGGGGGTCCTCAAAGGCCACCTGCGCGGTGACGCGTTCGTCGAAAACGGAAGGGTGGCGGGTCAGACGACGCGCGGCGGGATCGATAGGAAAACGCGTCTCGTCTCGCGCGCGACGATCGAACCGAACGTTTCTGTTTTTTTTTTTTTGTCGGTGGGAGATGGTCGTTTCCGACCGCGTCGTCCGCCTCGGGTTCGCCGAAAGACCGGAAGGGGGAAGGCAGCCCCCGAGGACATCGCCGACAGCGCGAGAAACGCGCGGGGACGAGCGTGCGCGTACGTCCACGGCATCCTGTGCTTTGCGTTTGTTTCCCGACGCGGGCGCCGGGGGGTCGTCCGTCAGATCCACCATCGCGACATCCGCTTTCGCCTCCGGCGCGGCGGGGGGCTTGGGCGAGGCGGGGTTCTTGGCACCGCCCCCCCCGAAGAAGCTGCGTATGTCGCCCGGCATCGCGCCCGACGCGGGACTGTCTCGCGCGCCTCCTCGGAAGCGTTCGACAAGTCTCGCGTGCCCGGGAGTGGCGAGATCGCGAGAGGTGCCTACGCGTGTTTGAAAATTTTCTTTTTGGGTGCCAAGGGCAATCATGCGCACTGCGCTGCCGTCATCGATCTCGCACAACCGCAACACTCTGGAACGAAAATCTACGTAGCTATTCCCTGTTCAGCCTTTCCCTCCGCCGGCGCGGCGCCAGCGCGCGCTCGGACGCCTCTACCGCTTCTTCTTCCCCTTGGCTCCCTTCCCCGCGCCCGCCGCCTTGGCCTCCTCCGCCTTCTTGTTCCCCTGCACGGCGAGCAATCCCACGATTCCCAGAACTGTAACGTCGACGACGCCGGCGAACGGGGAGATTTCGGCGGAAGCGCTCGCGGCCTCCTCTGCGAGCGCGGGCACCGCGGCGACGAGTCCGGCGGCGAGCGACGTGCAAGCGACCATCGCGGCGTTCACGCGCGACACCGCACGAGAGGAGTCGTCGGAAGACGACGCGGCCGCGACCGCCTTGTTGGTTCGTCTGCGTTCGGGGACGACGGCACGAGATTTCGAAGTCCCGGGGCGGGATGCGGTCGTCGCGAGCGCCGAGCGCGCCGCGAGCGCGTGTCCGGGGTTCAACACCGAAAGCGCGTGCATGTCGCGATGGGAAGAACGGAAGGGACGGAGCCGCTGCCGCGAAGGCGCGCGGGGTTGTTGCGCGGGGCGGGCCAAGGGTTGAGCCTTCCCCGATGCTCGGCATCGGGGATAAAAATAAAAATGGCGTTTTCTCTGACTGCGCGTCCATTCGGCGAATCCGATTCGAGCAAAGCATTTTCAACCAAAGGTTTCTTCCGAGGCTTCCGACTTGGATAAAAAGCACCCGTAAAGCGTCGTGCATCGACCGCCGGACGATCACTGACACGCACGCGTCGAATCACTCACGCACCATGTCCTCCGCCATGGCCACCCAGCAGTTCGCCGCCAACGTGCTCCGCACCGGCGCCCGCAAGGCGGGGCGCTCCGCGCCCGTCCGCGCGAACCGCATGACCGTCCGCGCGGCGGCCTCGAACGGCGGGCTTCCCATCGACCTTCGCGGTGCGTTCCCGACTGACTCGTTCGCGTCTCCGGCGCCGCACACGACTTTGCCCGCGCATCGCCGAGGGGGCGATCCGTCGTGGAAACGCACGTTTCGTGCCATTCCGATTGACCCGTCGCGCGTCGTCGGTCGACGCGCGCGCAGCGCGCCGTCTCCGGCGCGCGCGCGCGCGAAAAATCGCGCATCGCGCGCCATCCGTCGCGGACCGGATCCAGAACGACGTTTTTCTCGGAACGGTTGGCGAAACTTCGGTGGTTGTTGTCGGTTTCGCTCACGGTTTCCCGCTCGCCGACTGACGTCCTCTCCCCTCCCCCGCTTCGTTTTTCGTCGCCATAGGCAAGAAGGCTTTCGTGGCTGGCGTCGCGGACGACCAGGGCTTCGGCTGGGCCATCTCCAAGTGCCTCGCGGAGGCCGGGTGCGAGGTGATCCTGGGCACGTGGGTGCCCGCTCTGAACATCTTCGAGACGTCGCTCCGCCGCGGCAAGTTCGACGAGTCGCGCAAGCTGTCCGACGGCTCGCTGATGGAGTTCGCCAAGGTGTACCCCCTGGACGCCGTCTTCGACACGTACGATGACGTCCCCGAGGACATCCGCACGAACAAGCGCTACGCCGGCAACGAGAACTGGACCGTCGCGGAGTGCGCCAAGGAGGTGGAGAAGGACTTCGGCACCATCGACATCCTCGTGCACTCGCTCGCCAACGGCCCCGAGGTGCAGAAGCCGCTCCTGGAAACCTCGCGCAACGGCTACCTCGCCGCGCTCTCCGCGTCCTCCTACTCCAAGGTGTCGCTCCTGCAGCGCTTCGGGCCCATCATGAACAAGGGCGGCGCCGCCATCTCGCTCACCTACCTCGCCTCCGAGAAGATCATCCCCGGCTACGGCGGCGGCATGAGCTCCGCGAAGGCCGCGCTCGAGTCCGACACGCAGGTCCTCGCGTACGAGGCGGGCCGCAAGTGGGGCATCCGCGTCAACACCATCTCCGCGGGTCCCCTCGGCTCGCGCGCCGCGAAGGCCATCGGCTTCATCGACGACATGATCAACTACTCCATGTCCAACGCGCCGCTCAGCGAGAAGCCGCTGACGGCGATGGAGATCGGCCAGACCGCCGCGTTCCTGTGCTCGCCGCTCGCGTCCGGGATCACCGGCTCGCTCGTGTACGTCGACAACGGCCTGCACGCCATGGGCCTCGCCGGCGACGCGCAGTCCCTGCAGCGCGACGATTAAGGGAGAGTTATTACTGGAACGCACACGAGAGACGAAGTTGTAACGCGCCGCACATTTTAGACAATCGTTTCGCCCAAATGAAGAAATCAGTCCAGATGCAAACTCGGAACGGCGCGCTCGCGAATCGGCGAATTTCGCAAATCGGAGGGCTCTGCGCGCTCCAACCTCCAAGCGGCGGCGAGAGTGTTTTCGTAGCCCTTCTTTTTCCTCCGGACGCGGGTGGACATTGCTCCGCGCGCCGAGTTTTCTCGCCGACGGTACATGCTCTACGTGACCCTGCGTCGCGGACTCGCTGGTAAGCAGCAGACGTACATCCAGACCCTCAAGTCCCTCGGCCTGCACAAGGTCAGGCAGGAGGTCCAGGTCGCGAACAACGAGGCCGTGCGTGGTCAAATCGACAAGGTCAAGCACCTCGTCTCCGTGGAAACCGCCGCGCAGAGAGACGCGCGTCTCGCTGTCGAGGCGAAGAAACTCGCACCGAAAGAGCCGCTGGTGGTGAATCACTGAGCGCCGAGCACGTCGAGCCCACTCTCGAACACCACACACGAGCCGAGCGCGCGCGCTCTCCGCACGTCCATCCGCATGTTCGCCGTCGCTCAGACTTGGCATCCGTCCGCGCGCGTCGCTCCCCGCGACTTGAAAGCGCGCCACAAGCGCGTCTCGCGCGCGCACAGGCGCGGCCGCGTCGTCATCAACGTCGCCGCGCCCTCGATGCCGGCCACGTCCAACAGGTACGCCGTTCGATCCACCCGCGCGGCGCTCGCACCGCGAAAACCCGAGCGGCGTCGTCCGCTTTTTCGAACCCGCGCGCGAACGCGTCCGACGGATGGCACCTCTTGGAACCGCGAAGGGACTTGATTTTCTCCCGACGCGAATTCGCCGCCGCGGCGCCAACGCGGCGCTGACCTCGCGCGAACGCCTCGTCGACGCCCTCTTCTGACGACCCCTCTCGATCTCGAACCGATCACAGAGAACCCTCCGCGGATGTCCTGGATTTGATCGCCAAGTCCACCGCGTTCTGCTTCGACGTGGACAGCACGGTGTGCGTGGACGAGGGCATCGACGAACTGGCGGCGTACCTCGGGAAGGGCGAGGAGGTGGCGGCGATGACCGCCGCGGCGATGGGCGGGAACGTCTCGTTCCGCGACGCGCTGGAAAACCGTCTGCGGGTGATGCAGCCGACACGCACGTCCGTCGAGAGCTTCGTCGCGAACAACCCCCCGAAGCTGAGCCCCGGGATTAAAGATCTGTTCGACGCGCTGAGGAAGAACGGCAAGACGGTGTACCTCGTCTCCGGCGGGTTCCGCCACATGATCAACCCGGTGGCGGACGCGCTCGATGTCCCGCGCTCGAACATCTTCGCGAACGACATTCGTTTCGACGAAATCGATGGCTCGTACAAATCGTTCGACCCGGAGGAGTTCACCAGCCGAGCCGGCGGTAAAGCCGAGGCGGTGAAGCACATCAAGAAGACCGACGGCCACGCGGTGATGGGCATGGTCGGCGACGGCGCGACGGATCTCGAGTCGCGCGCGCCTGGAGGCGCCGACGTCTTCATCGGGTACGGGGGCGTGCAGGTCCGGGACGCGGTCGCCACCGGCGCGGACTGGTTCGTCACCGACTTCCAGGACATCATCGACGCGCTGGAGAAGTGAATTGAGAAGTGAGGGCGAGGCGTTTTAACGCGGGAACGCGGCGCGGGGGGCGCGCCGTGGACGCTCTCGTACGTCGAAACGCGGTCGATTTTCGCGGTGCGTGATTTATATCAGCTGCTGTACAAACTGAACTTCAGGACACTGTTTACCCCGTCCGTCTCAAGTCGCTCTTCCGGCATCCTCGCGCCGCAGTCTCGGTCGCGCGGACACCATGGCGTCGCTCGCGCCCGTGGGGGTGGCGGTCCCGGCCGCGCGTCGCGGGACGCGACCGGCCGGGACGACGCCGTGGGTGGTGCCTACCACGCGGGGGCACTCGACTCTTCGCGATTTCGCGAAGCGCCCACCGCCGTCGCCGCCGCTTCGTCGCGCGGTCGTCCCGCTCGCCTACTCGCGCGGAGGAGGCCGGTCGGCTTCGCCCTCGCGCGGGCGTTCGCGCGGGCGCGCGGGCGGTCGCGGCGGTCGCGGCGGTCGCGGCGGCCGAGACGGAGGCAGGCGCGTTCGCGACGACGCCGGCCCCGGTCGCGTGGGCTGGGGCGAGCGCATCGCGCGCGACGAGGGTGCCCCCGAGGAGGACGACCCACGCGGGTCCAAGCGCGGCGAAGAGGGCGCGTGGCGCCACGCCGGCCCCCGGAGGTCCCGCGCGTGGGCGCAATCCACCGTTTCTCTGGACGAAGGCGAGGACTTCCGCGTCGTGGACGTGCGCGCGCCCGGCGGAGACGTGCCCTCTCGAGGGGCGTCTCCGCCGAGAGGCGAGCGCGCGCCGAGCGCGAGTGACGGCGTGCGCGTGAACAAGTGTTTCAAGGACTTCACGTCCCGGCGCGAGAGCGACAAGCTGGTGGAGCGGGGGCGGGTCACCGTGAACGGCGCGGTGGCCTCCGCGGGCGCGCGCGTCTTCCCCGGGGACGTCGTGCGCCTCGACGGCGAGCCGATCGATTGGGAGACGAAAAACCAAACCTTCGATCAATCGACGAGCGCGTTCCGCTACGTCAAGTACTGGAAGCCGAGGGGCATCACGTGCACGACGGACCGGCGCGACCGCACGAACATCCTGGACGCCGTGCGGTACCCCGAACGCGTGTTTCCGGTGGGCAGGCTGGACAAAGACTCCACCGGGCTCATCCTGCTCACCTCCGACGGGCGGCTTCCCAACGCCGCGCTGCGCGCGCGCGCGCGGAAGGAGAAGAAGTACGTCGTGTGCTTGGACCGCCCGGCACGCGAGGAGGACCTGCGAACGCTGCGGGAGGGCGTGGTCATCAGCACGCCCGTGAGGAGGGACAAGGTGGACAGGATCGTGACCGCGCGGACGTTACCGTGCGACGTGCGTTTCGTCGGCGGGAAAGAAACGCGAAACGCGGCGGTGGCCATCACGCTGCGCGAGGGTCGGAACCGGCAGATCCGCCGGATGTTCGACGCCGTCGGGTACGTCGTGCGGGACCTGCACCGGACGGAGATCATGGGCATCGGGCTCGAGGGGCTCACCGTCGGGCAGTGGAAGGAGTGCAGCCCGCAGGAGATGGAGCTGATACGCGCGTGCCTCGAGGGCGCCGACGCCGACGCCGACGACGCCGCCGCGAGCGAAGAAGAGGAGGAGGACGACTAGAAAAGTGTGTAAAATAGACGAGCTACCGTGAGACGCCGTCATCCGCGGACGGGACAGTTCCGCGCGCGGGGGGCTTCGGAGTCGCGCCGGCCATAGAGGGTTCTCCGAACGACGCACCGGAACGTCCACGAACGTGGGAGTCCTCACAGGTCGTACTCGAAGGACTTTTTGTACTTGAATACGACGTCGCCGACGCCTGGCATTTTCCCGCCCTTCCCGAGCGGCGCCTCGATGGATGCCGCGCCCTTGTGCAGCTCGACCGAGCCGGACAGGTCGTCCTTGAGCGTCAGCTTAGCCTTGATCTTCTCGGGGAGCTTCTGCGTGACCGCGGCGGTGAGCGCGGTCGGCGCGCCCGCCTTCTTCGGGAAGTGCTCCGCCTTGAGCTCGACGTTGGTGTCGCCGCCGGCGACGTCGCCGGCGAGCACCAGAGACAAACCTTTTGGCCCGGTGCTGTACGTGGCTTTGGGCGCGAACCCGGCGAGCGCGGGCGCCTTGACGCTCACCGTGACCACGTCGGCGGTCTTGATGTTGCCCTTCATCGCGAGTTCGGCGTCCACCGCGTACGCCTCGCCGGCGACGGTCACCTTGCGCTCCACCTTGACGCGCGGCGCCAGTTTTTTTTTCGAAACCGCGTCCTGCAGGTTGTCCAGGAAGAGCGTCACGCCGTCCTTGGCGACGGTGGCGTCCGCCGTCGCCGACGGCGGCTTGGTGTTGAGTCGAAACGCGGGGTCGAACGACACGGAGGGCGTCGCCGGCTTCACGACGCAGGTCACCTTGAACCCTTCGACGACCGTGGAGGCCTTGACGTCGAACGCCTTGAGCTCGGCGCCCGAACGGCGCGCCGCCGAGGTGGTGGCGACGGTGACTTTCATCGCGTCGCGTCACACTCAAAAAAAAAAATTTGCGTTCGGTTTAGAAAGACCTTGGCTGCGTCGAGAGCGTCTGCGAGGGCGGCAGACGAGAAAAGAAAAGGGTCGACGGGGGATCGACCGACGCGGACGCGCGGCAGGGAAGAGCGAGGTCAGTCTTTCGAGCCTCCGGCGGATCGAGGCGGATACCACGCGCGCGTCTCGAGTCCGACGCGGCGATGCGCCGGCGACCGACGGACGCGAATCGCGTCCGCCCCGACGCGACCTTCGGGCTCCCGATGGGCCATCGTTCTCGTCGGCCGACTCGGGTGCAGGGAAAGCGCGAGGTCCGATGCGCGCGCTCGGGTGCCTTCGGAGACGCGCGCGCTCGAAGCTCGGCGCCGAAACGCGGCGGGACGTGGGATCGCGACGCGTCGAAGCGATTATGTCGACGCACCTCGCCGCGACGAAGAGTCGGCGTCGGCGTGTCTGCTGCGCGTGTCGTGCGTTTGTGCGCGGTGACGCGGCACCCGCGCTTTTTCTCCGTGCATCTGCGGCTGAGCGCACAGCAGTCGCGGGAGATCGGCACTGCGTGTCGACCTTCGGCAAGTCGCGTCTCACGCGCTCAAGAAAAAAATTAATTCGACTCAGCAGTCAGTCAGAGTAGGCTTGTCGGGCGCCCGCCGACCAACCGACGTCCGCGCGCGGGTGGTTTTGAACCGTCTGTCGCGCGGGCTCGTCCGGCGAGCGGCGCGGCGCGGCGATGAGCACCCCCCCGGGCCGACCGATGGTGCGTCCGCTTCCTCCACCTCCTCCCCTGCCGCGCCGCTCGGGCGCATTTTAGGTTTGATCGATCTCGCGAATCCGCGCGCGCGATCTCGGAAAGAGTTTTCTGCGCTCGGCACCGATCCGGTCGGGCCGGCACCTCCCGGTCGCGTGGTCGCGTGCATCGAGGACCGCGGACGCGCGAACTGACACCTCTCCAATCTTCCTGACGTTTCGGGAACCCGACAGGCGGGCGCCGGTCACGCCGGGGGCGGCGCCGAGCAACGCGCGGCGGCGGCGAAACACGCTTTCCGCGTGATTTCTGGCTTCGCGCCCGAGCAGCTCCAGCGCCTGCGCTCGCAGATCTTGGCGTTTAAGAAGATGAAGCGCGACGAGTGGGACTTCGCCGTGCCCGGACGCCCGGGCATCACGGCGGCGCAGCACATGGCGGAGCGTAAGAGGGCGTTCCCGGGGCTGGGCGCCGCGATGGGAGCCGGCGCGGCGGCGGCGGCGGCGGCGCGCGCCGGCATAAACGCCTCGTTCCCCGCGCCCGCGCGCGCGCCGAACGCGGGCACCGGCAACCCCCGGGGCCGCCCCCCCGGTGCCAAGAACAAGGTGCCTGCGCTTAGCGGCGGCGCGTACGGAAGCGCACGTTTCGTCAAGGAAGCGGACAAAGTCCGCGGGTCGGCGGCGTCGCG
>Ga0181558_10005759_pt1 | contig 10873 bp, 9 predicted proteins | sample 011ome_22_FD_133754 | JGI IMG/M metagenome (GOLD analysis project Ga0181558, IMG submission 133754) | Coastal salt marsh microbial communities from the Groves Creek Marsh, Skidaway Island, Georgia - 011507BT metaG (megahit assembly) | ecosystem: Environmental > Aquatic > Marine > Intertidal zone... | reverse complement strand
GCATCACTGACAGCTGTATAGTTTATGATGTCGAGCGACACGCGACAAAAAGCTGCAACGCTTCCAACAGACGATAGTTGATGTTCCAATTCTTTCCCTAACTGGCCATTAGCCCCTAATAGAAGTATCTTCATGCGTACTGCCTCTCGATCCACTGGCGGTACTCGCCACTAGTGACCTGCTCAACCCAGTCATCATTATCCAGATACCACTCAACCGTTTTGCGGATGCCAGTTTCGAAGGTTTCTGCGGGTCGCCAATTCAGTTCTTTTTCGATTTTTGTTGCATCAATGGCGTAGCGGCGGTCATGGCCTGGCCGATCTTTGACGTAAGTGATTAGATCGCGGTAGCTGGAAATATGACTGCTTCTATCTATTGGGCGCAGTTCATCAAGAATGTCGCAGAGTGCATGAACAATCTCTATGTTCGCTTTTTCATTTAGTCCACCAATGTTATAGACCTCGCCACAGACACCACGATTGAGTATTGCGTGAATAGCGCTGCAATGATCACTGACATATAACCAATCGCGTTTCTGCAAACCATCGCCATAAATTGGCAGGGCTTTTTGAGTGAGTGCGTTATGAATAACGAGCGGTATGAGTTTTTCAGGAAATTGGTAAGGGCCGTAATTATTCGAGCAATTACTAGTTAGCACAGGTAAGCCATAGGTATGAAAATATGAGCGTGCTATGTGATCAGAAGCCGCTTTGCTCGCACTGTATGGGCTGTTGGGTCGATAAGGACTATTTTCTGTAAACGCTGAGTCATTTGCGGATAAAGATCCATAAACTTCATCGGTAGAGATATGTAAAAAACGGAACACTTCTTGTTTTTGCTTTGGTAGTGTCATCCAATAATTTTTTGCACATTCCAACAAATTGAAAGTGCCTAGAGTATTATTCTCTATAAATAACTCTGGACTCTTTATGGATCGATCTACATGTGTTTCTGCTGCAAAGTTAATTATTGCCCGTGGCTGATGTCTAGATATAATGTTACTAATTAATGGAATGTCTAAAATGGAGCCTTTCACAAAAATGTGATTCGGATTATCTTCCAGTAGTGCAAGGTTGGCCAAATTACCGGCATAGGAGAGTTTATCTATGCTAATTGAGGTTTCATCATTTTCTTCGTGCCAATTAACTAGAAAATTAGACCCAATAAATCCAGCAGCACCTGTAACTAAAATCGTCATAATTTATTGATAATAAGAATTAGTTCAATACACCAATACGTTAACTTGAATTATTATGATACAGAAAAATAATAAGACCGACACCCAAGAGTTTTTGATTAGATATGAAAAATGGAGAGTGGATCAGTTTACAACAAAAAAAAATAATTTTCTTAAGAGAGCAAAAAAGAAAATTAAAGGATCATTCAGAAGGGTTAAAAGTATTTTACTGAATTATAACCTGAGTAATGATGAACTTGCCGTCAGCTCTAGTGATCATAATACTTCATATACTAGTGATCATAATACTTCATATACTAGTGATCATAATACTTCATATAATAGAGAAAATAAGTGTGTGGATGCGGACAAAACCTTAGCTATCATTGTTCACGCTCACTATTATGATATCTTCACATCAATTATGGAAAGGGTTGCAACACTTGATATTGACTTTAAGCTATATGTAACTACAAACAAACTCAATTACGATCTTATTTGCGACTACTTCTGCTCTAGAGTTTATAACGTTGATATCTTATGCACAGAAAATCTTGGAAGAGATATTCTGCCTTTCATCAAAATATTACCTTACGTTAAGCAGCAGCATAATTATCTATTAAAATTACATACAAAGAAATCTCCTCATAGAGGTCGAGATGGACAAGCCTGGAGAGAAAAAATGTTAGATGAATTATTGAATGAAAAATTAATTCAAAATATTAATATGTTGTTTAAAGATTATCCAATAGGCATCATAGGCCCAGCGAACTATATTTATTCTGTGCGCGATAAATCTCATTCTTCTCTAGGACTGGTAAAGGATATGGCTAGAAAAATGAATTTTGATGGTAACATTTATGATGAATTATTTGTTGGAGGGACAATGTTTTACGCATCTGTTGATGCTCTCGAACCTATTTGTAAATTAAATTTTAAAAAGGATCAGTTTCCTCCAGAACCATTGCCACTTGATGGAACCACTGCACATGGAATTGAGAGATTAATTGGAATTTCTTCCACTAAGCAGTCATTACTCACTGTGGATACAAAATTTTGTAAAGATCTTATATGACAAGATTCATTGTTGTTGCTTGTCTTCCGCATTGTCTACCATACCTTACAGCAATAAGTTAAAAGCTTAAGCTAAATCAGTACGACAGGATAAAGTGTCCACATTGAATTGGTGGGCCCGGTAGGACTCGAACCTACGACAAAGGGATTATGAGTCCCCTGCTCTAACCAACTGAGCTACAGGCCCTATAAGGGATTGAAAGTTTTTTTAGTCAACTATTCCAGTTCAAGGAAACTGCGTAATTGTTCTGAACGCGTTGGATGGCGAAGTTTGCGTAATGCTTTGGCCTCAATTTGACGTATTCGTTCACGTGTAACATCAAATTGCTTACCAACTTCTTCTAACGTATGGTCAGTATTCATGTCGATACCAAAACGCATACGTAGCACTTTAGCTTCACGTGGTGTGAGTGAGGCGAGTATTTCACGGGTGGCTTCGCTTAGACCAACGCCTGAGGCGGCTTCAACGGGTGATTCTATGTTAGCATCTTCAATAAAGTCACCAAGATGAGAATCTTCATCATCACCAATAGGTGTTTCCATTGAGATAGGTTCTTTGGCTATCTTCAATACTTTGCGTACTTTATCTTCTGGCATTTCCATGCGTTCTGCCAATTCTTCAGGTGTGGCTTCACGCCCCATTTCTTGCAGCATCTGACGAGAGATACGATTGAGTTTGTTGATGGTCTCGATCATATGTACAGGGATTCTGATAGTGCGCGCTTGATCAGCAATTGAACGAGTGATGGCTTGACGGATCCACCATGTCGCATAAGTAGAGAATTTGTAACCACGTCGATATTCGAATTTGTCGACAGCCTTCATTAGGCCGATGTTACCCTCTTGGATCAAATCTAAGAATTGTAATCCACGGTTGGTATATTTTTTAGCAATCGAAATCACTAGGCGTAGATTGGCTTCGACCATTTCTTTCTTAGCACGGCGAGCTTTTGCTTCACCAATCGACATGAGACGGTTAATTTCTTTAATCTCAGCTATGGTCAGTTTAGAGTTAGTTTGAATAACATCTAATTTATGCTGCTCTTTAATAACCTCTTCTTGAACCTCGCTTAGAGCCTCAGAAAATTTTGATTTTTTATTGATAACACCAGCTAGCCACTCGCTGTTAGTCTCATTCTCAGTAAAGGATTCAATAAAAGCTTTTTTGGGCATGCCAGAGTAATTCACACATAACGTCATAATTAAACGTTCGTGGTTGCGAATGCCTTCAACGGTAGTACGTAAATTTGTGGTGAGGGCATCGATAACTTTTTGATTGAGTTTTAAGCGCATGAAATATTCAGCTAATGCTACTCTTGCTTCAAGCATTTTCTTTGGACTTTTCTGAACACTGGCAGATTGCGTGTTTTTATATAAAGCCGCTATTTCCTCAAGGTGCTCACGCGCTTCTTCAGGGTCTGGTCCAGTATCTACTTCTTCCTCTTCTGTTTGATCGTCATCAGTGTCATCGTCATCAGTGTCATCGTCATCAGTATCATCATCACTATCAGTTTGATTGACGACGGTAGGGGTAGAGATTTCATCTTCTGCATCAGGGTCAATAAAGCCGGTGATTAGATCAGTTAGACGCATCTCTTCATTTTCAACTTTTGCATACAAAAGCAATAGTTGTTCAATAGAGCGCGGGTAATGGCCAATCGCAAGTAGGACTTCGGCAAGACCTTCTTCAATTCGCTTAGCGATTTTAATCTCACCTTCACGTGTGAGTAGATTCACTGTGCCCATTTCACGCATGTACATGCGCACCGGGTCGGTGGTTCTGCCGAATTCACTGTCGACTGAAGCCAGTGCGGCGGCGGCTTCTTCTGCCACATCTTCATCTGCGGCAGCGGTTTCTGACATCAATAGTGATTCTTCATCAGGTGCTTGTTCATGTACGACAATGCCCATGTCATTGATCATACTGATGATGTCTTCAATCTGCTCAGGATCCACAATAGAGTCGGGTAAGTGGTCGTTGACCTCTGCATAAGTGAGGTAACCCTGCTCCTTACCTTTAGCAATCAAGTTCTTAAGGCTGTATCCTTGATTTTGTTGTTCGTTAGTAGATTCTGGTTCCATAGGAGTTTTCGTAAATTATTGGGATAAACCTGTCATTATAATCGTTTTTCTTGAAGCACACACCTATCCAATTAGATGTATTGGGTATAAATACCCATGTGTGGGTGACAAATGTTTAACTAGGGTCAGAATTGATTAAATCATCAAATTCTTTTCTGCGAATATCCTCATGAAAACGTTGCATCGTCTGCCGAAATGAATGCTCACGGTTATTCATGTCTGGCAGCTCCCACAGGACAAGTTTTTTTAAAATAGGGTATTCGTCACGACCGTGAAAGCGTTCAATTAGAGCGCTGGAAGTGAGAGTTGGTTCCTCCTGAATTATTGCTAGTAATTCAATGAGCAGTGGAACTCCCGGAGTCGTTTGAAGTTGATTTAATTGTTCTTCCGCTAAGGCAAATTCCACGAGTTGAGGCTCACGCAGTAATAACGCGATAGCCAGACGAGTTTTGGTGTATTTAGCCCCACGTTTTTGTTGGAGAGAACTGAATTGACTAGCGTTATATGATGATTTGGTCTCGTGTGGAGAGCTTGTAATCGAAGCGCCCACACGTATGTTGAGTTCTTTTAGCATTAAATCTTTGAAGACAATTTTAGGTATTTTGCTGATTAAAGGTTGCGCTAAATTGGCGAGTTTCGCTTTACCATCGAGTGAGCTGGTATCGACTTCAGTCGTTAGTTTACTAAAAAAGTACTCTGACAATGGTAGAGCTTGTTCAAGATGATTTTGAAAAGCTTGTTGTCCAGCTGAACGAATTAGAGAATCTGGATCTTCTCCCTGTGGCATAAAGGCGAAGCGGATATCAATACCGTCTTTATATTCAGGTAGTATTTGTTCTAAGGCTTTCCAGGCGGCATCTTTGCCAGCTCTATCACCATCAAAACAGAAGATTAAATTAGAGGTATAGCGCAGTAAGTTGCGTATATTTTGACTGGTGGTAGCAGTTCCTAGTGTGGCGATGGCATTGTCTACACCATGTTGAGCCAGTGCGACTACATCCATATAGCCCTCAACAACTAGTAGTGATTTTATTTTGCCTAAGGCCTGACGGGCTTCGTAGAGTCCATATAATGTGCTGCCCTTATGAAATAAATCAGTTTCGGGACTATTGATATATTTAGGTGAGCTGCCATCAATCTCACGGCCACCAAAAGCGATGACTCGTCCTCGTGGGTCTTTAATGGGAAACATAATTCGATGACGAAAGCGATCATATATTTTGCCGGGAGATTTCTCAGTTAATAAGCCGGCTTTAATCAAGGTGGCTGATTGTATATCAAGTTGATTTCTAAGGTTGTCGAAACCAGGTGGGGCAAAACCAATATTAAAGCGTTGTGAAATTTCACCGGTAATTCCGCGTGATTTTAGATACTCAATAGCCTCAGGGTGTTTTCTTAGTTGCAGTTGATAATAGCGGTTTGTGGTGTCGAGCGCTGTGTATGTGTCGGACAAGACATCATTTTTTTGACTGCCTTTTTCATAGCTCACTTCTAGCCCTAGGCGTTGCGCCAATACCTCTATGGTCTCAACAAACTCTAGGCCTTCATGTTCCATTAAAAAACCGATAGCAGTGCCATGAGCGCCACAGCCAAAACAATGATAAAACTGCTTTTCTCGATTGACTGTAAATGAAGGAGTTTTCTCACCATGAAAAGGACAGCATGCGATGTACTCTTTACCCTTAGGCTTGAGATCTATGTAGCTGTCAATGAGGTCAACGATATCGGTTTGATTGACCACCTGATCGATAAAGGATTGTGGGATTTTACTCGCCATAGTGAGTCACTGGAATATTCGAGGGTATACATAGAGGCTACTGGAAGCGCCTGGCATGTCAATAGTTGAATTAAGTCTTTGTGATTAATGCTAATAAAATCATCAGGCTAATTAACAACATAGTAAAAATGATTATCGCTTTATTGGATGAAAACCCATTGAATAAAACATTATTCTGAGTGGCAGGATGTGTATGTGAGTTCACATTAGACGTTGAGATTGCATATTTTTGATGTAAATAGATGTTGCCTTGAGTATGTATTTGGTCAAAATTGCCCTGTGAGTTTTTGTAGATATTTTCACATTGATAGGTATCCAATATGCTTTGTGGGGATTGATCAGAGGCTAACATGCACTGGCGGATACGATATTGAATATAACTCATGGTTTGCTGAAGATTTAATGAACGAATATTTATTTGGAGATGACTGCAGTCATGTAGCGCATGGTCATCTAACTCAATCAAATTTAATTTTAGCTGTGTTTCACCAGAGAAAAGGAAAAATAAGGCATTAGGGTGAGTTTGATCAAGTCGATTTTTGAGTTCGAATAGCTGCTTTAAACATGCATTATCTAAGTGGTGTGCATCATCAATAATTAATAAGCATTTTGGATGCTTTTCAAAATAACAGATGAGATGATTCTCAATGCTCAGATTTGAATCTGCTTGTGAACACATATCAAGTGGCCATTTAGTCTGCATCTTTTCACATAGTTGCACAAAGTTGAATATGTCAGTGGCTCGTACGGCACAAGATTGAAATTGTGAGCGTGTAAGTTGTAATGTTTTGCGAAGAAAAGTGGTTTTGCCAGCGCCCTGTTCAGCAAGCAATACAATTGATTGATTATTACGCGCAAGTGACTGCACAATAACATTCAGGGTCATCTCGAGAATACTATCAGTATAGAGGCGGTCGGCATCTACATGCGCTGAAAAAGGATTGCATTTCAAACCGAGGGCGGCGAGTTGTTGTTGAGTAAGCACAGCTGTTTGATTAGGGTGTTTCATTACCTAATTGTTAGTTTTGAGACGTTCATATTGTGCTTGAGCATAGCGATCAGTCATGCCCGCAATATAATCTGAGATAACACGTGCGTAGCCATCAATGCCCTGACTTTCTCTCTTGCGAATTGCTTTTTGTTGATGTTCTGGTGGGAGTAAAGTGCTGTCATCGAAAAACTTCTCAAACAAGGTATTGATAATTGTTTTTGCATTCAGGCTCATGGCCGCTACCTGTTCATGTTGGTAGAGATTGCTATGAAGAAAAGATTTGAGTTCAATGATCTGAGTTTTTGTTTCTTCACTAAAGCCTACTAAGGGTTTTTTACTGTTGCGCACATCATCTATATTAGTGATTCCCCGCTGTGTGATGTTGTTCTGAGTAGTTTCAATTAAATCGTTTACACAACAATCAATCATGTTGCGAATCACAGTTTGTGCTTTTCGTTTATCAGATAGTCCTGGATATTGACTTTCGATGCTCTCAAAGTGTGAGGCAAATAAGCTACAGTTTCTGAGTTGTTGTATTGAGATTAGGCCTGAGCGTAAGCCATCGTCAACATCATGATTGTTGTAAGCGATTTCATCTGCAATGTTAGTGAGTTGTGCTTCTAGACTGGGTTGGGTCCTATCGATAAAACGCTGTCCTAATGCTCCCATATAACGTGCATTTTTTAATGAGCAGTGTTTGAGTATTCCCTCGCGAGTGTCAAACATAAGATTTAATCCATCGAATTGTGGATATTTCTCTTCTAAATGATCCACTACGCGTAAAGATTGAAAGTTATGCTCAAACCCGCCATATTCGCGCATACATTGATTGAGTGCGTCTTGCCCTGCATGACCAAAGGGAGTGTGGCCCACATCATGGGCTAGGGCGATAGCTTCAGTGAGATCTTCATTGAGGTTGAGGGCGCGAGCTATGGAACGTGCTATCTGAGCGACTTCCAGAGAATGTGTCAAGCGGGTACGGTATAAGTCGCCTTCATGATTGATGAACACTTGGGTTTTATACTCTAAGCGTCTAAATGCAGTGCAATGGATGACACGGTCTCGATCTCTTTGAAATTCTGAACGAGTATTGCAGGATGTTTCAGGAGTATCTCTGCCTAACGATTGTTGTTGTGTGACTGCATAGGGTGCGAGTGTTTGAAATTGCATATAACTAATTATGGGATGAGGTTGCATCAGTCAACATAGCTAACAATAGTGTCTGATCATATTCGTGAGTCATAACGGCTTGGCCAATTTCTTTAAGCAGAATAAGGTTGAGCTTGCCAGCTTGCACCTTTTTATCTAATGCCATCATTTCAAGCATTTGATCCGCGTTGAGTTGTTCAGGTAGATTGACCGGAAGATTTGCCATTTGTAAAACTCGCCTTATCCTTGCAACATCATCTTCATTTAGCCAACCTAAGCGCGCTGAAAATTCAGCAGCTAATGCCATACCACAGGCGACGGCTTCACCATGCAGCCAGTTGCCATAACCCATTCCTGTCTCGATAGCATGGCCAAACGTGTGCCCCAAATTTAATAGCGCACGACGACCACTTTTTTCCCGTTCATCATTGGCAACAATGTCAGCCTTGCATTGACATGAGGTTTGTATGGCATGAGTTACAGCTGCTATATCCAGTTGCATAAGATGGGTGATGTTTTCCTCCAGCCAAATAAAAAATTCTTTATCAGCCAATAAACCATATTTGATGACCTCGGCAATACCTGCGCTTAGCTCACGTGCAGGCAGACTGCGCAGAGTATTGATATCTGCTACCACACACTGAGGTTGATAAAATGCCCCTATCATATTTTTTCCTAGAGCATGGTTCACACCTGTTTTACCGCCGACAGATGAGTCGACTTGTGATAATAATGTGGTGGGGACTTGAATAAAGTCGACACCACGTTGATAACATGCTGCTGCAAAACCGGTGATGTCACCAATCACGCCTCCACCTAAGGCTACTATGCTTACATCGCGTGGACAGCGTAGTTCTAAGAGCACATCAAAAATATTTTCCAAGGTAGCCATATTTTTATATTGCTCCCCATCTGGCAAGATAATTTCATGGCACTCAAATGATTTTAGAGTATTTTTTAAGGGTTCTAAATATAGAGGGGCAACAGTTTCATTACTAATAATAACTACTCGTTGGCTTTTGATATGTTGATTGATGAGGTTTTTATGATTGAGTATATCCTCTCCTATGTATATAGGATAAGAGCGAGTGTCTAATTGTACAGTGAGTGTTTGCATAGAGTGTATTAACTCAGTAATTGTATCATTGGGTCTAATTAAGCAGATCTAATCGCTTGAGCTGCTGCATAATCAAGTCGATGGAGCGATTGATATTTTGTTTGTCAGTATCAATAGTGATATCAGCAAGCTGTTCATACAAGGGATTACGCTGTTTGGCTAATGAGCTTAGTTTAGCATGACGATCAGGTGTTTGAAGCAGTGGGCGTGATTTGTCGTGTGAGGTGCGTTTAAGTTGTGAGTCAACACAGGCCATCAAGTAGATGACGATATTATCTGCTTGCTTGAGAATAAGATGATTGTTGGCTTGAGTAACAATTCCTCCGCCGGTGGCAATTACCCCTGTGTCTTGCGTGAGCAGTTCTTTTAGCATTTTATGTTCGCGTGAACGGAATCCGTCTTCACCTTCTAGTTCGAAGATGGTAGTAATTTTGACTCCGGTACGATTTTCCAAAAAATGATCACTGTCATAAAAAGGGCACTTTAGGCGTTTGGCAAGTCGTTTGCCTAGTGAAGATTTTCCTGCACCCATAGGGCCAATGAGGATGATGTGTTTGCGCATAATTTGGCATTGTTTGATTTGATATCATTTTAAACAAAAAATATCATCTGCACAGGGTCATTTATCAGCTGTTGTGAGATTAAAGCACCATGTTTAATTGTTCATCGATAATTTTCGGAGTCATGAAGATCAGCAGCTCTTTTTTGTTATTACTTTTGCTTTCATTTCTGAACAGTTTGCCAGCAATGGGTAGATCGCCAAAAAAGGGCACTTTAGATGTGGATGTTGTTGAACCTTCAGTGTAAATGCCACCCAGTACTTGACTAATACGTTGGAGGTAACTTCATTGGTATTAATGCTAGGAATACCTTGAAAAATATCACCAATACTGTCGTTAGTGACAGAGACCACCATACTGACTCGGTTATCAGGTGTGATTTGTGGAGTCACCTCCAGTGAAAGTACTGCTTTTTTGAATTCGACATCAGTGGCACCACTAGAAGTTTGTGATACGTAGGGAATTTCTGAACCCGTTTCTATACGTGCGGTGCTCTGATTGGCAGTAATTACACGAGGATTGGACATAACTTCTGCACGACTCTCGGCCTGTGCAGCAGATAATTCCATGTTGACGGCAAAGCCAAAAGGTATTTTTATAAAAGACAGTGCGAATTGTCCTGCACGACGACTCTCTGGCACTGGTAAGTCCACATTAAGAGTGTCTTTAAGCGGTATAGCTTCACCTGAGGTAAGTGGTTCTAATGCATCGAGATTGGCGCCAATGACATTTGTTGTTTTGCCATTGGCTAGATGTTTATCATCAGTATTAAATACACCAAAGCGGGCACCAAGATCACGCCCAAAGTCATCATTTGCAACCACGATTCTTGATTCGATCAATACCTGTTTAACCGGAGCATCTAAGCGTTCTACCAATGCTTTAAATTGTAATTAGCGAGTAAATTTTCGTAGAGCTAAGCCTAGCGCCACTAAAAATGATGAGG
>Ga0181558_10005757_pt1 | contig 10875 bp, 9 predicted proteins | sample 011ome_22_FD_133754 | JGI IMG/M metagenome (GOLD analysis project Ga0181558, IMG submission 133754) | Coastal salt marsh microbial communities from the Groves Creek Marsh, Skidaway Island, Georgia - 011507BT metaG (megahit assembly) | ecosystem: Environmental > Aquatic > Marine > Intertidal zone... | reverse complement strand
TATCACCTTCAGGTTTTCCCTGGTGGAGATGTTCGCGCCACCGCAAGGTGACTTTAGCGAGATTCGCGAGCTGGCTGCCTTCATGATGGTTGGTTTATCCAGCTACGCTATGGCGGATGCCGTTATCCAGGTGACCGGCGGCGTGCTGAGGGGTGCTGGCGACACCCGCTGGCTGATGTATGCCTCTGTGAGTCTGCACTGGGCCATGCTGGTGGCGCAGTATTTCATTATTCGGGTGTTTGAATTGGGGCCAAGGGTGGCCTGGCTGGCATTCGTCGCCCTGATCTTTGCCATTGCGGTAGTATTCGTGTTGCGACTTCGCGGAGACCGCTGGCGTGATGAGAAAGTGCTGGAAATGGTCATGGTTGAGTAATCCCGCGAGCCCCCGTATTTTGCGTGCTGCAGCGCGACTTGCAGCTGCCCTGATTAGCAGTTAGCCTCTCAGCTCCTGTTTGGAAAACTCCACGAAGAGAGTGCGCTATGAATAAAATCCTTTTGCGAATCATGGGCCTGTTCTCAGCCGCGGGAATCCTGCTGTTTGCCGGGATCGCCCTTGCCCAGTCCCTCTATCCGTCTAACATCCTGGACATGAAAGGGAATTTTTCCCGCGGCGCTGCGACCGCCATGGGTGAGCCCTTTCAGGGTGTCCGAACCTCGGCTGGAAAAATCGAAGGCCTCTACCCCATTCGCAGCACCGGTGTCAGCACCGACGCAATTCGCGTTGCCGCCGACGCCTTTCTTTCAACCCTGGATAACATCGAACTCAGCCGCACCCACTTTGCGGTGGACGACCCGGAATGGCGTGACTGGTCGAATGTGGATGTAGGCATTTTCCCACGCCGAGGTTTGAGTCTCGAAGAGATGGACGCCGAGCAGAAAGCTGCGGCGTGGCAGCTACTGGAAGTGTCCCTGAGCAGCAAGGGGTTGGAGCAGACCCGCGCTATCATGCGTACCGAGCAGACGTTGCTTGAACTCAATGGTGAGCCGATCCGCTATGGCGAAGAAAAATATTACATCACCATGATGGGCATACCCACTGCTGACGGTCCCTGGGGTTGGCAATTGGATGGTCACCATCTCGTGATTAATTTCTTCGTGCTGGGTGATCAGGTTGTTATGACGCCCGCCTTCTGGGGTGGCGAGCCGGTGGTGGCTCAGGCTGGAATGTATGCCGGCAATACCATCATGCAGCCCGAACAGGATCTGGGTCTTGCTCTGATGCAGTCCCTTGATGGGTCACAGCAGCAGGTCGCTACCATCACGCGTGAGAAAACCCGTAACTATCCCATGGCGGCTGCCAATGCCGACAACAAGGTGCAGGATTATGAGGGCATCGCGGGCTCCGATCTGAGCAGCGCTCAACGCCTGGCGCTACTGGACTTGATCGAGGCGTATATAGGCAATCTGCGAGATCCCCATGCTGCCGTGACCATGGCGGAAATCGCAGAACATCTGGATACCACCTACTTTGCCTGGATCGGCCACTCTGAAGATGACGCTGTGTTTTATTACCGTGTCCATAGCCCAGTGATCATGATCGAATTCGATCATCAGAACCCGGTTGGCACCCAGATGCTGAACACGCCGGGACAACCCACACGCGACCATATTCACACGGTGGTGCGCACGCCCAATGGCAATGACTACGGCAAAGATTTATTGGCGCAGCATCTCGCTTCAGTGCAACATTAAACTCAATCTGGAACTGCAATCACGCGATAGGAATCCCCATGATCAAGAAGACATTGCTCGCTGCGGCATTCGCCGCCGCCACCTCGAACCCGGCGCAGGCACAATCGGATAATGCCTTTGGCATTCCTACTGAGCAGGTCACTAACCCTGCGGCCAGCGTCGTCGCGGCGCCTGGCTCAAGAGGTCAGGGTTGGCTGGGCCAGGGACGTTCCGAAGTGATGGCGCGCCATGGCATTGTCGCCACCAGTGATCCGCTGGCGGCTCAGGCGGGGCTCGAGATTTTGCAGCAGGGCGGCAACGCTATCGACGCGGCAGTAGCAGCCTCTGCGGTTCTCGATGTGACTTCTCAGAACGATACCGGCCTGGCGGGTGACTTATTTGCTCTGGTCTGGAGCGCAGCAGACCAGAAGCTCTACGCCTTGAATTCGGCAGGGTTTGCACCTGCAGGCTGGACCCCGGAATTTTTTAAGGAAGAATTAGGTCTGGATCGGATTCCCGGACGTGGCGTCAATGCAGCAACAGTGCCAGGCGCGATTTCAGGTTATGACGCGCTGCTCGAGCGCTTCGGCACCATGGGATTTGAAGAAACTTTCGAGCGCGCCGCGCGCCTCGCGGAGGAAGGCTGGGGACAGTCTGAGCGCCGCCATTCCGATTTGACCAGCCAGCAAGAAAAGCTGCTGCAGGATCCGGACTCTGCCGCCGTATTCCTGAATGAAGGTGAAGTACCGCCGCTGTATAGCATTATTAGAAACCCTGGTCTGGCTGATGCGCTGCGGCTGATTCAGGAGCAGGGTCGCGAAGCGTTTTATTCCGGCGCCATCGCCGATGCCCTGGTCGCCAAAGTGCAGTCAGAAGGCGGCGTCATGACTCATGAAGACCTGGCTACGTTTGAATCTGAATGGGTTGAACCGATCTCCACCACTTATCATGGCTACGATATATTCCAGTTGCCGCCTCCCGGACAGGGTTGGGCCGCACTGGAGATGCTCAATATTCTGGAAGTCTGTGCCCCCGAGCACGGACTGAATCTGTCTGCACTGGGGCCATCAAATCCAGATTACTGGCACTTCATGGTGGAAGCCAAGAAGCTGGCGTACTCCGATCTGCAGGCCTACAACGCAGACCCGCTGTTTTCCGATGTGCCGCTGGAGCAGTTGCTGTCAAAGAGTTATGCCCGAGGCCTGTGTGATCGCATCGATATGAATGCTGCCTCAGAGCCTTCAGTAAAAGGTGGCCTGGACGGCGGCACTATCTACCTGACCACCGCCGATCGCTGGGGCAATATGGTGAGCTTCATTCACAGTATTTTCTCTGTTTATGGCAGCGGTATCACCATCCCGCCCTACGGCATGATTCTGCATAATCGCGGCGTCGCGTTTTCCGTGGATGAAGAGCATCCAAACGTCGTGGCTCCCCGCAAGCGCCCATTTCACTCGATCATCGCCGGTATAGTGATGCAGGATGACCAGCCGCTCATGACTTTTGGTAATATGGGTGGATCGGTGCAGCCTGAAACCCATGCGCAGCACATGGTGAACGTCATCGACCACGGCATGAATGTGCAAATGACTACTGATGTGGCGCGTTTTACCCATAGCCAAAACAGTAACATCCTGTCCCTGGAGCATGATCTCTTCAGCCTGGTAGGACGGTCACTGCAGGCCAGGGGGCATGACGTGCGTTCGGTGAACGGCGGTCGCGTTGGCGGCTATCAGGGTATTCTTTTCACCAGGGATCCTAGTCTGCCGCAGCCTGTTTTTACGCCCGAGAGTATTACCGAGGATCATCCCGTTAACGGAGTTTACCGAGCTGGATCAGATCATCGCAAAGACGGTCAGGCGGTAGGCTGGTAAGCCAGCTACAGGCATAAAAGCGTCAGTTATCACTGATTAGAAGGAAGCAGTACTATGGAAATGATTTCTGAGCAGCTAATCGAGATGTCGCGGGACACTGTGTGGGCAGCCCTCAATGATACGACGATCCTGCAGCAGGCTATGCCCGGTTGCGAGAGCTTCGATGCCACTGGCGAGAATACTTTTGAAGCCAGGCTGGTCACGAAAATCGGCCCGGTCAAAGCCAAGTTCAAATTTGACGTTGAGCTATCCGACCAGGATCCACCCAATGGGTACACCATCAGCGGTGCAGGGCAGGGTGGTGCGGCGGGATTTGCGAAGGGGTCTGCTTCGGTGAGCCTGACTGAACAGGATGGAGCTACCTTGCTGGCTTACAACGTGCAGGCCAATGTTGGCGGCAAACTGGCACAACTGGGTGCCCGATTAATCGATGGCGTCGCGAAGAAGATGGCGGATGAATTTTTTGAAAACTTTAAGAAAATTGTTGCTGCAGGCGAGGACTAGACGCCCGACAGCATGAATTGGATCAAGAGGAGTGGAGAAAGTTATGGTAACGGTCAATATGACAGTCAACGGCAAACCTGTCAGCGGTGAAGTGGAGAGTCGCACCCTGCTGGTTCAGTTTCTGCGGGACAATCTTCGACTTACCGGTACCCATGTGGGTTGTGATACCAGCCAGTGCGGTGCCTGTGTCGTACATGTAGATGGTAAGTCCATTAAGTCCTGCACCTTGCTGGCAGTCCAGGCCGATGGCGCCGAGGTGACTACCATCGAGGGTGTGGCAAATGGTAGTGAGCTTCATCCCATGCAGCAGGCCTTCATGGATAATCATGGCCTTCAGTGTGGATTCTGTACGCCGGGCATGGTGATGACTGCCCTTGATATAGTGAATCGCAATGGCAACAATCTTGACGAGGCTACAGTGCGCAAGGAACTGGAAGGCAACATCTGTCGTTGTACCGGTTACCATAATATCGTCAAGTCAGTGCAGGCTGGCGCGAAGAATATGGGGGGCTCCTGATATGAATGAGCAAGGCATTGGCGCCAGTGTGCGCCGCAAGGAAGACAAGCGTTTCTTAATCGGCAAAGGCAACTACACAGACGATATCAATGTGGCGGGACAAACCCACGCGGTTTTCGTGCGCTCTCCCCATGCCCATGCGGAAATCAAGGGTATCGACACCAGCGCGGCAATGGCTGCGTCTGGCGTGGTTGCGGTGTTGACTGGCGAGGATCTGGCCGCTGATGGCATCGGGCCACTGATTTGCGGCGTGACGGTAACCAGCGATGACGGTGAGCCCCACCGTGCGCCCGCCCATCCGGCCCTTGCGCAGGGCAAGGTTAACTATGTAGGTGATCATGTTGCTATCGTGATCGCAGAGAGTAAATCCGAAGCAAGGGATGCGGCGGAACTCGTGGATGTGGACTACAACGTGCTGCCAGCGGTAACCGGGACCGGCTCTGCGGCCGATCCCGGCCAGCAGCAAATTCATGAGGTGGCGCCTGGCAATGTCTGCTTTAACTGGCCGTTTGGTGACAAGGACGGGGTAGAGGCTGCTTTCGCTGCCGCGCATAAAGTGTCGAAGCTGGACCTGGTAAACAACCGCATGGTGACCAACCCAATGGAGCCGCGGGCAGCGCTGGGAGAATACAACACCGGCACTGGTGAGATCACGCTGCATGTTACGACCCAGAATCCCCACGTTCATCGACTCGTGCTTTCCGCCTTTAACCAGCTCGCTCCAGAGCACAAGCTCAGGGTAGTGGGTCCCGATGTCGGCGGTGGCTTTGGCGCCAAGATATTCGTGTACGCCGAAGAGCTGGTGGTGGGTTGGGCCTGCCGCAAGGTTAATCGGCCGGTGAAATGGAATGCGGACCGCACCGAGGCATTCCTGGCCGATGCCCATGGCCGCGACCATGTATCTACCGCTGAGATGGCGATGGATGAAAATGGCAAGTTCCTGGCCATGCGAGTGCATACAAAGGCAAATCTCGGCGCCTATCTGTCTACCTTCGGCACCATGGTGCCGAGCTATTTATATGCCTTTTTGTTGGCAGGCCAATACGCGACGCCACTAATTTATTCTGAAGTGAAAGCCGTGTTTACCAACACCGCACCTGTCGATGCAAGTCGCGGTGCCGGGCGTCCCGAAGCGACCTACCTGGTTGAACGGCTGGTTGATATATGCGCGAGTGATATGGGTCTGGACCCGGCCGAGATCAGGCGCCGTAATTTTATTCCGGTTGATGCATTTCCCTATCAGACCCCGGTGGTGCAGTGCTATGACAGTGGCGACTATCCAGCAGCACTGGATAAAGCGATGGAGCTGGCGGACTACGACGGCTTCGAGAGTCGGGCAGCAGAGGCCAGGGCGCGCGGTAAACTGCGAGGCATCGGTTTTTCTTCCTACGTGGAAGCCTGCGGTATCGCACCCTCGGCGGCGGTGGGTCAACTTGGTGCCGGCGTTGGTCTATGGGAAAGCGCCCAGGTGCGATTCAATCCCACCGGCAATGTGCAGGTCTTCACCGGCACTCACTCCCACGGACAGGGACACGAGACTACATTCGCGCAGCTGGTTAACGATCAGCTGGGTGTGCCGATTGAGAATATCGAAGTTATTCATGGCGATACTGCGAAAACCCAGTTTGGTATGGGAACCTACGGCTCCCGCTCGCTGGCTGTAGGCGGTGTGGCAATCTCAAGGGCATGCGACAAACTTATTGCCAAAGGCAAGAAAATTGCAGCCCATGCGCTAGAAGCCGCGGAAGGCGATATTGAATTCGCTGACGGCAGCTTTTCCGTGGCTGGCACCGACAAGGCGATGTCGATCGGAGAGGTGGCCTTCAATGCCTATGTGCCGCACTCTTATCCTGAGGGGGTTGAGCCAGGCTTTGATGAGAATGCTTTTTTTGATCCGACGAATTTTTCATTTCCAGCCGGCACCCATATTTGTGAGATAGAAGTAGACCCGGAAACCGGTGTCGTTGAGATTGTTAAATATTCGGCAGTGGATGATTTTGGTCGCCTGATTAATCCCATGATTGTGGAAGGCCAGGTTCATGGCGGCATCGCCCATGGTGTCGGGCAAGCGTTGCTGGAAGGCTGTAGCTATGACAGCGAAGGACAGCTGATTACCGCCTCTTATATGGATTACGCAATGCCTCGCGCTGACAACCTGCCCAGTTTCGACGTGGACTACGCGCCGACTAACCCGCCGGATAATCCGCTGGGTGTGAAAGGTTGCGGTGAAGCGGGGGCCATCGGCGCTCCCCCAGCCGTTATCAACGCCATTAGCAACGCCCTCGGTGTTAAACATATTGATATGCCAGCCACGCCTGAAAACGTCTGGCGCGCCGCGCAGCAAGCAACTGCGGCAAGCGCATAAGGGAGAACTGACATGTACGAATTCAACTACAGAAAAGTGGATAGTGTAGAGGCAGCGGTGGAAGCTATACAGCAGGCCGACGACGGCAAGTTTGTGGCTGGTGGTCAAACCATGCTGCCCACCATGAAGCACCGCCTGGCCAGTCCCAGCGATGTGATCGATCTGGGCGGGATTGCTGAGCTGGTCGGCGTCTGCGTCGAGGGTGATACTGTGATAATTGGCGCCATGACTACCCATGCCGCAGTGGCTGCTTCTGCTGAAGTGCAGGCCGCAATTCCTGCGCTGGCCAAACTGGCGGGTAATATTGGCGACCCAGCCGTGCGCAACAAGGGCACCATTGGCGGATCTATTGCCAATCACGACCCTGCCGCCGATTATCCGGCCGCTGTGATTGCCCTTGGCGCCACGGTTAAAACTTCCAGACGAGAAATTCCTGGTGAAGAATTTTTCACCGACATGTTCGAAACCGCCTTGGAGGAAGATGAGATCATCACTGCAGTGACTTTCCCTGTTGCAGAAATGGCGGCTTATATGAAGTTCGAAAACCCGGCGTCTCGTTACGCAATAGTGGGTGTTTTTGTCGCCAAGACCGGTGGCGAGGTTCGAGTTGGCGTCACCGGCGCGACTTCCTGCGCCCATCGCGGTCTGCAACTGGAAGCGGCACTTGGCGGCCAGCTGGATGCAAGCGGAATCGATGCCGTTGAGCTGCCGGTGGAAAACATGAACAGTGATATCCACGCCAGCGCAGAATATCGGGCCCATCTGGTTAAGGTTATGACCAAGCGTGCCGTGGAAGCCTGCGCCCAATAAGCTGATGAGCAGTATTCCAGCCTCTATTGAGCAAACCCAGGCGCTGCTGGAGCAGGGCAACTACGTCGCTGACCGCAGCCTTGCTACGACTCTGTTTCTAGCATTGAGAATGCAGCGCCCGCTATTCCTTGAGGGAGAAGCGGGCGTAGGAAAAACCGAGATAGCCAAGGTGCTCAGCGATACCCTGGGGCGTCGCCTTGTGCGCCTGCAGTGTTATGAAGGCCTGGATGTAAATTCCGCGGTTTACGAGTGGAATTACTCGCGTCAAATGCTTGAGATCCGGCTGGCCGAGGCGGCAGGTGATGTGGATCGTCAGCACCTTGCCGAAGATGTCTTCTCCGAACAATTCCTTATCGAGCGACCCTTGTTACAGGCTCTCAGGGCTCACACTGGCGGTTCACCGGTGCTGTTAATCGATGAATTGGATCGTACCGATGAGCCTTTTGAGGCATTCCTGCTGGAATTGCTCTCTGATTACCAGATTTCTATTCCCGAGATTGGTACCGTTAAAGCAGTAGAGCCACCCCTGGTAATTATTACTTCAAACCGAACCCGTGAGATTCACGACGCGCTCAAGCGTCGCTGTCTTTATCACTGGGTAGATTTCCCCTCCGCTGAGCGCGAACAGGAAATCGTGGCACGCAAAATGCCGGGAATCGACGCGCAGCTGAGCCAACAACTGGTTGCTTTCGTACAGCGCTTGCGCCAGGAAGATCTGTTTAAACTGCCGGGTATCGCCGAAACACTAGATTGGGCGGATGCCCTGGTGCAGCTTGATCAAGTTTCTCTGGATCCTCAGGGAATTGACGATACCCTCGGTACGCTGCTGAAGTACCAGGATGACATCGCCAAGATTCGCGGCAGTGAAGCCGCTAGTATCCTGGAAGAAGTGAAGCTGCAGCTTTCTGCCTCCCAACCTAAAAATGGCTGAGTCTCTCGCTGCGAATGGCGATACGCCTGCCCTCAACGGCAAGTTGGCCGACAACGTTTTGTTATTTGCGCGCCTGCTGCGTGCCGCAGGTCTGCAACTCGGTACTGGGAAGATCATTGATGCTATCGGGGCTGTCAATCTGGTTGGGGTGGAGTCTCAGCGGGACCTGCATACTGCGCTTTTTTCCCAATTTGTTACCAGACATGAACAGACGCCACTGTTTGACCAGGCTTTTGCACTGTTCTGGCGTAATCCTAGGCTCATGGAAAAGCTCATGGGCGCCATGTTGCCTACTACACGTACAGAACAAGATCAGGAGCAGGTGCTGCGCCGGCTGGGTGAAGCGCTAAGCAGGGGCGGTGAGGTGCAAACTGATCCGCAGGAGCAGGAGGTTGAACTGCAGGCCAATCTGTCATTTTCTGACCGGGAAATTCTACAGTTGAAAGACTTTGAGCAAATGTCAGAGGCAGAGCTTCAAATCGCTCGCAATATGCTGCAGAAACTGAAACTTCCCGTGCCCGATGTCCGCAGTCGGCGCTTCCGGGCATCAAAACAAAAGTCGCGCATCGACATGCGCAAGACATTGCAGCAGTCATTGCGAAATAGCGCAACCATTCCGCTACAGTTCAAACGCAATCGCGTGCGGCCGCCAGCTATCGTCGTTCTCTGCGACATCTCTGGCTCAATGGCTCAGTATTCACGTATGTTTCTGCATTTCATGCACGCCATCAGTAATCATCGTGATCGTGTCCACAGTTTCGTGTTCGGTACGCGGCTCACTAACATCAGCCGCTACCTGCGCAACAAGGATGTGGATATAGCTTTGGAAGCCACATCGTGTGCTGTTGAAGACTGGTCTGGCGGCACCCGCATTGGTCTCTGCCTGGAGCAATTCAATCGGCTGTGGTCGCGGCGCGTGTTAAGCCAGGGCGCCGTGGTAATTCTGCTAACTGACGGCCTTGATCGCGGTGAGGGAGATGGCTTACAGAAACAGATGGATCGCTTGTCCAAGTCCTGTCGACAGTTAATCTGGCTGAACCCGCTTTTGCGCTATGACAAGTTTGAGCCCAAGGCCCTGGGCATACAGTCTATGTTGCCCTATGTTGATGTGTTTCGTTCAGCCCATAGTGTGAACAGTTTGGCTGAGTTGCCTCACTTACTCAGCCAAAGCCGCAAACAGGTTGCTTAAATCGTGAGCAAGGTTGTTGAATTTCGAAGCAGGCAAGTAGAGCGTTACCGGCAGGAACGCATACCCTCCTGCTAGCAGGCCCAGCCCCGCATCATAGATGAGGGGTGTTCAGCAGCACATTTTGTTCTCGCAAAATAAGCGTTTACTCCACCCCTGTGTCTTGGTGTCGGTTTCCTGCCTCACACGTCATTGCAGTAATGCTCTGCTAGCCTACTCCAAGCCTCTCCGGCAATTTCGGGGATTCTCTCCAACAGTCACCCGCTTGCGACATCGAAACCACAATCTATAAAATTGTGAAAAAAAATTTAGAAGTTATTCCAAAGATTAGAATGGAGAGAGCCAATGATTTACGAAGTTGAAGGCGATATCATGTTGTCCCGGGCTCAGGTTATTGTTCATAACGTGGCGACGCGTGATCCAATGACAAGGGGTGTAGCGCGCACGCTGGCAGAGCGCTACCCCGCCATTGTTGAGGCCTATCATGCCTGGTGTGAGGAGACGAACCCAGAACCGGGAGAGATCTGGTTATGGGAAGCGGCGGATCACTCCCAGGTCCTGAATCTGATCACCCATGAGGGCGATGATGATCCGACCCGTCTGCGGCGGCCGGACAAGATAGCACTGCATCGCTGTTTGAGACGCCTGGCGCGCATGGTGTCTGAAGAGCGACTGAAATCTCTTGCCATGCCCAAGATCGCGTCAGGAGATTTCGGCATAGACTGGGCCGAGGTGCGCGGCATGATGGACTCGCAGCTCGGCGAACTGGTTGTTCCTGTCTTCGTTTACATGGAGGAGCTGGAAGGACAGGTTGCCTCTGAGCCTGGCATGTAAGAAGTCGTTTGCGCTAGTCCCGCAGGCCGTACACGATCAACTCGTCAGTTGCACTAATGGCGATGCGCTGATTTCCTGCGCTGTCCAGGAAAGTCATGGGATTGGCGTTACCGCGCTGCTCCAAAGAATCCTCCCACAACATCTCTCCGGTGCTGGCGCGCAAGGCGCGCAGTCGATTGTCAT
>Ga0181558_10005740_pt1 | contig 10890 bp, 18 predicted proteins | sample 011ome_22_FD_133754 | JGI IMG/M metagenome (GOLD analysis project Ga0181558, IMG submission 133754) | Coastal salt marsh microbial communities from the Groves Creek Marsh, Skidaway Island, Georgia - 011507BT metaG (megahit assembly) | ecosystem: Environmental > Aquatic > Marine > Intertidal... | reverse complement strand
GGGATTCGAACCCGCGACCCCAACCTTGGCAAGGTTGTGCTCTACCAACTGAGCTACTTTCGCAAAAGGTACATTCTGAGCGCGCTGATCTTACGGGAAGCGGAATGTACATGTTTGTGGAGAATAACGGAGTCGAACCGTTGACCTCCTGCGTGCAAGGCAGGCGCTCTAGCCAGCTGAGCTAATCCCCCAGTTCAATTTTATTTTAAGTCTAAATTGAAAAAGACTTAAGATTATAGACCTCTGTTTTCTAGAAATTCTGCTACAGCGTCTTAAATCTTAATTGGACGTCTTAAGCTTTATTGGCTTCTGAAACCGCAGTGCGGACTTCTTGTGCAAGGCCTTTAATAGTTTGCATTGACTTGCGGATGCGAGTACCTGCTGCTTTATTACCTTTTTCTTCAAACTTTTGAACATCAGCTGCAACTTCTGCAAGGATGTTAGACAATTGATTAATTAGATCTTGTACCATAAAAAATTATTTTAATTTAAGATTATATTCTGTATTTACTGTTTGTTTCAGTTTTTTGTAAAAATTATTTTAATTGTCCGTCATGTAACCAGTGTGCTCGATCATATAGACGATTATCTGGTGGGGTTGGACTGTAATAGTAGAATGCTAAACTACGTCTACTTTCGTATGATGGGCATGCTAGTGGTTCTGGGTGGCCGTGTGGCGCATTATCAATATTAAATACAACTGCTCGGTTTTGGATCAGATCGATCACCTTAAAAGCACTAGTTAAATCCTGATCCCATAACTCTAGGGCTCCTCCCCAACTGGATTCCCAATCTTCATTTAGATAGATCAATAAATTAACCTTTCGGTACATTCTGACCGGACCCATATCATCCTTATAATTAAAATCATGATGGACCCCAAGTTTGCCACCAGGATATGTGACATGGAATCCTCCGCCCTCTAGCGACCAATCTGACACAAGGTCCTGAATACCTGTTAGGTTTCTCATGACTTGCACAAACTCTGAACTATTCATATAAGCGCATACCAATTCCATAACTGGTGTCATCTTATTCAACTCCTTAATCCCGAGTTTAAGAATTTGATCTTGATGATAGTCTGGCTTGCCGAATCTCCAAGATTCTTCTTCATAATTTTGGGACAATATTTTAGCCTCTTGCGCAACTGCCATTAATACAGTTGGATCCAAGAAATTATCCAATACAATATTTGGATAATTTACTGAAGTTACATACGCTGTTGAAAGGGCTTTAGATGCAACGTGAATTTCTGGATTAATCATAATTGTGAATTTAAAAATTCATGCATTTTGGTCAGATCCATAGTCACATCCTTTGGAAAATGATCGGGCGCTAGAACACCTTTTACGCGTGGATTTGTCTTAAGTGCAAGTTCATACATTGATTTTGTAGGTGTTCCAATATTATAGAGTCCGGTTGCCCCAGCTCTAACCATTTGAATTACAATCTCAGCAATTGTGTCAGGGTAATCAAAGTTACCAATCAGATCGGTGAATGCGCTATCATACGGGAAGGGATCGACCTTCTGTGCACCTCTCAAGATCAAATAATCTTTACAATGTTTCATAACATACTCATCCGCGAGTAGCTTAGACATTGCGTATGGCGTTGTAGGGATAGCTTTGTTAGTTTCTTTAGAGTTACTAACAGATTTTTCATATACATAATCGGTTGAAAAATGAACCAATTTAATTCCTCGTTCATTACAAAAATCAACTAGATTAACAACAGCACGATAATTAGTATCAAACATTGCATTAATGTCATTACTATAAGTATCTGTATTTGCAATTAAATTGATGATTGTTTTGGTTCCAATAGGTAATAAGCTTCTTAATGAAGAAATATTGTTAATATTAAATCCGTCTCTGCTTCTAGAAATATAATTCCATCCACTTAAACCAATTACTGAACTACCTAATAAACCGTCTCCTAAAATTATAGTCATATATGTATATGTTAGTTAATTATACCTTAAAAACCTATTTTGTTTCAGATTAAATGTCTCTACCAGCTTCGTAAATTGCCTTAATCACTGGGAACCTTAGGGAATATCCACCATCTTGGTTTTGTGATTCTTCAAAGTATTGAACCGTTACAGTTTTGCCAATGATTTGTTCAGGGTGCTTATAATACAATCTACGTTGTTCTTGGCTGAACCCGCTACCAACTTGAACTTGACAACCTCTATGTTCAATGATGATATTCTTCAACATCTCTTCTTCGATTTCTTTGCCTTCAACAATTACGCGGCTGATTGAATTTTCAGTGCCAATAACAACATATTCAGCATCTTTAAAAGATTTGATCTTTAATAGATCTGATGATCTCTTTCCAATGTATTTAGTATCCTTTCTAAGCATTAAACCTTCCCAATTGTATTTTGCAGCATTTTGGATATGCTCTTCAAGATCTTCAAGATCTTCAACTCTTTGTGGATAGATCATTGATACGTAATTACCAAATACTTTTTGATTTAAATCAAGTAAAGCATCTAAGGCCAAATAACGCTGATTCAATAAATTTCGTGAGGTTCCACTCATAAAGTTTTCTAAGGTCAAGATATCGAATGCAATTAATCTTGGCATATCAATTGTATGATCCTTACGCTTGATTTCTTTAATGATGCCTTGAAAATCTTCATCACCTTTCATATCAAGAATACAAACTTCTCCGTCTAATACAATATTTTTAACTCCAGATTTTTTAATCACTTCAGCAATTTTACCTAGGGTTAAAAACTCATTTCCAGCACGTGAATAGAATTTAGCATCGCCATTTCCATCTACAATACAAATACATCTAACTCCATCCAGTTTGCGGCTAACATACCAGCCATCGTCGAAATTAACTTTTTTAGCGGTCTTATCATTGTATGCCTCGGCCAACGCAACGTCAAATGTTGGGATCAAACCTGGAATTACTTTATTGATCATTGTAACAGTTGAACGGGTCTTAAGATTTCGATCAATAATCGACCAAATAATCTCCGCATATTCTTCATTGTCCTTCACAAATCGATTCACCGCTTGAATCGCAGTATGGCCTGTGATTTTACGATCATTCAAATCGTCTAATAGATTAAACAGATTATTGTAAATGCTCTTAGGAGCAATCAGATCCTTCTTCTTTTTACAATTTTGTGAAGTTACATAATATTGCTTATAGATTGAATATGTGTATTCAAATGCTTTGCAAACTTCAGCATCTGTTGAATACTTCTTTAATACAGCTAATTTGTCTGTATTTGAATTAGTTGAGTTTGACTCTTCGATAAATGATTTTAAGCGATCTAACATTATTGTTCTTTTAAGTATTTCATTGTGTCCTTCCAATCAGTTACCGGATAGGTTTTATGTGGTTCATTTAATATTTTTGCAAGGTCATAATCATTTCCACCTGGAGACATCTTATCACCATAGAAATGAATGACTGCATCCTCTCCAAATTTATCTAGGATCCATTGTTTGGCTTGGCTCTTGTTTGCTCCAAGCGGATGAATATCGATTGAGATTTGCCCACCAACTGATGCTTCAATATCTTTAAAGATCAACATCATATCGCTAGCAATTTGCAATCGTTCACCGATCATGGTGTCCCATTCATAGTATTCTTCACGCTCTTCTTGAGTACAATCCCTTCCAACAATTGAAAAATTTAACAAACCTGTTCGTTGTTCAATATGATTTGAAGTTCTGATTTCGTATCGACTGTGGTCTAATACATAGTGTAGGAATTTAATCAATTCATCAGAAGGTTCCCAATCTATCTTGTAAGTTTCTACACCCTTTTCAAAGACGTGATTACCACAAGATTGTAAACAAGCATCTGCAGCATACCAAACCTTTTCGCCAATCTGTTCAATTGTTTTTTCTTTATCACTACCAGTTACAAATACAACCTTCTTGTCCTGCATCCAATCGATAAAAAATTGCTCAAATTCTGGATCGATACGACGGCGACTTGGTGTTAGTGTACCATCAATATCAAATACATATACATTCATAATTCTTTTAGGGTTTTAGCTTTTATCTTCTGTAAAATAATATTCCTATTATTTATCATATTTAGATCGTATTGATAAATCTTGGTATATATGAAAGCTTTCGAAATTAATAGTTTTAATCTTAAATAGATCAAATTAAATTTGAAAATACGATCCTTATCTTGGTGAAATACATGAAAGAAAGTTTTCTTTTTAATTAAAATATTTTTATCGAAGTATTCACGCAATATAATGTTATTTATAAACCCTTCAGTTGCAACTGATAATGATCCCAGTCTAGTTGGAGTTAAGATGTGAATATGATCGCTTATTTTAATATAATGCTTATATGATTTTACAAATGTTAAACTAATAAAATCATCAACAGACATTGGATTAAATCCATCTTGATAGATATTGATCACATGCACTTTAAAACCATTCTTAGAATATGCTAATTTAATGGTTGGCAATATACTTTTATTTAAAAAGCCAGACTGATCAGGGTCTGCCATAATAAATAGAACATGCTTCATTTAAGTGATTTTTCGCCGATCAATTGATATACTTGATAGAGAGATGTTTGTGCATCTTCAACAAGCTTTGAAATGTCTTTATTTATTTTACAAACTGGGTGTTGATGTATGTGTGTGTCCATCATTTCCATGATGATATGAACTCGGTCCAGGGCTTCATGATAATGAAATTGATCCAATAATTTTGCAAGATCTTCTTTTGCTCCCATTAGTCCCACCAGTTTTTGATATTATGATTGATCCATTGCCATAGGATTCGTTCTGCCTTTTCCTGCTTTTGGTGACTAATTTGGATCAATTCATTCATTCTCCGTTGAACCTCTTCAGCATTATCCCAATACTCAAATTCTGATTTTAGGACTGAGTTGCCTGCAAATTCCGAAAACTCTGGATGATTCTCATCAATTTCCTCAAACGTAAAGTTTAACACAGTTGGACCGTATTCTTTTTGAATTTGTTCTACCCATTCAAATCCATATTTATCATCATACACATTTTGCATCAATGCAATTGCAGTCTTGATTCTAAATGAATTCTTTTTTGCATCCATACCATACGCACGATCCGAATCTAAAAATTCAGCAGTTCGTTCCAATTGGTATTTAAACAATTCAATTGCATATTGATAGTCAAAATCGTATCCGCGCCAAATGATTGGCAAATACTCTACGGTTCTTTTAACCCGTCTAAAGAATTGTTTAATTGATGGGATCATACTATTTCTAGTTTTTCAAAAGAATACTTTGGTTTAATAAATTCATTGATCGCTTTACCCTGTGATTCTGCGTTCCTAAATGATTCATAATCTTCAACTTCAACATTAAGGTAGAGATATGTTGCATGCTTAAATGAAACAAATAATTGTTTGTTCTGATAGTCATAAGTTGATGCTTCGACTGTTGAAGAATTGTAAGTGTTTGTCTGTATATTTACCATACTATTTATATTAAAATCCTTTAAAATGTTTAATCCTTAATTGTGAAAACGGTACGAGTTGTTGGGCAGGCAAATGGATTCTCGGCCACTTCAACCACATTACATCGATTACCATACTGCTGGTCTTGTCGATTGGCAATCATCTTAGCTTTTGAAACTGCATGCTTATCATTTCTAGCATATACATACATATCAACAGTGACAATATATCTTTTATCCATTTTTACATTTTAGTTAGTGGGATCCATTTACCATCTGAAAGTTTATGAGGAATTCCACCGATCATTCGATAGGTCTTAGGGGCAATTGGTTTCTCTTCACTCTTTTTTGCATTCTTAACCAATTCTTCAAATTCTTCTTTAGTAATCTTAGTTACTCGTGCAGGCTGTTTAAGCTCCCATGGATGTTTGTTTGTCATAATTATGCAGTTTCTTTATTTAGTTTTTGATTGTTAATGTGCGTGATTCCAACTTGGCGCCAGGTGCGCCGGCGAGTGTATTTGTCCAACAATTCCCATGCTTCTTTCTCTGAAGCAGCTTCAACTTCAAAATCATCCCAGTCAAAGTCATTGTAACCAGGTACGAATCGAATTCCTTGAAAATAATATTTGTTCTTCATATCTCTATCATTTAATTACTATACAAATATAAACAAAAAACCCGATATAAAAAAATATCGGGTTAATTATTTTCACTATTTTTTAAAGATTGAGACAAATCTTTTCAAGATACTCTCTCGATCTTCTTTTGTTCTTTTGGGAGGACGTGATCCCATCACGGGCTTGGATGACTTTTCATCGATCGAAGTCCAAATTTCATAATGTGCTCCAAAATCCTCGTATGGATAGAGTGAATGTCCACCTTCTGCCCAGTTGGTTCCCCATGAATTTCTAAGAATAAATCCTTTTTCATTATAACCAACAATCACCAAGGCATGTCCACCTAATTGTCTATCATTATATCTTGCTTTCCAAAAGGTGGCACTGTCATTAAATACTGGCATCGCGATATAGGCCGGCCCGTTCTTATACAATGATTTTTTAAGTCCGTCGATCGTCATTACTCTGGCGTACCCAGCAATGCGGTGATTGGCGGCCTCTTCTAAAACTTCAGATGGAATCTGCTCAATGTTCTTCCATTTCAATTTAAAACTCTTCTTATAAGGAATTCCATAGTCCTTTAAGATCTTCATTGTGTTGCGAGGGGTCATACCCTTTGCCGGATAATTTGGTCTAAGGTTATACACAAAGTATTGCGATAGTCCCTCTCGACTGCCGTAATCCTTATACTCCTGCCACATTTTAATAGCTGCCACTGCAAACGCCGAACAAGGTCCATCAGCACCTTGGTTCCAGATTGGTGGCATATCTTGTCTTAAATCAAGTTTTGTTGGAAACTCAAACTTAGGGTGATTAATACTCTCAATCACTAAGTCCCTAACGTCGAACTCCGAGCTTTCAATATTTAATAGATCTAAACTTACCATATATTATATATCGATTTTTTCTTATATTAAAAAATAAGATAAGGTTTCCATTCAGGATAAATATAATTTAATTGTTTGAGCAACATTAAATAGTGAGGTTTTCCTGGCATTTGAATATCAACACCAAATTCTTCAAGTAATAAGTTGTCTTTTTTATTATTGCAAGATTTACAGGCCGTCACCAAGTTTTCCCAAGTGTTTTTACCACCCTTACTCTGCGGTACAACGTGATCGATCGTTAAAGTTCGTTTGTCTCGATCACCGCAATAAACACAAGCCCATCCATCACGTCTGAAAATATTCATACGATTCAATGGAATATGATGCTTGCCGTCGGTTTTAATATATTTTGGAATACGAATAATTGATGGCTTATTGATCTTAAGATCTTCATCAACCATTTTAAAATGCACTGGATGGTTTTCTACGACTTGCGCATTTCCTTTATATACGATAACAAATGCTCGACTTGATGGAATAATACTACGGGCCATATATCCAGAATCTAAAACTAAAGTTTTTTGAAAGTCTGGTCCAAATTCATCTTTAATCATTTTAATTAGGTATGGATGTTACGTGTAGGCAATACTGGATTCGAACCAGTGACCTCCTCGGTATCAGCGAGGCGCTCTAACCATCTGAGCTAAATGCCTATATCTTTACTTTAGTTCAGATCTGAATTTAAATGCAAGACTGCACCATGCTAATGATGTTGTTGCATATAAAGCTGCGGTATAGTCCTCAGCATAAGAAGATGCAAGAGCTGCAATTACAAATGAAGCTATACATATAATATATAGAACTTTTTCAAACTTTTTCATGTATGATTGTATTAATTAATAAAAAATGTCGGGGTGACAGGACTTGAACCTGCGGCCTCCTGGTCCCAAACCAGGCGATCTACCAACTGATCTACACCCCGGTTCGCGTTGTTATAGGACAACTGCAAAACCTGCCACTTAGCTCCACTTTGTTTTTCCCAAGGAACAAAGAAACCTTTGAAGTACACGTCTGGGTGGTGAACCGAGAAGGATTCGAACCTTCGACCTACGCATTAGAAGTGCGTTGCTCTATCCAGCTGAGCTACCGGTCCGGACTTTTGTAGCGGTGCGGACGAGACTCGAACTCGCGACCCTCGGCGTGACAGGCCGATATTCTAACCAACTGAACTACCGCACCAAAATAATAACACCCTTACTTCTGGTTCTCAATCGAGTTCCTTTACCATAAGATATTATTTGCGGAGAGTGAGAGATTCGAACTCCCGGAGGTATTACCCTCAATAGTTTTCAAGACTACCGCAATCGACCACTCTGCCAACTCTCCCAGCCTGCATGGCATGCATTTTATTGTTGGCCTACAAGGATTCGAACCTCAACTAAATGGACCAAAACCATTTGTGCTACCGTTACACCATAGACCAAGGTGTGGAGGATAACGGAGTCGAACCGTTGACCTACTGCGTGCAAGGCAGTCGCTCTAGCCAGCTGAGCTAATCCCCCATATAAAATAGCCCCACTAAGTCCTCGGATATCACAAACGTAGGGGCTATTTAAAGTTTGACCTAAAACTTTTGATTATATAATCGAAGGTCACCCGATTGCAACGATTTGGCCAATTTAATTGGTCGCCAGACTTGCCTTTCAATCGCGTTCATTGACCTATTCCTTATAGGAGACTGGCTCGTCCTGTCAATTTACTAACGACCTACTTTTTCATCGTCACTCTGGTACTGCTGGCCGGAATCGAACCGGCACGGACATCACTGCCCAAGGGATTTTAAGTCCCTCGTGTCTACCTGTTTCACCACAGCAGCATACTATTATTCCATTAAGTCAAAGAACCGTGTTCCTTATTTATATAAGATCTTTACCTTTTGTTTCGATCTTATATTTTTATTTTTTTGAGCGGAAGACGAGGTTCGAACTCGCGACCTATAGCTTGGAAGGCTATCGCTCTACCAACTGAGCTACTTCCGCATTCGCTGGATCCATGGATCCAGCTTGGTTTTACCGATTACTGAGCTACTTCTTCTGTAACCTCAACTGCAGGTGCTTCAACTGCCTCAACTGCTGTAGAATCAACTACAACTTCTGTGCTGTCAACCTCAACCGCTTCAGTGTTTTGTGCCTCGTTTTTGCAAGAAGCAAGAGCTAATGCAAAAGCAACAACGAACAATACTTTTTTCATGTGTTAGTTTTTATTTAAGTGTTTAACATTAATCTCTAGAAACTAATCTAGATTGAGCCTCCAGTCGGATTCGAACCAACGACCTACTGATTACAAATCAGTTGCTCTACCAGCTGAGCTATGGAGGCATATTCTGTATTTCAAAGAACAATATTTATACAAGAATCATACAGATAGTTTCATTCTTATTTTAATATTTATCACTTTTTTATCTGTATTAAAAAACCCAGTCTAATGACTGGGTTTCGACGGGGGTCCGCATATTTTTCGATTGCGGTGAAGTAATCGACGATACGCTTTGTATATATCTAGAATATTTTAAGAGGTTGCTGATATTTATAACCAGCATCAATCTTTTCTAAATTTTTTGGGAATGGATATTTGCAAATAGATCTATATAGACCGTCGATTTCTATGTAGTGATCCAAATTCTTTGCAACACCACCCTTGGAGAACTTATTACTGGTATGGTATAACCAATCCTGTTTGGGTTCAACCTTACCCATTTGGTATTCATTAATATCAAAGAACTCTTCTGAATAGGTTGCATCTGGCCAGAGGCGATGCTCGTATCCACATTCTATAATCCATTCCAGCGCGTCTTTAATTCTGGTTGGATCCCATGGACCTGTAAGGGCCCAATCAACATCCCAAGAATGCCAGTCCTCTAATAATCCTCCAGTTATGTGTAGATTGTAACCTTCAAATAATTCTGGTTTGGATTTTACTGCACGTAGATTTGCTTGAAATAGTGGATGCTTAGGACCACCTGGCGAATACCATTCGTTAGCAATATGATCACCATATTGGATCTCACCATGCCATACCAGTGTTCTAAAGTGATCTGTATGCTCCATGTTTATTATATATGGTAAATCTAATTTGTTTAAAAAATAGAGTTGTTAAGTAGTAGGTTGCAACCTCTCGATTGTGCACTTTCGATGGTTTTATCGTGGATCCATCCACATTTCTTTTACGCTCATGGGACCATTTAACGCCGAACCACTCCATATCGGCTTACTTACCCTAACTAACCCTATACACTTTTTAAATCTGTGTGTAGACTTTCTGAATTTCAAGGTAGCGGCACCTTTACGCGGCCGACAGATCTACTTGCGGTGTTGTGGGAGTAGAAGGACTCGAACCTCCGATGTCGTTAGACGATTGATTTACAGTCAACTGCAATAGCCACTATGCGATACTCCCATTAAAAATTCAAGCTTGGCACGACGTTGGTGGCCTATCAGTGCTAATTCATCCACCCGCTTCTACGTCTCCTCAACTCTTATCATCGATACCCTACTTCTAGCTGACAGTCTATTTTTCGGGCATCTCTTTACGAGATACAAGGAACTTGAATTTTGTGATCCCTCCGGGGCTCGAACCCGGGACCCGTACATTAAAAGTGTACTGCTCTACCAACTGAGCTAAAGGATCATTGTAGTCCGTACGGGAATCGAACCCGTGTCTTCACCGTGAAAGGGTGATGTCCTAACCCCTAGACGAACGGACCATTATTCCACCAAGTCAAAGAACTTAGACCTCCATCTGCAATTCGTGAAAGCACTCTTTGCAAAGGAACATCATGTTGTGTTCGTTACGGACATCTGCATCAAAAGGATTCTCAGTCCAAACTCCCAATTTCTGTTCGCAACTTTCGCAAGTATCAACCAGGTGGCCGAACAATTGCTTAGCTGCTTCTTCGTTTGTCATCATCGTTTTCATAGTCATAAATTTAATTAAGGTTTACTGTCT
>Ga0181558_10005732_pt1 | contig 10896 bp, 5 predicted proteins | sample 011ome_22_FD_133754 | JGI IMG/M metagenome (GOLD analysis project Ga0181558, IMG submission 133754) | Coastal salt marsh microbial communities from the Groves Creek Marsh, Skidaway Island, Georgia - 011507BT metaG (megahit assembly) | ecosystem: Environmental > Aquatic > Marine > Intertidal zone... | reverse complement strand
TATATCCTGCATCGATGTACATATCTGCGCCTTTATTTTTAGGCGCAACAAGGAGAGGATAAGCACAAGCCATTGAAATTGCATCGCAGACCTTCATTGTGGGAGTTGTCTTCACGTGAAAATACTCTTCACAACGATTACTCACGTTCATTGCAATTACACATAATTCTCTGCCCGTAATCTTTTGAAGCTCGGCGAATGTCACATCTTCTCGTCCAAGTACTCTGTCAAGAATATATTTAGTAGACTCTACAATCGTTTGACCAGAACTGATTCCAAAATACTTTCTCAACCCAATGATGGTTTTCGCAGCAGAAATGTAATTGCTCGATTCATTCTCTTCGAGAAGGAATTTCAAATCGATGTCCCACATGATCGTCTTCATTTGCTCATCGTTTAACCCAAGCGAAACCAGAAGTGCATAAAAACTTGCAAAACCGGTGGCCGCAACTTTCTTTACATATTTCAGCGTTCCATTTTCTTCCATAGCTTTCACGACTCCGATATATGCTAAGCATTTTGAGCCTGCCCCTTCAAAGACCACGTTGATGCCTTGATCTTCCGATAATGTGGGTTTTGGGAACTTTGGCGATAACTTTTTTGGCTTGAGATCTTGAAGAGCCTGTTGAAATTCTTGTTGCAGAGCAGTCGAAGCAGAATCACCGTGTTCGTCGTGTTCTGGTAACGGTCCAATGTAAGATAACACAACAGGGAGAAAGATTACACCAAAACTCCATCCAAAGAGAACAACTCCGACCATTATTCGAAATAAATAGGTGTGGGCCGCAACAACTGAAAATCCGAGGGGAGCCACGGCCAAGAATGTGGAGATAGCTCCGAGAAGCAAATTGCTCGCCATTAACACCGTTGCTTCGATAGACTTTTCGATGCGAGTGTGCGCAGAAGATTCCGTATAAGCGTGCGCTACGTGAGCTGCAAAATCAACAACGAGACCAACGCACAATATCAAACACACTTCTGCGATAGCACTGAATGTGAGATTGACGACCTTCAGCCAACCTAAAAGAACTACATCGATCATCACGATCATGACTGTGACAATCACAGCGTTTAAAGGATGCGCAGTTAGCAAGAGCACTCCAAAAACACAAATACCTGAATAAATCATCGACATAATCGTTTCAGTTCGCGTGATAAAGTACGACTCCCACATGATATATTCAATAGCGTAAGGGTATGCATCGTATCCATATGAATCTATGATATTACGAGCATTCTCCAGACTATCCATGAGCGTGGTCGCTTCTGAAGAACTGAAATGTCGCATATGCATGCGAATAGATTCAATCTCACTTGCACTGTTAAACTTTACGTCATTTGGGAAAATGGGATAGCTCTCAAGAAATGAACTCATTAGAGAGTGTACAGTGTCTGAAGCGCCAATTACCTGAGTTGCCTTCCATCCGGTGAAATAAGTCCAAACAGAAAGCACTGATCCGGTGACAATGTATGAATCGTTGTCTAAGCGTGTTGCCATTTCGTTTAGATTGGCCGCGACGGTGTTATCTGCCCAATCAACACTATTTATAACAACTTCAGCCAGAGCGCCAGCTGCTGGGAACTTTTGTTCCGAGACTGTCATGTACTGCGAAAGATAGCTGGTGTCTAGGAACACATCTTGAAGTCTGTTACCATCCTTCACAGTTGAAAATAAATAACCAAAGAGACCTGTTATGGCGACAAAGAACAAGATGACGAAGATTCGGTAGACATGTGAATTCATAAGAGGAGTGACCAATTCCACGAGAATAGATCTGAATTGCACCTTGTACATGACGTCTTGCTTCATTTGCTTCGCTTGCTTGTCTTTTTCTGCGACATTGATCTTCTTAAACGTTAGATCTGCACGCCCTGCTTCTTGTCTCCGGGCATCCAATACCATGAGCGGATTAAAGACAAAAATCAAGCCGAGAAAATTAAATATGATTCCGAATGCAGCGGCAAAGCAAAAGTAACTCACTGCCGGCTGTACTGATAATGTACCGATTGCGAATGCAAGGACCGTGGTTATCGTTGTAACGGACACGTAAGCGCCAGCTTCCCCCAAACAGAGTTTGTTTTTAAGCTCGAGCGGTATTCCAGCAGGAAACTTGTCCCAGAAAGAAAGCATTAGTAATATGCTGTCCACTCCAACACCTAGAATGATGAAGAGAGCGACAAGTGAAATTGGAGTGATCTTATGGCCAATATAAAGCGCAAACCCAAGGCCCGCGAATACGGCAACTGTCACGAAAGTAATACCAACCGCTCCAATAAATTTTCTTCCCATAATTGGATCCTGATGGTGCAGTAAAATCATGATGAGACCGACGATAATAGTAACACCCACAACGCCAAGAATAAATGCGGGTAAATCTCCCTTCTTATTTTCCAATGGAAAGCTCTCAGTGGTGGCGTAACTAATCGTTTCGTGGTCTTTTGCGTACTCTTCCACAAGAGAACGAAACTTTTCTTCCCAATCCTTGACGATATCAACCATCGTTTCGTTCGAGGATAACAGAAAGTTGGTGAGTAAACCTTTTCCTGAAACTATGTTTGCCTCCGAATCATACGTCAAACTTCCAATAATGTTTGATTGCAATACTGGTATCCCGTATTCATTGGTCGCCGTTGGTTGATTTACGGTTTCTCTTATTTTATTAGCGTTAATATCAGCCGCTAATTTAGTCGAATCTCGCTGCCAGAAGTCCAATGGCGAGTAGAACATGCATGGTCCGCCAGTCCAATATGCGTTGCACAAATCCGTGTATTTGTACGTCACTCCGTTTCTTTCTACCTCGATGTCAAGAATCTGGCTCTCCAAATCCAGTAAGTTCGTTAAAATGTCATCTGTAAGGGCGTTGTTTTCATTAGACCACAGAACATTAGCGAAACGAAACATTTCCCCATATCGCGCTTCGAAATCGTCTCGATTCTTCTCTGCTCTGCTTCCCACTGGCCCCCATAGATTGCCTAAATCGGCTTCGTATTGCGACCAAAGAAGCGTCGGGTATCCGACTGCGAGTCCAACGAGTACCGTCGCCGCGATGCAAAGAACTTGCCACGGGTATCTCCCGTTCACGCTTCCGATGGTTTTGAAAGTCCGAAAGAACACACGCGTCGACGCTTCTTCCAGAATTGTCCAGCGCACTCCCCCTTCCTTTCGTTTGTCGTTTTTTTGCCCCTCGTGTTCGTTGAGCTCCACGTCCGCCGCTCTTTTCGCCGAGGCGTCGTCGTCCTTCATGCTCCCCCCTGCTTTCTCTGCCTGTCTTGTGTGTCTGTCTGTCTCGAACTGTTCAAGATAGCCTTTCTTTTTCATACCACGCGTTAGTAGTTATGATGCGCGTTGTTTATTTAAAATTTCCGGCCGCGCGAGAAGGGCAGGAGATGGTTGTGAGTAAATTGTTTCGAAGTTTGTTTTGTCGCGCTGTCGCGCTTTTTCGTGAGATATTTTTATCATATAGTACGTACTCGTACACGTAAGATTGCAAAAAAAGCATATGGCTATGCATAGACTAGACTGACTGACTGACTGACTGATTTGGTTTCCGCCTTGAAAGCTTTTCCTTGTTTTTTTTTATTTAGTCACCTTTTCTTCTCGGTCTCGGCGACCACCACCCTCCGCGCGTCTTTCATTCCGAATAGCATCGCGGCGAGTGCGCCTGCGAACGCGACAAACCAGTAAAAATGGCCCAGAAAGTGTCGCACGGGACACGCCATCGTTGTTGAATTTTATTTGGGCGCGAGACGATATTTTTATTTTTTTTGTCAAAAAAGTACGGAAAAAGAGCCGCACACTCGCAAAGATATTTTCTTTTTTCGAAGACGGACGCGTATTCGAAAGAAATTAATAACGCGCGATAAAAGTGAACAACAGCGCGACGACGACAACTTTTTAACGACTGGTAGTCTTACTTACCACTGTTACTATTGCTGCTGCGAATTTTATCATCACACACCACAACCGCTAATACGACGAGGACGCCAACAACAACAACAACAACAAAATTGACAACAACGAAAAAAATGGTTTTCAACGTCAGCAACGATTTTGATGTTCCGTTCGCCTTGGCGATCGTGGTCGGATGCTCGACGTACCACCTCGCGTTCGTGAAGTACTGCAAAAGAAAGTTTCTCGGGGGGAGGGAAGTGACGAAAGAAGAGGCGTCACGAACGAAATATTGGCTGTATTGCTGTGCGTTGGGGGTGATTTTGTTTCAAACGCTTTGGATGGTTTTCTCCGGGACTGGGACCGGAGCGCACTTCGGCTTGCAAGATGACGCGAAAATGACGGTGCCAAATAAACAACTCGCCGCAAGACAGCACAGCAGCGCGGCACTGATGGCGCTTCATATTTTTGCGTGCTCGATAAGTTTGGAGATGCTTTTGAAGGCAAACGTGAGCTCGAAAACCGTTTGGCTATTGTCGTACGCGCTGCCGCTTGGGACGTATTTGCTCGTGTCGTGCCAAATGACCATGACAAACATGGGTTGGTCTTCAGATTTTACACCGAGTTGGGAAGCTCGAAGATGGGTGAAAAAAGCAGCGAGAGGAACGCCAACCTTTACGGTTGTTTATTGGCTCTCGCATTTGTTGTATTCGGCGACAAATTTTACGCAAGCAATCATCGTCATACGCACGTTTGCTCCTTTCGAATGCCTCTGGACGAATACGAAAACGTTAAGAAACACGGAAGAGAAGCAACAGTTCCGAGATCAAGTCGTTCGAACTTTTCTTTGGCACGGGAACGTTGGATATTTTCTTAACGGGTTGTGGGCCATCGTCGGGTTGTGTGGCGTTCCGAATCCTTTGTCTTTCTTGGGAGGAGAACGATTTTTGATCAAACCTGTGGTGAAAGGGATCTCGTCTAATATCGCTGAATTACACAGAGGAGGATTTATCGATCTCACGTTCACATTGGTTGCGGGTAAGGTTTGCTCTATTTTTGATGAAAAAGGATTTCTTCCCGCGAAAATTGCAACCTTTCAAGTTAGCGCGAACTTATACGTCTTCTTCGTCGTCCAAGCTCTTCACATCGCGATTGATGGTGCTGTATGGGCTCACCCGACGTGGATTAACCGCAGTCCTGATCTTGGAGATGGCAGAAGATCGCAGCTATATTCAGGTATTGTACCATTGGATTTGTTATATTGGGTTGGAACGTTCAACTTTGCGGTTGCCACACCACCGATCGCGACGTTTTTTATGTGGAAATACACTGGCAGTCATCGAGATAAGATAAGTCGAAGTTCGAAAAAACCATTCCAAGATATTTACACCCGTTTTATTCGTGCTGGCATTTCGTACATGATGCTCAGCGGTTTATGGATGTATTTGGTTCAGGCGGGGATTCCAGCGCCGCTTAAATCTATGCATTATATTTGGCCACCTTTGAACTTGGATTACAAGACTGCGAAAAAACATCATCAGCACGAGTTGTTGAATGGTACGATGACGCTCATTCTTGCCTTTGTGATTCGTGAGCTCGAAGATCTGTTCGATAAAAGCAAAGAAGCTTTACGCGTTACAGAGCGCCTCCAAAACGTTTGGATCCCTTCCCTTTACGTTTATTCAATTGTTACTAAAGTTCAATGGTTCATGGGAACAACTGGAAGATTTAACGTCTCCTGGATCGATCTCGGCAAGTACACCTCAGGTTCCAATTTTAAAGTTTTGGACTACCTTCTCTACGCCTCCTACTTTTATCACAAATTCGTGGCATTTGGCGTGCTTTGCCATTTTTTCTGGACTGTGGCGAAGTTACGAAGAGAAGATTTCGGCGCCGGTACAGAAGCGAAGAAGCGAAGATAAGGTTTATTTTATTTATGTACATAATTTCATGCGAACGTTTTAATACAATAAATAGATCGAGAGATCCAATACAAGAGTGACCGCGTATGGCCAAACGAAACTGACACCAAAAGCGTTCGGAAAAATACCTTCTGAAATCCCCGCAGTCATGAAGTAACACACAATTACTCTGTTCACGCACGCTCCTAACAACGCATTTTTCCTTCCTTTCCTTACGCCCGCGATAGTACCTACCCACGTCACACCTTGGACGAAAAGCCACATCTGCCAGAGCGACGATGCGTAACCCGAGGTCGGGATAAATTCCGGAAATGAATACCGAGGGCTCATATATGAGGATGCGATAAACGTTGACGCGAAGACGTAACACTGCACTTCTTGCCACTTTTGAAACGTGTTTCTTTCGGGAAGAGCGCGAACGTTCCATAAGAATTTTCGCTCTTTCATAGAAATGAGAGTTCCTTTCTTGTCATCGAGCAACAGCATCGTTTTGTACACGAGTCCGCCGAGATCGACCGGCGTCACAATGGACAAAATGAACGCAATTGGACTGAAGAAGATGCGAATTTGCATGACCAACGCTAAAAGCATGGTCAAAAACGTCGCGTAGACAGTAGAGACGTCGTTCCTTCCCACAATGTACGTTATGCCCACGGTAAACGGCGAGAGCCAGTACATGGCGAGCAGCATCCGCTCCATCCGTCCCGTAAAATCCGCCGGCGTCACGTAAGTTTCGTACACCCCCTCCAGGTATCGCAAAGGCGAATTCAACGAACGCGTTCCGCCACCACCCAGCGCGAGATACGCGAGCACAGAGCACGCAAAAATGTAGTTGTACCCTTGAAACGCGTGAAACCTACCAAGTCTCGAATTTTGGAGCTTCACGGACGCTTTTTGTTCCGCTTTGGCGCGTATTCGCGCCGACTCGCGAAGAACCATCGCAAAAATTGTGTTGTGTGAGTGAGTAAATTTGTGCTCGTCCTTTTATACGCATGCGTACAAATTATTTTTTTGTGCTTTTCCCTTCCCCCCCGCAGCCAGTTTGGCAGCAGCAAAACTCTTCTCTTCATTTTCTTTTCGTCTTTGTCGTACGTAAAAAGTGTCAAAAAAAGAGACAGACACACAACGAATCTCACTCTAAAAAAAGAAAAAAAAAAATGAAGCAAAGAGAGAGAAAAAAACAAAAGGTCATCGTCGATGATGACGACGACGATGACGACGACGATGACGACGATGATGTCGTCGGGGCGGCGGACGAAAATAACTCTAAACCCAAGTTCTGTCGCTGTGCGCGTTTGTGGGACGTGATCGTCGATTTCGACGCCGTGACTTTCGAGCACATTTTACCGAAATTGAATCAGACTGATATCAAATTCTTGTACGACGCGAACTCTCAGACGAGAGCGATGATTAAAAGAGCGGCAGCAGCGGTGGGGATTAGACTGGCAAAAACGTTCAAAGTCAAAGAGATGTCGTCGATATCGACTTTAGAGTTTGCTTGGGAGAACAAATCGTCGTGGCCAGACGACTGGGAAGAGGAAGAAGACGAAGAAGAAGACGAAGAAGAAGAGGAGGAGGAAAAAGAGGAAGAAAAAAAGAATAAGGAGAAATATTTCTGTCGTCGAGTCGCTCAAACGAACAAACTCGAGCTGTTGAAATGGGCGAGAGAGGAGAAAAAATGCGAATGGGACGAAGGGATGGCAACGATAGCGGCTCAATTTAACAACGTGGAAATGCTCGAGTATTGTTTGACGAACAAATGTCCTTACGTCGACGGCGAGGACGAAGACTTTGGAGGCGTCGGCAGCGCTCCCGCCGAGGCGGGTCACATTTTCTACGAGGCGGTAGCGGTCGGTGGCTTGGAATGCCTTCAATACTTGGATAAAGTCGCGAAAATCGAATGGAGCGTTTTAGAAGCGACAAAGCGTGCGGCGAAAGAAGGGCGCGTCGAGGTGCTCAAATATTTGTTCGAGAAAATTATGGAAGATCTCAACGAAGATAGAAAATTACTCGCGCTCAACGTCGCCGCTCGTAACGGGCAGCTCGAGTGCGTGAAATTTTTGCGCGAAGTCTGTAAAGCGCCATGGAACGGGAAAACAGTGATCGCCGCGATCCACGGTGACGTGATGAATAGCAGCTCGGGGACGAATAACACCATCAATATCACAACGGAGGAAGATATTGACAGCGACGACAGCGATGGCGAAGAAGAGAACAGGCAACGTTTATCGATGGAAATTTTAAAGTATTGCGTAGAGAACAAGTGCCCGGTAGACGATAGCTCGTGCGATCGAAAATTCGAGACGTGTCAAGAGGCTGCCGCGCTAGGTCACCGCGGTGCTATACGATACCTGGTCCACGAGAAAAAGCGTGCAAAGTGTGATTTCCGCTGCTTGCGCGCCGCGTTTGATAAAATGCGGCGATTGGACAGAGAGAATAAACATCGATATCAACGCGGTCAACCCAAAGTGCCGTACGCCAAGGGCAACTATATCAGTTGCATGGTGTACATGGTCAAGCACAAATGCCCCGGGTATGCAGATTTTTTACGACACGTCGAAAACGCGGCATTTCCCTCTGAGGACAAACTGCACAGGAAGCTTTTCGATGTGTGCGATTGATTAGTAGTATTTTGCGCAGACTAGATTTGTGAGTTTGTAAAAAAGCACGCGCTGTATTCTTACATGTTCAAACCTGTCCGTATGTTGTTGGTACCAGTACAAAATTTTACTCATTATTACAATCGTCTGGTTAGTACCGATGGCACCGGAGTGTCTCAGCGTTCTAGTAATTTCACTGCAAGCCCCACAACTCTTTCAAAAGTTCATACACGTAAAACGAAACCGCGGCGGAGGGGAAGATTTTCGTATAGTTTGGAATCAATCCGGCGTAAAGAGCGGGAATACCTTCGGCTCGCGCGATTTGTATGATACCATGGACGACGTTTTTGTACTGCTTCGCGTTTTTGGCGCCTTGGGCAAGCGTTTTCATGCCTTGAACTTGCATTCGACGCTGTACGAGCTCGATCGGGTAAACGCCGGTTTGCGCGGCTGCTCCCGCGAGCGCGCCAAAACACAACGTCGGTAAAGGATTTGAGGATTGCGATAAAGTCGACTCGTCTTCGTCGAGAAATCGCACGCGAAACTTTTTATACTGTTGCTTGCAATAATCGTAGACGAAGAAGTTGATGGCTCCGTAAGGAGCGACTCGAATCATATTCGCTCCTAAACCTTTCCACAACGCTTTTGGGCCTTCGTTTTTTATGAGCTCCGACCAAGCCACTTCGAGGCGCATGCCGGTCCCAGAGACACGCGAACGAAGCGTATCGATTGGATGTGTCAGCGCAGTTCCACACATGGACGCTACAGAACCACCGATCATGCGCTCGCTACCGCTCAAATCTCCCGCAGCAGGTTTGGTGTTAGTATCATCGTATTTCTCGTTGCCAGTTTGATCTTTTTGTCTCGTTTTCAACCGTCTCGCTTTGTACGTGTCGTAGACGAAAAACTCAACCGCTTTGGTCGGCGCGATCCTCAAAACGTTCAGAGAATTACCGCGAAAGAGTGCCGGTGCACCCTCCGTTCTGACGATACGTTTTAATGAACCCAGAACGCCACCATCTGTGGCAATTTTCGAGGAATCGAGCATGTACTCAATCTTAACGCGTTCCAACGGAGCGACGACGGTGCGCGATACGCCGCCGGAGATTGCTCCGACGAGCAAGTGCAAAGATACCGCTTTTGCTTGCGCTTTCCTCTTATCGGTTTCAGAAGCACCTTTTGGGACGGTCACGAACGAGTGATTCAAATCTGTCACGCTTCGTCCCCACACCTCGACGACGTCTCCCAAATCCGCCGCCGAAGAGAGTAAAAGAAAATCTCGAAACTCGGCGAAATCGATCGCTTTCCCCATGGAAACGAAACCACCTTTCCCGTCTGAACTTTTCCGTAAAGATTCCGGAGAAAATAACCCTTTCCCTTTACTAAACGCCCCTTCGCCTCGTTTAATGCGTTCTACCATTGAATCCACCTCTTTATTTGTCGCGTTCCATCGTCCGAGCGCGAAGAGCACTCGTTTCAACTGCCACGGAGTCAGATATCCCAAATTCTGCTTATCAAACTGTCGAAACGTTTGCAGCAGCTCCCGTTCCCGCTTGATCGCGTAGACTTGAAACTCGCGAAACGTGAGCGTTGGACAATCTTCAAAACGTTCCTTTCGCTTCTTTGTTATTTTGTTCATAAAAGACAAGACGGAGTCTCGCGAGGCAGGAAACTTTAACTTCTCCAACGCGACGCGGATATCTTCGCCGGTTATTTCAACTTTATTCGAAGATAAATCGTTGAATCGCCTTTGTAAGGCTTTAAATCCGTAAGAGTTTGGATCCGGAAGGTTTTCGTTTTCGTCGTCATTATCACCATCACCAGTAGGAGTCGTCGTCGTCGTCGTCATCTCCGAAGAAGAAGTTGACTTCTTGTTCTCGTTATTACTTTTATTTTGTCGTTGTTGTTGCTGCGAAGAGATGGACGCCGTCAAGATCGCTCGCATCGGTTTCCTCCTCGTTCCATTCATTCTCTTCTCGTTATTGTTTTCATTCGTCTTCATCCTCTCCATCTTTTTCGTTTCATCGCCGAGCGCGTCGGGGGTATTTTTGTTGTCGTTGTTGTTGTTGTTGTTGTTGTTGTCGTTAATTAAAGTGTTCGTTTGGAGGAATCCCGTCGTCCTTTTCTGCATTCCGAGGAAATAATTCTCGGCTCGTTTTCTCATCTCGAGAACAAGATCAAGGCGAGGATAACTGCGATTATTACGTTGTTTCTGTCGTCGTGCTCCTCTTCCTCTTCCTCCCGAAGATGACGATCTTTTCGCGCCTTCTCCCGTCATCTTTCTTCTTCTTCTTCTTCTTCTTGTTTTAGATTTGTGATTTGAGAGTAATCGAAAAAGGCCGTTATATTTTGGTTCTGACGGCGGAGGGGCGTGGGGGGACCTACCCGAGTTGATGAGGACGGCGTGTAAGCTTTTTTGGCCGGACCCGAGCTGCTTACACTCAAAAGTTTTTGCGTTGTGAGAGAGAGAGAGCGAGCGAGGTGC